>LNFM01001453.1_pt1 | contig 61783 bp, 57 predicted proteins | sample 596031 | NCBI WGS metagenome assembly LNFM01 (sample SAMN04254537, study PRJNA301005) | activated carbon metagenome | isolation source: dual media filters at the Ann Arbor, Michigan drinking water treatment plant | place: USA: Ann Arbor | reverse complement strand
GCACCTCCGGAGAGAACTTCGGGGACGTCTTGTGATTCTCCATGGCTCCAATCTCTCAGGATCTGGAGCCTCCGACAAACCCGGCGCGGTTCAGCAACCGATCGCTTGCCTATCTGCGCAAGGCGTTGGCGCTCGCCGTTGCTGAATGGGAGCTGCGCATAGACAACCCGGCACTGGGTGTGAAAGCCTTTCCGGAGAGCAGGCGCGAACGCTTCTTCAGCGACTCTGAGCTTCAGCAGCTCGGGAAGGCGCTCGCCGGGCTCGAGGCTGAGGGCGAGACGCATCCGGGCGTGGTTCGCGTCATCCGGCTGCTGGCGCTTACGGGGATGCGGCTGAGCGAGGTTGTGGGGCTGCGCTGGGAGTGGATCGACTTCAAGTCCAGCTGTGTGCACCTGCCGGATGCGAAGGCTGGCGCCCGAACGGTGCCGCTCGGCGGCGTGGCGCTCACGTATCTGAGCGAGTTGAAGCGGATCTCAGAGTTTGTGTGCTTTAGTGTGCGCGCAGAGAAGATGATCGACCACAATGGCGGGCCGGCGCTCGACGCACCAATAAGCCTGAAGTCAGTGAAGCGCTTCTGGCCTGTGCTTCGCGATCGGGCGAAGCTAACCAACGCCCGAATGCACGACTTCCGGCACACCGTCGGCACCCTCGCCGCATTCACGGGGGCGAACGGCTTCATTGTGCGTGATGTGTTGGGCCACCGTTCGATGAGCACTACGGAAGGCTACGTTGCGCGCGTGGTCGATCCTCTCAGGAAAACGGCCGATCAGGTGTCGAGCCGTATCGCGGCGGCTATGGATGGGCAGTCTGCCGACGTCGTGCCGCTGCGCAAGGAAACCTGAGAGTCGCGAACAAGACCGGCATCCGCTCGTGGTTGACCGTGGCGCCGAGCTCGATCGGGGTTGTCGTCATGAAGACGTGTAAACCGACGGCCCATCCTTCTTGATCGGCCCCACGTGCCGCTTTCAAATACCGGCGAAAGCCGAACTTCTCCTCTTTCAGGCTCCTAAGACCCGTGAGACTATCGCGCATGCGGTTCCCCAGCGCCTCTGCTCATAAAATTACACGACTGTACCACTATCAGGCATTCGTACCTGAGTATCTGCGCAGCGTTCTCGTCGAGCACCGGCTTCATTTCTCTGACCCGCGCAACTTCAACGATCCATGGGACTGCAAGCCGTTCTACCGAGCGGACCACTTGGGCAACGCGACGGCTCTAGAGAGGCAGATCGAATGGTATAAAGCGACCACACGTACCCACTATTCAAGTCTGCCCGAACACGAAATCGAGCGAAGAGCCTCGCATTTCCGAATGCACCCCGAACAGCTTGCCCGCGCGACGATGGAGGTGTCGCGAGAGATGGGCGATGCTATCGGCGCGCAGTTCCGTATCTACTGCCTCACGCCGCATCCGGATAGTGAATTGATGTGGGCGCACTACGGGGGTGCGCACTCCGGCATTTGCCTGGAATTTGATGCAACGCATCCGATGATTTCTACGGCTCTGGCGGTTCAGTACTCCAAAGAATTCCCGATACGCGATCTCGTTGGTACAGGCGATTTGGCTGACGAAGTGTCACCACTGTTCACCAAGTCAGAGGCCTGGTCGTATGAAGAGGAATACAGGCTCGTGTCGCAGGAGCGCGAGCGCGCGGGTAGCTTCGAGACGATTGTCACGGAAAACGGCAGCTTACCTCTCCCCGATGGAGCCCTAAAAGCCGTTATTATTGGTTGCCTCGGCGGCCGCGAGATGCAGCGGGTTGTGTTGGAGATGGTGGCGCAAGGCGGCCGCGATGTTGGCGTAAAGAAAATTGTTCGCGCTCACGATAGGTATCAGCTTGTTGTGAGAGATCTTAACGGGCCTGCATCTGGATGAGCGACACGACAATGCAAGAATTCAGCTTCCCCTCGCCCGATTTGCTTCAGAGCAGAAGTTATTGCCTATTCGATGACGAACTAGAGCGCGACAAGCTGGTGTTCTTCCATGCGACGTCGAGCGTGAATTTTGATTCGATTGTGGAGCACGGCCTGCTGCTGCCGCAAGCCACACGGCAGCGGCCACACCCCGCCGTGTCCTTCGCAAAGGAGAGTAAATTGTCACTGTTTTGGGCTATGAATTCGCGCAAGTCTTTGCCAGGCGAATACGTGGTATTCGTGGTTCGCTACCCTAGCGCCGAAGGCTTGGAGGATCACGGAGAAGATGTCCATGATCGGCGAGCAGTGAGCCCTCGGACGATTGTCGGCTACTGCCGTATTCCAGCGGATTATGTTTATCAGTAGGGCGAGCCGCGGGAAGCCAGCTCGCGTAGAGTCTGGCCTCCCGCGGAAAGGGAATTGGGCACGGCCCCTTTCCCTCGCCCATTATGCTGGGCTGCACTAGCCGCTAGGCGTGCTGCCGCTTTCGCGCCGCTCCCGCCGCGGCAGGCGCACGTGCGCCTTCTGGCGCATCTTCCCAAAGGACGGCAAATGGAGGAAGGTCACGCTCGCCACTATGGAGCGGGAGCGGTTCAAGCTCGGGCCGTGCTGCCACAGCTGCTGGCACAGCGGGGGCTGTGAAGACGCCTGCTGAGGTCGCTGTCTGGGCTAACGTGCCGATGGACGCGCCCGTCATCGCTCTTGCAGCTCGACTTGTCTGCTCAAGATGCGGTCTTCTGGCCGGCTACTGGCCACGGCCAAGGGGTAAAGCCAGCATTGCGGATGCGGGAGCGCTGTTGCTGTTCGTGCTGTCGTTTGAGTCACTCAGGCATCACGTCGACCACGTTCCCTCGTGCGCCGATGAGAGCAATTTCAATTCCGGCCCGTGCGCACCGTGCCGCCATCCGCTTCGCAAGCCGCATTGTGCCTTCGGTGTAAGGGACCACGGCAATTTGTCTCCCGGGGCTTTCGCTGGCCATCAACAGCCCAACGGTTTGGCAGAGGCCCTTAGACAGCCGCGATGCCTGGCCCCCGTGCTTGGTATTGATGATGCCGCCTTTGCACTCTGCCGAAATAGTATGGTTGCCCACTTGAGCCACTACGTCGCCTTTTCCTGGAACTGGCTTGATGGTGATCCGCCAGCCATTGTCGTGCCGATACTCGCCGCCATAGCTGGTACTGCCGATAGAAGTGGACTTTGAAAAACCGCGCTTGCTGAGCCAGCTGGTAAAATCGAACCGCTTTCCATGCTCACCATCGGGGTGGACGTAAACATGGTTTGCGCCGGCCGTGCGCAGCAGATGCATCGCATAGGCGACCATCACGGCGCCTTCGTGCATCTTGTGTTCGATGCCGTCTAGGACTTTGCTGGCGCGCTTTTCCGGTGCGACCACTTGCTCAATGAGATCGTCAAAATCCATAGTCTTCGCGTCCCAAGAGGCCAGTTCGGCGTGCAGCCTTTTTAGGCGACTAAGCTGCGCGTCGAACCTATCTGATCGATGCCAAAATGGCGCTGTGAATACGTGCGGCAGAGCAGGTTATCGGCCACGCGACGTGGTCACGGTCCAATTTTCTCCAGTTCCGCGGCATACTCGTCGGCGTCACGCGCGCCTTCAATTCGGCATAGGATCCATTGGATCGCGAATATTTCTTCAATCAGTCGCCGCGCCTCCCACTCATCCTTCCAGGTTTTTTGATGTAACTGATCGAGAAGTCTATCGTGCCGCTTTTGCAGGTCATCGTTCGGAAACGGTTCCCGCTCGCCGCCTACGCCAAGTCGGTTTAGCGGCTCCCACGCGTCTGATAGGCGTTCGTCGATGGAGCGCGAGCTAGAAGCAAGCGACAGCGCAACCTGGGTATACTTCTCTCGTATGTAATCGAAGCTCATTCTAAATCTCCTTGTCAGTAAGTCGAAAAGAGATGGGGCGAGTGGCCGAGGTTCATGCAGTTAACTCGCGTCCGATGGCACAGTGGTGGCAGTGATCAATGGGCTAGCCGAGTCGTCTGGCCGCACAAAGTCTGGTGGGCTGGCTGACTACTTCCATGGCCACAATCTAGATGTGAGCTCGCATCGTTAATGCCGGCGATCTGCTCGGTGTGCATACAATTAAAAGTGGGGGCCAGAACGGCCGTTTTGCTCTCCAGGCTACAGGTGTAGCGGCGAGGTTAACCATGCCCGCCAGCGGACTCGTACGGCGTTTTGAGCGGCCATCCAGAAGCGGATCGTCGGTCCATTCTCGCCGGCAGGGCCATTTGGTCCACTTTGTTTATGCAACTGCGATTGAGGTTGCTCCGGGAGGAAGGACGAAGGGGAGGGACGCGGAAGTGGGCCGCGTCAGCAAGGCCCACCCGGAGGGCGCCCGCTTGGGCGCTTCCGTGGACCTCCCTACGATGCGCGCGAGCGATGATGCGGATTTTGAGTGCGGAAGCATAACACCCCTTTAGGGGTGAAATTATCCGCAGATCCGCAAACGAGGCTTTGAGATCACAAAATCTAGCAGTTGCGAATAGGGCGGGCGTCGATTTGAGGCGTGACGAGCAGTCGGTAAGAACGGCCTTCCTGCGCGCGTGTGAAGGGCCAAACACAGCCGGAATCATAGATATTATAACATAACGCTACCGCAGCCGCCCGCCGACCCACCGATACTCAGCATTTCCCGTCCGCTGCTCGGGCCTCACGCGAACAGATTTATATGCGGCCCCGCGAAGCCACTTCAGCGGGACGGTCCGATCCGTTGAAAGCCATGCGGACGTGGAGAGAATGCGATGCAATCCGCAGAAGTCGGGGCGGCTCGCCCGCTCACTGGGAGCGTGTAAACGCATCGCTGTTGTTGCGTGTCCTGGTTTCCCAACAGGCGACTAGAGACTCCATTGCTGCGGACTTGCCCAGAGATTTGCGCTTGCACGCAAAATGAGACGGAGTTAGCGCCCAAACACCACGCGTAGAAGTGGCCCGAGCGCAATCACTCGCATCGGCCAACAGCAGTCTCAGCGTCAGCCCATTCGATCCAACACCCGCAATGCGCGCGAAACCCCATCGCGTGTAAACGCCACAACTTTGCCTATGAGGCCAGCATGACCCACGCAGAGACTTCCGCACAGACCGACGAGTTTTTGACCGAAGAAGCCGCCGCCCGGTTCCTCAAGCTTTCAGTGCGAACCTTGCAGGGATTTCGCACGTCCGGGCTTGGCCCCACCTACTGCCGGATCGGTAAGCGGCGATTGGGGTACTTCAAATCCGACTTGCTCGCCTTCATGGCTCAGCGCCGGTTCACGAGCACATCCGAAGAGGGCGCGCGCAAGGCCGCCTCTAACGCGCGGAAGGGCTAACGCCATGGCCTTCCTCGATTGCATCAACCGCGCACTTCCCAAGAAGAAGATCAGCGGCAAGAAGGCCGATGAAGTTCGCGACCGCTTCACGAAGTATTACGACAGCGAGATTGCGGCGGGTAAGCTGCCATCCGATGCCGAGACTGCCGCCACGGCCTGGTCTCTGCGCATCACCGACGCTGAGGTAACGGCTCGTGTGCGCAACCGCATCAAAGACCAAGAGCTCTACATCAGCTTTGATGAAGGCCTAAAGACGTTCGGCCACACGAAGCACAGCAACCACGGCACGGTCGCTACGGCGAGCGGCAACATGCTCGAGGCGAACCGCTTCCTAATCTACAAGGACAGCAAATCGTGGTTCGCGATGCATAACGAGTTCGGCGACGGCTCAATCTGGGAAGTCATGATGAGCCACGTCAACGAGCGCTCGCACAATCTCGCGATGCTCGAGACGTTCGGTCGGAACCCCGAGCGCGCCCGCGACATGCTCAAGGCGCACGCGCGGCATCTTGCCGGCTTCGCTGACGCTAAGAACACAGGCCCTGCCGCAAAGCAGCAGCTTGACGCGGTAGAGCAAGACCTTGTGCGTTTTGATGCCATGTTCGACATCATGACGCGCAAAAACGCCATGGGGGCGGAGAACACAACAGCGCATTTCTTTAGCGGCTTGCGCAACGTCATCACCGCCAACGTGCTGGGCTCGGCCTCGCTCGTCGCCATACCGGGCGATCTCATGACGTCCGTCCTGGCGCGCGGGAGCTCTAATCTGCCGTGGGTTCAGGGTTTCGGCCGATACCTGCAAGCGATGAACCCGCGCGACAAGACGGTGCAGTCGCTCGCCCGAAGGGCCGGCTTCGTGGACGACGCCAGCACAACGCTTGCCTACGCGGCGCAACGGTTCAGCGCCATGAACACGCACGGCCCGGCCTGGACAAAGCGCGTCGCGGACACGGTGCTTCGCGCGTCGCTGCTCACGCCGCACACGCAGGCGATGCGGTGGACGCACGGCCTAGAGTTCATGGGCTTTCTGCACGACCTTAAGGGCGTCGCGTTCAAGGATTTGCCGCTACAAAAGACGTTCGCCAAGTACGGCGTGAGCGAAGCGGATTGGAACGCCTTTCGCGCGATCCAGTCGTGGGAGCCCGAACCCGGCGTGCACTTCCTGCGGCCCGCCGACATTATGAGCGGCAAGCTGAGCGAGGCAAAGCTGCGTTTACACGACAAGTTTATGTCGATGATCGTAAATGAAAGCCGCATCGCCGTGCCGGATGCGACCATGGGCGCGACTGCGATATGGCGAGGCTCGACACCTCCCGGCACATTCCGCGGCGAGCTGTTGGCCAGCGCGGCAATGTTCAAGAACTTTCCCGTCACCATCGCCTATATGTACGGCCGCGAAGCGCTGGTGAAGGAAACCAACAAGGGCATGGCCAGCTATATCGCCGCGTTCGGCATCGGCATGACACTCGTCGGCGCGCTCGGCGTGCAGATGAGCGAGCTGGCGCAGGGCCGAGATTCTATCGATATGGGCACGCCAGGCTTTTGGGGTCGCGCCGCGCTCAAAGGCGGCGCCATAGGGATTTACGGAGACTTTCTGTTCGCTAACGTCAACAGCTTCGGCCGCCCTCTCGGCCATCAGGCCGCTGGTCCGGTTGCCGACATCCTCTCAGACCTTAAGAGCCTCACGCTCGGGAACGCCTACAATCTGATGGATGGCAAAGACACGAGTTTCGGCGCCGACGCGCTGCAGCTGGGCACCAAAGCTCTGCCGGGTAAATCGCTGTGGTACTCGCGTCTTGCGCTCGAGCGGCTGGTGGTCGAGCAGATCCAACGGCAAATCGACCCCAAGTTCGACTCGAAAATGCGTCGCCGGCAATCCAATCAGGTGAAGCTGTCGGGAAATCAATTCTGGTGGGCACCAGGTTCTACAGGACCCGATCGCTGGCCAGGTCAGTAAGGGGGCGCACATGCAATCGATGTCGCGCACTACAGCCGCCGAGCGGCACGCGTACCTCAAGCGCTTAGCCTGGGATGCGCGTGAAAAGGGGCGCAAAGCCTCGTGGCAATTCCTGCGAGACCACCCGGAGCGAACGACCTTCGCGCGCCCTGCCTATCCGCACGAGCAACCCGAAGACGATGACCGCGAGTTCTCACCCACTGTAGTCATCGCCCAGCGGGACAACTTCTATCCCGGCATTCTCATTGTCCAAGTTGGCCTCCGAGCTCCAACGTCGTTGGCAGCTTTCGTGAGAACGGACTGCGGCGAAGAGCTGGCACGTGCGCTGCGAGATCTGGCGTGTGGCGATCTCCGCTTCACCGTCGGCAACTTCACCGTTGTAGACGGCCGGATTGTCCCGGTGAGCAAGAAGGTGGCCTAATGACAAGCTTTGCAGACATCGAGCGAATGGTGGCGGAAGATATTCTCGGCGACAGCACCGGCAGCGAGCCTGAGACTGCGGAATTGGTCGGTGCAGCAAATTGGCTTCTCAGTAACTTAGCGGACCGCCTCAGGTGCGGGAATCTATCGCCCGATGAGTTAGGAGAACTGCTTGAGCTCGTTAAGGCGATGGAGCCGTTCGCAGGTACAGTGCAGTGGCTTGCACACGAGGAGGCGACGACCGGAAGAGTGCCTACCGGCTACAAACTCGTGCAAGCGCAGCGGAACCGACGATGGACGGATCCGTCAGACGTAGTTGACGTCCTTGTTGAAATGCCGGGAGTTCGGCTGCGCGACGTCACGACGCTTATTTCTCCGCGTCAAATGGAGCAGCGACTGGGTGCAAATCTCTTCGCGAAGTTGGACCAGTACGTCACGTTGACGGCTGCGGGCACCCGCCTAGTGTCGGAAAGCAGCAAGAAGCCCGCCATTGGTGTGTCTGCCGGTGCGCCAGCCCCCGAATCGATACTGCCCGCAGCAAACTCTCCGGTTCCCGAGCTTAGGCCGAGAAGGACGGTCGGGACGCGCAAAGTCGACAATGCGCCGAAGAAAGCCGCTACGCGGCCGGCTAGGCCAAGACGGAGGTTCGGCAAGCGGTTCAGGGCGCAATGGTCTCGCCACTAGCCGGCATCACAGCCTTCCATTCAGTTGCGTACTCGTGTCGTTTAAATCCACGCCGCCGACAGCGGGTCGAAAGGAAATCACAATGAGCGCAACTAACAGTCTGCCGCCGAATGCCATCAGGAAGCCGCGGGCACTTAGGTGGAAGAACGGCAAGTGGTACATGGACACCGCGCGTTACGGACGGCGATTGGCAGGATCCACCGGCACCGCAGATCTGCAAGAAGCCCAGCGCTATCTTCAGCGGGCTATGAGCGAAGTCGTTTCGCCCGTCGACGCCGCGTGCTTTCAGCAAACCAGCGTGCAGGGTGGACCGTCATGGCCACAGTTGCCGACTGGTGAAGATGAAGCCTCACAGCGGCTGCGCGCCGAAATCCTCGCGAGCGAGCAATGGGCTCTGCGAGTGCGAGGCCTGGTCAATGGCCTGAAGAAGGGAAAGGCGTTGGCAACCGTCGCGGCCGCCTACGATCTCGACTATGTCGAGGCGCTACGGTGGATGTGCGACCATCGCAAGGCATGGATTGCTGAATTGTTCGATGGCGTTGCAACTCGCAGGCGGGCATAAAATCACACTTGCGCGCTTAACTACAAATCACTACATATGGCTATGGAGCGAATGATGGCGAAGCCACCAGTAGACTACCCGACGTCCATTAGGCTCACGCCTGAGCTTCGTGCCGAGCTCGTCCGCTTGGCCGAGGCCGATGGGCGCAGCTTGACGAACTACATCGCCAACGTGCTTCGACTTCATGTCGCGCAGTTGAAGGAAGCGGAGAAGTCGAAGGGCGGCAAGGCGCGAAGCCGATGATTTGCAGACTGAATAATGCCTAGGCCTAGTTAGCCCTAGGTGCCTCACGACAATTCGACCTAGGGCTAGGAAGCACCTAGGGCTACATGCGGGATAGGACTAGGCCTATGGACTACGCACCGCGAGCCATTGCGATCGCCGCCTCCAAGGGCGGTACCGGCAAAACCACACTGACGTCGGCGCTTGCCGTACAGGCTATGCGAGATGGCTTTGAGGTCGGATTGGTCGATTGGGAGCCTCAAGGATCGCTAACCCTGTGGTGGCTTATGCGGGGCAAGCCATCCAACCCGTATCTCATTCGGGATGTCGAAGACCCTGAGCGCGCCGTCCTATCGGCCACGGGGGCGTGCGATCTGGTCTTTCTCGACACCGCGCCGTCGTCCATGGATCAGATCGAACTGGCGATCGAAGCCGCGGACTTTGTGCTGATCCCGGTAACGTCGTCGGCCTTCGATCTCATGGCCGCTCGCTCCATCGTCGATATCTGCAAAGAGCACGACAAGCCATTCGCCTTCGTCCTCAATCGCCAGAACGCGCGTCGTGACGCCCTGAACAGCTCGGCTCGAGCTCACCTGCTGAAGCTCGGCGAAGTGCTCGAGGAAAGCGTGCAGGACCGGACGGCTTACGTCTCGGCCTTGAACAAGGGCAAGGCCGGCCCGGAGCATCCTGACACCAAGCAGGCACGCGAGGCCCGCGCGGAGATCGAAGCGCTGTGGGCAGCCGTCAAAGCGCGCGCCTATCGCGAACTCGAGGTCGCGTAATGAGCCAAGAGCATTCCATCGACAATATCGACGATATAGACGCCGCGCTCGCCAGCGCGTTCGCCGAGACGGATGTCTCCGAAGTCGTGGACAAGACCAAGCGCCACAAGCGAGAGAAGCGTATGGCGTTGTCACCCGACGACGGCCGGCGCAAGCACGGGACGGGGCGCAGCAAGCAATTCAACGTCAACATGAAGCCTGAGCTTCACAAGCAGATCGTACAGGCAAGTCGCAGACACAACGTCCCTATGACGTTGATGGTCGAGCGCGCAATGGCTGCTTTCATCGCCGAGCTCGACCGCGCTGGGGGCAAGAATGCATAGGCTATCACGCATCCTGGCCTATGGGCTCGCAGGCGTTCCGGCCGCGATCGGCGTATGGTTCGTCGCGCGCTTCGCCTACGTCACGTCGGACACGGCGATCGACGGCGCGAGCAACGCCTTCCTGTTCGGCATGTTGGCAGCTGGTGCCTACGCCGGCCCTGCATTCGCGCTCGCCGTCGCGGCGAACGATCGAAAGCGCGCTGGGTGTGTGATCGGAGTTTTAGCCTTTCTGGCGATCGTCGCGAATTGGAGCCACACGGCTGCGGCGATCGCGCACCGCGGCGCCGGCATTGAAGCTGAGCGCACCAAGGCTGCCACCGCTCTTGCCGATGCGCACGCCGAGCTCAAGCGCTTGACCGACGAGCGCGAGGCGATGACGTTTACACGCACCACGCCCGAGGCTGTGCAAGCTGCGCGCGATGCAGTGAACGCCGCGGAGCGGACGCGGCAAGCCGAGTGTGGCAATGGGGATCTGCGCCAGCGTGGCCCGAACTGTCGATTGCGCGAGACCGAGGAGCAGCAGGCGCGCGCCGCTCTGACCACGGTGGCCGAGGCGGCAGGGCAAACGCAGCGCGCCGCTCAGCTCGAGGCGCAAGCCGCAGCTATCCGCGCGCGCTTGGCAGAGGCGCCGGCCGTGAAAGAGGGCGATGCGCTGGGGGCGGCGCTCGGCCGACTGCTGCCCGTGGACGCGGCGACGGCATCCACCGTCCAGCAGGGGCTTGTGTCGGCCATCGTGGAACTGCTGATCGCCGCGGCACTCGCATTGCCTGAACTGCTGAAGGGTAGGGAAGCGCCTGCCCAGCGCTCTGAAGCGCGATTGCCGGGTCATACAGAGTCGCCAGCGGCCGATTTGGCTGAGCAGGTAGATGAGGCGCCCGGAACCGAATTGGCCGTTGCGAGCGCTCCCAGACTAGCCGATGAAGCGTCGGCCGGCCGATTCATGCTCGCGTGCATGGTGCGCGCCGCGGATCAAGAGACGGCGAGCGGAATCATCTACAACCGATACGTGGCTTGGTGCGATGCTCAATCGCCACCAGTTGTGCCGCTCGAGCCAAGGACCTTTGCCCTGCAGTTTGCCGCACGCTGCAAGCGTGCCGGCATCAAAACGCGGCGGGATGGGAAGTGCATCTACTGTGTGGGTGTGGCGCTAGTGGCGTAAAAGGGGCGAGAAAGGCCGGAGGCGTTTTTCGTTTGTCCGCCAGCATACGGGCGAGCGCTACTTTGGCTCTGGGGATTACGTTGGTAGCCCTCCCGGCCAATCCATCACATAGACCGCGTGCTTCTCTTGAGCTCGACCCTTGTAGCGAAGATAGTTTAAGCCACGATAGCGTTGGTGGCCTTCTATCAGCCAGTGTGTTTGAGCCAGCAACGCACCCGTGTCGTCAAAAAAGCCCGCCGGATTGTGTAGCACGAGGGGCGGAAAGTCCCATGTACCCGTCTCCCACATTCCCTTGAAGGGTCGCAGCTCCAATAGGCGCTGCCAGTGCCGTTTCACCTGATCGCTTTCTCCGATCTCGTCGCTGTAGTCGTTCCTAACGCCAACCTGAGCGAGGAAGTCAGCGGTAGTCCACGACGTCAGAGCTGATCGCATCTCGACGAGAGGCACATGCCGATATGGCGAACTCACCCAGTGCTTGTAGACCCATTGCTCAATGACTTGTTCGTGCAAGTGGGGGAAGTGTTGCCTGTGTCGCTCTACGTAGGCCTTTGGATCTGCAACGCCTGCGGGCTCATCAAAGTGTTCTGGTTTCAGATCCGCAGCCCAGACCGTGGGACCAAGACGCAAAATCGGAAACGGTCGCATATCGGTATCTCTCCGGGGCATGTGTGGACTAGTGGCCTGCAAGCAATTAGTGCTTCGGGCTCACGTCGAGCACAAACACATCTATCGTGCATCGAAGCTCCGATGGCATTTCAGCAACGATGCGCTTCTTGAGCTCGGCTGCGGTCGCTATTCCGTGCTTGCTTCGCCCAGCTACCTCAATCTCTCGACCAAACCAGAACACAAGATAGATGCCCTGATCCTCGGCATCCTTGTGACTGGAGTAGCGCTCGCGCAGCTGGGTGCAGGCAGCCGAGAATACTTCAGGATGCCATTGGCCTTTTGCTTCCACAACCAAGAGGCGGCGACGTCCCTCTATGACGCTAGATACGGTGAAGTCGCACCGCTTGCTATCAGCCAATTGATGCTCGATCGTAACCGGCATGTTCATCGCCAGCATTTTGTTGGCTAAGGCATCAACGACCCGATCGCGTGCTGTGTTCTCGTCTACGCGCTGTCCAGCGGGATAGTAGGTTGCAAGCGGATTGGTTTCCGCGGTGCGAAGCCAGGCCTGCAAATGCTCAAGTTCCTCGACCGCGAATGCGCGCAAATCCTCAACACTCGCAATCCCCGATGCATCAAGCATTGATACGACACGATCCGGAGATGGGGCCTCGAAACTCGCGAGCGCCAGCTTCTTGCTGCATTCGGCGTGAAGGGTTCGGAGTGTTTGCTTGAAATGGTTGAAGCGATTGTCTTCGATGAGGCCTGCTATCACGTCAAGAGCTCGTTCAGGTTTGTCGTGTCCGATGCGCCAAACGATGTCGGCTAGGAATCTAAAGCCTCGCTCTTCCGGTGGGTCATCAGATCCATACGAGCTCGGAAGCGGAACCGGCGTCCAGATTTCCACGAAGGCATCCAACACCTTGTAGATCTTGTGAGCAGAAAGTCGCGGCCAGCCTTCAGCTCCGCCACCAAATCTTCCCGCCTTGACATCAAGGGCGAAGACGATATTTCGATCGCAACTGAGTACACCCCATCCGTCGTCATCTGTTGGCTCAAAAAAGAATCGACGAACCTGCCAGAAGCGCAGATCGTCTAACCTATCTTGCTTAGCTTCTTCGGTTTCTCCAGTTGGCGCTACGGTGGCTTCAGCTACTCTCTGTCGAATGATGTCGAGCAATGCCTGTCGATCGCCTATGCTTGCAGCGAGATCAAACAACGCGTCACGTGCTGAGATTGGCATCGATGGGAAACGTTGTAGCCATTCAATCGATAGCGTCGGACGAAGGTGCGCAAAGACTTCCTTTCCGGAAAGCCACCAGTTATGGGCGTGTCGATCTCTAGGAAGTAAGAGGCCGGGTTCGATGTATCCACGCGCAAAGGTTTCCGCGCATTTCCGCGTGGGGAAAATTTCGCGGTCTATCGCCTGCTCAAAATCATTGAAGGCTTCGTCTGTCATCCACGGGTACTTAGCTGTCTGGGTTCTCGCAGCGACTAGCGCGAGCCGATCGATGTGAGCGAGATGTCCAACGTCCCAATACTGAAGCCAGCAGGACGCGAACACCACCAAGGCAATGTCGGAGCCTTGTCCCAGTTGTTCAATCGACGGGATGTGGCCCTTTAGAAAAGGCACGCAATTTCGCAATGCGTTCTCGGCAATTGAGATGTCGTCTGTCAGCTCTGCCAACTGAGCCCGATTGTATAGGTAGCCTTCGGCAAGATAGCGAAGCCAACCCCAGTGCTGCCCGCTATCAATTTTGTCCCGGTTTGCCGCGAACTTGGAACGCATAGATTGCTTTTGCTTCTGGTCGCGCCGCTGCCAGCGCCGTTGCCTCTTTACCCTGAGCTGCCGCTGGTGTTCGCGTGCCAAGTTGTGCTCACGCTCGAGCTTCGCCCATATTGCAGAGAATAGGGGCTTGACAGCGGCTTGCTCGCGCAGATGGCGTCGAAATGGATCGGGGCCTTGGTTTTCCGCTGCGTACCGCGGGGGTGACCAGAACACTGCCCACACGTCCGTGTTGCCAGTCGAGTACGCGAAGTCCGCCATGAGGCGTTCGTCGCCATCTTGGAAAGCTAGCCCTGCATGGGCATGACCATCAATTGAGCGCCAGCGAATTTCTCGAGCCTTCTTGTAATCTTGAATGCCCGCAAAAGCGCGCTTGTGAAGCTCGTGTCGTAAGAGAGTGTCCTCAGCCAAACACCTTACCGCTGGGCTGTGCTTAGTGGTTGTGCGCCGATCATACCAGAGCGACTTCAACCAGATCCAGAGGCGATCAGGGTGCGTCGGTCCTTGGGCATTGCAGAAGTAGCGGTCCAGCAGATGGCCGACAACCTTGCTTACACCTGGCCGACACTGGCAGTCGTACTGGGATTTTTGGCAGGTGCATGTGAGGCCGAAGGTGAGAAGGTCGAGATGGTGGGCAATCCTTGCCCATGAGAGTTGGTCAACCACATTGCGCAAATAGAATGTGGCAGTGTGAGTTGTTTCGGAGAGCCGGCTCCTACGTGGAGGGTAGAACGCTGCGAAAGCACGAAACAAGGCGGCGATCTCTTCATCCGTGAAGGTGCCCACGCCGTTGGTAGACACAAGGTCAGCGGCGACCGTCAGAGATGCCGCAGTAGCCTCATTCACGAGCACGTCGAAATCGTCGTGCGATGCAGAGCCGGCAAGCCGGATAATTGCACGCGACGCCCACATCCGAGTGTATCTATTGGCAGAACCATTTCGAAGTATCACGCCGATATCGCCCACTAGCGTGGGAGGGCCTCCGGAGTTCACCAGCAGTTCTAGCAGCAGATCCATCAGCGGCGAACTGACAGGAGTCGATCGCAGCATACGACTAACGTCACTGGCCAACTCATTGCTGAAGAAGCCACCAACGCTAAAGCCTCGCCAATGGTCACTACGCCTGAAGCCGGGGTTGTTCTCGGCAAGTGAAGCGAGCCGATCCAGAAGGAGGCGCTTAGACGAAACTGCGAGCTGGGACGGATCGCCGTTCGCTAAGACGGCATAAGGGTCCAACTCGATTGCGCTTCGCTGGACACGCTCGGATCCAACGGCGGCCATCCAACCCAACAGGCCTCTAAGTTCGTCACGGACCGAACCGTTTGGCGCGATAACTGCGAGAACACGCTTGAGAGAAAAGGGCGCTCTCTGGTTGGCTATGCGGTGCACCAAGTGCCGAGCTGCGCAGTACTCGGAGACGATACGGTGAACTGGTTCATGGCGATCTGTGTCGGTGGCTGGCCGAAACAATTTAGTATCCAGCGCGACGTGCGCAGCTTCGACATCGGAGCGCGCAAGGGCTGGCAGGTAGGGGAAGTCGATATCTGCGAGTGTTTCCTTTGTCGCTACGCCGGCCGAGCCGGCGAGTAAGAGCTTGGCCATCACGTCCGAACTGACCGAGATCAGCTCACGGGTGGCTGGACGTGGCTTTCCCGACGGGGCTGCGCCGTCGTCTATAGCGAGGTGAGCCACGGCGTCGTTGAATATTTGCGCTTTTGAAGTGAACTGGCGATTGCTCTGTACGTATGCAGCAGCGAACAGTCTCAAGAATTGTGGGTTTCCTAGAAGCGGCGAGAGCTCGAAGCGTTTAACCTCGCTTTCGAACTGCGAATAGTCCTCACCCGGGAGGTAGTCTTCGAAGAGTTGGCGCTGCTCAGCGGCCGCGAATGGCTCGAGCCTCACGATGACAGGATCGACCCCGAAGCAATCTCGCACGTAGCGTGTACGCGCCTCCGCCCATTCATATGAGCGACTTGCAAAGATCACATTCCGGCTTGAAACTTCTTGAGCCTTGACGATTATTTCGTCGACGGCGGATGCCTCAATCTTTGCGGCTTCGTCCAATGCGTCGATGATGAGCCGCGTCCCCGGCGACGGTTTGCTTTGGTGACGAAAGAGACTTGCTCTGACGGGTTTCACGCCCCATATGCGCCCGAACTCCGCAAGGAGGTAAGATTTTCCAGCGCCGGGTTCTGCCAATACGACAAGAACGGGGCCACGCTCCAAGGCCTCACCCTCGGAGAAATGGCCATCGCCAATATTTAGTAGTCGCTTGATGTAGAGTTCGGCCATGAGCGATAGCTAGCTAAAACAATCCTGATGCTCCAGATGCGGACTGGTCCGAAGGATTATTCATCAACAGCAACAGGGTGATCTAGATGCGGCGGGATGCGCACCAACCGACATCACAAAAGCTGCCTTAGCAAAATTCTGCACAGTTTCTCTCGGCATCTTACGTGAGAGAGCGGGCGCACATTCGCGCCCCCGCCCCCGTCAGGCGCGCAATTTGAGTTATGCTGTGGATGCAACTTGAGTTCCGCCATGCAGGCATGTCCCAACCGCTGCCGGATTAGTCGGCGGCTCGAGCAGCGCGCCCGGTGTAGGTGGTGCTAGCGATTGGGATGTGAACGAAGACGCAGGGCTCGCCTCGCGCTGCGAGCGGGGCGCCAAAACGCATCGAGCCCGAGAGCGAGTGGTGGTCGCTGCTCAGGCTCGATGCGTTGGGATCCTAGGGCCGCAAGCCGCTCCATGACGGCGAGGGAGTAGCTCCCTAGGGCAGATCGGGGCGGCACGCGCTGTGTCGCTCGGACCTGCCGAACGAATAGAAGCTTGAGCTGATTTGCTTAGCGCGTCAACTATTATCAACTGCAATGTCACTACATCGCTTCACTGCGCCGACGTGGACGATCCATCAGCAGCGAGCTTGGCCTTCTTTGCCTCGCGCCGCCTGCGCCGTTCTTCCTTCTTCGCGCGTTCCTGAGCTTCTCGCCCAGCCTGGCGCCGCGCCTCATGCTCGGCAGCTCTCAGCTCGCAACCACGCTGCCAGCTCTGGAGTTCATCCCTCAGTTGGTGCTCGGCTTTGGAATACCGAGCCCGGAACACGGGGTTATGTCTGTCGCGCGTAAGTTCACGAGCATAGCGGATCGCTGCCTCCGCCACGGCGCGCAACGAGCGCTCTTCGTGGGGTTCAGGATCGATTGGCGTGCCACGAAGCTCGCCGATCAGGTCGCCCACGACTTCGTCGTAGACATCTTTGTATCGCTCTCGAAACTCCCGCCGCGTTACGGCGTACTTGTCGATAAAGTCGCTATCCATCGGGCTCTCCTGCGCTCGCGCTATTGTACTCTTTGCATCGGAGAGAGCGAGATAGAACGACGGAGCGCGTGCGAGTCAGAAGTGTGGATGCCACGTCCATGCAGATCTTCGGCGGCGCACATTCTATGGACGCCATGTCCACATTCGAGGTCGAGTGTTGACGTCAGATCCTCATGTCGGCGCACGGCGCTTCACTAAAGACGCGCGATGCCATTGATGCGAGATCAGCTGAAGCAGCAATGTGTGGATGTTTGGACGCTACGTCCGCATCCGACTGTCCGATGCGGCGTCCTATGGATCTGGCATCCACGTTCTCAGAGGACTAGCGCAGAAGTGTAGATCTGGCGTCATCACTTGAACGCTCAGCGCCCGACTATGCTGACGTGACGTCCGCAGCGCCGTGAGCATGTCGCTCAACTCCCCACGAGGCGGCGGACGAGCAGGCCCGCTCCATAGATCAAACCGGCAGGGATAAGTGCGCCGATCGTGGTAATGATGGTATAGCTCGCGGCCCCCGCGCTTCCCATGCGTTCGAGCATGTGCTCGAAGCCTTCGCGCAGAGCTTCGCTCGAACCGATTACTTGCGATTTCATTGGGCCTACGTGAGCGAGCGCGGCCCGTGAGAAGTTGAGTGTGCCCATGAGCAGAGCACCGACGGCGATGTTCCAGAGGGGGCGGCTGGTGAAGCCTGCAAAGGCCATGTAGCCGATCGCGATGGGACCGAGGAAATAGATTGGATGCATGGCAATCCCTAGCTCTCGAAATGAATGCTCGAGCATAGCGTCTGGCAGCGATGAGAGGTTCGTGTGAAAGGGGATATCCACAGTCCCGCAACGCTGATGCAACTGGCAGAATTCCGCGCCGCGTGGTTGCCAGTTGGTAGCCCGGTACTATTGCCGACGTCGGGCGGCGCAAGGGTCGTGCCATTTTATCCAGTAATATCAAATGTTTATATTGGTACCGCCTCCCCGGCTCGAACGGGGGACCCCCAGATCCACAATCTGGTGCTCTAACCAACTGAGCTAAGGCGGCACAGGCGCATTGGCACCCCGGAACGGGGCTCTAGCCAATCAGGCAGGGCGTTCTCTAACGCGCTTCCAGAAGCTTGGCAAGGCAGGGGCGGCAAGGCGTAGGAGTGGTCAGAAAACCCCGCGGGGCCCCCGGCGCAGGGCCGCCGCGCGGTCGGCACACGACGGATTTTGGCGGCACGACGCTCCGCAATCATCTATAAGGCGGGCCTCGCGGCCGCGGTCCGCGCTGGCCTCGGAAGGCGCGCGATTGCGCCCGAGGTCGTCAGCAGCGGTACGGAGCTCGTCCTGCGCCCATGCCAGATATTCTCACTACCGAACAATCTGATGCTGCTCCCGAAGGGCCGGAGATAGGGCCTTCGGACGCGACGCGCTTTCTGGCACTGACCGTCGTCGGGCTCGGCGTCGTCTACGGCGATATAGGCACGAGCCCACTCTATGCGTTCAAGGATGCGGTCGCCGCCGCATCCGGTGGCACGGGTGCTGCGCCGCGAACCGATGCCGTGCTCGGCATTCTCTCGCTCATTTTGTGGACTCTGATCATCCTCGTCAGCATGAAGTACGTGCTGATCCTGCTCAGGGCGGACAACCACGGGGAGGGCGGCATTCTCGCCCTGATGGCACTGGTCCAGCGCGCATCGTCACGCAAGGCTCTACCGGTGCTCGTGCTCGGTGCGATCGGCGCCGCGCTCTTCTACGGCGATGCGCTGATCACGCCGGCGATATCCGTGATGTCGGCCGTTGAAGGTGCCAAGCTCGCGATGCCACTGTCCCATGGCGGGCTGCTGATCGTGACGATCGCCATTCTGGTCGCGTTGTTCGCAGTGCAGGGCTATGGAACACACCGCGTCGCCGGCGCCTTCGGCCCGGTGATGATACTCTGGTTTCTCGTCATCGGCGGCGCCGGCCTCTACCAGATCGCGAAAAATCCCGCAGTGCTTGTGGCGGTCAATCCGCTTTATGCAGCAACGTTCCTGACGACAGACGTCGGGATCGGTCTCGTAACGCTCGGCGCCGTATTCCTTGCCGTGACGGGCGCCGAAGCCCTATATGCGGACCTCGGCCATATTGGTCGCAAGCCCATTACCGTCGCCTGGTTCGGCTTCGTGCTGCCGTCCCTTCTGCTGAGCTACTTCGGACAGGGCGCGGTCGTGCTGTCGGATGCTGCGGCGATCGACAATCCGTTCTACAGAACCGTTCCTGAAGCCTACATCATGCCGCTCGTGGGGCTCGCGACTATCGCGACCATCATCGCGAGCCAGGCGACGATCACAGGCGCTTATTCTCTCACCCGCCAGGCTATCCAGCTCCGCCTGCTGCCGCGCATGAGCGTACGGCATACGTCGGGAGAGCACGCCGGGCAGATCTATCTGCCGGCCGTCAACTGGCTCATGATGACCGGTGTTCTGGCGATCGTCATCGCTTTCCAGGATACGACGCAGCTCGCGGCCGCCTACGGCATCGCGGTGACGGGCACTATGATCGTCACTGCCATATTGGCAATCATGATGATGTCGGCGAGCTGGAAGTGGTCGCCTGTGCGCATCGCCGTCGTCATGGCGCCCTTCCTGGCGCTCGAGTTGGTCTTCCTGTCGGCCAATCTGCTCAAGGTGGATGATGGCGGCTGGGCGACGCTCGTCATCGCTGCCGTGATGCTGGCGATCATGCTGGTTTGGTGGAAAGGCTCGGAGATCCTGCTCGCGAAGACGCGCCGGACAGAACTGCCGCTGCTCGATCTGATGCCGATCATCGAGCGCTCCAGCGTCGCCGTAGTCCCAGGAACAGGCGTCTATCTCACGGCCAATGCCGACAATACGCCGACGGCTCTCCTGCACACCATGAAGCACTTCAGGGCCGTGCACGAGCGGATCGTGATCATGTCCGTCATTCCCTCGAGCTGGCCGTACCTGGACATGATGGAGAGCGTCTCGATAGAGAAACTGTCGGATCGCATTGCGCGCGTTCGCGTCGTGACCGGCTTCATGCAGCAGCCCAATATTCCCGCCGTGCTCGACTATTGCCGGGCGCACGGGCTGCCGGGCGACAATGCATCGACGTCGTTCATGCTGTCGCGTCGCGAGGTCAAACGCGAGCAGCCCTCGGCCATGCCGCCGCCGGCGACGGCGCTCTTCATCGTGCTCGCGCACAATGCGGCCGATGCGACGGACTACTTCGGCATCCCGAAGGACCGCGTCGTCGAAATCGGCACGCAGGTCGGGCTTTGAGTGATGCGCGGCCGCCGCCGCACGCCGTACTCAGGTCCCTGGCCCGAGCGCGCTCCTCGCGCGATCAGTCCTGGCCCGAGCGCGCTCTTCGCGCGATCAGTCCTGGAAAGGATCCTTCATGAGGATCGTGTCGTCGCGCTCGGGGCTCGTCGAGAGCAGCGTGACCGGGCAATCGATCAGCTCCTCGATATGGCGCACGTATTTCACGGCCTGCGCCGGCAGACTGGCCCAGCTCCGCGCGCCTTGTGTCGATTCCGTCCAGCCCTCGAAAGTCTCGTAGATGGGCTTGACGCGCGCCTGCTCGTTCATGCCGGCAGGCAGCCGATCGATGCGCTTGCCGTCGAGCTCGTAGGCGACACAGACCTTGATCTCGGGAAGTGCGTCGAGAATGTCGAGCTTGGTGAGCGCAATGCCGCTGATGCCGGCGACGCGTACGATTTGGCGCACGAGTACGGCATCGAACCAGCCGCAGCGCCGGCGCCGACCGGTGTTGACGCCAAACTCCTTGCCGCGCTCGCCGAGCAGGCGGCCGATCTCGTCGGGTTCGCCATCGGGGCCGAGCAGCTCGGTCGGGAAGGGGCCGGAGCCGACGCGCGTCGTGTACGCTTTCGCTAGGCCGAGCACATAGCTGAGCGCCGAGGGGCCAAGGCCCGAGCCGGCGGCCGCCTGTCCGGAGACCGTGTTCGACGACGTCACATATGGATACGTGCCGTGGTCGATGTCGAGGAGTGCGCCCTGCGCGCCCTCGAAGAGAATGCGCTTGCCGGCCTTGCGCGCGCTGTCGAGCGTATCCCAGACCGTGTCGATGTACGGAAGGATCTTCGGCGAGATCTCCGAGAGATCGCGGATGAGCTCGCCCTTGTCGATGAGTGGTTTGCCGAGGCCGCGCCTCAGTGCATTGTGGTGGACAAGCAGACGGTCGATCTTGGGGCCGAGATTCTCAAGATTGCGGAGATCCTGGACGCGGATCGCGCGACGGCCGACCTTGTCCTCGTAGGCAGGTCCGATACCGCGCCCAGTCGTGCCGATCTTCTGTGCCGCAGCGGCTTCCTCGCGTAGCTGGTCGAGCTCGCGGTGCAGCGGCAGGATCAGCGTCGCGTTCTCGGCAATCTTCAGTTCAGCCGGGCCGACATTGATCCCTTGGCTGCGGATGTTCTCGATCTCGCTGACGAGGTGCCAGGGATCGACGACGACGCCATTGCCGATGATGGAGAGCTTTCCCGGACGCACGACGCCCGAGGGAAGCAGGGCGAGCTTGTAGGTCTTGCCGTCGATGACAAGTGTATGGCCGGCATTGTGGCCACCCTGGAAGCGCACGACGATGTCGGCGCGCTCCGAAAGCCAGTCCACAATCTTGCCTTTGCCCTCGTCGCCCCATTGGGCGCCGATAACCACCACGTTCGCCATTGTCTGATGCCTCTTCTACGCAGCGCGTGGCTGCCACAAGCCGTTAGCCCGAGGCGGGGTTCAGTGCAAGGCTGAATGTGGTCCATTTCTGTTTGCCGCGGACTGCTGGGAAGGGTGCTTCCGCATTCCATCGTGGTGCTAGCCCGCGGCGGCTAGCTGCACAGGTCTCATTTAGGGCGCCAAATCAATCAATAAAGACGGCTGATCCCAGAGGGTGTCCCTCACGTCGAGGCGTGGGGCGCGCCGGACGCGCGCGACAAGGATGCCAAACCCCACTTGCGAAGCGACTATGGTCTAGCGACCCTCACGCCACCAGGCGAGCGTCAGGAAAGCGAGCAGTGCGGCGAGGGCGAGCAGGCCGGTAAACATCGGCGTGATGCGCACGCCGCGCGTCACGAAGGCCTCGCGATCCTTGAGACCCATCCAGCCCGATCCGGCGAGCACCCGCGCGTTCGCGAGCAGCGACACGCGCGGCACCTCGACGGCGGTGTCGCTGGCGCTCGAGAGCAGGCCGCCGCTTCGCGTCCAGAATGTGCCGCCGCCCGTGGCATTGACGAGCGGTCGGAGCTTGGCGTCGGTCGCCGTAACCTCGCTCATCTCGCGTGCGTCCTCGAGCCCGGCGTGCGCGACGGCCGTCAGGATGCGCCGCTCAGGTGCGGGACCGTTCGCCTGCATTTTGTAGAGACCGGGCTGGCGCACATCGATCGTCGATCGCCATACGCCATCGCCGGCTGGCTCGAGGCGTACTTCGCTGGACTCGCCGCCTGGCGACTGCACCGCGACTGGCGGGACGTCTGCTTCCATGGAACGGCGTTCGATCGTGAGCTTGAGGCCGCGGGCACTGGCGAGGAGGCGCTCCTCCTCGAGATCCGGCTCCTTCATGAGCCAATGCGAGGTGCGGCGCAGGAGGTCCGTGTGCGGGCCGCCGCCGTCGTAGCCACGCGCCCAGAGCCAGGCGTGATCCGAGAGCAGGAGCGCCACGCGTCCGCGCCCGACTCGATCGAGCACGAGAAGCGGGCGGTCTTCAACTCCGCTCATGAGTGTGCGGCCGCGCATAACATTGGTCTCGACCTGACGGAACCAGCGGCCCCAGTTGGGATCCTGGCCCGGCTCGCGCAGGCCCGGCAGGTTTCGCGTCACAGGATGCTTGTGGCCTTCAGTTGTGATGCGTGCCTTGAAAGGCTGTTCGATAACGCGTCCCGAGGGGGCGGCCGGCAGCACGGGCGCCAGCGCCGTTCGGAAGAGGCTCGCGGCCTGTGCGTAGTCGTCGCCGGATGCCACGAGCAGCGCGCCGCCGTTCGCAACGTAGCGAGCGATGTTGTCGTAGTAGATCGGCGGGAGAATGCCGCGGTTCTGATAGCGGTCGAAGATGATCAGATCGAAATTGGTGATCTTCTCCGAGAAGAGCTCGCGCGTCGGGAACGCGATCAGCGAAAGCTGATGAATGGGCGTGCCGTCTTGCTTCTCCGGTGGGCGCAGAATGGTGAAGTGCACGAGGTCGACGGCAGCATCGGACTTCAAGAGATTGCGCCATACGCGCTCGCCGGCGTGCGGTTCGCCCGAGACGAGGAGCACACGCAAGTTCTCGCGCACGCCTTCGGCCGCAATGACGATGCGGTTATTGAGATGCGTAAGCTCACCGGGTACGGGATCAAGCTCGATCTCAACGATGTTCTGGCCGGCGGTCGGAAAGGGCATGGCGACGCGCGTGCGGGCGTCGATCGATGTGCGGACGGTTTCGTCGGGCCGGCCTTCGCGACGCACGCGCAGATTGACCTGACGGCTGGCTTGGCCGCTCTTGCCGGTCTCGCGGACGGCGAGCTCGATGTCGCGCGGCGGACCGTTGACGATGCCGAACTTGGGGGCCGTGATGACCTCGATGCGGCGGTCGAATTCGTCCGGCCGGCCCGTGATCAGGGCGTGGACGGGCGCATTGAAGCCGAGCGCGGCGACGGAGGCCGGAATGTCATGGACCTGGCCGTCAGTGATCATGATGACGCCGGCGAGGCGGTCCGGCGCGATCTCCGCGAGCGCACGATTGAGATCGGTGAAGAGATGCGTGCCCGACGTGCGGTCGCCGGTCGGCCGCGAAGCCTCGATCCATTTCACCTCGAGGCCGGGAATGCGCTTCAGCTTGTCGTCGAGATCGGCACGGATGGCGGCCGTCTGCGCGGGTCGCCCGGCAATGGTCTGGCTCGTGCTCTCGTCGACGAGAACCACGGCGATGTTGGCGAGGCCTTCGCGCTCCTCCTGACGGAACGAGGGATTGGCAAGCGCAGCGACGAGGGCTGCAAGCGCGAGGGCGCGCAGTGCCGCGCCGCGCGTGCGCCGGAAGAAGAGCACGCCGATAAGCGCGAGCGCGACGAGCGCTGCGACTGCTAGCACGGGCGCCGGCACCATCGGTGCAATGTCGATCGACCAGGTCATCCAGTCTGCCTCAAATGCCGTTCACGATTGCCGCGCGTATCGCGCGGTCACTGACCGAGACGCTCGATGAGCGCCGGGGCGTGCACCTGATCGGCCTTGTAGTTGCCGGTCAGTGCGTACATTGCGATGTTGATGCCGACGCGAATGGCCATCTCGCGCTGGGTTTCTCCGCCCGGTACGACCGGAAACATCGGCCGGTTCTGGCTGTCGAGCGCCCAGGCGGCTGCGAGATCGTTCGGCGTTACGAGAATGCTGCTGACGCCATCGGCGCGCCGTGCCTTGCGCGTGTCGCCGTCCACCGGCTCGGCGCTGTCGGCCTCGACCCACATCTGTCCGCCATCCCAACGGCCGGGAAACGTGCGCAGAATGTAGAACGACTTCGTCAGTACGTGGGTTTCGGGCACGGGCTCGAGGCGCGGGATATCGAGACGGCCGATCAGGCGCTGGAGCGGCGTGCCGCCTTCGCGACCGAGGCCAACGCCCGTCGGCACGCCGGAGCCGAAGTCGCGAGTGTCGAAGATGATCATCCCGCCTTGCTTCATGTAGGTGTCGATCTTGGCGAGCGTCGCGTCGGGGAGCGGGTTCGCGTTCGGCAGCACCGGCCAGTAGAGGATCGGGAAGAAAGCAATCTCGTCGGTCGTGACGTTCACGCCGAAGGGCTCGCCCGGCTCGACGGACGTGCGCGCGGACAGATGACGACCGATTCCGACGAGACCGGCGCGGCTCGCATCGTCGGTCGCGGTATCACCTGTCAGCACGTAGGCGAACGAGACCTTGCCCGTTGCCTGGATGGCGATCTGGAGATCGCGGCTCGATGGCATTGCTGCGGTCGGTGGCGGTTCGGGGCGGCGCTGTGCGCTCGCGGTGCCGCTCGTCAGCACCAACGCTGCCGCCACGGCGAGCAGCAATGCCGATGCCGTGGCCGCAGGCTGCAGCCGCGGGCGCCGCCTCAGCAGGCCCTGCAGCAGCAGGACGGCGATGATGTCGGCGAAGATCAGAGCGAGAGCCGCCGAGAGCAGCCAGGGCTTAATTGGCTCGGGGTTTGTGCCCTCGTACGTGCGCTGCTCGACGTTCGGCGGCAGGCTCGGGAGTGGCCGGAGTTCGGTGCGCGGCGTGATGACGTTCAGTGCGCGCGGGCTCGCCGTCGGGCCGTAGTAGCCGGGCGGATGATCGAGCGATGGCGTCGCCGTATCGATCTGCCGCGCGGGAATGGCCTGCGCGGTCGGCGTTGGCGGGCGGAGCGTGCCGAAGCCATCGAGGACCTGCGTCGGCGCCAGCACCTCCGCCGTCTCGGGCGCGGGTGTGCTGCGTGTCGTCGGCGCGGCCATGACTTCAGGGCCGCCGACAGCGATACCGCCGCTGACGCCGAGCGTCGCAATCCGCCTGAGCATCTCGACGAAGAGACCGGAAAGCGGAAGGTTCGACCAGTCGGAATTGGCGGTGATGTGGAACAGCACGATCTGGCCCTCGCCCATGCGCCGTGCCGTGACGAGAGGCGTGCCGTCAGCGAGCCGTGCCCACACACTTACCTCGTCGGTGAGATAGGCCGGATCGGCAAGGATCTGGCGGTTCACGGCAACATCGCGCGGGATCGTCAGGCCGGCGAAGAGGCTGGTGTCATCGAAGGGGGCGAGCGGCTGCGGCGTCGACCACGAGAGCGCGCCGCCGAGCGTGCGTCCGCCCATGCGCAGGCCGACGGGCAGCAGTTCGTCACCACCCTTTTCGAGTCGGGGGCCGGCAAAGCGAACGAGCACACCACCCTTGTTCACCCATTCCTGCACGCGCGTGCCGAGATCGCCGGCAATAGTGCCGATATCGGCCATCACGAGGACCGAGGAGCGCTGCTCGAAGGCACCCGCGACGGCGCCCGCGAGATTGACATCCTTCTGGCGTACCAGCTCGGCGAACGGCGCGAGCGCGCGCTCGATGTAGTAGAGCGGCGCCAGCAGGGGCTGGGCCTGCTCGCGGCTCTCACCGGAGATGAGGGCAATGCGATGCCAGCGCGAGCGGCTGTCGAGAAGGTGCACGGCGCCGGCACTGCGCTCGCCCGCAAGCTCGATACGCGCGACCTGATTGCGCAGCTCGAGCGGCAGATCGAACCGGGCAGAGATGCGGCGGCTGCCGGCAGGGATCTCATAGGGCGTCTCCGCGAGGCGCTGACCGCGCGCGGAGAAGGCGAGAGCGGTGCCAGTGCGTCCGGCACCTTCAGCGCGAACGACGAAGGCTTCGAGACGCCCGTCGCGGTCGAGGCCGGCGGCGAGGCCGAGCGGCTCATCGCCCGGGCGGTTGCTGATAACCTGGAGGCGGCCACCGCTCGCGATCTGACTCAATGTCGAAGCGAAGGCGCTGGTTTTGCCGTCGTGATCGATGCCGTCGCTCAGCCACACGACATCGAGACCCTTTTGGCCATCGAGGATACGGGCGAGCTGCTCCGCGAGAGCAGCGCGATCGGGTGCGAAAGGCTGCGGTTGAAGGGCTGCCGCGGTCGTGCGCGCGGCGCCCGGCGCCTCGATGCGCAGGGTAACCGTCTTAACACCCGAGGCCGTGGGCGCAATGACGACCGGACGGTTCGCGTTCTCCGCTTCCGAGATGAGCTGATCTACGAGGCGTGTGCGCTGCGCGAAGTGACCGCCGCTCGACCAGCCATTGTCGACGACGAGGACGAGCGGGCCCGAGCCCGAGAGGCCGGCCTCGCGGTTGGGATTGAGCACGGGATCGGCGAGCGCGAAAATCACGAATGCAGCGGCGAGCATCCGGATGAGCGTCAGCCACCACGGTGTCTTCGCCGGCGTCTTGTCCTTGTTCTCGAGCCCGACGAGGATGCGCGTCGGCGGGAAGGCAATCTGACGCGGGCGCGGCGGTACCGTGCGCAGCAGCCAGTATATCACCGGCAGCGCGGCGAGTGCGGTCAGCAGCCACGGGCTCAGAATGGCCAGAGCGCCAATGCTCATGCGTGGCCTCCCGATGCGGCCGCGCCGGACGGCGTGCTCATACGATAGCTGCCGCCCTGGCCACCCATGCGCAGAATGAGGCTCAGCAGCAATTCGTGCGGCGGGCGGTCCGTGTGATGGACGAGCAGCGACCAGCCGAGACGTCGTGCGATTTCGGCGAGTCCGTCCCTGTGTGCGTTGAGGCGCTTGATGTAGTCGTCCCGCATGGTCTCCACGCGATCGACGATCCAGCGCTCGCCGGCAACCTCCGTCCCGAGGAATTCCGCACGCCCTTCATAGGGCAGCGTCTCCTCCGCCGGATCCATGACCTGCACGAGATGGCCGCCGACGCCGGCGCCGGCCATTTCCTCGAGCCGGGGCCCGAGCTGATCGAGCGGATCGAGGAAGTCGCTGATCAGGATGGCGCCGGAGAAGCGCGGCAGGCGAATCTTGGGCGGCAGGCTCGTCGTGAGCAGCGGCGATGCGATGTTCGTGAGGATAGTTTCGGCGATCAGGGTCGCCGCCTTGCGACTTGCTGTCGGTCTGCCGAGGCCGAGCAGGGCCACGCGCTCGCCACCGCGCACGAGCAGCTCGGCAGCAGCAAGCATGAGCACCATCGCGCGATCGCGCTTCGTGACGGGCGCGAGGTCGCTGCGGAAGTTCATTGACGGTGAAAGATCGGGCCAGAGCCACACGGTGTGCGCCGCTTCCCACTCTCGCTCGCGCACGTACAACTGATCGGAGCTCGCCGAGCGCCGCCAGTCGATGAGGGTTGCAGCATCGGCTCCCTCGAACTGGCGGAACTGCCAAAAAGTCTCGCCCGGGCCGGCGCGGCGGCGGCCATGAATGCCGTGAGAGACCGTGCTCGCGATCCGGCTCGCCTCGATGACGAGATCGGGCAGGCGATCGGCAAGGCCGTGCGCCTCGAGCTCGAGCCGGCCGATCTCTGACTGGGCCGGGCTCATGCGAGGCTCCGTCCAGCCAATGTCTGGCCGGCCAGTCTTGATCGGGGTCGCATGGTGCGTGCGGTCTCCGCCACCTGCTGGCTCCAAGGGAATGCGCGAGAAGCGCCTATGGTTCGCCTCACGCGATGTTGGCGGCGAGCCGGCCGATGACAGCGCCGATCTGGCGGCCCTCGGCGCGAGCCGCGAAGTTGAGCGCCATGCGATGCTTGAGAACGGGCTCGGCGAGGGCGACGACGTCGTCCACCGAAGGCGCGAGACGGCCGTCGACGAGTGCTTTGGCGCGCACGGCGAGCATCAGCGCCTGGCTTGCGCGCGGGCCGGGACCCCAGGCGACGAACTTGTCGGTCTCGGCGTCGGCGCCCGTTCCGGGACGCGCCGTGCGCACGAGCGTCAGGATCGCATCCACAACCTTGTCGGGGACAGGGATCTGGCGCACGAGGCGCTGGATGCTCATCAGCTCGGTGCCGGAGAGGATCGGCTCCAGACGTCGCTCGTCCGTTCCGGTCGTAGAGAAGAGCATCCGCCGTTCGGCAGCTGTGTCGGGATAGTCGACATCGACCTGCAGTAGGAAGCGATCGAGCTGAGCTTCGGGAAGCGGATAGGTGCCTTCCTGCTCGAGCGGGTTCTGCGTTGCGAGCACGTGGAACGGCGAGGGCACATCATGGCGCTGGCCGGCGACCGTGACGTGGTGCTCCTGCATGGCCTGCAGCAGCGCCGACTGCGTCTTGGGCGAGGCGCGGTTGATCTCGTCCGCCATCAGGAGCTGCGTGAACACGGGACCGCGGATGAAGCGGAAGCTGCGCCGTCCGCCTTGTGCGTCCTCGAGCACTTCGGCACCGATGATGTCCGACGGCATGAGGTCTGGCGTGAACTGGATGCGCTTGGCATCGAGGCCGAGCACGCGCCCGAGCGTCTCGACGAGTAGCGTCTTCGCGAGGCCTGGCACGCCGATGAGCAACGCGTGCCCGCCCGAAAGCAGCGTCACGAGCGTCTGCTCGATGACCTTGTCCTGGCCGAAGATGACCGAGGCCGTGGCCTCATGAACGCGGCGTACCCGCTCACCAGCGGCCTCGACGCGCGCGACGATGTTGTCCTGGGTGTCGATTACTGTTGTCATGGCGCGATTATACTGCCTTTTTCTGGGGTTGCGAAAACTTGAGGCAGCGAAGGTGTTCAGAATATGGAGCGCGGTGCCGGGCAAATAAGCAGTCGAGCCAAAATGGTACGCTCGACGCCGATTTCGAGGCCGCCGTGGCAAGGATCGCGGAACCGGTCGATTGCCGGGCTGTTGAGACCATATGGTGCCAAATGCGAACTGCAGTACGCAAGCAAGGTCGCCTCATGAGTCCACACGATAAGCAAGGCAGCCGACTGGAAACAAGGCAGGTTGACGCAGGGCTGGCCGACCACGCCGTCGCAGGGGCGGCGCCGCTTGCGGGGCTAGAAGCCATGCTGCGTGCGCAGGCCGGGGACCGTTTGCCGCCGGTCGAGAGCTGGAACCCCCCGTATTGCGGGGATATCGGCATGGCCATCGCCGCCGATGGCACTTGGTTCTACCAAGGCAGCCCGATTGGCCGAAAGCCATTGGTACGGCTCTTCTCCCGTGTTCTGAGGCGCGATCTGGACGGCCGTCACTTTCTCGTGACCCCTGCCGAAAAAGTCGATGTGACCGTCGCCGATGCCCCCTTCCTGGCCGTCGAGATGGAAGTATCCGGCGAAGGGCGTGGCCAGGAGCTGATCTTCCGCACGAATGTCGACGACGTGGTCCGATGCGGGCCGGAGCGTCCACTGAGGTTCGCACCCGAGGAAGGCACAGGGGGGCTCAAGCCGTATCTGCTCGTGCGCGGGCGGCTAGAAGCTCTCGTGACGCGGGCCCTCTACTACGATCTCGTCGAGATGGCTGTCGAGGATGATGCCGGCCGGCTCGGCGTGTGGAGTGGCGGCGCATTCTTCGCGATGACCTGAGGGCTTCTGTCCGCAAGCTCGGCACGCATTTTCGACAAACAGGCACAGAGCCTCTTCCCAGCGGCTCGTGCGACAGGAATAAATTGCAGTGCGCCGAGCCGTCGGCTGCCAGAAGAGAAGGAGCGCGCGCGTGAGCACGAACTTGTCGATCAACCCCGATCGTCTCTGGCAGAGCCTCATGGCGTCCGCCGAGATCGGCCGCACGCCCGCCGGCGGTATTCGCCGCCTCACGCTCAGCGACGAGGACAAGGCCGTGCGCGACATGTTCGCGGTTTGGGTGCGCGCCGAGGGCTACGGGCTCACGATCGATCGCCTCGGCAGCATGTTTGTGCGGCGCGAAGGCACGGATCCATCGCTCGCGCCGGTGCTGATCGGCAGTCATCTCGATACGCAGGCCAAGGGTGGACGTTTCGACGGCATTCTCGGCGTGATGTCGGGGCTCGAGGTGTTGCGCACGCTCGACGAGCGCGGCATCAAGACCAAGCGTCCGATCGAGGTCGTGAACTGGACGAACGAGGAAGGTGCGCGCTTTCCGCCGCCGATGCTGGCTTCGCTGGTGTTTTCCGATCCGAGCCTGCTCGCCTGGGTAGAGGACCGCCACGACAAGGAGGGCCTGCGTTTCGCCGACGAGCTCGCACGCATCGGCTATCGTGGCGAGGTACCGGTCGGCGGGCGCGCGATCGACAGCTACTTCGAGCTGCACATCGAGCAAGGCCCGAAGCTCGACGCCGTCGGCCTGCCGCTCGGTATCGTGACGGGCGGCTTCGCGATGCAAGGCATGCGCATCAGCGTGCGCGGCGAGACTTCGCATGTCGGACCGACACCGATGATGCTCCGCCGCAATGCGCTTGTTGGCGCGTCTTACGTGGCCGTTGCCGTCGATGATATCGGCTGGCGGTATGCGCCCGAAGATGGAAAGACGAGCGTTGCGCGCCTCGATCTGAGGCCCAACCTGCCTGGCATTCTCTCCGATGAGGCGGACTTGTGGATCGATTTCCGCCATCCAAAGAAGGAGCGTCTTCCTGATATGGTGGCGGAGGTCGAGGCGGCTGTCGTCGAGTCGGCGCGCCGCTCGCGCACGCACATCGAGATCGCCGAGCGCTGGGGCTTCGGTGGTCTCACGTTCGATGCGGGTCTGATCGCTCTCATTCGCGAGACGGCAGCGCGCCTCGGCGTCCCGACCATGGATATCGAGACCCAGGCTGGGCATGACTCCTACAACATGACGAAGGTCTGCCCGACGGCCATGATCTTCACGCCGTGCAAGGGTGGGATCAGCCACAATGAAGCGGAGGACATCGACCTTGCGGCGACCGTGCCGGGCGTCAATGTCCTCCTGCACGCCGTGCTGGCGCGGGCGATGTGACGATCAAACTTTGATCCACGTCTCCGAGAAGGCGAGCATCGCTGTGGTAATCGACTGACCTGCAACCTGTCGGGGGATGGGTTTGCCGGGAAGCCGCTTGCCATTGACGGTGATCGAGGCCTCGCTGCAACCGACGAACAGGCTCGGCATCCAATGACGGCCCGTGGCTGATTTGTCGGGCGGGAGAGCAAAGCAGAAGGGCTTCCCGAGACCGCTCCATGCGAGCTCGACATTGAGGCTACCGGCCTGGAGCGTCTCCTTGTAGGCCGAGCCCGGATCGCCCGAGGCCACAACACTATCCAGCTTCTGGTACTTCAAGCCGGCGAGGCCGGGCAGGCCCTTGTAAGTGCCAAAACTCGAGACGAAATCCGAGACGAGGTAGCGTGCGAGCGCCTCATTGTCGTGCAGCACATAATTCGCGCGTTCGGCAGGCGGGCTCACCTCCTGCGGCGACTGCATGAGGACGAGGGCATGGCCACGGCCGTGCGGCGAGAGCACGACGCGGAAGAAGCTCGCGAGGCTCACGAAGGGGCCGTCCGGGCTCTCCTTGAGCGATATACCGGGGTTCTCGCCGGACCACTCGACGGTGCCGGCAAATGTGGTGGGCTCGGGCATGGTTCCTCCTGTCCAATGGTGACGGATTGAATGTTCTTCGTGGGTGGCGCCGCATTCTAGGCGAGGGCAGGGCGGGCGGCCATCCCGCCAAGTGTGCGCTGCGGAATTCATACAATCCAGATGCAAAGCAGCCCGGCACTTTCATCGGGGTACTGGTCATCTGCTACCCGACGTTGCTAGGAATGTCGCGACAGCGGGTACGAAGCTCGCGACATAAGGGGCAGGAAACACCATGGAGCAGTATGACTATATCGTCGTCGGCGCTGGGTCGGCCGGCGGTGCGCTGGCGGCGCGCCTCAGCGAGAATCCGAAGAACAGTGTCCTGCTCGTCGAAGCGGGGGCGGCGAATCACGTGTACTCCTGGCTGCCGGTCAGCTTCGGTCTCCTGATCCACAATCCCGCGGCCAACTGGCTTTACGAGTCCGAGCCTGAAGCGTGCACCGGAAACCGGGCGATCCCGGTGCCGCGCGGCAAGCTGCTCGGCGGATCGAGTTCGATCAACGGTCTCGTCTGGGTGCGCGGCCAGCCGCTCGACTACAATACGTGGGCGCAGATGGGCGCGCGAGGTTGGGCCTGGAACGACGTCGCGCCGGTCTTCACGAAGATCGAGAACTACGAGGGCGGCCCGGACAATGGTCGCGGCACCGATGGACCGCTCAAAGTGTCCGTCGTGCCCGATCAGAATCCGCTCTACGACGCGCTCTTCAAGGCCGGCGAGCAGGCCGGCTTCAAGATCAATCCCGACTATAACAGCGAGGACCAGGAAGGCATCTGCAAGACGCAGACGAGCATTCATAAGGGTGTGCGTATGAGCGTCGCGCGGGCCTACCTCAAGCCCGCGATGAAGCGGCCGAACCTCCGCGTGGTCACGGATGCGCCGACGCGCCGTGTCGTCCTCGAAGGCAAGCGCTGCGTCGGCATCGTCTATGAGAAGTATGGCCGTCAGATCGAAGTGCGCGCGAACCGCGAGGTGATCCTCTCGGCGGGTGCCGTCGCAACGCCGCAACTTCTCGAACTGTCAGGCATCGGGCGGCCGGAAGTTCTCAAGCAGTTCGGCATCGAGGTGAAACACGCGCTGCCAGCGGTCGGCGAGAACCTGCGCGATCACATCAATGCGCGGATCATCTGGCACGTAAAAGTGCCGGAGGTCTCCTACAACACGCGCGCGCGCGGCATAGGTGCCGTGAAAGAGGCGTTGAAGTACGCGACGACGCGCGGCGGCTTTCTGAGCCTGCCGTCGGCTCCGCTGCTCGCCTTCCTCAAGACGCAGAAGGAAATGGAGACGCCGGATGTCCAGATGCACATCGTGCCCTATTCGGTGAAGGATCCGAAGAAGCGCATTCTGCAGGAGTTCCCGTCCATGACGATCTCCGTGTATCAGCTTCGCCCGGAGAGCCTCGGCTCCATTCACATCCGCTCGGCCGATCCCGATGCCCAGCCCAAGATCGTGTTCAACTTCCTCACGGACCAGCGGGATCAACGCGCGATGGTCGATGGCTTCAACATCATCCGCAAAATTGCCGCTCAGCCTGCGCTGGAGCCGTATCGCGGCGACGAGTACTCGCCGGGCAAGGATGTGCGCACCGACGACGAGATCTTGCACTACATGCGCAACAACTCGCAGACGGCCTATCACCCGATCGGCACTTGCCGCATGGGGCCGGCAGGGCCGAACACGGTCGTCGACGAGAGGCTGAAGGTGCACGGTATCGAGGGGCTCAGGATCGCCGATGCCTCGATCTTCCCGACCATGCCCTCCGGCAATACCAATGCGCCCGCGATCATGGTCGGCGAGAAGGCGGCGCAGATCATCAAGGCCGCGGCCTAGGGAGCCCGAAGCATGTCCACGGATGCCGCATTGATCGAGCATCTGATGGACGTGCTTCGCCCGCTCGGCGGCATCGCGTCGCGGCGCATGTTCGGTGGCGCCGGCGTGTTCCGCGATGGCCTGATGTTCGGCCTGATCTCCGACGAGGTGCTCTATCTCAAGGCCGATGCGGAAACGGTCGCGGACTTTGAGGCGGAGGGGCTCGGGCCGTTCACCTACGGCACCAAGAACGGCGACCGCGTCCTCACTTCCTACTGGCGTGCACCCGAGCGTCTTCTCGACGATGACGACGAGATGCGTGCATGGTGTCGGCGCGCCGCCGAAGTGGCGACGCGCACGGCGAAGAAGAAAAGCGCCGCGAATAAGGGCGTCACTCGTAGCCCGGCGGCGGCACGAACCCGCCGATCTCGCGCTCGACAAAGCGGCTGAAGGCAACCGCCGTCTTGTCGTGGCCGTGACGCGCGATCGCCTGATAGCCGACCGGCAGGCCCGATTTCGTGAGGCCCGCGGGGCCGACGGTCGAGGGCAGGTAGACGACACCAGAATAGCCGGCCCAGAAGAGCTGTGAGGTCGTCGGTTGCGGCTTGCCATTGATCGGGATGCTGCGCTGCCAGCGCTCGCGCGTCTGATCGTGCGGCCATGCTGCAGAAGACGCTGCAGGGCAGAGCAGGATGTCCCAGTCCTTGAAGAAGGCATCGAAGGCAAAGCGTAGCTTGTGGCGCTCGTTGTTGAGCGGCAGCCAAGCTCGGTGCGTGAGTTCGACGCCCCTGACCATGAGATCGAGGTACTGGTCAGGATTGGGACCGGCTGCCGCGAGCGCAGCTTTCCATCCGGCAATATCCGCATCGGGCGTGCGGGCCGAGGTCGCCGAGCGCAGCAGCAGGACGTAGATCTCGTGCAGGCGCTTCGTATCGATCTGCGGCTCGATTTCCTTCACGATTGCACCGGCCTTCGCGAGCCTCTCGACAAGGGCCTGGAGCACGTTCGTGTACTCCCTATCGATCTCGCAATTCGGATCGCGGAGCTTCACGGCGACTTTCATGCCCTTAAGCGTGCTAGCCTTGGCCTTCGGCAACTCGAGCTTCCAGCAGTTCTCCTCGATCTCGTCGGCACCGCTCATGACATCGAGCATGACGTCGAGATCGGCAGCGCCGCGCGTGAGCGGTCCGACGCAGGAGATGTCACCGGGCGCGAAGCTGTTGGGCAGTGAATGGCGGCGCAGGGGGATGATGCCGTACGTCGGCTTCAGGCCGAACACGCCGCAGTAGTGCGCGGGGTTTCGGATCGAGGCGCCGATGTCGCTGCCCGCTTCGACGCCTGTGAGTCCGGCAGCAAGGGCTGCAGCCGATCCGCCCGACGATCCGCCCGGCGTGAGCGCGGTGTTCCAGGGATTGCTCGTGGAGCCGTAGATCGGATTGTAGCTCTGCCAGTCCGCGAGCAGGACCGGCACGTTGGTCTTGCCGAACAGATTGATGCCGGCTTTCTCGAGTCGCTCGACGGCAAGCGCACTCGTCTCCGTGATGTTGTTCTTGTACTCGGGAAGGCCCCAAGTCGTGGGCGAGCCCGGCACTTGGTAGCTCTCCTTGATGGTCATGGGCACGCCGTGCAGCGGACCCCACACCTCGCCTCGTGCGAGCGCCGCATCCGCCTCGCGCGCCCTCTTGCGCCCACGCTCGGCATCCATCCATATGACGGCATTGAGCTTGGGATTGAATTTTTCGATGCGCGCGAGGAAGTGCTCCAGCACCTCGACGGCCGAGACTTTCTTTGTGCGAATGAGCTCGGCGAGTTCGACCGCGGACTTGTAGTGCAGCTTGTCCATGAGATCTCCGAAAGTGACGAGGCAGAATGTCTATTGCGCCTGGGCGGATCGCGGCAGCACGCCGCTCATGATGCCGCCATCGATGACGAGTTCCGTGCCGGTCATATGCTTGGATGCGTCGGAGGCGAGGAACAGCACGCCGTCGGCAATGTCCTGCGCCGTGCCGAGCTCGCCGAGGGGGATCATCCAGAGCGAGCGGGCGCGTGGATCGATAGGCTTGTTGTTGTGGGCGCCGGTGGCCCCGGTCGGAATTTTGTTCCAGATGGGTGTGTCGATCACGCCAGGATGGACGGAATTGACGCGAATGCCGTCCTTGGCAGCCGCGCATTCGAGCGCCACGGACTTCGCGAAGAGGCGGACGCCGCCCTTGGTCGCCGAGTAGCCCGCGAGACCGACCGATCCCCTGAGCCCCGCGATCGAGGACATCATGATCACCGATCCGCCGTGGCCGGTGCGGCGCATGGCGGGAATGCCGTACTTCACGGAGAGGAAGACGCCGTCGAGATTGATCGCATTCTGGCGACGCCAGTCGGCGAGCGTCATGTCGAGGATCGGCACCATGATTCCGATGCCGGCATTTGCGACGAGAACATGGAGGCCGCCAAAAGCATCCTCTGTCGTGGCGATCACCTCGGGCCAGCGCGCTTCGTCTGCCACGTCCTGTTTGAGGAAGATCGACTTGCCGCCGTTCACGGCAATCTTCTCGACGAGCTCCTTGCCGCGCGCTTCATCGACGTCGGTAATGACGACCCTCGCACCTTCGCGCGCGAGCGTCAGGCAGCACGCTTCTCCGATGCCCGATGCGCCACCCGTGACCAGCGCCACCTTGCCCGCGACCTGACCGCCCTGCTTCGTCATTTCCCTACGCTCCCCGATATTGCACCCGTGTCGACGGGCCTGCTCTACGAAGCAGGTTAGGCATTTTGAGACGCGAGCGCCACACGAGGTGGCGTGGTGAATGACACCCTTCTGATTTCGCCGCGCCGCGATGCGGTCCGCTTGCGCACCCGGCGCATTCGGTCAATGCTCATGGCGACGGCCTTTATGACCTCAGAGAGGATACGATGCAGGCGTTCAGCGGGCTCAAGGTGCTCGATTTCACGACGACGATCGCCGGTCCACATTGTGCGCGCCTGCTGAGCGACCTCGGCGCTGATGTCGTGAAGATCGAGACGGCCGAGGGCGACCTCATGCGCAGCCGGCCACCGCTCAGGAACGGCGCTAGCACGTCGTACGGGCAGCTCAATGCCGGGAAGAGCAGTATCGTGCTCGATCTGAAGCGTCCCGAGGCCGTCGCGGCGGCGCGCCGGCTCATCGCCGGAGCGGACATCATCGTCGAGAACTACCGTCCGGGCGTGACCAAGCGCCTGGGCATCGACTATGCGAGTGTGTCCACTGAGAATCCGCGCGTCGTCTACTGCTCGATTTCCGGCTATGGCCAGACGGGACCATCGGCCGATAAGCCGGCCTATGCGCCGGTCGTGCATGCCACATCGGGCTACGATATGGCCCATATCAGTTATCAGGGAGGACGCGAGCGGCCCGATTGCTGTGGCATCTTCACGGCGGATGTACTTGCGGGCACGTATGCCTTCGGCGCGATTTCGGCGGCGCTCTATCAGCGCACCGTAACCGGCAAGGGCCAGCATCTCGATGTCTCGATGTTCGAGGGCATGCTCTCGCTCATGACCGTCGAGCTGCAGGCGTCGCAGTTCAAAGTGCCGCCCATGCCGAAGCGGGCACTCTATGGCCCCGCCGCGACGGCGGACGGCTTCGTCAATATCGCGGTTGCGAGCGAGCGCACGTTCCAGGAGCTCGGCAGGGCGGCCGGGCGGACTTGGGCGACAGATCCGCGCTTCGCCAAATATCTCGACCGTCGTGCCAACTGGGCTGAGTTCATGGATGAGCTGGAAGAGTGGACGCGCACGCTCACGACCGAAGAGCTGATGAGGGTGCTCGATCGCTACGGCGTGCCGGCGGGGCCGTATCGCACAGCCAAAGAGGCGCTGGCCGATCCGCAGCTCGTGCATCGCGGAGCGCTACAGGAAGTGCACGATTCAGCAGGGCCCTTCAAGGTACTGAACCCGGCCTTTCGCATGTCGGCCTCCGAGACGAAGGCAGGCCAGCGCGCACCGGGACTCGGCGAGCACACGCGCGAAGTCCTGGCGGCTGTCGGCTACACCGAAAGCGAGATCGCCAGCATCACCGGGACCTAGAACAGCGCGTAGCCGCCGTCGATGAGGAAGGTATCGCCGGTGTGGAAGCGCGAGGCCGAGCTCATGGCGTAGACCGCAATGCCGCCGAAGTCGTCGCCGGTGCCCCAACGGCGCATGGGTACGCGCTTCAGCACATTGTCGTGGAATTTCTCGTTGGCAATGAGATTGGCGGTCATGTCCGTTTCGATCCAGCCTGGAAGTACGGCATGTGCACGAATGCCGTAGCGCGCATATTCGACGGCAAGCGAGCGGATCATCCCGATCATGGCGCTCTTGGTCGCGGCGTAATGCTCGTTGCGTGGCGGGCCAGAGATGGCGGCGAGGGAGGACGTTCCAACGAGCACGCCGCCGCCGTCTCGCGAGGCCATGTGCTTGGCAGCCGCCCGGAAAGTGTAGAAAGCACCATCGAGATTGACGCGCGTGACGCGCTTCCATTCCTCGGTAGACATCTCGCCGAACGCCGTGTGCCCGCCGCGTCCGTGTACGCCGGCATTGGCGAAGCAGCCGTCGACGCGTCCGAGCGTCTTCACTGTCTCGGCAAAGCCCTGCTCCACGGCGGCCTCATCGCCGACGTCGACCTGGAGTGCCAGCACGCGGCGGCCGGTCTTTTCGAGCTCGGCCTTGGCCGCGGCATTCTTGGCCGCATTCGTGCCCCAGATCGCGACGTCCGCGCCGGCTTCCGCCACGGCCTTCGCCATGCCGAGGCCGATGCCGCCATTGCCGCCGGTGACGAGGGCGACCTGGCCCGTGAGGTCGAATGCCGCGTATGCCATTTGGTGCTTCCTGGTTGGATGCCTGTTCGGGCGTCATCATGACCAGCGCGCGCGCATGTGCAAGTCTGGATCCCGGATGACGTGTGCGGGAGAGGGCGTTAGGCTGGTGGCAAAGCAGGCTAGCAATGGGGGTTCGCCAATGACCGATCACGTCCTCAAATCCCGCGTCGGAACTGTCCATTGGGGCTACTTCGATGCCGAGGAAAGGCCCGTGCTCGCGATCAAGAGCGGCGATCGCGTGACCATGGAGACGGTCAGCGGCTCGCCGGACGTGATGCCGCCGCCCTCGTCGGGCTTCAAGATCCTGCCGGAGCTGCTCGAAGTGCACGCCCAGGTGCCGCGCAAGCTGCCGGGGCACGTCCTGACGGGGCCGATCGCTATCGAGGGCGCCATGCCCGGCGATGTGCTGCAAGTAGACATCGAGGCGATCGAGTGCCGCCAGGACTGGGGCTACAACGCCATCCGGCCGCTCGCGGGCGCGCTGCCGCTCGAGTTTGATCGCGTGCGCATCGTGCACATCCCGATGGATCGCGAGCGCGGCGTCGGCAAACTCTCGTGGGGCGCGGAAGTGCCGCTCAGGCCGTTCTTCGGGGTAATGGGCGTCGCGCCGCCGCCGTCGTGGGGCATGATTACGTCGCTCGCGCCGCGTCAGCACGGGGGCAACATGGACAACAAGGAGTTGGTCGCGGGATCGACGCTGTTCCTCCCCGTGCACGTGCCTGGCGCGAACTTTTCCGCTGGCGACGGTCATGGAGCACAGGGCGATGGCGAGGTCTGCGTGACAGCGATCGAGACGGCGCTGAAGGGCACTTTCAAATTCACGCTTCACAAAGGCGGCACGCTCGACTGGCCGCGTGCGGAGACGCCGACGCACGCGATCACCATGGCCTTCGATCCCGATCTCGACAGTGCCGCTCGCGCTGCGTTGCGCGACATGATCAAGCTGCTCGGCGAGAAGAAGGGACTATCGCGCGAGGACGCCTACATGCTCTGCAGCCTCGCCGCGGACCTGCGGGTGACGCAGCTCGTCAATGGCCACAACGGCGTGCATGTCATGCTGGAGAAGCGGTATTTGGAATAACTTCTCCTCTCTCGGCTGGAGACATTCCGACCTGAACGCGGATTACTCGAACTGCTCCGCGATTGCGCGGCCGACGACGATCATCGTTGGTATGAAGCCGCTGGTGAAGCGGCGCATGGTGGCCTGCAACTCGGGTCTGTCGGCAAGTTTCGGAGTTGGTCGGATCTGGCGGGCAAGGGTAATCGCCTCGGCGGCCATCGCGCGTTCGACGCGCGACGTGTGGTCGGCCATGGTGCCGTCCCTGAAACGCGGCGCCAGGGAGATGTGCAGAACGGACAGATATGCGGGCCAGTCTGTCAGGTGCCTATAAAGGCTCGGTACTACCGCATCGAGCTGTGAACGATCACCGAACCGGAGATCGTTCAATAGCCAACGCATGTCCGCGCTCATTTCTGTCGGCGGCGTCATGTGGGGCATCGATCGCGTGATCTCGGGTGGTGGGGACCAATAGGCAATGGACGGAGCGGCCATAACCGGCTCGTCCGTCGAAAGACGCGAGAGCAATGTCAGTATCCCGAGGAGGTTTACCGGATTGGAGCGGTTATAGGCCTCTGCCACGGCCCCGATCGTCGACGCGTTGTCCTCGGTGATGCCGAGCAGCCGTTGCGCTCGCGGCTCGATTTGTGGCAGCAGCTGATTTGGGCTCGTTTCGCGAGCGATGCGCCAGGCCGTTTCTGGTAACTGACCGCTCGCAAATAGCGGCTCGAGCGCCCCCCAGCATTCCTCGAGCACGCCGGGATGAGTCGCAATATGGCGCCAGATCAGCGCCGCAATAGGCGAAGCGGAGCCGGCGCGAAGTCTAGCATAAATGGTCTTTACCGACGCGGGCGCATCCAATTCGAGAAGTTCGGGCAAAACGTCGGGCGATGCTGTCATGGTAAGTGAACTCGGGTTAAATGGAAGCGCTAGTTACGCAAATTTAGCGGGTTCAGACACTCCACGCGGTGGAATGCATGAGCTGCTGCATAGCGGGGGTGGAGCGAGCCAGGGATTGATCCAACGGCATTTCTGCTCCTGGCCTCAAGCTGAATCCACAGGCAGACAGCGTGGACTGCAGCAGATCTACACCTTCCCCTTCCACGGCACGGCCCAGCGTTCGAACCACCGCATGAGCAGCTCGAAGGCGAAGGCGACGAAGCCGATCAGCAGGATGCCGAGGATCACGACGTCGGTCCTGAGGAAGTTCGAGGCATTGAAGACCATCTTGCCGAGGCCGGCATCGGCCGCGACCATCTCGGCTGCGACGAGCGTCGTCCAGCCGACACCCATGCCAATGCGCAAGCCGACGAGTATCTCGGGCAGCGCGCCCGGCATGATGATATGGCGGATGACCTGCGCGCGCGAGGCGCCCATGGAGAGCGCGGCCTGGATCTGCTCCTGCGAGATCGAGCGCACGCCGGCGCGTGCCGCGAGCGTTACCGGCGCGAAGATCGCGAGGAATAGGAGAATGATCTTCGATTCCTCGCCGATGCCGAACCAGACAATCATAAGCGGCAAGTAGGCGAGTGGCGGCAACGGCCGGTAGAACTCGATGGGCGGATCGAAGATGCCGCGGGCAATGCGGCTCGTGCCCATGAGAATGCCAATGGGAATGCCGAGCGCGACGGCAAGGACGAAGGCGCCGAACACGCGCCCCATGCTGGCGAGGAAGTGGCCCCAGAGGGTCGCATCATCGAGATCGCCGTTCACGGCCTGCCAGAAGGCGGCCCAGATGGCTTCGGGCTTTGGGAGAAAGAGCCGGCTTACCCAGCCCATGTGCGTCGCGACCCACCATAGGCCGAGTAACGCGGCGATGGTGACGAGGTTGATTGCCAGCGTCGAGCCTTCGCCGAGGACGCGGTAGCGGCTTGTCCGAACGCGGCGCGCGGAAGCGGTCGGCGCGCCTGTGGCTTCGCTTACGGCCATCGCGATCTCTCCTCGATCATGCACATCAGTCGCGTCGCTGAATGTCGCTGAGAACCTGTTCGCGCATCTGGATGAAAGCGGGGCTTGCCTTCACGGCGCGCGCGTTCTTCGTCTCGATGTAACGGCGGCCGAAGTCGAGATCATAAGTCTTCTCGATCTTGCCGGGGCGCGGGGTCATCACGATCAGCCGTGTCGCAAGGAAGACCGCCTCCTCCACGGAATGCGTGATGAAGAAAACCATCTTGCCCGTGCGGTGCCACACATCGAGGATCAGCTCCTGGACCTGCTCGCGGGTGAGCGCGTCGAGTGCGCCGAGCGGCTCGTCCATGAGCAGCACCTCCGGGTCGGAGGCGAGCGCGCGGGCAATGCCGACGCGCTGCTGCATGCCGCCCGAGAGCTCGTAGATCATCTTCTCGGAGAAGTCGCCAAGGCCGACGAGGTTCAACTGCTCGCGTGCAATCGCGTAGCGTTCGTCCTTGCCGACGCCGCGCATCTTGGGGCCGAACGCGACATTGTCGATCACGTTGAGCCACGGCATGAGCGCGTGCTTCTGGAAAACGACACCGCGGTCGGCGCCAGGTCCCTCGACGGGTGCTCCATCGAGCAGGATCTCGCCGTCGGAAGGCGTGAGAAAACCGGCCATGCAGGAGAGGAGCGTCGTCTTTCCACAGCCCGAGGCGCCGATGGCGACGACGAAGTCGCCGGCTTTCATATCGAGGTTCACCCGCGACAGAGCTTCGACGATGCCGTCGCGGGTGGAGTAGCGGACCGAGAGGTCCTTGATATTGAGTGTGGCGCTGGCCGACCGCCGCGCGGCGGCGGGCCGTGTCATCGTCACCATGAAACCTCTCGGTCCTGCGCGTCAGATCGTCTTTTTACTTCGCGGCCGCGGCGGCGAACTCCGGATTGACGAACTTGCCGAAATCCGCCGGCATCTCGGTGATGCGGTTCTGCTCCTTGAGGAACACCGCGGTATTTGCGAGCGCCTGGGCGGCGCCGCCCTTGGCACCACCGCCGAGCCACTTGTCGGAGGCCTGCTCGGCTGCCGACGGGAAGGCGTAGTCAGCAAGCACGCCCGGCACGTCATCAGGCTTGGCGCCGACGATCTTGGCGATGGCCGCCGCGTTCGCAGAGCCCTTGCCGTACTTCGCGGGATTGGCCTTGTAGTCCGCATCGGCTGCAGCCATGGCCTTCACATAGGCGACCAGGAAGTCTTTGTTTGCCGCGGCCCAGGCGCGGTTGACAATGATGCCGTCGAACGTCGGCGCGCCCTGTTTGGCCACATCCGCGGCCGAGATGATCACCTTGCCATCCGCCTTCACCTTCGAGAGCACGGGCTCCCAGATGAAGGTCGCATCGAGATCACCACGCTCCCAGGCGGCGGCGATCTCCGGCGGCCTGAGATTCAGGATCTGGATTTCCTTCGGGTTCACGCCCGCCTTGTTGAGCGCGAACAGGAGCTGGTAGTGGGCCGTCGACACGAACGGCGTCGCAACCTTCTTGCCCTTGAGGCCTGCGAGCGTCGTGACGCCGGACTTGTTGGAGGCGACGAGTTGCTCGGCGTTGTTGATGTCGTCGAAGATCCAGATGAGCTGGATGTCGATGCCTTGGGCTGCGGCCGCAGTGATCGGGCTCGAGCCCACTTCGCCGATCGGCACCTGGCCGGATGCCATGGCCTTGATCACGTCGCCGCCGCCGCCGAACATTTTCCAACTGATCTTGTAGCCCGTGGCCTTCTCGACGGCGCCCGCGGCCTGAGCCACGCGGAAGGGTACGATCATGTCCTGGTGGGCGATCGTCACTTCCTTGGTCTGGGCCACTGCAGCCCCGGTTGCAACGCCGAGTATCACGGGAAGCGAGAGCAAAAGTCTCGGGATGAGCTTCATCTATGCCTCTCTATACGCGCTGAGCATTGATGTTTCGCCGGCCGATCGTACACGCGGAAAATGCGCGCGCCACTGGATCCGGATCGACGAAATTCTCAAATGCATATTACGACCCGGCGCGGTTGCCCGCGGCCGGACACAATCGATCCTACACAGGCCGTGCCGAAATGCCAGCAAATGAGACAACTCGTTCTGCCGGATGAAACGGCAGCGCACACAAGGGCGGCGGGAATATTGGGCGCAGCGGCGCGCTCAGCCATCGCTGCGGCGCACTCCAACCTGTCGGCATGGCCGCCGCGGGCATGGCACGGCGGAAGAATGCGATAGCGCCTCTTCCCAGCAGCCCGCGGCAAAAACTAAAACGCCCGCGCCTGCATGCCTTCCTGGTAGCGCTTGAGATACTGGCCGACGAAGTCGTAGCCGACGTAACGGCTATAGGCATCGGCGAGGCGCTTGGTGACCGGACCCCAGACCTGCCCCTTCGGGCCGATATCGACGCCGTTGATCTTCGTCACCGGGCAGATGCACAGCGAGGTCGAGGTGAGGAACATCTCGTCGGCGACATAGCTGTCGTAGAGATCGATATCGGCTTCTGCGACCGGAATCCCCACCTGGCGCGCGAGATCGATCACCGTCTGGCGGCTCACGCCTGGCAGCACGAATTTCTCGCGCGGCGTCAGCACCGCGCCGTCGCGCACCGTGAAGATGTTCGAGCCCATACCCTCGGCGAGATTGCCGTTGGTATCGAGCAGAACGGCCCAAGCCTCGGGATCGGCACTCTGCACCTCCTGGTTGGCGACGATCATGTTGAGGTAGTTGTGCGTCTTCGCGCGCGGCGTGAGTGACTCGGGTGGCGTGCGCCGATGCGAGGGCACGATCACGCGGATGCCCTCTTTGAAGAGCTTCGCACGCTGCACAAGTGGCAGCGGCGCGCATTCGAGCACGACGTTCGGTCCGTGATAGTCGAGGTTGTCGCCCGGCACGTCCTTGACGCCGCGGCTGATGCGCTGGCCCACCCAGTAGTCGTCATCGGGTCCGAGGAGGTGGCGATTGCGCTCGAACAGCTCCTCGGTCAGCGCGACCATCCGCTCGGGACCGAAGCCTGGATCGATGCGCAGATACTTGAGCGAGCGATAGAGCCGGTCCACGTGCTCCTGCACCTTGAAGAGCTTGTGGTGAAAGCTGCGCGTCATGTCGAAGCAGCCGTCGCCGTAGACCCAGCTCAGGTCGCGGAAAGGAATGCGCACCTCGCTCTCGGGCACGAACTTGCCGTTGAACCACGCGACCCGCACGTTGCTGCGCTCAGCCATGTTGGATGTTTCCCCGTTGCTGCTCGTTCTCCTTCTCCCCGTAAGCGGGGAGGAGGTCGGGATGAGGGGCGGTAGCTTGCGCTGACTTTTGCGTATGCCGCCGCCCCTCACCCTAACCCTCTCCCCGTAGGACGGGGAGAGGGGATATTCGGTGGCGGCCGAAGGCCGCGCCTTTGGCCACCAACCGTGTAAGTGGCGGCCGCGGCGCCAGTAGCCATCGCGCCAGAGGCGCGTCTTCGACGCGACGGCGTTGGCGTCCGCGGGGAAAAACTAGAGCCCACCCATCAGCATGTACTTCAGCTCCACAAAGCCATCGATGCCATGTGCAGAGCCTTCGCGGCCGAGGCCCGACTCCTTGACGCCGCCGAAGGGCGCGACCTCGGTCGAGATGATGCCCTCGTTGATGCCGACCATGCCGTACTCGAGACCCTCCGCGACGCGCCACACGCGGCCGATATCGCGTGCATAGAAGTAGCAGGCGAGACCGAACTCGGTGTCGTTGGCCATGGCGATCCCTTCTTCCTCGGTCTTGAACTTGAAGATCGGGGCGACGGGGCCGAACGTCTCTTCGCGCGCGCACTTCATGTCGGACGTGACGTTGGCGAGCACGGTCGGCTCGAAGAACGTGCCGCCGAGCTTGTGGCGCTTGCCGCCCGTTATGATCTTGGCGCCCTTGGAGACGGCGTCGGCAATGTGCTCCTCAACCTTCTCGATGGCCGCCATGTTGATGAGCGGGCCTTGGACGACGCCCGTCTCGGTGCCGTCGCCGACCTTCATCGCGGCAGCCGTCTTGGCGAGCTTGGCGACGAACTCGTCGTAGACCTTTTCCTGAACGAGGAGGCGGTTGGCGCACACGCAAGTCTGGCCGGCATTGCGGTACTTGGAGGCCATGGCGCCCTCGATGGCCTTGTCGATGTCGGCATCGTCGAACACGAGGAAGGGGGCGTTGCCGCCGAGCTCGAGCTCGACCTTCTTGATGGTCGAGGCCGACTGCTCCATGAGCACCTTGCCGATCTCCGTCGAGCCCGTGAACGTGATGCCGCGCACCTTCGGGCTCGTCGTCAGCTCCTTGCCGATCTCGGCCGACTTGCCCGTGATGACGTTGAACACGCCGGGTGGGATGCCGGCCTGACGCGCAAGCTCGGCGAGAGCGAGCGCCGTGAGCGGTGTCTCGGTGGCGGGCTTGACGACGACCGTGCAGCCGGCGGCGAGAGCAGGTGAAACCTTCCGCGTGATCATGGCGTGCGGGAAGTTCCACGGCGTGATGGCGCCGATGACACCGAGCGGCTGCTTGATGACGACGATGCGGGTGCCCTGCTTAAAGCTCGGGATGGTCTCGCCGTAGATGCGCTTGGCTTCCTCGGCATAGAACTCCGTGAACGAGGCGCCGTAGATGATCTCGCCACGCGCTTCGGCGAGCGGTTTGCCTTGCTCGCTGGTCAGCAGCAGCGCCAGCTCGTCCGCGTGCGCAACCTGGAGGTCGAACCACTTGCGCAGGATGGCCGCACGCTCCTTGGCGAGGAGCTGGCTCCAGGGCTTGAACGCCTTTTCGGCAGCGTCAATCGCCTGCTTGGTCTCGGCTGTGCCCAAGCGAGGAACCTTGGCGATTTCCTCGCCTGTCGCGGGGTTCGTGACGGGGATCTCGGGCTTGCCGACCCATTTGCCGTCGATGAAGCACTGGTTCTTCAGGAGCGTGATGACTTTCTTGTCCATGAGGATCCTCCTGCGGGATTGGTTGGGCGTGTGCGCCTGCCTGGGCCCGAAATGGGGCTGGGTGGCGGCTTCGAGGAGGATCATAGCGCCTCGGACGGGCGCTGGCCCATGTTTTTGCGAAGAACTGGCCGTCAGGGGCCCCGGTCGACGGATTGGCCATCCCGATGACGCTCGATTTCTTCGGGCTCCCGTTCATCTATGGAGGCAAGCGCATTGCTCGCCGAGGGTACGGCCCGAATGATGGCATCGAGTTTAGCCTGGACGGCCTGGGCATCGCGATGTGTAGAGCGGTGGATCAGCAGCGCAATGATCAGTGTGACGAGGGTGGCTAAGCCGTGCCAGTCGAGGGAGTGCCTCTCGACGAGGTACCAAATAGCCGTAAATGCGATGACAAATAGAAAGAATGAGGGGTGCGCAGCGTACACGCCAAGCTGCGTCAAGGCCTTGCGGACGATGTCGAGCATGGAAGATCTCCAGATCGTGACCCGCGCGCACTTCTCAGTTGAGTACTGAGGGACGGCTAGCAGTGCGGCGGGCCACGCGGGTCTAACGACCGAACGGCATCAACCGTTCCGGGCCAGTGCCACGATGTCGGCGGGCTTGCGGGCACGCGTCAGCATGTCGGCGAGCCTGCCGCGGACTTCGGGCAGGCTCTCGCCGCGGGGAGCGAGAACGCGGGTCTCCAGGAAATGGCCGGTGAGAGCGAAGCCGGCGGCAAGATCGTTCGGCGATACGGATCCCTGGCTGCGTCCGCGCAGGAAGGGCGGAAGTGCCAGGAGCCGATCGGCATAGGGCTCTCCCGCCGAGGCGGATACGGCGCGGCCACTCTTCGGCGAAACGTAGATCAGCTCGTCGTTGCTGCCCGTTGCCGCGCAGGCCGTGAGATCGAGGCCAAAGCCCAGTTCATCGAGCAGGGCGAGCTCCCAGCGGATGAGCAGCGCCGGCCAAACGTCCGGCTCATCCAGAAAGCCGAGGACGAACAGGCTCACTTCGTAAAGGCTCGGATGAGGATCGCGCTCCGGGAGCAGGCGAGCCAGCGTGGTCAGCGCCGCGAGGCCGGCGAGGGGCATGGCGTGGTCCATGACTTCGGCGGCATAGGCGCGGCGCGGTTCGAGCGTCATTTGCCCGAGGTGCTCGGAGAGGCGGCCCTTCCAGCTCACATCGACATGGTTGCCAGGCTGCAGGACGGGCCGCAGGCGCCGCGAGCGTCCGCCGTGGACGAGGCCGAGATGACGGCCGTGAGCGCGCGTCAACAGCTCGACGATGCTCGCCGTCTCGCCATGGGGCCTGACCCCAAGGATGATGCCCTCGTCGGTCCAATCCATCGCCGCAATATACAGGAGTCGAGGGCTTTTATGCAGCTGCGCTGCACCGAAGAGGGCCACGGGTGTGGCGTTACAATCGCCGCAGGCTTGGAACGGCTGATGAGGTGCGTCGTTTATACAAGATGAAAGCCTAAGCCACGGTCATGCCGCATGATTTTGCGGGTGATGGAGGGACGTGCGCGCCATCGAAAGGAGGAACAATGCGACAATACTTGATGCCACTGGCAGCCGCGCTCATGGCCGGCACAGCGCTGCCTTCCACAGCCTCGGCACAGGATGCGATAACCACTGTAGATCTGAACATGCGTGCGGGACCTTCGACGGCGTTTCCCGTCGTCGATGTGATACCGGACTCCGCCCCTGTGGACGTGCACGGCTGCGTTCGCGGTTATAGCTGGTGCGACGTCACCGCCGCCGGTTCGCGCGGCTGGGTGTCAGCCAGCTACCTCAGCTATGCCCGCGGCGGGAGCTACGTGCCCCTCGCAGTGTATGGCGCAGAATATGATGTGCCGATCATCACGTTCTCTGTGGGCTCGTACTGGGACAACTATTATCGTGGTCGCCCGTGGTATGCGGAGCGAGCACGCTGGCGGGATCGCTGGCAGGAAAATTGGCGCGATATCCGCCGCGACGATCGTGCTGAACGTCGAGAAGAACGTCGCGAAAATCGTGCCGACCGGCGAGAGGATCGCATCGACCGGCGAGAAACTCGTCGCGAGGCCGTGCAGGAACGCCGCGAACGCGTTCAGGATCGCCGTCGCGAAAACCGCGTAGAACGTCGTGAGCAGCGTCGGGATATTCAAGAGCGGCGTCGAGAATCTCGGATGGAGCGCCGGGATCGTACCCCCGCCGCCCGTGCGGAGCGCCAGGGTCGACAGAGTCTCCAGCAGCGCTCGCGCGGCGATCGTGCAAGCTCCGGCCGGAGCCGCGAGGGACGCGTAGAGCGCGGTGATCGGGGACGCCGAGGCCGTGAAGGCTAAGGCCTCAGCATCGATACAGAGTCCATAAAATCCAAGGCGGGCCGCCACCGGCGGCCCGCTTTTTTTGGCGCGTTGCGTTCTCAATCGACGAGCTGCACACAGTTGTGGCTCGGCTCGTGCCGATCGCCGCGATCCAAACATCGCCTGAGCTTGGAAACTTCACCACCGGCTTGCAGCGAGGCGCGGACTTCCTCAGCGAGGGCGAAGAAGCGCTCGCGCACCGCCGCCGCGTGCGGGTTGGCCCGCTCGATGGCATCGTAGACGGCGGGGGCATCGTGGCGGACCATATTGGTCGCCTGCAGGATGAGATCGAAGCTGCGCGTTGCCATGCGCGTCGGCAGTGGCTCCATGCGGACCAGCACCTTGGCAATGAGGTGCGTGAGGCCCTGGACGACGGCCATCTCGCGGTCGTGCGCATCGGGCGTCGTGCGGATGACCTCGAGCTTCAGGATATGGCGTAGGAAGGCGGCAATGCGCCCGGCCGAGCGCCCACGCACAGGACACCACGCAATGCGGTGACCTGCCACGCCGTCTTTCGCGCTCTGTGGGCCGAACAGCGGGTGCGCGCCGATGATTTCGACGAACGGCGGTAGCTCGGCGAGCATCGTGTGCACGGGCTCGATCTTCACGGAGCCGACGTCGATGACGACGGTGCCGGGCTGGAGATGAGGGCACAGGGAGCGAATGACTTCGCCCATGGAACTAACAGGCACAGCCAGCACGACCACATCGCAGCGCGCGATCTCCGGGAGATCGCACAACTGCACTGAGCCGTCAGCGGGCATATCTCCGCGAGGGGCCGGATCGAATGCGAGCAGCCTGCAATGGCCGGAAAGATGCTTGGCCATCAGCGCGCCGAACGCGCCGAAACCGACAATGCCGATAGTCGAGAGAGGTTTTCTTTGAGAGGGCATCACACGTCTCCGGGGAGCTGCGATGCCGACGTTCGCCTTTGATGATCAACCGCCGGAAACGCAGCGGTTGAGCATGGGAGTGCAGCCGCCGTTATGCGGACGGCGCGTAATACTGGCTGGCGAGATGAGCGTTGGTTCTCATGGGGCGAGCGTATAGGCCAGCGGCCTTGTCACTGTCAATCAACGACATGCCGCAAGGCTTGCCGCGTCTTACTGAAAGAGCTTGGCATCGGGATCGGTCTTGCCCTCGGCCCATGCGCGTACAATTTCGGCCGCGATGACGCTGAAAGTTATGCCATTGCCACCACAACCCAGCACCGCAAAGCAATGCTCGAGGTCCGGCGCTGGGGCGAGGTAGGGCAGACCAGTCGGACTGTCGGCAAAGGCGCCTGCCCAGGCATAATCGAGCTTGATGTCGCGCCCCGGCAGCAATTTCTGCACCTTTGCAAGGAGACGCTGAGCCTTCACCGGGGTTGCCTCGTCGCGCCGCTCGGGGCTCTTGAGTTTTGAGTCCTCGCCACCAGCCACAATGCGATTGTCCCAGGTCGCGCGCATATAAAGGTAGGGATCGGCAGCCTCCCAGATCAGGCAGCGGTTCGGCCAGAAGGCATCTGCGGGAAGAGGCTTGGTGGCGATGGCCCAGGTCGAGACCATCTCGAACTTGTCGCGGGGCAGACCGGGGATCACCGCGTAGCCAGTCGTGAAGACGGCGTGGCGCGCAGAGATCGTGATGCCAGCCGCAGTCTCGAGATCGAGACCGCGCGCATGTGGATGGACCTTCGTGACTTCGTGCGGACTGTAGAGACGCGCGCCGAGGCGTCGCGCCGCGCGCAGACAGCCCGCAGCGAGCTGCGCCGGATTAACTTCCGCAGCACCCTCCGAGATGATCGCACCTGTCCTTTGAATGCCATACGTCGAGGCAACTTCAGTGCCACTGAGAAATAACGAGGGCAGACCAATGCGCTTGCGGTACTCAGCTTCATCCTGCAACGCCCGCCAGCCGTGCTCATTGCCCGCGAGATACAGGGCCTGGCGTTCCTTCCATGCGCACTTGATGTCGTGTCGTGCGACGAGGTCGCCGAGGGCCTTCACGGCTGCGAACGATCTGAGATAGGCACGCTCAGCGTGCGCTGCGCCCTTCTGATCGGCAAGCTCTGTGAGAGATGTGTCGAGCTCGAACTGGATCATCGCCGTGCTGGCAAGCGTGCTGCCGCGGCAAGGCTCGCTCCTATCGACGACGACGACATCATGTCCGCGCTCGGCGAGCGCGAGTGCGACCAGCGCACCGCTTATGCCCGCGCCGACCACGGCGACGTCGCATTTCTCCTCACCGAGGCGTGAACGATGCTTGACGTCGATGCGCGGCGTGTCGGCCCAAATTGGCCTGCCGCCGCGCAGATCCTTCTTTGGCGTGGGCACGTGAACCTGCTGCTGGAAGCACGGGCATGGAAACGCCCGTTGCAGCAGAACGCGCAGCGTAGCGAACTGGTTGCGACTTCGTGAGGCTAGCCCTTGCGCAAAGTCTCGAAGAGGAACCATACGCGCCGCTCGCCCTCGTCGATCCAGTTCTCGATGAGGCTGGTGGTCGCGGGATCGCCGGCTTCGTCAGTGAGGTGGTGCAGGGCGCGAAGACTTTCGACAAGCTGCTTGTTGTCATCGCGCAGCTCCGCGAGCATGTCGTCGGGCGCCACGTAGTCGGCGTCGTTGTCGAGAATGCGCTGCTGCTTCGAGATCTGGCCGATGGATTTCAGCGTGCTGCCGCCGATCTTGCGCACGCGCTCAGCCATATCGTCGGTCATGGCGAAGAGCTGCGCGGCCTGCTCGTCGAGCAGGAGATGATAGTCGCGGAAGTGCGGCCCTGACATGTGCCAATGGAAGTTCTTGGTTTTAAGATAAAGGGCGAATACATCGGCCAGCGCTGCGGTTACAGCGGCCGAGATATCCTTGACCGCATTCTCGGACAGGCTCGTCGGCGTTCTGAGGGCCGAATGGCGGATATCAGCAGCGGTTCTCTTGGACATGGCTGGGGCTCGCAAGGTTCGGGTGGGAGGGCAACCTCGTACACGTGGGGTCGTGCGCCCGCCTATTGAATACATGCGATCGTATAGACAGCCCATTTCCCTGAGATTTGATTGAAACCAAGCCTTTCGCTGAAAGTGGCTGACAAATGTTCAGCATCCGTCTTGGATCTGTCGAATTCGGCTCCTACACGGGATCAGATGGACCGGAGGGGGCCGAACAATGCGCTACTGCCTGCTGCTCACGACATTGATCGCCAATCTCTTGCTGGCCGGCCCGGCATCCGCCGAGAAGCGGGTCGCACTGGTGATCGGCAATTCGGCCTATGTGAAAAGCTCCGTTCTGGCGAACCCTGCCAATGACGCCGCCGAGATGGCGAGGGCCCTGACGGAAGCGGGCTTCGAGGTCATTGCCGGGCTCGATCTGGACAAGCGCGCCTTCGACGTGAAGGTGCGCGACTTCGCCCGGGCTCTCAACAATGCGGATGTGGCGCTGTTCTTCTATGCAGGACACGCCCTGCAGGTCTCGGGGCGCAACTATCTCGTACCCGTCGATGCCTCCATGGACCGCGAGCGCGACCTCGACTTCGAGACCGTTGGTGTCGACTTCGTCCTGCGCCAGATGGAGATCGATCGCGAGAACAAGACCAATCTCGTTTTTCTGGATGCCTGCCGCGACAATCCACTGGCGCGCAATCTCGCCCGATCCATGGGCACGCGCTCGGCGAGCATAAGTCAGGGCCTCGCACAGGTTCAGACTGGCGTCGGCACGTTCATTTCCTATTCGACACAGCCCGGCAATGTGGCGCTCGACGGCTCCGGCGCGAACTCGCCGTTCACGACGGCTTTGGTTAAGGGCCTGCGCGAGCCGGGGCGCAATCTGACATCCGTCATGATCGACGTGCGCAAGGATGTGCTCGCGGTGACCGGCGGGAAGCAAGTGCCGTGGGATCATTCCTCCCTGACGGGCGACTTCTATTTTCATCTGGCGTCGGCACCGGGCGCATTGGTGCGGCCCGACGTGCCGGTGACGAGCGACGTACAGAAGCGCCTCGAGGAACTCGAGAGGGAGATCCAGCGCAAGGCGGATCAGACGGGAAAGGTCGTCGAACTCGCGCAGTCCAAGGAGCGCCTGCGGCAGCTCACGGAGGCCAACCAGGACGATCAGCGCAAGATATTCGACGTCCAGCGCGACCGGGGGAAAAGCGGTTCGGACAGCTTCCAGGAGATTGGCCGGCTCCAGATGCAGATGGTCCGCCGTAGCCAGGAAATGGCGAAGCTGCGCCCGCGTATTGCTGAATTGGAGATAGAGCTTGGCTTGCCCGCGAGTGCCGCGGCGAAGTAGATCGTGCAGCGGTGAAACCCCGAGCGGCGTTGACTCGTTATGGTGCCAATGCTGCGTATTGCCCGATTGTTGATCCTGGCCCTTGCGCTATTGCTGCTGGCCGACCCTCTGACCAGGGCCGACAGTGCGATGGGTGCCGAGCAGGCGCGCCCGCTCGTCGAGGTGATCTGTCCCTTGATGGAGAAGGAGGCGCGCGAGAGCGGCATCTCGCCGGCTTTGTTCGTGCGCCTCATTTGGCGCGAGAGCGCTTTCAGGCCGAATACGGTCAGCCACAAGGGTGCGCAGGGCATCGCTCAGTTCATGCCTGGCACAGCCAAGGAGCGCGGGCTCGAGGACCCTTTCGATCCAGCCCAGGCCATTCCTCATTCGGCGCGGTTGCTTGCTGACCACGTGCGCCAGTTCGGCAATTTCGGCCTCGCAGCGGCAGCCTACAATGCCGGTCCCGAGCGCGTGCGCAACTGGCTCGACGGCAAACGCACTCTGCCGGCGAGAAATGGAAGGACGCGGGCACAGCACCTGCCGAGCCCGCTGCGCTGAACTCAGAAGAGCTGCAGGCGTCCTGTCGGAAGCGGGCGCCGGTGCAGGTCCATGTCGCACTATCTGCGAAGGCGCCGAGACCTGTGGGCAAGTCGCAGCCCTGGGGTGTGCAACTTGCGGCTGACTTTTCGCAGGCAAAGGTTGCTGGCCGGTTCGGTCCCTTGAAGCAGCGTCACGCCAAACTTCTCAGTGAGGCCGAGCCGATGTTCGTGCCTGAGCGCAATTTGAGCCGCGGTCGCCGTTCCATGATCGCGCTGCGCATCGGCGCTGAGAGCCGTGGGGACGCCTTGAAGCTCTGCGAGCGCCTTCGCGCCGACGGCGGCGTCTGCACCGTACAAAAGAACTGAGACCGTACGCTACGGCTTCAGGCGATAGCCGGTCCGGAAGATCCACCAGACGATCGCGAGGCACAGGATCAGGAAGCCGACGGTCATCGCGAAGCTGATCCCGACGCTCACGTCGGAGATCTCGAAGAAGCTCCAGCGGAAGCCGCTGATCAGATAGACAATCGGATTGAGCAGCGCCACGTTCTGCCAGAACGGCGGTAGCATGCCGATCGAGTAGAACGTGCCGCCGAGAAAGCTCAACGGCATGATGATGAGCATCGGGATGACCTGCAACTTCTCGAAGCCGTCTGCCCATATGCCGATGATGAAGCCCAAGAGGCTGAACGTCAGCGCAGTCAGTACGAGGAAGGCGACCATCCAGAAGGGATGGGCAATGCGTATGGGCACGAAGAGGCTCGCCGTCACGAGAATGATGAGCCCGAGGATGACGGACTTGGTCGCGGCGGCCCCGACATAACCGAGTACGATCTCGAATGATGAAATGGGCGCCGAGAGGATCTCGTAGATGGTGCCGGTGAAGCGCGGAAAATAGATGCCGAACGAGGCATTCGACGTGCTCTCGGTCAGAAGCAGCATCATCATGAGACCCGGAACGATGAAGGCGCCGTAGCTCACGCCGTCGATATCCGGCACGCGCGAGCCGATCGCGGCACCGAACACGATGAAATAGAGCGAGGTCGAGAGCACGGGCGCTACGATGCTCTGAAGCAGCGTGCGTCCCCAACGGGCCATCTCGAAGAGGTAAATCGCGCGGACCGCGGTCAGGTTCATGATGCGTGCCTCATGAGATCGACGAAGATCTCTTCGAGCGAGCTCTGGTGGGTTTCGAGATCTGTGACGACGAGGCCGGCGTCGCGCATGGCATTGAGGAGTGTCGTGATGCCCATGCGCTCGGCCCGCGCGTCGTAGGTGAAGACGAGCGCGTGGCCATCGTCGACGAGGGCCAGCGGATAGCTCACAAGTGCACCGGGAACGGCTGCGATCGGCGTGCCGAGACGCAGCTTCAGCTCCTTCTTGCCGAGCTTGCGCATGAGCTCGGCTTTCTCCTCGACCACGATGATCTCGCCGCTGCGGATGACGCCGATGCGGTCGGCCATCTCCTCGGCTTCCTCGATGTAGTGCGTGGTGAGGATCACCGTAACTCCCGCTTCGCGCATCTGGCGGACGACTTGCCACATGCCGCGGCGCAGCTCGACGTCGACGCCGGCCGTCGGCTCATCGAGGAAAAGAATGCGGGGCTCGTGCGCGAGCGCCTTGGCAATGAGGACGCGCCGCTTCATGCCACCCGACAGCGTCAGGATCTTGCTATCCTTCTTGTCCCACAGCGAGAGCTGCCGCAGCACGGTCTCGACGTATGCGGGATTAGCGCTCTTGCCATGAATGCCGCGACTGAAGCTGACGGTCGCCCAGACCGTTTCGAACATGTCGGTCGAGAGTTCCTGCGGGACGAGGCCGATCAGGGCGCGCGCCGCGCGATAATCCCTGATGATGTCGTGGCCATCGACGGTGACAGCGCCCGAGCTCGGGTTCACGAGGCCGCAGATGGTGTTGATGAGTGTCGTCTTGCCGGCACCGTTGGGTCCAAGCAGAGCGAAGATCTCGCCGCGCCGGATCTCGAGGTCGATGCCCTTCAGTGCCTGAAAGCCCGACGCGTACGACTTCGTGAGGCCGCTGACAGTAATAATCGCGCTCATGTGACGGTCTATCTGGGGTGAATAAGGAAGCGGCTCAGCCGCATGAGAGGAGCGAACGGAACGTGGGGGGCACATGCAGATATTTTCTGGCAACCCTGTGGCGCCCGTTCCTTATCCCACTTTTCCTGTCACTGCAGCCCTGAGATCGTCGTGCGGCTGGGGCAGGCTCGTCGCTTCATTCGGCGCTACGATGTCTAGCCAACCCGTGTAGCGAACGATCCGGCCGGTAAGGGCGTGCGAGATCTCGACGTGGAAGACGAACCGGTTGTCCCTGACTGCTTCAAAAGCAGTGGATTTCGGCGCGAGCCACAAGGGGAGCGGAATGCCAAAGATGCTCCAGCGGCGCAGCTCGAGGTGCAGGCGATCTCCTTCGAGAACCAGTGCCATGGCGAAGTCCATCACTCCGAAGCGTTCGGTCAGCAACGCATCGGAACGTCCGCGGCCGGCGAACTGTCGGCTTGAGAAGCTGCTGCCGCCAAACGTCCTCGTCCAGGTCTCGACGCCGTCGCGCGCTTCGAACTCGACGCGCACGGGAACATCGTCGGCCGCTTGCGGAAAGCCGATGATGGCGCCAGCCAGGCGAGAGAGCCGTCCGGAGCCGCGCTGTACCTCCGCGCGTCCCACGGCAACGAGCTTCTCGCCCACGCTGTGCATGTCGCGGATCTGTGCCGGTAATGCGGGCCATTGCGGCCCGAGAAGGCGAGCGTATAGCGGACCCTTCTCGCGCGCCATGTCGTCGCGCGTGGCTGTGTAAATGGTCCGATGCTGGAAGAGCGCCTCATAGGCGTCGAGTTCCAGCTCGCGTACGGCAGCGCGTGCGCCCGGCATCGGTGCACGATCATCGAGAAGATGTCGCACGATGGCTTCCACGGCCATGGATGGAATGAGCGGCCCGTCGCGGCCTTCCGCAAGCAGATGCCACGAGCGCTTCAGCGGTGTGCCGTCGGTTCCGATACCCTCAACGGCAACGAACATGCCGCCGCGGTGCTCGCCCCAACGAGTGTGGTTCGTCGCAGCGTGCATCAGCGGCGCAAGGAACGAGAGAGAGGGCAGCACGCCGACACGTACGAGCCAAGCGCACACTATGAGCGCCCGGTGAAGGATCTCGGGCACTGGCCCGGCGCCCATCCATATGGTTTTCGCCTCGGGCCACAGCTCCGCGAGCGCGACAAGATCGGGCACGTCGACGAGCGAGAAGAGCGTGCTGCGCAGCGGCGCGCGGCCAGCGGGCGCGATCGTGTAGCGCATGTGCTCGGTGAACGGCCGCCCGGTGACGCTCTTGCCATCCTTCCTGAGCTCAATTTTCTGTCCCGCGTAGCCTGCGATGGCCCGGATGACATTCTCACCGACGCCGGCGAAGGGCGACGGCGCGATGCCGCCTCGGATCGTCTCTACGCGCGTCATGTCTGACGACAGCCGTCGCACCACTGCGGCTGTCAGTACGGGAAAGCTCGACACGCCCGATAGGACGAAGATGCCGGCTGCCTGCGCGGCCTTGTCGAAGATGGCGACGCCCCCGACAAAAGCCGAGCCGTCGGCGAGATCGAGATAATTCACGCGTTCCGCGATACAGGCTTCGATGAGACGGTAGGGGACGTCGCCGTAGGTTTGGAAGGGGCCGCTGGCATCGATCAGGATGTCGGGCTTCTGCGCGCGGAGCTGTGTGGCGACATCGCCGTCGCGATTGAAAGTAGCAGGTACTAAGCGTGCCTTCGCCGCATTGCGCGTCCGGCAATAGGCCTCGGCATTTGCCATGGAGCGCCCCGCGACGATCAAGGTCAGGCGGGGCACGTCCTCGAGCAGCTCGACGATGCGGCCGCCGAATGTGCCATAGCCGCCGACGATCAAAATTTTGAGTGGCGGGTTCATGAAATGAAACGATCCGCTTCGGAAGGATCGGGCGCATAGCAGCTCGCGCGGGAGCCGAACCAGCGGAGGCGGTTGCGTGCGACCAAATCGTAGAGCCGATCGCGCGCGAAGCGGGGCATGAGGCGGGAAATGCCGCTCAACGACCATGGAAACCCCAGCTCGGCGAGTATACGCAGAGCTGCATCCGACCTGAGCCACGCGCGGCCCTCGTCCAGAAGGACGAAGGTCTCGTAAGTTTCGGGATCGAGACCGAGGTGCGCGTACAGCGCCGAACCGATGGGCGACTGCGCCGCAAGCAGTCGAAAGCGACGAAGCCGATCCGCGCGCATGATGAACTGCGCAAAACGCGAGCAGAGCACGCATTTGCCATCGAAAATGATGACCGGCCGATCATCGGGAAACGGCGGAACGGTAGGATCGGTGCGGTAGCTGAAGGCCTCACGCATCGTTGTGCGTCCACCTCATTCCTTCGGATAGTCCAGCCCCATATTGCGGTATCGCTCGGGGTCGTTGCCCCATCCTTCCTGGACTTTCACGTGCAGAAACAGATGGACGGGACGCTCGAGTAAGGCGCTGAGTTCTTTCCTCGCGCGCATGGAAATGTCTTTGATCGTGCGGCCGCCCTCGCCAAGAACGATGACGCGCTGGCTATCACGCTCGACGAAGATCGTCTGCTCGATGCGTGCCGAGCCATCCTTGCGGTCCTGCCAGGCAGTCGTCTCGACGGTCGCCGCGTAGGGCAGCTCCTGGTGGAGGCGCTCGTACAACTTCTCGCGCGTGATCTCGGCAGCGAGCTGGCGCTCGGGAACGTCGGAGAGATCATCTGCGGGAAAATGCCAGGTTCCCTCAGGCACATGACGCGCGAGATGCGTCTTGAGGTCCTCGACGCCGTGTCCCTTGAGGGCGGAGATCATGAAGGTCGCCGGAAAATCGAGGTGCGCATTGAGATCCGCGGCGAGTGCGAGAAGTTGTTCTTTCTTCACGCGATCGATCTTGTTGAGGACGAGCACGCGCGGGTGCGCAACATTCGCGAGCTGCCGCAGGATACGCGCGACATCCTCGGTGACGCCCTTCTGAGCATCGACGAGCATCACGACGATGTCGGCATCGCCGGCCGCGGTGGCTGCTGCGTCGACCATGGCCCGGTCGAGGCGGCGGCGAGGTGCAAAGATTCCCGGCGTATCGATGAACACGAGCTGGCTCGCGCCGGCAATTGCGATGCCGCGCACGGGAACGCGCGTCGTCTGCACCTTGTGCGAGACGATCGTGACCTTTGCGCCAACGAGCGCGTTGACGAGGGTGGACTTGCCGGCATTCGGCGCGCCGATCACAGCAATGAAGCCGCAGCGCTGGGGCTCGGTGCTCTCCGCCGGCTCGATCGGCAGGTCTGGTTCAGACTTACTCATGGGCATCCGATGTGGCATCCACGGGCCACACACCTTTAGCACGCAGAAGCGCCGTGGCAGCTGCCTGCTCGGCTGCGCGCTTGCTTGCGCCAACGCCTTCAGCGGGGCTATGGCGACCGACGCGAACCTGAGCGGTGAACCGCGGCGCATGATCAGGGCCATCGCGGCCGATCTCGACGTACTCCGGCAGCGGCAGGCCCTGGCCCTGGGCCCATTCCTGGAGCGCCGACTTGGGATCAGCGGTCGCTCGGGGGCCGTCGCCGATGAGCGGCATCCAAAGCTGCCGGACCACGTCGCGCGCCACATCGAAGCCCGCCTCGACGAACATCGCGCCGAGCAGCGCCTCGCAGGCATCGGCGAGGATGGTGTCCTTGTTGCGTCCGCCGCTGTCGGCTTCAGACGTCGAGAGTATGAGCGCGTCGCCGAGGTCGAGATCGCGGGCAACACGCGCGCAGGCCTCGCGACGCACGAGGCGATTGAAGCGGCGGGCAAGCTCGCCTTCGGTTGCTTCGGGATCCATCTCGACGAGCAGCTCGGCAATGGCGAGGGCGAGCACGCGATCGCCGAGAAATTCCAGGCGCTCGTTGTCGTCACTCTTCTCGCGCTGAGAGCGTACGCTCGCGTGGGTGAGCGCGCGGCGGAGCAGAGGCCGGCTCTTGAACTTGTAGCCGAGCGCTTTCTCGAGCGGTGCGGTCTTGAGCTTTTCCGCGGGTTTCTTGGGCACTGTGGCCTTGGTCACGACGTGCCCCTCCCACAACCAAGTCGGGACAAGTCAGTCGAAGATGGCGGCAGTTCACCGACCTGCTTACGCTTCCGCCTCCTCAGCGCGGAGGCCGGAAGAGGCGGATGCTTCGGCGCATCGGTCAAAGGGCTTTGCCTCGTTATCGAACCAGCTTGAAAATGCGGTTCCAACGCACGTCGAAGGGCCACGTCCAAGGGCTAGTCAACTCGAAACGGCCCGGTTCGTCGACAGCCATGGAGAAGAAAATGATATCAGCCCGCCCGATGAAATTCTCAAGCGGCACGAAGCCTACGCCATAGCGGGGGGACTGGTCGCGGCTGTCTGTCGAGTTGTCGCGATTGTCGCCCATCATGAAATAGTGGCCCTGAGGCACCTTGTACGGACCGACATTATCGTAGTCGCCGTTTGGCCGGGCATCGAGCACGTAGTATTTCACGCCCTCGGGCAGCGTCTCCTCGTAGCGCGGAATGCGCCGCTCGCGCCCGTCCTCGCCGATCTGCACGAAGTCGTCGACGCGCCGGCGCGGCACTTCCTTGCCATTGATGAAGAGCACACCGCCGCGTACCACGATCTCGTCACCCGGCAGGCCGATCACGCGCTTGATATAGTCCGTCGCGTTGTCGCGCGGCAGCTTGAATACCGCGACGTCGCCGCGCTTCGGGCTTGCGCCCCAGATGCGGCCGGAGAAGAGATCGGGACTGAAGGGCAGAGAATGCTTGGAATAGCCGTATGAGAGCTTGGAGACGAAGAGATAGTCGCCGATCAGCAGCGTGGACTGCATCGAGCCCGAAGGAATGTTGAACGGCTGATAGAAAAAGACGCGGACAACGAAGGCAATGATCAGCGCGTGCGCGAATATGCTGATCATATCGCGGAAGCCGCCGGCCTGGGATTTCTGCGTGCCTGATTTCAAGTCCATAAGCTCCCACGCATCAAAGTCGGGCCGCAGGCCGCGCCGGCAAATAACCTGCGGCGGCGCCGAGCTCACTGATTGGGCAGTTGTCGGCGTCTCGCGAATGCCTTGCCCATTAAAACCGTGTCGGAAAACGCGAAGATACCCCCGCCGGCGGTTTCACCCGGCCGCGCGTCGCTCCCGACGGCGGACATGTGGTGCCGCCGGGGCGGTACATCCTTGAGCCCTATAGCCGTTCCGGGGTGGACGCGCAATTGACAGGGGGCCTCACCCCGCGAATTCGACTCGCAGCCGCGAACCGCGGGTATGGTTCCCAGTGCATGGGGGCGAGGATGTTCAGCGGTCTTTCTTCCTGGCGGACTTCGACTTGGCCGGCACGCCGATGGGCTCCGGCGTCTCGGTGTTCCCAGCTTTCAGGGCTGCATCGAGGTCGAAATGGCCGCAGTTCTTCTCGATCATGAGCTGGTTCAGCGCGATCAGGCGGGCGCGATCCTCGGAGTAGACGGCGCTGGGCGCCCCGGTCGAGGTGGGGCGCGGCGTGGACTTGGCCGTGAGCGTTGCGATGAGGCCACCCGGCGGATTGGCCTCGGTGTCGCGAACCTGCTGAATCTTGAGCTGCAGGACGCCCGTGAGGCGGCGGCAGGTGTAGCCGCGTTCCGTCTCGGTTGGGACGTAGGTGCCGTCCTTTGCAATTTCGCCGATCTTGCCGCCCCCGGCCTTCGCTGCGGCCTCGGCGAGCTTGTGGCGACCCTTGTCGGGCACATATCCCGGCATGGCGGCGGCACAGCCTTCAAGGCCCAGGATGACCAAAGCAGAAATCACGAGGATCGGAGTGCGCATGCCAGTCTCAATTCCTATGGGGCAACAACGCGCTCGATGCACTGGGACACTACAACCGGGATCGCCGCGCAAACTCCTTTCCGGCTCCGGTGATGCGGGCTGGACAAGGGGACGCACGACGTATAAAACGCGGCACTCTTTGGCACGCGAGCCAAATCCTGAATCGCGGCGGAAGCGAGGCTGTTCTTTTGCCAGCCAACACTTTTGCATGACGTGAAGGCGGTAGGCAGCGCGGCGATCCGCCGGGCCAAGGTAGGGCGATTAGCTCAGTTGGTAGAGCAGCTGACTCTTAATCAGCGGGTCGAAGGTTCGAGTCCTTCATCGCCCACCA
>LNFM01001145.1_pt1 | contig 61787 bp, 54 predicted proteins | sample 596031 | NCBI WGS metagenome assembly LNFM01 (sample SAMN04254537, study PRJNA301005) | activated carbon metagenome | isolation source: dual media filters at the Ann Arbor, Michigan drinking water treatment plant | place: USA: Ann Arbor | reverse complement strand
TCCTCCGCGGTTTTAATGTGATCCGCCACATCGAAGGGGGAGAACTTAGCTTTCGTCATCGGTCTTGTTCCTTCCATTCGTCCCATAGCTTCTTCGCTGCCTTAATGTCCCGGTCCTGACTGGACTTGTCGCCACCGCCGAGACTAATCACCAACTCCTCCCCCCCGTTGCCCGAAATACACGCGGTAACCTGGTCCGAAATCAATCTTCAGTTCACTCACACCTTCGCCACGGGCGCGACCCTGCCGGGATTACCGCGTTCCAAACGGGCGAGCCGGCGCAACACTTGTGCTGCTCCGGCACGGTCGCGCAGATTGTCGATCCACTCCTCGAACACGTCGGACTTGAGTATTGTCGGCGTACAGAATTGTAGCCGATTAGCTACAATTGTCAAGAGCTTTTGGGAGAGCGTCGCCTTTCGGCGAAATAGCGCCCCCTATGAATCGAGAATGGAGCGGCAGGCAAATCCAACTCCTGCCGCTCCAGGTTTTCACAGATCGATGCCAGTCGAGATTTCCAGCGCATCGTCAACGTCAACGCCCAGGTACCTGACTGTGCTCTCAAGCTTTGTGTGTCCGAGCAGGAGCTGGACAGCCCTTAGATTGCCGGTCTTGCGATAAATGAGGGCGGCCTTGGTGCGCCTGAGCGAGTGTGTGCCATAGGTTGCAGGGTTCAGCCCGATCGAGGCCACCCATCCTTGGACGATGCGGGCGTATTGCCGGGTCGAGAGATGAGGCGAGGCTTCCAGCCGGCTCTGGAAGAGATAGGCGTCAGCAGCCGGCATCCCGCTTGCGAAAAGCGCAGTTATCGACCGGCGGGTGTTCTCCGTGATCTCGAACTGCACGGGCCTGCCGGTCTTCTTCTGGATGATCACGCCGCGCGACTTCACGTGTCCGCCGGCAGCAACGTCGCCAACCTTCAACCTGACCAAATCGCAGCCCCTGAGCTTGCTGTCGATTGCGAGGTTGAAGAGGACGAGGTTTCGCACATCGCCTTCAAGCTCAAGCCGGGTCCTGATCGACCAGACCTCCTTCATCTTCAGGGCTGGCTTCTGACCGGTCAGTTTGCCAGCCGTCAAACGGCGAGGTCCTGCCGTTCCTGAGCCCACCCCCGCCCGCTTCACTTCGTCTTCCATGATGTTCCTCCTGTTCAAGCCGCTGCGCAGCGCAGGCGGCTAAAGGGGGGGCATGCAACTGGCATGGCGCGGCCGATCGAAGGCGAGCCTGTGGACTTGAATTTGGTGCTACCCAGTAGTACTTTACGCCCACAAGGAGAGAGTTATGACAGTCAAATCTTCGATCTCGCTCACCGACGAACAGGATGCGTTCGCACGCCAACTCGTCGAGAAGGGGCGATTTCCATCTGTCAGCGCTGCCTTGCAGCAAGGACTGGAACTGTTGCGCGTTCGTTTCGAAAATGACGAGTTGGAGCTTGAGGCGTTGCGAACTCTTCTGCTCGAACGGCGAAGCGGAAAGTTCGTATCCAACGATGACATGATGGAAGTCATTTCTGGCGCTGCTACCCACAAGCGCGCCAAACATGGCATATGAGGTCGTCTTCGCGGCCGATGCCCGACATGACTTCACACTGATTTTCGAATTTCTGGTCGACAGCTATGTTAGCTTTGGCGATGATGCGGAGACAACCATCATGCGCGCAGAAACTCGCGTGCAGTCGATCCGCGCAGACATCACTCAATTGGGACAATCACCCTATCGCGGAACGCTGCATGACGAAATGCTGCCTGGACTGCGCCATTTGACAATTGGGCAGGCCATTGTGTGGTTCGACATAGATGAAGATGTGAAACTTGTTCGTATGCTCGCCGTCTTTTTTGGCGGCCGGGATCATATCCGCAGAATGCTAACCCGATTGCTCGGTGAGTAGCTCAACGGCAGAATCGGATCGATCCTGCCCGTCGCCCGCTATGGCAATCGGTGCCAACCTGAGTGCGCTGGCCGCTCGTTAGGCCAGCAGCAGGGTGTCCCGCCCCAGTTTCTTAAGTCGCTTTGCAGCATCTTTGTCGAAGGTGGCGAACATCGCGCCGCCGAGGCTGGCCCCTTCAAAGGCGATGATTCCATCGGCGAAGTCACCGCCTTGGTCCAATAGCGCAAGACCTGCCTCTACAGCCGGACGATTCACCTCGACATTGGCGCTGCCAATCAAGCCTCTGATTGCTGCCGCTATATCTGCAGTCGCAATCCCGTATCCACGGGAGAGGACCCAGACAAACTCGCACAAAGTCGTCGGCCCGATTGCAATGAGATCCGCCCTCGCAAGAGCTGATTGAGCGAGGCGTGCCTGCTTTGGCTCATCGGCCACAATTGCACGGACGAGCACATTTGTGTCGGCGGTGATCCTCATCTGGTCTCGTCGACTTTGCCGGACCATCCTTGTTTCGTGATTTCATTGATTTCGTCGATCGACAGCGGCGGCCGGCCCTTCTTTTTGAGCATTCCGAACAACGATGAAATCTCGCCCGTCGACGCCGCCCGAACCTCAATCCTTCCGTCCGGAAGCTTTGTGACGTCAATTTGCTCACCGGGGCCTACGCCGAGGTGCTCCAGGACGTCCCGCCGAAGCGTAACTTGACCTTTTGAGGTAATGGTAAGAGTGATCATAAAGAAGAAGTAAGGCAAAATCGCCTTACTGTCAATAGTGGGTCATACGCAGATGCGTAAGAAGGGATCGCGGAAAGCGTGTTAAGGAAACTGCGCCCCGATTGGTCCCGCATTCAAATCGAAAATTGCCAGCCATCGGTCATTCAGCGGCAGACAGTCGATGACCGTTTCCGGCGAACTCCAGCCTGGCTGCGGTCAGTCAGCCGAATGACTGTACTGCGGAGACCTGGCCGGTCAGGGATTTTGCCGATCGGAGCCGACCTGGCCCTTAGATGCCGCCCGGCTTTGATGCACTGAATGTCCGTTTCACCTTTACAATCGCTCCAGCGAACTCGTTGGCCTGTCTGAGTTGCCCGTTACCTTGGCAACGCATTATGCTTTTCTGATGAAACAACCGGCCATCATAGTTACCTCCGGATTGCCAGGCTCGGGAAAGAGCACCATTGCTGAAGGCATCGGTCGCTTGTTGCGAGTGCCTGTTCTCTCTATCGACCCGGCTGAGGCCGCCATGTGGGCCGCTGGGCTGCCAAAAGAAAACACCGGGATTGCGGCCTACAGAGTCGTTGAGGCGATCGCTGCTGAGAACCTCAAACTTGGCCTCACCATAATTGTCGACGCGGTCAATCCGGTAGAAGAAGCTCGTCAAATGTGGCGCGATCTTGCCGACCGGTTTCAGGTGCCGGTCTGTTTCATTGAGTGTCTTTGCAGTGACGATCAAATCCACAGAACGAGGATTGAGAAGCGTGTTCGAAACATCCCCGGAATGCCTGAAATTACATGGGAGCGAGTACAGGAACGCAAGGCCGAGTATGAAGAGTGGCTGGACGTTCGACTGAGGCTGGACACGGCATCTGACGCTCCTGACGTCCTCATCGCTCGGGCGATGGACTATCTCCAGGCGATTTGAGCCAACTGTCCTGGCCGGCGAGAAAAACTGCCGTCCCGATTTCTAAGACTGGCCGACCATTGTCGGCGACCTCCAGCCTGGCGGCGGTGAGGCCGCCGGATGGCGCGATTGGATTGACCCAGCCGGTCGCTGACGAAGATGATGGGACCTAACCTGGCCCTTTACCGGACATCGAGCTCTCGGATATAAGTCTTGTCGGCCACGCTCAAGGCTGCGCAAGCGCTTTGTCCAGAAGATCAATCAGGGACATACCGCCGGCGCCGTAGACGGATGATGGCCAACCGGGATCGAGCCGGTCCAGCACGGCTGCAAGGGCAAGGCCGAGATCCTGCGACCACTTTGCGCCGCGTTGACCAAAGGCACGCAGCGCAAGGTCAGGTTCAAGGCGAGGCCCTGAGGGCGACGCGGTGAGGGCTCGCAAGGCGAACCATTGGCCCGATCCCTCAAGCGTCAGAAAGGTCGCCTGAACCTCGGCGAGGGCGGTGTAGTCGCCCGTGAAGTGCGTCTTCCATCTTTCGCGCAATTGTCCGAGCGCCTCGCGGGCAAGGCGGCGAACCGCCTCCGGATCCTCTTGCTGGGCTGCCCATCTGAAGGCTTCAATCTCTGCTTCAACGCCGCGCTGAAACTGCACATCCCCTCCAAAGATGCGTTGTACCATGTCATCGTTTACCGGCGCGGGCAGGCGCTCGACGCCTGTCACGTTCCGGATCGACTGAAAATAGGTCGGCAGTTGCCACACATGGCTGATTTCATGGGCGAAGACTCCGAGTGTGAAATCGTGCAACGGGATTTCACTCTTGAAGCCGGCCGTTTCCCAGATGCTCGGCAGGGCCATGACGAAATAGGCGGCTCCGGGATCCGCTGATGGCGCTGCGAAAGACGTTATGACAGCTGGCGTGCGCCCGATCGGGAGCGCGACCATGCCGTCATGAGCGGTGAAGCTGCGTTCGCCTGTTGGCGCAACGATCACGGTGCAACTTGCATCGAAGACGAAAATTTCAGTCTGGTCGAGCTGGATGTCGCCGCCCAGTCCGAGCGCTGCTTCTCGCACGGCCGCCAAGGACTTGTTCATCCAGGCTGTGTCGGACGCTGAGATTTCGCAGGCAGGCCTTGCCGATGTATCGCGGATTGTTGGCGCCGACGATGCACAGGCTGTTGCCGCAAGGGCGGTGATCGTCCAGCGCAAGTCCCGGTCACGCATTTGACCTCCTGGTCTCTCCGCAATCGACATGCGTGCGGTTGGTTGGTTTCGGATTTACCGCACCGTATCCGGCATGTTCAAGCGGTTGCGAAGCAGCGCACAGCGGCGAGATCGAGCGCGCCCCTGAAACCCGGCCAGATGACCGGACTGAAGTGACACTGCCTGCTACCGACGTTGACGATCAGAGCTGACCTGGCCCTAAACGGTCGGTTGCTACGCAACGAGACTTTGGCTCGAAGAACCCGAGGCAGGTCAAGATCATTGCGGGAGAAGGTTGCCGATCAGGCCGCCAATCAATTCGTAGGTCGCCCATAGACCTACCAGGCCGATGCCAGCCAGTACTGCGGTCTCCCACCAGCGATTGAGGTAGGGTTGCAGCATGAGGTCGCGCCGCGTGGTCATGACAATAAGGCCGACCATGATCGGGGGAACTGTGAGGACCGAAAAGGAAATGCCCATCATTGTGACCACTACCATTCCCGGCATACCGGGAAGAGAAAAGAAAACCGGAATGGTCATTAAAGGGATGAGGATCCACCAATATCCTGGATCGTACCTGAATATCGACTTTGCCGACGCTGCGCGATCTTGTGAACGAAGCCGGATACGCTGCTCGCGTTCGGGTTGTGCCATGTAAACGGATTCCATCAGCAAACGAACGAAGACGGGCGGCTGAGTAATGATGTTATTGAACACCGTGAAGAAGATCGCGGTCCACATGATCGCGGGGCCGGCCGGGCCGATAGCCTTCTGCATCATATAGGCAAGACCCGCCTCCGAAGAGATCTCTTCGCCCGTTCCGTGCAATGTTTCTGCAGCAACGACCCAGACTGCCAGCACCAGTACAAACATCACCATCGTGCCGAACAAAAGATCGAAGCGCTGAAGCTTGCGGTGCTGCGGCCCAGTCCATCCTTTGTCGTGAATCAAATAAGGGTAGAGAAGGTTTGCGGCCGATCCTCCGACTGCGCCGATGAGGGCCACCGACGTGGTGACCGCAGTAATGTAACCATTCTCACCGGCAGGCAATTCAAACGCCAGACCGCTCAAGAGTGCGCCAAAATCAATCCCTGTGCCCAAAAGTGCCACGAAAAAGCTCAGTACCAGGATGGTCATGGTAATGTTTGCCAGAATTTCCAGCCACCGCATTTGCTGATTGCCTCGCGTGACAATCCAAATAGCCAGGGCGAGCGAAACCAGCGCGCCCAGGAACGGTCCCCAGGGACCAAGCGGGACCAACATCCCAACCAGCTCTGCCAATGCCGTTCCGGTCGCAATATAGAGGAAGCAGCAGTAGACGAAACCAAGCATGCAAGTCGTCACACCCAGATATATCGGGAACCCCCGCCACACCCGGCGAAATCCGTCGAGGATCGTCTTGTCGCCAACCCTGTTGCAAAGCTGATATTTGGCGATAGCTGAGACTATGAAGTATCGTGACACCACGGCAATAAGTAACGTCCAGATCAGAGCGTAGCCGAAGTTCGAACCTGCAACCGACGCGCCGATGAAATCTCCGGTGCCTAACCATGACATGACGACAACGATCCCGGGTCCCATGCCTTTGAGATAGCCGGTAAAAGTAGTGGGTATTGCCGCACCGGTCGTTGGCGCCGACGCATCGTGAACCGGCTCTTGAGATGAACTTGCCATGTCTCTGGTCTTCCCTGAGTGTTTACAGCCGGCTTGAAGCCGAGCCTAACGGGTCGTGCGGTCGAGAAATTCGAGCATCTGCTGCCTGACTCCTGGAACGCTGATCATTTCCTCGAAGCTGTGGCCAATGCCGTCCACCACCACCAGGTCGACATCATGCCCCACGCGGCTGGCCTCCTCGTAGAAGCGTTCGCTGGACGCCAGGGGTACGACACTATCCTCCGTACCATGAATAATCATGATGGGAGGATCGCAATCGGTCAGAAGGTCAATGGGCTCCGCGCCATCGGGAAGTTGAGTGCTGGGCCGGCCAAAGCCCTGGGAGAGGTGCTGAATGTACGCCAGTTGATCCGTATTGAAGTACAGGGCTGGATAAATGCCAATCAGCGCCTTCACGCCCGAAGATGTGCCAGCCCATCTTGGGTCATTGAACAAGTCACTATCCGATCCCAGTGCAGCGCCAAACGCCAGGTGTCCGCCTGCGGAATTGCCCATGAGCACGATGCGTTCAGGGTCGATATTGAAAGACCCGGCATTGGCGCGAAGGAACCGCACTGCCGCCATCACGTCCTTCTGAGGTTCGGGAAACGAGGCCTCGCCCGAACCGCGGTAGTCGACGCTGGCCACTGCAAAGCCTGCCTGCGCCAGGAACGTAAGCTGAGGAAGCAGGCGTTCGCGCGACGTTGCCCGCCACCCGCTTCCCAGCACGAAGACTACCACCGGAACTGGCTGCTTGGATGCCGGCATGAGCAGGTCGAGCTTCAACTCTGTATCGAGAAGTGTCGAGCCGTTCACCCGGGCGTACTGGATGCCGGAGTATAGGTTTATATCTTCGATTTCGTGCGCTTGCGGCACGATATGGGTCACCTCAGCATGCGCTCCAGTCCCCGCAAGCATGGCTGCAAACCAGGCCATACATGCCAGCCTCAGGCGGCGTCCAATGTTCATGATTACCCTCTCCATCTTGGTGGTTCAAAGTTTCCGCTTCACCTTCTTTAGGGGGCCTGCGGATCGTCATTCAGATGGTCAGTCAGGAACCGCGAGATTACCGAAAACACCTCCAGCGATTCAGGCACGCGGATATCATAGTAGAATGCGTGCCGACCTCCGTCCCAAACGTGCAAGCGCGTATCGACACCTTGCAGCACCAGCATCCTGTGCAACTGGATCGCCGAACTCATAGCGAAATCCCGCGTCCCCACGCCAATCAGAGTGGGGGGGAAGGTCGCAAGTGTTTCGGGGTGATTTACCGGGTTGGCGGTTGGATCTTCTGGCCGCGCAGTCGTCATGTAGCCACCAGGCTGACCGCCGCCTGGCGTCCTTGGCAATTCACCGTCGCCCAGGATCGTCCCGGTAATCCTGCTGTCGCCGCCCCAGCCTAATCCGTCGCCGCTGCACAGGATTGCGGCTGCTGCAGGTTGCGGCAATCCCACGGCATGAAAACGCGCCAGCGCCTGTGCGGTGAGCCAGCCGCCGGCCGAGCAGCCGTAAATGGCCATCTGGCTGGCCGGGTATTCCTCGAGTAACGCGCGATACACGGCTTCCACATCGTCCGTCGCCGCTGGGAAGGTCACCTGAGGATAAACTCGGTAATCCACGCTTACCACGCGGAGCCCCGTCATGCTCGCCAGAGGAATGGATTCAAGCCCGCCGCATTCCACGAAGCATCCAACGAAGCCGCCGCCATGCAGGTTGATAATCAGCCGATCGCGGCTTTTCGGCGCGACGCCGCCCTCTGGCTCGTACACCAGGACTGGAACGCCGCCGATTTCGGCAGCTTCAATACTCACAGGAAATGACGCGCGTGTCCGTTCGAGCCGAGGCCCGAACAGGGCGGAGTTGAACTCTTCAGTAGGCAACCCTTTGAGCGACCTCTCAGTCTCAATATGCTCGATCGTAGAATTGGTGCCCGCCTCGCTGTAATAGCTGGAAGGCGGAAATGCTATTTGCGGGAACACGACGGTGCCGCCCGGTTCGATCTGTATTTCCTGCGCCACCGCCGGCGCTGCAAACAAAAGCGCTACGGCCAAAACTCGCACTGACCGAGAAAACACGCCGCTTATATCCATCATTCGTGCGCTCCAAGTCAGCATCTTCAAACTCTCCGTGCCCCACGCCGTGCGAAGGACCACATCATTCTTATGCCCGCCCGTGTGGGACCGGTTTGCAAATCACTCCGCCAGTTCGCGCATCACCTTGATGAGGTCTGTTTTGCCTTCGAAGCCGATGCCGGGAATGTCAGGCATGACGATGTGGCCATCCTCAACCGTCACGCCGTCCGGAAATCCGCCGTAGGGCTGGAAAAGGTCGGGATAACTCTCGTTGCCGCCGAGTCCGAGCCCAGCTGCAATGTTCAGCGACATCTGGTGACCCCCGTGCGGGATGCAGCGCGAAGCAGACCACCCGGCTGACTCAAGAGCGTCGAGGGTTCTGAGATACTCAACCAGGCCATAAGACAGCGCACAGTCGAACTGCAGCCAGTCTCTGTCCGGGCGCATGCCCCCATATCGAATGAGATTCCGCGCATCCTGATGGCTGAATAAATTCTCCCCTGTTGCCATTGGGCCAGGATAGAATTCTGCCAGGGCGGCCTGCAGCTGATAGTCGAGCGGATCGCCCGCTTCCTCGTACCAGAACAGGGGATATGCCTTCAGCGCTTGTGCGTATTGAATAGCTGTCAACGTATCAAACCGGCCGTTCGCATCGACTGCGAGTCGGGCATCGTTTCCGATTTCGTCCAGGACAGATTCGATTCGGCGCAGATCCGTTGCCAGACTTTCCCCGCCGATCTTCATCTTCACAACATTGTAGCCTCGGTCGATGTAGCTTCTCATCTCTCGACGAAGTGCTGTATCATCCTTGCCCGGATAGTAGTAACCACCAGCGGCGTACACGAAGACTTTCGGGTTGGCGGCCACACGCTTTCTTTGGGCAAGCAAGCGGAAAAGAGGCTGGTCAGCGATCTTCGCGACAGCGTCCCAGACGGCCATGTCGATGGTGCCCACAGCGACCGAGCGTTCACCGTGGCCGCCCGGCTTTTCGTTGGTCATCAGAACCGACCAGATCCTGTGGGGATCAAGGTTCTCGCCGGTAGCATCGAGAAGCGAGGCGGGATCTGCTTCAAGAAGCCGGTCACGAAAGCGCTCGCGGATCAAACCGCCCTGACCATATCGGCCATTCGAGTTGAAGCCGTATCCAACAACGCGCCGACCATTGCGCACAACGTTGGTCACCACTGCGACGAGGCTCGATGTCATCTTCGAAAAGTCGATATAAGCGTTTCGAATAGGCGATGAGATCGGCTTCGTGGTCTCGATGATGTCGACAATTCTGGGGGAAGTCACGGATAATCCTCTTTGTTGGACGACGGCGGTGTCAAAGCGATGAGCCGCCGCATATCAGAAGGTCCTGGCCGGTGATCGCGCCGGCTTCAGGGGACAGGATGAACGATGCGTAGGCAGCGATTTCAGCTGAATCGACGTAGCGGCCGATCGGAGGCAGGACAGGGCGGACATCTGCGCGAGACGGATCGGAAAGCATCGGCGTCTCGGTCGCTGCAGGTGAAATGACGTTTGCCGTTATCCCGCGCGGCGCCAGTTCAATTGCCCAGGAACGGATAAGCGCATTGATGGCTGCCTTGGCGGCGGCATACTGGCTACGTCCAGCGGCACCACGACTGGTTCTGCTTCCGATTGCAAGGACCCGGCCACCTGCGGGCATGGCCGGAACTAGCAGTTTGGCAAGTACGGTGAGTGCCTGGACGTGAACGGACCACATGGCGCGCCCATCCTCTGTATCGAGAGATTCAAGTGGAGCGGTCCGCATGAATCCGGCTGAATGCACCAGCGACAGAAAGGGCGTGTACGGAGTAACTTTTTGTTCCAGGTCCTGATGTTGTGTCAGGTCGACAATGATTTGAGCGTGCAACCAAGGGGCAGACTTGGCGGCAACGATATCTAGTCCGACAACGGTCCATCCTTCACCGTGTAGCCGCTTCGCAATAGCTGACCCGATGCCGGAGGAACTTCCCGTTACAAGTACACGCCGCGTGGGAGTGGGGTGATCATGCATGGCTACATCTCCGATCAACGATCGTCACATCGTCCGAACGAGCTGCCGTCGATCCCGGGCAAATGCTTTGGAGCCAACAAGAGGAGGGTTGGTGTGTCACGGACAAGTCATCTTCGCTTCTTGGGCCTTGGTTCCGGCCGGTAGGCGGCGGTTGCGCCGGCCGCGCTCATGGCGCGCGACAAACTTTCTGCTGTTTCGCAAGTCGGTGCTTTGGCATAAGCGATGAATTCTTCCAGGGTTTGCCCGAACGCAGGCGTAGCAGCACTGATCGCGGCGATGGGCGTTCCGTCGGCATCGACGATTGGTGCGGCGATAATCCTAAGGCCGTTGACGGTCTCCTGATCGGACACAACGTAACCATCAATCTCTGCTTTGGCGATCAGGTCGAGGATGCTGTCGACATCAACATTCGTTCGTGCCGTGAGCGCTTGCGGCGGATGTGCCTCAAGGAATTCCCGTCGCACTTCGACGGGCATCCGGGATAGGATTGCACGTCCAAGCGCCGTCGAAAAAACGGGAACACGGTTACCTATTCGGACATCCACCGCGAGTCGGTGAAGACCTGCCTGGACGCGCTCGATGTAGACAATATCGGGAGGATCAAAGACGCCAATCGAAGCAGCTTCGATCTTGTCGCCGACTATATCTCTAAGCAGCGGCCTTGCGAGGCTGCGCAGGTCCGATCGGGCAATTGCGTTGAACCCGAGGTCTAGGCATTTTAGGGTTAGCCGGAATTTCCGACTGTCCGGAACGCGTTGGACATATCCCAGTTGTTCGAAAGTATTCAGCATCCGGAAAGCCGTTGCATTGTCGAGGCCCGCGGCGCGCGCAACGTCCGCGATAACCAGTTCGCTCTCCTCGGCAGTAAATGCCTCAAGGACAGCGAATGCTTTGGCGACAGATTTGACGGAGTTTTTTTCATTGCTCATGTTTCGGCTCATGTTTGGGATGTCATCGCCAGATCGAATGGCATCCCAAGGATACCTACCTGCGATGCTGCTGAAAGAAATCGAAAATTTGGGAAAGAGCAATGTCGAACGCAGACTTGTGGGTTCCGCCGATGACCTCGATGTAAGCGACGCCCACATCCTCTTTCTTGAGCGTTGCGACAGAATCTCGAACCCGGTCGAGCATCAACGTGTCCTGGTCGCCAACAACGACTAGGATCGGGACATGCTTAAGCCCGCAGGCATCTTCAGGAATCACCCCTCCATAAGCGACAGGAGCGATTGCTGCCCACATTTCCGGATGCTGACCGCCAATCCACCAGGTACCGCCTCCACCCATCGAGTTACCGAGCAGATACTGAAGCGCAGGATCGGTCTCGTACTCGTCCCTGATCCGTCCGGTCAGTTCAAGTACGTCGCGCTCGCTACGCTTCAGGCGTGCGTAATCCTTGGTAAGGGCCCCAGAAAAGCTTCGTTCTGATCCGTAGGCACTGTTGATACGGTACCCAAGCGGCGCCACAACGATAAAACCGTGTTCCTCTGCAAGGGTCTGCATCTGGCCGCCTGAACGTCCCAGCATGTTGGTCTCGTCCATGTTCGCGCCGTGAAGTGCTACCACGAGAGGGAGTTTCTTTCCGGGTGCCCAGGAGCTGGGCACGTAGATCTGGTAGGGAAGCAGCTCGCCGGTTTCCGAGAAACGGTACGCCCGGTGCTGAAGTCCCAGCGTTCGGTAAACCGGGTCGTTGCCTGCCTTGATGTCAGCGATGATTTGCTTCGAACGGCTAAGCGATGCTGGGAAATCAAATGTAATGACTTCGCGCTTACCGGCATTCATTGCTTCAGCGAGTGCGTAAGGATACTCCGCCGTCGCTTTGGCGTCCTCGTGACCGTCGACGGTCGCCAGCTCCTTCTTCACACTCGCGTACCGCGCATCCAGGTCGCGCAGGAGATACACCGGCAGCGCGACATTACCTTCGGCGGCAGTTTTGGAGCCGACTTTCAGGTTTGCCATGACGACGTAAGATCCGTCCGCAACGCCAGTCAAATCGATCGGCAGCAAAGCTGGCAGCTCCTTGCCGAATCTCCCATCCGCTAGATGCCGGATCTTGCGTCCGAGCGTCGGTGTAGCTGAACTCGTCGATTGCGCTTCGAAAAGGTCCAGAGAATAGATTCCGCCTTGAAGTGCCGTAACGGGGTAAAGGGCCGATAGTTCAAGGACGTCTCCGTTGCCGGTCCAGACCGGCTTGGGAGTGGTAAGCGACAAAGAGCCGAGCGCGGCTTCAGCTTCGGTCCAGGGCGCGCCGGTAAGTATAGCGCGCGCTTGCCAGAGAAGCTTGCGAGCTTCAGGTTCTTCAACCTTTTGGGACTGTTCAAGGAGTTCTGAAGAAGCTGCCGCCTGGTCTGGATCCGGCGAGCCGGCTTCCAGGATTTGCTGCACGGACTGCTGGAGAACCATGATTGACGGACGAAAAGTCAGGCGCCACTCGGCCTCTTGGAGGATCTCGTCCCGTTTCGCCGCGGATTCATAATCTACCAGAACTTGCGCCTGGCAATTCAGATTTGAACCAAGAACCGTCGACGTGGCGAGCACTATCATGGCGAGGATCTTACTCTTCATTTTTTTCTCTCATTCAAGAAGTCCGTAAGCTGATGAAAGTTTCTCTTCAGAATTTCCGATGACTGAAGACTTCGTTGTGGCCGAGGGTCGAAAAGCGGGCCGGCCCGCCTGTCGAGAGCGCGGCGTCCGACCCAAAGTGCCGCCTGCGTGCGCTCCGGGAGGAAGCAGGCGGGCAACAGGGATTGTGAGCCTGGCTCTGAAAGGTCCGTAGACATATTCCCGGTCGGCAAGGACTTTCCGGAGCCAGCGACGAGCTGTTCAACAATTTCGTCTTCGAATCTGATCGGTCAGAATGAGAAGCGGGCGCCGATAGTATACGCGCGTCCGATCCTGTCGTACCAGGGTCCGAAACTGTACGAGCTGAATTGTGCGACACGCGGAGGAAGACCGAACCAGCCCGTCGCGCCGCTCAGTTGTACAAAGGGCGGTTTCTGATCGAGCAGGTTATCCACACTCGCGAATAGCTCGATATTTCTGTCGTCTTCGGAGACAAGTTCGTACCGGAGGAATGCATCGAGGTAGAAGATCGCCGGGATGTCCGGATCGTAAAAAGTTGTCGCGGACGCAGTCTTGAACCGCTCCAACTCACCGACGTATTGTCCCTGAAAACCAGCTCCGAAACGGTCGGTGTTGTAAGCCAATGTGGCATTCCACCGCCAATTCGGCACGCCGGCCTGATCACCGGCCGTTTCGACGGAGTTCAGCCCCGAACTGTTGTTTTCAAGGGTCGATACGTAGTTTGCAAGAACCCTCAACGAGAAGTCTCCGCCGAGCGAAGCAAGCAGGGTATCCGCAGGCAAAGAATAGCCAACATCTATCTCGACGCCTTCGGTCTCGATCGTGCCAAGATTGAGGAAGGGGTCGATCACCACCGTCTGGTTGGCGCTGATCAGCGAACAAAGTGCCAGATTAGGAGGATTGCCTGCTGCCGTGCCGCCCCCGAAACAGCTATCGATGATCCCTTGCGGGCCGAGCTTGCCGATCACATCCTCAAGTTCGATTTGGTAAGCATCGACCGAAACGCTCAGCCGAGGAACGATCCAGTCCTGCATCGTCACACCGAACGTCGTTGTTGTCGCGCTCTCCGGATCCAGATCTGGATTGTTTTGACCAGGGGAAACGACATTGGCGTTGCCGGTCTGAACACCGCCTGGACCCCGTGTCACTACGTTCCCATAAGTTGTGTTAGCTCCGAAATTCTCGAATAGGCTGGCCGCACGGATATCCTTGGACCGGGCCGCCCGGAAAAGGAGGCCGGAAAAGGGTTCATAAGTTGCGCCGTATTTCCATGTCGTCACGGTGCCGCTGGTGCTGTAGTTCGTAACACGCATCGCGCCGTTGAAGTCGAGGGCTTCTGCGTAGGCGACGTCTGCCAGGATCGGAACCACGACTTCTCCGAAAGCTTCGGTGATATCGTACTCGCCCTCGAAACCTTTCGGGTTCGACTGTTGGTAGCCGCCGGAGGCAAACAGGGGAGGGTTCAAAAATTCGGAATAGGCGCTGACTTCCTGGGCGACCTCTTCCCGGCGGAAGTCGACGCCGCCTGCGACCGATACAGGACCGGCCCAGTTGTTAAACGCATCGCCGCGAACAGTCGCGCCGGTTGCGAGCTGACTGTAGTTCGAGTTTTGGTTCAGATCACCAGCAAGATAGCCAGCTGCGCTCGCGAGCGAGCCCGGTCCGAAAGGATTTGCCGGTACGCAAAATGCCATAGCGCCGTAGGCGAGTTCGCCTGGCTGCGCTGGACCCTCGACATTGACGCGGCAGTCGGGTCGCCCGGTCAAGGGATTGATGACAACGTCCATGGCTGCGGCGACGTTGGAGACAATGATATTGTTGCCGTAGGTGGTCTTGTAATTGTCCTTGCCCCACGTGACGTAGGCGTCCCAGGACCAGGTGTCATTCAGGTTGCCCTCCAGTCCGGCGGCCAGGCGTCCAACGCGATTGACCGAGTTGGTTTTGGCCCATCCAAGCTCAGGCGTCATGCGCGAAAGATAGAACGAGCCGATGCCGTTGGTTGTCATTATTGCCTGCACGTCAGCAGGAATATAAGGGTTTCCCGAGAAAATCTGGATCGGATAGTCCGTGGACGACGGAATCGAGTTCTGGAACAGATCCGTCTTAGTCCCCGATTCGCCGAACGAGCCCTCAACGAAACCGGAAAGGTCGGAGGAGAAGTCATACACCATACGACCGAGAATGATCTTCCGTGTCAGTGGTGGCGCCAGGAGGCCGTCACCGCCTTTCCAGGTGCCGTCACCGCCAATCGATACACCCCGATTGATGCCGTTGATCTGGCCGTAGTTGAACGGTGAGGCGCCCGTCGAGCTCAGGAACTGCAAGCCTCTGAGTGGATCGGAAGCCGCAAGCGGGTTACCGCTTGAACTGACGATCACGCCGCCGTCAGTATACCCATTGTGCGTAAGGCCGCATGTCTTGACCCCGAGATAGAATGTTCCGTCGACGCTGCGCGGGAAAAAACCGCACTGTTCTTGACCCCAGTCGCGATCGGAAGTCCGCGGCATGTTGTAGCTGCGGTTGAACTCCGCAGCCACCATCAGCTGACCTCGCTCGTTGTCGAATGATGTGCCGGTCGCAAGGCTTGCGCTGAAGGTTTCTGCATCCCCTTCGCCGGAAGCGCCGTATTGGATCTTTCCTTCGATGCCTTCGAAGGAGTCCTTTAGGATCAGGTTGACCACGCCGCCAACCGCGTCGGAACCCCAGGCGGCAGATGCGCCGCCCGTGACAATTTCGATGCGCTCTACAAGGGCCTCGGGGATGAGGTTTACATCGACGGAGCTCCCACCGGTGTTCTCAGCGCCGTTAGACGGTACGAATCGCCGCCCATCGACAAGCGTCAGAGTGCGCGTCGCGCCGAGGCCGCGAAGATTGACGTAGTTTCCAGAAGCTTGCGAGGTTGCCGTATTGTTCGGAGAGGGGCGCACGGACGGAATTTTGTAGAGAACGTCAGAGATGACATCGGCCGCTTCGGCATCAAAGTCATCGCGGGACAAAGTTGTCATTGGGGTAGGCGCAGTGTAGCCAAGGCGCTCAACGCGAGAAGCCGTTACAACGATTTTGTCTTCCACTTTTTGTGGGGCGTCTTCGACGGCTTCGGTCAAGCTTGGATCTGCGTCTGAGGCTGGATCAGCCGGAGCTTCTTGAGCAGTTGCATGTGCGGATAGCAAGGCGAGCGCCGCAGCGCCGCAGGTCAGCTGCACCTTCAAGTTCTTTACGATAATGGCCTTCATGGTTTCCTCCCAGTATGCCTTTTTGGCATTTTCGTTTTGCAGGTCGCTGGCGACACCTTGCTTTTCTTACGATGCCGCCGGTTGATCGTTAGTCCGTCTCGGTAGCTCAGGCCTCGAGGGCCGCGTGTTCGTTCATGCGGCGACCTCGTACTTTAGCCGTGCGGCTACAACGGCGGCGTTGATAGTTTTAAGTTCCTGTGCGGATGGTTCAGTCGTCGGAGGGCGGACGGTCGCTCTCTCGAAGATGCCTGCTGTAACCATCGCGGCTTTCATCCGCGCGTGCGCGTCGCCGGTCGGCTCTCCGCCGCCATAGACAGCTTCCTTGATGGGATCGATCAACGACTGTACCCGCTGCGCTTCGCGCAGGTCACCCTTGGACACGGCGACCAGCAGTTCATTGATATAGTCGGGGATCAGCGATGCGACCCCAACCAAGGCGCCATCAATGCCCTGTACCATTGAAGCCAGAAGATACTCGTCGTGGCAGGTCAGAATCGCTTTGTTCGGATCCGCAGAACGGATAGCGGCGATATCGCGCGCATATTTATTCATTTCGCGCGTACCGATCTTGAAGCCTTGAACGCAGTCTAGGCGGGCGAGATCCCCAAGAAGGCCAGACGAATAGGAGGCTTTCGTCCAGGCAGGGTAGACGTGGACGATAAGTGGCAGCTGGCACGCTTCCGAGATTGCATTGAAATACTCGATGACGTGCCGAGGATCGAATCCGAACCGGAGCCAGTGGTGTGGCGGCATGATGTCGAGCGCTGCTGCGCCGGCCTTCTTTGCCAATTCGGCGTGCTCAATGGCATCAAGTATGCCTTCACACACGACCGAAGAAATCACTGGTACGCGGCCGCCGACGGCGTTCACTGTCAGTCGCGTGATTTCCGCGCGCTCCTTCGACGTCAGTGAGAAGACCTCACCGGTGTGACCGTTGGTCATCAGCGCTTTGACGCCTGGACGACCACTCAGCCACTTTGCAAACCGCGCGACGCCCGGTGCGTCAATCGACAAGTCTTCGTTAAACGGCACTGCAGTCGCCGGAATAACTCCTTTGAAATCTATCGTCACTTTTTGCCTCGACCTTCAACGGCCGCCTCTAGAAAGAGGTGGCCATAAATTCGGATAGCGAACTTAAATTCGCAAATGAATTTTAGTCCGAGCTCTCGAGCCTGTAAACCCCAAACTGAATAATTCAGTTCTGAGATAGTCTGCGGTTGGGGGGGGGACATCAGTATACGGAGTGAGGTGGCAACAGAGCAGATCCCGTATCTAAGTCACCTGAGCCAGCCTTGAGAGGACTGGGGTGGGCGGTGAGCCATCGAGAATGGATCTGAATCTCTTCCTCTACTTCAAGACATCACACGGGCGCTGCCAGCTCGGGCGTGTCGAAGTAAGTCATGTTTCTGCTTTCGCATTGCCGTGCTGAAGATCCGCTGCATGTGCACGGCTCCCAGTGTTGTGCCCCCCGATACCTGATCCGTTTGAAGTCACAGCCGGTTCCGCCCGAAGAAGCTGGAATCCTACAAACCGGTCATCCGTCCGTAAGACCATGACGTCCGACTTCGGCGAAGTTCGGCCTTGCAGCGGTGAGGCAGCTGAATGACAGGACTGGGGTTAGCCAGCCGGATGCCGAAACCGACTGTCAGAGCCGACCTGCCCCATTCCGGCCGCCTGAAGAAACGACAAAACTCTTTCCCTTGGAGCCGTTGTTGCTTGCGCCGGTATTGGACCATGCAAGATGGCAGACCCGACAGCCAACGCGAGACGTCGTGGTTCGGCGAAAGGGCAAAGGTGTCGAAGGCGGCCCCAGAGGCGTGCTGGAGTTCTGTCAGACGTAAACGGTGTTTTTGCGCCGGGTCTGACGTCGGTCAGGGTTTGCTACGTCCTCTGAACGGCCGGATGCGCCGTCTCAGGGTTTGCACATCCAGCGGATCGTTCGTCGTGTCCACAATCAGCGGCAGACGCCTCGCGGTCAGATGGAGCAGCGTATACTGGTTGTCGACTGACGGCGAGGCGCCCGTGATGAGCAGGTCATGATGTTCACCACCAAGCTTCACGTCTTGCCAATCGACGACTCGTGACTGGCGGGTAAACATGGACAAGGTATCGAGTTTCAACCCGCCCGGCGTCTCTGCCAGACTCACAACATAACTGCGCAAGTAGTACTCGAACCCCAGAACGAACAGGCCGAAGACCGGTGCAAAGATGGAGAGCAATAGTCCGGAGTCCGGAATGCCAGCCTCCATTTGCATATACAGCCATAAGGCTAGGCCAAGTGCGAACACCCATAAGATGACCTGTAGGCTGCGTACACGGATCACTCGCGTGTTTTGATAGATGGTCGTCATGCTGTGATGGGCTTGGTTTTGCTTCAACTCGGGTCAAACCGCTTCATCAATCGGGCTTCCATTTTCTGGCGAAGCACTGCCGCCGGATCTGAAGCCGGCTTCGATTGCGGTACCATGGCCGAGGCGGCGTCCAGACTGATCGCGTAGAAGCTCGACCCGGCGGCCGGGCACCAGGTCTCAGCCATCGGTGGTTTGCCCCGCTCGGGCAGTACAGTTGCGCCGCGCCCGAGTGATTTCTCGATCTCGTCACCCCAGCCCTCGGCCAGTGCAACCGCGCTGGCGGAAAGTTGATGATGCCAGTCATCGTCGTCGCTGCGCCGCGCGATGGCGCCCGAAGCGGCTGATGGCTGCGCCGCAACCCGGATCTTGCACAAGGCGCCGTCCAGCGTATTGCCGGCGACATCGCGTCCGAACACGGCCATGTTGGCTTTGCCGGCACTGGCATGCTGAAACCACACTTGCATCTGGTCGCGGCCGCGCGGGAAAAACCGGTAGATGCCACCTGTACAGCCATAGAATTCGATCACCAGACTGCTATAGGCCGCGACGTCCTTCAGGCTGACCTTCCAAGGCTTGCCCGCTTCGCAGGTCTGATCGCAGGTTACAGAAAAACGATTATCCGGCATCTCGCGCACTCCTTGTGTCCTGCCATCTAAAGCGCAAAACCGGGGAAAATCGGTTCATCTCCAAGCCGTGCACGATCGCATCTTTTCCGACTGCCGCCTGCAGAGGCCGAGATTCAGGCATCGCGGCCGCTGAGGGCTGACCCTTTTTCCGGACAACCTGCGCTTATCATGAAGGGTGCGAATGGTACGAATGGTACGGGCCCGCATCCGACATTCAGGAAGCCAGTCATGAAACTGAACCTTATTGCCTTCCCCCTGCTGTTGCTGCCGGTCCTTCTGTATGCGGGGCTTGCGACCTTCGCCGGCAGTCCAGACGTCGGCCAAGCGGCGCCCATCATTCGCACACTGACTCAGGCCTGGTTCGAGCTGAAGATGGTGTCCGGCGACGTATGGGTCTTCGATCTCGGAGATGCGATCCTTCTGTTCGGCTTCGTCATGCTGTTTCTCGAACTGACGAAATCCACCGTCACGCAGACCGGATCGCTGATCAATCACGGGCTTTCGCTCGCGGTCTTCGTTGTTTCGCTCATTGCCTTCCTGTTGCTGCGAAATTATGGAACGTCCGAGTTCTTCCTGCTGCTGCTGATGCTCCTGCTGGACGTCGTTTCTGGCTTCGTGGTTACCATTTCTGCGGCACGCCGCGATATTGGAATAGCCGCTGGCATGGTGGATTGAGTATCTTGACGGCGCGATAAAAACCCAAATGAGCCGGCAATGGAGTTGAGCGCTAAAGGCCGCACCATTCTGCGCAGACGGGTTGCGGGATGGCTTCCTGCGATGGCTGTCGCCAGCGTCATCAGCCTTCTGGCGCTGACCGCGGGCGGCTCGGCGGGCGCGCTGCTCTTCCACGGCGAGCCGGCGTTTGCGCTTCTGCTCGCCGTGCTCACGGTCTGGATGTTTGTCCTCGCAGACTATGTCTGGCGGGACTGCCTCGCCAAACGCGGCTGGTCGATCGAATTCGAGCCTGGAAAACTGCTCCTGAACCTCCCGACCAGGCGCTCCCTCATGCAGAGGCTTGCGCGTGAGCATCGCGACGTCGATATCTCGGAAATAGCGACGATTGACACGAGACTTGAATATTTTCGGTCCTTCGGGCTGGCTACCGTGCATCGCAGCTATGGCCTTCGGATGCGATCCGGACAACTCATCGTGCTGGGCGAAGATCGCGCGCTCTCGGGTGATCTGGCCGAGGAGACCGTCGGCCAGATCGTGGATGTCATAGCGCTCAAGACAGGTCTGCCCGTGCGAGACCTCGGCATGGTCGAGGGAATTGGCGGCTGCCTGGGGGTTCTGTTTACATCCGTACCCGGATGGGAGGAGTCGGGATATCCTCCGGCGCGTCAGGCGATGCTATGGCGCCGGGCGGGCGCCATGGAGACCATCGCTTCCATCATCACCTTGGCGGCGCTGATCCTGTCCGCGGTGACGTGAAATGCTTCACTGCGAGCAAAGCGGATACTGCTTGAAATAGTCGGCGATCGAAGGCCGGTCACTCTCGAGCATGGTCCCGGCCGATTCCATGATGTCGGCGTAATGCTTGACTTGAGCGAGGTGATGGCAGCGTTCCGCGTCGTGATTTCCCCAACCATTGTAGAACTCGTGCAGCTGCACATGCTGGACCAGCATGTTGCGTTGGTAGGCACCTCGCGAAGGTTCGCGCTCGTAGCGTTCCTGGAACCATTTCGTAGCGCTCAGAAGGCTTTGCTCGGCCTCGTCCATTCGTTTCAGGTCGAGCAGAGGATAAGCGATCTCGCCATGATAGGTCGCCTGGTTTTGCCGGGCATCCAAATCATCCGGATCCAGAGCAATCCGGCGGGCTGCGAGTTCGAGGGCGCCTTTGTAATCTTCCACCGCCAGTTCAGGTTTACCGGACTTGTAGTAGGCATAAGCGCGGCGCCAGAGCGTGAAGGTCAGGGCGCGCCAGTAAGTGACCGTCTCAGCAGGCTGTACCGCCCGCAATCTGCCGAGCGTATCAAGTGATGCCGTCGCGGCTGCAACTGCCTCTTCAGGGCGATCGGAATTGACCAGAACTTCGGCGCGGATACGGTGCGTGCGGGCGAGGCCGTAGAGCAGGTCCAAATTCTCCGGGGCCGCCTTCAAGGGCGCATGAAAGCCTTCCACGACGGTGGCCAGCGTCGCGAGCGCCGCCTCGCGGTCATTGTTGCGGAATTCCATCATGCCCTGGTTGCCTTGCATGGCAAGGAACTGGAAACGTTCGTGCGAGTTATCCGGGTTTCGCTCGAGATAAGCGGCATAAAAGGCTTGCGCTTTTGCGTTTTCCTCGAAGGCCTTCTCGATGTTGGAGTCGACATACAGCGATGCGTCAGCAAGGCCAGCATATAGGCGGCCGAGCGCAATCAGCAATTCGTCCGACTTGGGCTCGGCGGTCTCGAACGGCTTGAGGATCTCATGCGCCCGTTTCAGGTTCTCGTCGGCAAGGTCAACTTTCTGAAGTGAACTGAAGCCGGGCGTGCCCTGTATTTCGCTGAGCCGGATCAGGCCGTTCGCGGTTTCGATTTTCAGTTCGTCCGATGCGCGCGCATCCCCCGAGAGGGAGTCGAGATAGGTCTGCGCCGCTTCGGCCAGCTCGACCTTAGCTCGCGTTGATCCGGGCACGACATCAATCTTGTCATACACATCAAACATCACCGTTTTCGCGAGCGTGCGCACCTGCTGGAACCGGAAGTCGGACTCGATCCGCGCGTTCTCTGCCCGCTGGTATTGCCATGACGTCACGCCGAGCGCCGCGGCGAGGGCCACGATCGTGAATGTCGTTCCCGCCACAACAAAGCGGCGGCGCTTCAGGAACTTGCCGACCAGATAGCCGGTGCCGCCATTGCGAGCTATAACCGCCCGGTCGGCCCGGAAGTTCTGGATATCCTCCATCAGAGCATCGACGGATGCGAAACGGCGCGCTGGATCGGTCTCAGTGGCGCGGCCGATGATGGCGGCGATGTCTGCGGAGCGCGGCAAGTCGTCGAGCAATACTTCGAGCAGCTTGCCCAGCGAAAAGACATCCGACAGGGTATTGGTGCCGGCGCCCTCTGCGCGTTCCGGCGCCGCAAAGCCGGGTGTAAAGCTGAGGCTGACAAGCGAGTTGGAACTGACCTGGGACGGAACGGCATCAACGTCGTTGGGTTTCGCGATGCCAAAATCAATCAACTTAACTTCGCCCGTCTTGGTCACGAGTACGTTGGAGGGCGTGATATCGCGGTGAACGATGAGGTTCTGGTGCGCATGCTGCACCGCGCTGCAGGCATCGAGGAAGAGCCGCAGCCTGCCGTCTGTGTTAAGCTTCTGTTCCTCCGCCCAGGTCGTGATCGACTGTCCGTCGATGTATTCCATTATGAAGTAAGGCGAGCCGTCCTCGAGTTCGCCGCCGTCCAGCAGCCGGGCAATATGCGCGTGGCTGAGATCTGCCACGATCTGACGTTCGCGCCGGAATCGGTCCACAAGAGCACCTGACAAGATCCCGGGACGGATGATTTTAATAGCGACCTTGTGAGTGAAATCACCTGAATCACGCTCGCCTGCGAATACGGCGCCCATGCCGCCTTGTCCGATAAGGCCGGTGATCCGATAGGCGCCAACCCTTTCCGGCGGCGCAATGGGCGCAGCGTCTGAACCCGCGCCGCCGGTCTTCAGGGCGGTGTTGCCCGCCCCATCAGCCGCCAGAAGCGCAAGGGCGCGGTCGCGCAGAGCGGTGTTCTCACCGGTTTTCTGGATGATCCAGTCGCGCCGGGTCTCTGACGGTTGCTCAAGGCCCTCGGCGAACAGTTCTACGGCGCTCTTTTCGAGGTCAGACGAATGCATGCGAGACTCCTCGGCCTGAGACGAAGGGAAACGTGACCTTGCAAATCGCACACCGCTTTTGCTGGGAATTTCCCGCCCAACGCCGCCTTTTCATACCTTTAGGCCCCCGCCCGTGTTCTTAACACTTTTCCATCTCCGGCTCGCAGACGGCTGTCGTCAAACAATTTTTGCCTCCCTGACCCGTTTTGCCGGCATTCTGCGCTCTTGGAATTGACGCCCCCGCGCGACGCGCGATGGGCGCTTGTGCTGGGTAGGGGACGCCCGGACGGACCGCCGCCTTCCTGTTTGCCTCGGTTGAGGCCGGGCGGTGGTCCGGTTCACTCAGGGGCAAAACGGGTCAATACCCACCGCCTGCGCCTGGCCCGCGCAGCCGGTCGCGGATGCCCTTCTTGGCTAGCTCAAGGTTGGACTCGAGATCGGCGCCCAGATTGCGCTTGAGGTTGGACAGCGCGTGGGTCATCTGGGCCGGCGCTTCGGAGCGTACTGTGGCCAGTGCCTGTTGCTGGGAGGGGCCGCTAACAGACAGCTGCCCCCGGCTCTCGATTGCGCCAATGGTCCAGAAAGCATGCGGATGGCTGTAGCGCTCCATCACGTCATAGGCGATCCAGAGATGGCCCTGGTCGCCCCAGTAGGGGCCCCAGGAGTTGCGTACGAGCCAGGATCCGCGGGCGTCGTCATATCCCACGATCAGCATGGCATGTCCGCCCGAAGGATCCGGCCAGCCGCCGCGAGGGCTGGCGATGGCGCCGGTCCTGGCGGCCTCGACCATCAGCATGTCGTGCGGCAGGCTGGTGCCGAACACGACCGGCAGGCCATTGGCGACGGCCGCCTTGGCGCCGGTCCCCATGCCGGTCCGGGCATAGGAGATCGCCCCGAACTGCTCCGCGCCCTGATAACAGGCCTTGACCGGCTCTGTCCGCCACATCGCAGCCTGATAGGGCCACATACGCTCCGGACATGCTCCAAAGGCGAGCACCGACGCCATCACATGGTGGATGAACGTGCCACAATCCTCTTCGGTTTTGCCGCCGATCTTGCGGGCATTGTAATAGACGTATAGCCGCGACAGGTCCGTCGCAGGGTGCGCGGCAAGACGCTGGTGATACTCGAGCGCACCAACAACAGCGTTCGCCGCGCAGGAGCCGACCGTCCCCTGGTCCTCGACCGGTGAACACATGCCCCGCAGGTCAATCCGTTCCGGCAACGGACCCGCATTGTCGGCTTTCAGCATAGGCGCCACGCTCGGTGTCTCCTCAAGAAGGCAACCATCAGTGCGATACTTCGAATAGTCTTTCATCATTCTCAGTCTCCTCAAGGCGTTGGGTTGGCGCAATCTGCGACGGGTTGAAGTTCAGCCGGCTGGCCAGCCGTCAGTTGGGCGGGATGGTTGAAGTGAAGCAGGCCATGCGCATCAAGCTGGCCCGCGGGGTCTGAGGTCTTGAACCAGGCGTGCTGGCTATCGATCAAATGCGCTGAACCGGTAGCGAGCGGCGGCGCGTTGGCCCAGCCGATGCTGTAGTCTAGCTCGTCCTTCTTGATCGCGCCGGTCAACGTCAGACCAATCTGGTTGCCCGCCGCAGAACTCGCCGAAACCGAGTTTCCGGTAACGGAGACATTCCACGCATTCCCCAGGCCGTCTTCCCAGCATCTTGCTGGAAAGCCGTCAGCCGTCTTCACATCCGGCGCGCCCAGAAGTTCATCGTCCTTCTGCTCCGGTGCGTAAAAGTCACTGGGTTTGCATGCGGTGAGTGCAAGCAAAGCGAGCGCAACAGCCGTCATCCTCATGGGCACGGCTCCCCGGGCTCATGCTCCACATGGAATGTTCCGGACAGGGACGGTTTTCCGTAAATGTCGAAAGACTGGAAGCTGATATGGCAAGCATCGGTGATCACGCCGCGTCCGTTTGCTATGTCCGAACCCCGGCTGTTCATTACGAAATTCAGGTACCCGCCGCTCAGGCTGCCGCGGATGTTGATGGGGGTACCGTCTCCACCGGTGCCGGCCCCGCTGATCGCTCCGTTGCGATTGACGTTCATATCGAAATAGCCGCCGAAACCGTCCGTCCACGTCCCTTCGTAATTCACCGGTGAGGCGGGCGGCTCCGGCATCTCAAAATCGGTCTGATCCTCCTCCTCATAGGTTACATCGGCATCCTGATAGAAGCCAGGGCCCTGCGTTCGGTTGGTTTCGAAGCCTCCGGTTCCTCCGCTGTTGTTGCTGGCTGCAGCCCCCGCCAGGATGATACCGAGCACTCCCGCAGATCCGGCCGCAATCCAGACGAGCGGTTTTGTCCCGGTCTTGACCTTCTCGGGCCGGACCGGGCCAACCGGGATACGATTCACGGCATCGATCAGTTCTTTCCGGAATTGCATCGCCGATTGAGGGCGCATGTCGCGGTTGTCCGACAGGCCGCGAAGGATCAAGGCATCCACTTCTACCGGGACATCGGACCGGCCGCCCGAAGGCGGCTGCCAATGCCGGCCGGGCACGACGCCCACCAGCAGTTCGTAGAGCATCACCGCAATCGAATAGAGGTCAGCCGACGGGCCTGCCGCATCTGGATTAGTGCGCTGCTCCGGGGCCATGTAGTCCGGCGTGCCGAGGCCCGTACCGCTCGAAGCACTGGCCGCGTTGCCCGCTGCGCTCGCAATTCCGAAATCGAGCAGTTTCAGCGGCGCGGTCTGTTCAGTCGGATCGGCCAGAAGAATGATGTTCTCCGGTTTCAGATCACGGTGGATCACCTTCGCATCGTGCGCCGCCCGCAAGCCGTCGAGCACTTCAACGATGATCCGCACAGCCACACGCAGCGGCACCGCCGTTCTGCGCTGCATCGCCCGGCCATGCCAGCTGCGCAGGGAAATCCCGTCGAGATACTCCATCGCCACAAAGGGCTGGTCTCCCGACATGCCCACGTCATACACGGCGACCACGTTCGGGTGGCGGATATCACGCGCAGTGACACCTTCCTCGATCAACCGCTGTATGGCACGCTCGCCGACCATACTGGAGGCGTTGATCAGCTTCAGCGCAACGGCCTTGCCGGACACCTTGTCGATGGCCTTGTAAACGACGCCCATCCCGCCGCGTCCGATGACGCTGTCGATCGTGTAGCGGTCCGCGAAGACCTGGCCGTCTTCCAACGTTGGTTTGGCGGGCTTCACGCGTCCTGTCGGCCGGTCCGGATTCGGCGTTATCAGTTGAGACATCGGTGTGATCCGGTCAATCGCACCGGACGAGCTGGGCACCGGCTTGCCGCAATTGTCGCAGAAGGCGGCATCCGCGGGCACGGTCGCGCCGCAATGTTCGCATTTGGTCATCGCTTAACTCCCCGCAGGGCCAAGAAGGCGCTGCAACGTAATCCTGTGAACTTCATCATGCTGCGTTTCGAACTGGACCCGGACGCCAACCGCACCGGGCTCGCGCACCAGTGGCTTGATGACATCGCCATCCGAGATCATCACCATCTTGCCGCGGCGATGCGCGATATCGTTGACGAGGAGACCGTTCTGGCTTTCGACGCGCAGCATCAACCGGTCGTTCTCGATGAACAGCTGGAAATGCCGACGCGATATGTGGACAGACCGCTCTTCATCCGTCTGGCCGTTCCGGCTAATGACGAGGCGTACATCGTTGAGGCCGCCTTCGCCGGCGCTCGATGCACGGCCGATTTCCAGAACGCCCGTCGTGTTCCGGATCGGACCGTCCATCGGCACATGGCGCGGATCGAACCCTTTCCAGACCAGCGCCGTCGATTTCGTGACCGCCAGTCCCGACGGATAACCGCGATGCCCGAGTGCGCGATCCAGCGCGTCCGCCCGGCGCAGGGTCAGGCGGATCGGCTCAGCATGTTTGGCGATGCCCTGTTCGCGTTCCTTCTGGATGCGCGTCGGATTGTAGATCGTCAGCCCAGCGCCGATCGCGTCGGCCTGGATGTTGTAGTTCTGAACCACTTCGGTGGCGTCTTCCGGCTCCACCGGAATGACGATCGCCGCGGTGAACACATAGCGTTCCTCGCGCCAAAGGTGGCGTGTGGCGACGACCAGATGGACGTCAAACCGGTGCAGCCCCGCCGTCTCCAGAACGCCCGTGCGCAGGCCGACCTCAGAGGTTGTCCCCGGGTTGAGACGCTGGAAGGTCAGATCGACCTTCTTCATCTCGCCATCGCCGCCCTTGAACCACATCGCCTCTACGAACAGCGGGCGGCCCACGGGAGACTGGTTCGACACCAGCAAAGGCAGGGCGAGGCTACCGCCTGCCCGAATGCTGGAAGCTGAACCTGCATCTAAGCTGAGGTCCGGCGCAACGCACACCGGACAGCACCCGCCCGCGTCCAGCAGACCGCCGCATTCATCCGTTGCCATGCAACGTTGCAGCGGCGATCCGCATTCATCGCAGAAGGTCGCATCCCGTTCGAGTGATGCCCGGAAACAGCACTTACCCGGATAGGTGCCAGCGGTCTGAGGCTTTGCCCGGGTGATCATGTGCGCAACTTGTGACCGCACTGCTTGCAGAAGTTGGCCTTGGCCAGGTTCACGGCGCTGCACTTCGGGCATTCGATCGTGGATGCCGAAGCTTGCGAATTGCCCGACACCGCTGGTGCTGCGCCGCCTTCCTTTCCGCCAGCACCGTGCGCAACGCCGACGGCGCCATCCATGCCCATCTTGAACATCTCGCGGGCCTGGGCTTCGGAACGTATCTGAGCAGCCGTGGCGGCTTCGACCATTTCGCGCATCGCCTGCATTGTCTCACTGGACGATGAACCTTTGGCCCGGGCCTGTTCGGCCAGAACCTGCGCCACATCGCTCGACAGCCCGGCATTGATCGCGAGGATCTGTTCCGGTGTCATGGTCTTGAACGCGTTTATCTCGTTCGCCTTGCTGCGGGCCTTGGCATCGAGTAGGGAGATTTCGTTCTGCGTCGTCGCTCCGGACAGCTTGATGGCGAGGTTCGCCTCGGCTTCGTTCCCCTGGATCTCGATCTGCTGCAGCCGGGCAATATGCTCAGCCTGCTGAGCTTGCACGGCGGTCGTGATCTCGAGATCGGTGAACGCGCCAGACTTGCGCATCTGATCGGCCTGGCTTTGCTGGATGAGCGCAATGTCGCGCTCCACACCCGCCTGACGCTTCCGGATTTCCAGCAGGTCAACCGTGTTGGTTGCGGTGGCCAGGGAGTCCTCGAAGCGCGCCTTCCGTTCGATTTCCAGCGTCTTGATCTCGTGCCCGAGGGCTTCGAGTTCCTGACGGCGCTTGGCGCTCTCCCTTGCATCGAGGAAGGTGATCTCGCTGTTCAGCGCCATCATCTTCAGCTCGTCTTCCGACGCATTCTGCAGCTTGGCGAGGTCAACCTGAGACTTCAGCGAAAACTCGGTCGCATCCTGCTCGCGTTCGATCTCGCGCTTGATGATCTCCAGCCGGTGGTCGAGCGCTTTCTGGCGGCGGTCCGCTTCGGCCCGCTCCATGTCCTCGATCTCGGCGGGGTTCATCGCCCATTCGACCGACACGGCTCGCACCAGCAGGCCGAGATCGCCAACGATACGCTGCACTTCCAGCATGATATCAGCCTGAACCTTGTCCTGAAGGCCGGTGGCTCCGCGAATTTCCGAGGCGTTCATGCGTCCGATGGCGGCCTCGAATACGCGGTCCGAAAGGTGCGGCCGGATCCGGTCCAACACGTCGGCTTTTGACAGCGCCTTGCGCCCCGGCGTTTCTTCATCGCCGCCTGACCGCGAGACGCCGTGCATCATGCCAAGAATGTTGGAGGGCTTGTCCGGATCAACCTGCAATTCAAGCGTTGCTACGCCGGCGATCTCGATTTTATCCTTGGACAGAGCTTTGAGCGCAGTCTGGACCGAGAAGGGCTTCAGATCGGCAATCATCATGCCAATATGCGTCGATCCGCCAAAGATACCCTTCAGCTTGTCGACAACGCCTCCGACGGAAAAGTGCCCGCCCTTGAACGCATCGATCAGCTGACCGTTCTTGAACAGGAGGGCGGCATAGTCAGGCGGAACCGCAAACCGCTTTTCGAAGAAGGCTTTGAATTCCGACTGGCGCATGAATTCTGCGAGCATGCGCGGGTCGCTCAGGACGACGGGCTCGGATGGCATGATCAATTCTCCTTCCATTTGCGGTTGGTGACGTAGGTGACGATGTTGTAGACGATGACCAGAACGGTCACGCCGACGCCGAGCGGGTGGTCATGAACCACTTTCATCAGGCGCTCGCTCGCAGAGTATTTTTCCCAGATCTGGCCCATGAAGGTGACTTGGAACACGGTGCCAGAGACCATCGTGGCGAGCGAAAAGAGCGCCATGAACAGGGAAACGAGTCGCGCGAGCCTGCTGAGACGAGTTTCCTTGGGCTGCGCCTTGCGCAAGGCATTGGCGGCTTCCTCTTTTTCCTGCTTGTCGAGCTGCCGGTCGAAGGCCTCACCCCGTTTGATCGCCTCTTTTCGGGCTTGCGTGTCCACCGAGAGGAAGTCAGGCGTCGCCTTTAGGTTGGGCGTGGCGTCGCTCGAGGTTGTCAGATTCGACGCAGCCCGGCGCCAAAGAACAAACACCGTGATGGCCAGCCAGATGGCTGTGACCACGCAGGTTATATTGAACAGGAGATCGATCAGCGGCCAGGCTTCGGCCGGTATAGATCGCAGGGTTTCGTCCATGGCGTGCTCCTTGCATCAGTGGTCTGATGTTAGAGGCGTTAAATCCGGGCGTTTCGGTTCAGACCGGTTTGAACTATTTTAAGTCATTGATTTGATTGACTGTGTTGGTCCAATCATGAGGGGGCGCTTGAGGTGGGGTAATGTCAGACGGGAACGGTCTGGAGGCGAAGCAGCTTCTCGCAGCATGGCGTGCCGGCGACATTGCCGCACGGGACCGCCTGTTCACTCTCCTCTATGGGGAACTGACGCAGGTCTCGGCCGCGTTGCTCCGGTCAGAGCGCAACAGTTCCCTTTCCAGCGGCGACCTCGTGAACGAGGCAGTGATGCGCCTCGTCCAGCTCGATCATATTGAATGGAACGACAAAGCGCATTTCCTAGCGCTCTCGGCGAGGGCCATGCGGCGGATCCTTATCGACCATTCCCGCAAAAAAAACTCGGACAAGCGCCACCACCAAAAAGTCACGCTCGTTACGCGCCTGCCCGGTTCGCCGAATGGCCGGATCGAGTTTGATATCCTCGAGAAAGCGCTAATCCGCCTCTCCGCCATCGACAAGGAGAAGGCGGATATTGTCGAGCTTCGCTATTTTGGCGGCATGAGCCATCAGCAAATCGCTGAAGTGACCGGCACATCGGAAGCCACTGTCAAGCGCGGCTGGCGGGCTGCGCGGGCCTGGTTGCTCGATGCGCTCGCCAACGACCAACGGGCTTAAGCGCCGTCGATTTGCCCACCCAGCTTTAAAGACTGATGGCGGTCACGTCAGCAGCGCCTACCAGTGACTTTGGCAGGGCCCTTCAACAAGGTTGCAACCCCGGAGCTGACCTGAGCCCGTCGCGTCCCTCATACGATTTGGACACCTCATTCAATCTTGAACCAGATGCGAATGACCGCCTTCGATTTCCGGCCTAGAAGCGGTCCGGTCCCCCGATGACCGAACTGCGGCGACCCTGCCTTTGGACGCCAGTCACGATCAGAGCCGATCTGGCCCAACAAAGCCATTCCGTTAGGAACCCCCGTACATTTTAGGCTGGCGCAAATGCGCGGGCGAAGATGCCGGCCCGGGGGCCGGCTTCGCTCAGGAGGCTTTCAGTAACTCGTCGAGCGCCGCTGCTTCAGGCGAGGCACTCGGGACATTCCGCTCAAGCCATTGCGCCTCCTCGGCATCTACAACGCCGGGTGAGCCCACGCCGTGCAGCACGTGCAGGCTGATGGCCTGAGAGAAAAGCCGTGGCCAACCGGCCGCTCGGGCGTCGCGGTCGCAAGCTGAGTTTATGGCGATAATCGTATCGGCCTCGGCGCGCGAAACCGCTAAGCCTTCGCAGCTCGCCGGTCCCATGACGATCGCGCGGACCAGCGCAACTTCCTCTTCGTTGATCACCTTGTCGCGCGCCACTGTTGCGGCGAGCGCGGTCATTGCAAAACTGCGAAAAGACAGGGGATAGGACACGGCGCGGGAAAACAACCTGCTCAGCAGGCGGATTTCCGTACTGTCCAGCACCATGCCGTCGGCGCTGAGCGCTTCCACCAGCATGGCGGCTTCGTCTTCGCCAACCGCAAGAGCATCGATGCTGGCGCGCCACGAAGCGGACTGGGCAACGTCGGTCAGCTTGCCGAAAGCCAGCGCGTCTGCGGCCCGGCCGATCGCAGCTGCCCAGTTCGGGCGCAGGTCCTCTTCGCTCCAGGCAGGCACTTCACGCGAAAGGGCGAAATGATCTGCCAGCGCCTCGACGAACAGGTCGGCCCAGCCCGGCTCGCTGACAACAGGGGCGTTTGACCGGTGCAGCGACAGCAGGCGCACGGCTTCGCTGGCATCCACGCGGCCGTCGCGCATGATCGCTGCGCGCAGGCTGTTGACCCCGTTGCCGCTCAGATTCCCCTGTTGCTGAGAAGCTGTCTCTACCGCCGCCAGCGCGCGCGAAACCCAGTCACCCATGGCCATGCCCTTCAAAACAGAAAGTTCAGCTTGCCATAAACTGGTTAGGGCTCGGTTAGCGCCGCAGAGTGCGGTTTGCCGCCTTTGATCGCGATGGACCGAAATGGGCCAGCTGATGGTTCGGGGCGGAGAGGATATTCTCCAGCCAGAAGCAATACTCGGGACCGGAAGGTTCCGGCGAAGTCCGGCCTGGTTAAGGTGAGGCTCTCGAATGACAGGACCGAGGCGACCCTGCCGGATGCCGAAACCGTCTGTTAGAGCCGAATTGGCCCTTGTTTGCCTGTCGTCGTTGTCTCGGCGAATGCCCGGTTTGAAGATTCCGGAATGTTTGCGGCCGGCTAACCGATCGCAGGATTCCAGTTCCCAAGTCGATTCTTTTCAGGGAGGATTGCCGGTTGAATTCCCGATCCGCCCGGCGCAAAAATCGCAACCCGGGCAACGCCGAATAGGAGTTCCGACGATGAACACCCTGTTGATCGAAGAGGGCGCCTTTTTGGCGGAAGAACAGGTACACCAGCTTCCCTCGGGCGTGTTGATGGCGGTGCGCAGTATGGGCCGAAAGCGCATTCGCGGCCAAGTCAGCGACCGTTATCTTGAGGTGAGAGAAAGCCACGACGAGGGCTGTAGCTGGTACCCCGTTACGTTGCGCGTATCGTCGTTGCACACGCTACGCAAATCGGCCAGCGACTGGCCGCCGGAACGGGCACTGGCCTCAAGCGTGCTAGACGGCCAGCTGGTCCTCGAATACGAGAACAAGCTCGACCTCTGGGCGCGCCAGTCGCTCAACCGCCGCTGCGCTCATGCGCGCTGGATAGCAACTTGGTTGCCTAGCCGGGTCCGGTGGCAGCTAAAGCAGCTGCGCCTCATTGGCGAAGACGAGCTGGCCACGCGCTGAGCTACAGCAGCGGCGCAGGCCGCCGCGCAGAAACTACGCGCGCTGCTCAGTGATTTGGCTGCACGGCTACATCCGGCGAAGTCCGGGATTGTTCCCATGAGGCTGCCGAATGATCCGATCGGGTGGACCCTGCCGTTCACTGACGATGGCTATCGGAATCTCCGTGGCCCAAGCTTACCTATCAGTACCGTTCTTTTGCAGGCGGCGAATGTACGCGCGCGGCGTGCGCGGGTGAGCCTCAGGAGGAACGCGGGGGCTTGAACTTGTCGCTCAGGTCACACTGCGATAGAGCACCTTGGCTGGGCGAAGCTAGACCAGAAGGACGAACATGCGCTTCAAGCTGGAACTCTTGGTCGGGTTTGCGCTTCTTGCCACCAGTTCCTGCAACGCGGAAACGCGTTCGGCCAAACCGTTCACGGTCTCCGGAGTTGTTACCGACACAAAGGGCAGGCCCCTGGAAGGCGCCGAGGTGTCTCTGAATGCGGATTTTCTTTACGGCCAGGCAAGGGTGACGACCGGCGCGGATGGGCGCTACGAGATCGGCGATCTGATCAAGGCCACTTACCGGGCGACCGCTTGGATCAAGACCGACTATGCAGACGGTGTCGTTTGCCAGCGCCTCGGCATGGACAGGCCGTCGGACTATAACTCCTTCCCCGTCAGCGCTGGCGCCGTGCGCAATTTCCGATGGCAACTGACAGGCGAGATCGGCGCAACGGATACGTTTTTCGGCGCGCAAGTTCAGATCTGGGATTTCGATTCCGATGTCCGAGCGAAGTCTCGCGCGGTAGAGTTCACCCTGACGCCCTCGGGTCCGCTGGTCGACGGCAGCAAGGGTGCCGTGATTGTGCGCGAAGCCGCGCTCGACCATCCGGCGAGCGATGACGGCATCTATGACATTCCGCTTGGCACTTACAGGATGAAGGCGGAACTGATCAGCAAGGATGGCGGGCGGTCGCCGGCGACGCTCAAGGGGCTGGATGCGGAGACGTACGCGCCGGAGATAGATCTTGTGTGGCAGCCGGAAGCGCGGTGCGGCTTCGGCTTCGATAGCGGCGTGGCGCCATTCTTTGTGCAGATTGCGGCGCCGTAAGAGACGGGGCCAAGTCGAACGTGCTCACCGCCAGCGGTCGACCCCTCGTGCTCCTGCGAAATCGGCAGAGTAGCGTGCCGGCGCCGTCCAGCCCATGAGCTGACTTCCAACCGGATGCCGGATGACCAAAATCGGCGATGAATTGCCTGATACGCAAATCTGGACTCCGTCTGGCTTCCGCCAGATTGCTGCCATTTGGCGGACTGCGATCGAATGTAGGTCGGTCTGACATGGCTCTTCGAAGCTGGCGTTGAAGTTCACAGACTTCGCTGGAATAACCGGCAGGCTTGTCCTTTCGCTGCAGGGCGGATCAAGTTTCAGAATGGCTGATCGCCAAAGCGTAAGGGGACGCAGAAGTTTGCTTTTGAGGTCTGTGCTTCTACCGTGCTTCCACGAAGTTTCGCAGAAACTGGGACCGTCGCGGAAGTCCCTGATTTTAATGGCGCACCCAAGAGGAATCGAACCTCTGACCTTTGCCTTCGCAGTCAGGCTTCGCTCAAGGATGAGCTGGGTGTGTTTGGCGATGTCGCGCTTCCCCGCCTTTCGCAATCAGGCTAGCCTGCGGCAAAAGCCGGGGAGGCAATGACATGATGTATCTGGTTCTGGGGCTCGTGATCTTTTTCGGGACGCACCTGTTTTCGGCTTACCGAAGCCGGGAGCCGGGCAAGGACCTGCGGGTGAAGATGGGCGAGGGGCCGTATATGGGGCTCTACAGTCTTCTTTCGCTGGCGGGGTTTGCCCTGATCATCTGGGGGTATGGCGCGGCGCGGCCCGCGCCGATCCTCTACACGCCGCCGGCATTCCTGGCGCACATCAACCTCTTGCTGATGGCGTTCGCGATGATCTTCCTGGCGGCGGCGTACCTGCCGACCGGGCATATCAAGAAGGCGGTGAAGCATCCGATGCTGCTGGCGGTGAAGGTCTGGGCGTTCGGGCACCTGCTCTCGAACGGCGAGCTGAACTCGGTGCTGCTGTTCGGCAGCTTCCTCGCTTACGGCGTGCTGGACCGGATCGCAGTCAAGAAGCGCGGCGACAATGGGCCGGGGCCGGACGCAGCGGTCAACGTGGTGGGCGATGTGGGCGCGGTCGTGGTGGGGCTTGGCGCGTATGCGGTGCTCCTGCTCTGGCTGCACCCGATTGCGTTCGGCGTCGCGGCGCTGCCCGTTTGAGGCTCAGCGGCGCCTGAGCCGCCTGCCGAGCAGCGGGGCAAGGGCCATCAGGGCGAGGCCGACCGGGAAGAGCGATCCGCGCGTGAGGTCATAGCCAGCGAAATATTCGGCGAGGCTGACGCGCATGAACCCAAGGGCCATGGTGCTCTCGAAGGCGATCAGGACGGCGACGCCGAGGACGCCGAGAGCGAGGGCGGGCGCGGTGGACTTGCCGCCGATCCAGACTCCCAGGGCGCAGGCGGCCAGGGTGACCATCGGGAATTCGGCGAGGTGTCCCATCCGGTCGCCGAAGGCGGGAATGAGGACGAGCTGGCGCAGGGCGCCGAAGGCAAAGCCCACCGCGAAGCCGAGGGCGCCGTAGAGGGCGCTCCAGGCGAGCAGGTTTCCGGGTTTGGGCAGCACGGCGGTTAACCTTCCTGTTTCCTTGCGGGCGGCGCCCGGGCGGGCTAATCGCTGGCCCATGTCAAAACAAACGCAGACCGCCCGCAAGACCGTCAAAGATATTGCAGCCGCCAAGGGCGGCGTACCGCTGGTGTGCCTGACGGCATATGATGCGCCGACGGCGGCGCTGCTGGACGAGCATGCCGACCTTTTGCTGGTCGGCGACAGTGTCGGGATGGTCGTTCACGGCCTACCGTCGACGGTCGGCGTCACGATGGAGATGATGATCCTGCATGGGCAGGCGGTGATGCGGGGCTCGACGAAGGCTTTCGTGGTCGTTGACATGCCGTTTGGCTCATATGAGACGAATGCCGACCAGGCCTTCCTCAATGCTGCGCGGATCATGAAGGAGACGGGCTGCCAGGCGGTGAAGATCGAGAGCGGGGCTTACGCCGCGCAGCAGATTTCGCACCTTGTGGAACGGGGCGTTCCGGTCATGGGGCATGTGGGCCTGCGCCCTCAGGCGATCAATGTGGACGGTGGCTTCCGGGCCAAGGGGCGCACGCTGGACGAGCGCGGCCGCGTGATGGCGGAGGCCAAGGCGGCCGAGGAAGCGGGGGCGTTTGCCATCGTGATCGAGGGGGTCGCCGAGGACCTGGCAGCGGAGATTACCGCAGCGGTGGCCTGCCCGACCGTCGGGATCGGGGCCTCCAGCGCCTGTGACGGGCAGATCCTCGTGACGCCGGACATGCTGGGCCTGTTTGACTGGACGCCGAAATTCGTGCGCCGGTATGCCAGCCTCAATACCGCGATCACCGAAGCGGTAGCGGCCTACGCCGACGATGTGCGGGCGCGCACCTTCCCGGGCAAGGCCGAGACCTACAGCCTGCGAAAACCTGAAGCCTAACAGCGCTGATCCGTTGCAGCCGCCCCGCGCGGCGTCTAGGTTCGCGCCGAATCCTCAAAATGCCGCCTGGAGCCCCGCTTGTCTGACATTTTTACCGAAGTCGATGAAAGCATGCGCCAGGAAAAACTGGCGAGCTGGTGGGGGCGCTGGCGCCCGTTCGTCTATGGGTCCGTGGCGGTGCTGATCGGCGCGGTCGCGATCAACGAGTTCATCGTGCGCCCGCAGGCCGAAGCGGCGCGGGCGGCGCGGGCCCTGGAACTCGAGAATGCCGTGAAGGCGCTCGAGGAAGGCCAGTACGAAGAAGCGCAGGCGGCGTTCCAGGCGATTGTCGACAGCGAGTCCAAGCTGTCCCCGCTGGCGGCGCACTACCTCGCGCAGACGCAGCTGGAAGGCAGCGGCGATGCCGAGGCGGCCGCGGCGACGCTGACGGCGATCGGCGGCACCGAAGGCGGCCCGTACGAGCGGTTGGCCCTGCTGAAAGCGGCCTATTTCCGCGCAGACGCGCTGACCATGCCGGAACTGGAAGCAACCCTCGGCACTCTGGTGACCGAGGATACGGCGCTCGGCGCGATGGCGCGGGAGCTGATCGCGGCGAAGGCCTATGCGACGGGCGACATCGCCCGGGCGCGGACAGAATACAGCCGGCTGAAGTTTGATGCTGCCGCGCCGCAGGGCGTGGTGCAGCGGGCCGAGATTGCACTCGATGCCATTCCGGTCCCGCCGGACGGCGCTGGCGAAGTACCCCTGCCCACCGAGGCGCCTACAGATGCGGCCGCTGATGCGCCGCAGGAGACCGGCCAATGAGACTTTCCCGTACTGCTGCTGCTGCCCTGGCCGTTGTGTCGCTGGCGGCGCTGAGCGCCTGTATCAGCCTGCCGGGCTTCGGCAATGACGACAAAGAAGAAATGGCGGCCGAAGAGAAAGCCGGCCGCATCACGATGGTGCTCGACAGCGAGAAGATTGCGCCGAGCACGACGCTGACCGGCATTGCGGTGGAGCTGCCGGAAGCGAATGCCGTGGCGTCATGGACGGAAGCCGGCGGCAGCCCGACGAAGGCACCCGGGCACGTGATCGCCGCGCCGGAGCTCGACATCGCCTGGCGCCGGTCGATCGGCAAGGGCTCGTCCACGAAGAGCGCGCTGACGACGCCGCCGGTGACCAGTGAGACGACGATCTACACGCTGGACTCAACGCAGACCGTGCGGGCCTCGCGCCTCGATACCGGCGCGCCAGTCTGGAGCGAGCGCCTGAAGGGCGTCTCCAAGCGCGACAAGAGCGCCATCGGCGGCGGGCTGGCCGTGGCCGGCGACGTGCTGGTGGTGGCGAGCGGGTATGGCTATGTCACCGCACTCGATGCCGCGACGGGCGCGCAGAAATGGCGCCGCGACATTGGCGCGCCGATGACGGGCTCGCCGACGATCGATGATGGCCGGATTTTCGTCTCCTCCAACAATAACGAAGTCTACGCGATCAACCTCGCGGACGGCGCGACGATCTGGAGCGACCAGGCGATTTCGGAATCGGCCCGCGTGCTCGGCAGCTCGAGCGTGGCAGCGGTCGAGGATTTCGTCATCGCGCCGTTCTCCTCGGGCGAAGTGATTGCCTACCTGGCCGCCAACGGCCGCCGGTTGTGGACGGACGCGCTGGCACAGGCCGGCCGGTTCACGCCGATCTCCGAGATCAATGATATCGGCTCGCGCCCGGTGCTTGGCGCCGGTCTCGTGTTCGCCTCCAGCCAGTCCGGCACCACGGTCGCCATCGATGGCCGCAGCGGCGCGCGCGTCTGGACGGCGGCGGTCGGATCGACCCGGGCGCCGGCGCTGGCCGGGCGGTTCCTGTTCGTGCTCGGCACCGAGAACGAGCTCGCCTGCCTCGATGCGGCGACCGGCGAAGCCTACTGGGTGGTGCAGCTGCGCCGGTTCCAGGACGAGAAAGAGAACAAGAAGCCGATCAGCTATTCGGCCCCGATTGTCGCGTCCGGCCGGGTGATCCTGGTCTCCTCGCGCGGCGAGCTGCAGGCCTTCTCCACGCAGGACGGCACGCAGACGGGCTCTTTGAAGCTGGGGGATACCGTGTATATCGAGCCGATTGCGGCGCAGGGGCGGCTGTATGTCCTGACGGACGACGCCAAACTGATCGCCATCGACTAGGGGCAGCGGGACTTTACCCGGACGGCCCTCATTAACCAGAGGGGCCACGGCCTTGCCATTGAAGATCGCCATTGTGGGACGACCGAATGTCGGCAAGTCCACCTTGTTCAACCGTCTGGTGGGCAAGAAGATCGCGCTGGTCGATGACCAGCCGGGCGTGACGCGCGACCGCAAGATGGCCGAAGGCTCGCTGGCGACGTTGCCGTTGCTGGTGATCGATACCGCCGGGTTCGACAACGTGCGCGATGACAGCCTCGAGGCGCGGATGCGCGCGCAGACTGAGGCGGCGATTGCGGAAGCCGACATTGCGCTGTTCCTGATCGACGCGCGCGTCGGTGTGACGCCGGAGGACGAGACCTTCGCGATGCTCCTGCGCAAGGCGAACATGCCGGTCGTGCTGGCGGCCAACAAGGCCGAGGGCCGGCAGGGCGAGGCGGGCGTGATGGATGCGTTCAGCCTGGGCCTCGGCGAGCCGGTCGGCCTGTCGGCGGAGCACGGCGAAGGCTTTGCCGAACTCTATGAGGCGATCCGCAACGCGCTCGGGCCGGAAGCGTTCGAGCGGGCGCTGGAAGAGGCCGAGCCGAACTATGCGGGCGGGGCCGGGGACGACATTCTCGAGAAGCTCGCGCATATCGACATCGAAGACGAGACCTTGTCGGACGACGAACTGGTGGCCGCGATCGAGGCGGCGGAAGTCGACACGCCCGAGGTCGAGCCCGAGACGCTGCGGCCGATACGCCTCGCGATTGTCGGGCGGCCGAATGCCGGCAAGTCGACGCTGATCAACCAGCTCTTGCAGTCGGAGCGCCTCCTGACCGGTCCGGAAGCGGGCATTACGCGCGACTCGATCACGATCGACTGGGAATGGGAAGGCCGCCAGATCCGGCTGGTCGATACCGCAGGCCTGCGCCGCAAGGCGCGCGTGCAGGAAAAGCTGGAGCGGCTGTCGACGGCGGAGACCATCCGTTCACTGAAGTATGCCGATGTCGTCGCGCTGGTGATGGACGCGCATGACGCGCTGGAGAAGCAGGACCTGCAGATTGCCGACCTCGCGCTGCGCGAGGGCCGGGGGCTGGTGCTGGTGATGTCGAAATGGGACTCGGTGCAGGACCAGGACGGCGCCGCGCGCCACATCCGGGACCTTGCCAACCGGCTGGTGCCGAATGGCGGGGGCGCGCCGGTCGTGTTCCTGTCTGGACTGACGGGACGCCATGTCGACAAGCTGATGCCGGCGGTCGTGCAGGTCTACAAGGACTGGACCGCGAAGGTGAAGACCGGCGACCTCAACCGCTGGCTGCGCCATACGGTCGAACACCATCCGCCGCCGAGCGTGCAGGGCAAGCGGATCAAGCCGCGCTACATGGCGCAGATGAAGGCGCGCCCGCCGACCTTCGTGCTGATTGCCTCGCGCGGCGAGCAGATGCCGGAAGGCTACAAGCGCTACCTGATCAACGGCGTGCGCGAGGCGTTCGACATGCACGGCGTGCCGATCCGGCTGTTCGTGCGCCAGGGCAAGAACCCGTATGCCGGCAAGATCGGCCCGGGCGGCCCGCCGCGCTACAAGCGGCCGAAGGAATAGGGAGCTGGCGCCTTCGCGCCAACGTTCTTCAAGCGTCTTCGATCACGCTGCTAACGAATGCCCTGGGGCCGTCGTCCAGCCGCTTCACTGAGCGTTTCAGCCGGTCTTTCCAAGCGGCGCCGCGTTGAACGGCTTCACGCAGGACGTCTGCAAGATCGTCGTGCCGCCTCTTCAGGATCAACGCTTCGATCAGGATACCTGATTGAACCATATCCTTGTCTGCCTTAACGGCGCTTTCGCCCGTCGTTTGCCGGAGGGTCGACACGATCATCTTGTGGACGGCATAACGCTCCGGAGACGGAACATTTACCAGCGTGCCGAAGCGGGTTAGCACGGCGGCCTCGACCGTATCGCGCAACAGGAAATCCAGAAACCGCAAAGGCACGGCATCGGTTTGTAGACTGGGAAGCCGTACAGGCGCATCCCTGTCGGCGCCCCTGTTGGTCGTCAGCACATCCACACGGTAGCCCCCAGGACGGGCATAGGTTGTGGCGACGAGGGGGTTCGCGAGGGTCGGCACCGGCACGAAGGCCGGGTCAACGGTTTTGAGTATCTCGACCAGAGGCTGGTCGAGTTTGTCGTCGAGAGCGACGGAGACGCCGTAGTCCTGCGCGAGATCGAGATCGCCTGTCCGGATGGCAGCGCTCGGTAACCTGACGCCGAGGTGCCCGGCATAGGTCTGGAACGCGACCGTCCCGACGATGATGCCCCTCAATCTGAAAACGCCGGCCAGAGCCAGAGCGTCGATCACAGAGGCCGTGACAGTGTCGGGTTCCGGCAATCCTCCGGCCACAAGTGACCGGCGAATTGCCCGGCGGCCGTCCGCATTCGATTTTGCGGCAGTTGCTTTTTCGATCGCTGAACGAAGTTCCGGAGTGTCTGCACCGAAATACCGTTCCGGCGAGCGCCCGGTCCGGGTCGTTGGCTCCTGGATGTACCAGTATGTTTTGCCGGAAATCGTTCGCCTGCGGAATGTGGAACCTTCAGGAACGCTTGACGCGATCGCAAGGCGCAATTGATCCAAGAGCTCAGCGTAGCTGGTCTGGATCACGAGAGGCAGGTCTTGGAGAGCCATTTACCGGCAAAAAGCATATTTGCCGGTAAAAATCAAGCCTTACGCTTGAGCACGGCGAAGTCCTGCCGCGCCGCTGCCGCGGCACCAAAGTCCCAGGCGGAAAGGCGCATCAGAGCATTTCCTCGAACACCACGGTGCCGGCCGGGCCGGGGACGGGGAGGCCTGTGCGATCGACGCGGTAGAGTTTCTCGTCGGCGAAGCCCGAGCGGACCTGCTGATTGTCCTGTGAGTCGGCATCGCTGACGCCTCGCATCCTGTCGGAATGCCGGCCGGCTTCCAGCATGGCGCCGCCCGCCGTCGCGGCGACAATCTGGAGTTCCTTCCAGATGGCGCGGTCCTGCCAGGCGCCGTCGGATGGATCGGCGACGGGGGTGAAGCGCCAGACGGCGAGGTGTTCAGGCATGAGGGGCTCCGCGTGTTGCAATTGCTTTGATCAACGCGGAGCCAGCGGGAAGGTTCGCGGTGTCTCCTGCGGGGCGCAGGGGCGGAACCATCGCGGCGCGGCGGCGTTCCCTAAGAATACCGGCACGCCGGTAGAATCCTCAATTCCTGAGCGGTTGCGCGCGGCGCACCGCCTGTTTCGCAAAGGAGACGCAAATGGCTACCCGTACTACGAAAAATGGTTCGTCCACGAAGGATAACATGGACGCGGCCGCGCTGCTGAAGGCCGATCACCGCGCCGTCGAAGAGCTGTTTGAAAAATACGAGGCAACGCGTGGCAGCGCCACCAAGGCGAAGCTCGCCCAGCAGATCTGTCTCGAGCTCACGATCCACGCCACGATCGAGGAAGAAATCTTCTATCCCGCCGTCCGCGGCGAGGTCGACGATGACATGATGGACGAGGCCTATGTCGAGCATGACGGCGCGAAGGTACTGATTGCCGAACTGATGGAAGGCGATGTCGGCGATGATTTCTACGACGCCAAGGTCAAGGTCCTGTCGGAAGAGATCAGGCACCACGTCAAGGAAGAGGAAGGCCGCGGCGGCATCTTTGCGTAGGCCAGGAAGGCCGGCGTCGATATGGCCGCTCTGGGCGAGCAACTTTCGGCGCGCAAGGCCGAGCTGAAGAAGATGTTCCGCCAGACGGGCATTCCGCGTCCGGAAACCCGCTCCATGAAGGGCGTGCCGCTGACGGTCGGCCAACCGGTCTGAGGCGAGGGCCCGGCGGCTATTCCCGGAAGGTGCGGGAGACAGAATCCGTGAGCGGCTTGACGAGGTAGCTGAGCACGTTCCTGCTCTCGGTACGGAGCATCGCTTCGACCGGCATGCCGGGCAGGAGCTGGAAGCTGGAGGCGGCGAGGGCCTCGTCCGGGATTTCGACCATCGCCTCGTAATAGGCAGCGCCGGTGGCCTCGTCGACGATGGCGTCGGCCGAGACGGCGATGACGCGGCCGTCGAACTGGGGTGTTTCATCCTGGTTGAAGGCGCTGAAGCGCAGGACGGCGGTCTGGCCGAGACTGATCTTGTCGATGTCGACGGGGCTGACCCGGACCTTGGCGATCAGGCGGTCGTTTTCCGGCACGATGTACATGATGGGCTCGGACGGGCGGATGACGCCGCCGACCGTGTGGGCGCGGATGCCGATGACGCGGCCCGAACGCGGCGCGGTGATGTCGAGGCGCCCGGACTGGTCGAGCAGGGCGGTGCGCTCCTCGGTCAGTTCGCTGATCTGGGTCTGCACGTCGCGCAGGTCGGTCAGCAGGGTTTCGGTATTGCCCTGGTCGAGGCGGGCGATCTCGCTGCGCGCTTCGCCGATCTGCACGCGGGTGGCGGCGATGTCGGAGGTCAGCGCGTCCTTCTCGCCCTGCAGGCGGGCGCGGTCGCGCTTGAGGGCGAGGACGCGGGTGATGACGGCCTGGCCGCGCTCCATCAGGGTTTCGAAGCGGGAGATCTCGTCATCGACCAGGGCGATCTGGTCGTCCTTGGCGGTGATCTCGTTCTGCATGCCACTGATGCGGGTGTTCAGCTGGTCGATCCGTTGGCGCAGGATCGTGCCCTGCGTGCCGAGATTGGCGCTGCGGGCCTTGAGGAGGCCGGCCTGCGAGGTGAGCACGGCCTGCATATCCGGGCGGGCAACGAAATCCTCGAAGCCGGGGCGCAGGGTGAGCGCGGCGGCGCCGTCGCGTTCGGCGACGAGGCGCGCTTCGGTGCCGAGGAGGCCGTAGAGGCGCGCCTCCAGGCCCTGCAGGGCCGCGCCGGTGGAGGTGGCGTCAAGGGAGAGGAGCTTCTGGCCTTCGGTCACGGCGTCGGCTTCGCGCACGTAGATCTCGCGGACGATGCCGCCTTCGAGGTGCTGGATGGCCTGCTGGTTGGATTCGACCGAGATCTGGCCGGCGGTGAGGACGGCGCCTTCGAACGGGGCGAACACCGACCAGGCGATGAGGCCGCCGAAGACGAGGGCGACGATGCCCCAGCCGGCATAGAGGTATTGCTTGAGGAATTCACCGCGACCGGGGGCGGCGGGGAGGGCGAGATCAGACATGGCCGCCGTCTCCCGGCCTGAGGGTGCGGATATTGGCGGCGCCCGGCTTCGGCATGACCTTGGCGAGGACTTCGTCGGCGGGGCCGAACTCGCGGATGCGGCCTTCGTCGATCACCATCAGCTTGGTGCAGTGGAGGATCGCGTTGGGGCGGTGGGCGATCAGGATGACGGTGGCGCCGCGCGCCTTGGCGGCGCCGATGGCGGACTGCAGCGCCTGCTCGCCGGGGCCGTCGAGATTGGAGTTGGGCTCGTCGAGGATGATCAGGTTGGGATTGCCGAACAGGGCGCGGGCGAGGCCGATGCGCTGGCGCTGGCCGGCGGAGAGATAGGCGCCGCCGAGGCCGATCTCGGTGTCGTAGCCCTTGGCGAGGCGCAGGATCATGTCGTGGCAGCCGGCGGACTGGGCGGCGGCAATGATGGCTTCGGGGGCGGCGTTCTCCCGGAAGCGGGCAATGTTGTCGCGCACGGTGCCGGAGAGAAGATCCGCCTGCTGAGGAAGATAGCCGATCTGGGGGCCGAGCGTTTCCGAGGGCAGGGTCGAGAGGTCGGCGCCGTCAATGCGGACATGGCCGGACATCACGGGCCAGGCGCCGGTGAGGACGCGGGCGAGGGAGGACTTGCCGGCTGCACTCGGGCCGAGGACGCCGAGCACGTCGCCGGGATCAAGACTGAAGGTGAGGCCCTTGAGCACCGGGGCGTTGCTGCCCGGCGGGCCGGCGACAGCGTTCTCGACGCGCAGGGCGCCGCGGATCGGCGGCAGCGGCATCTGCGCCGCGGGGGCGGGCGCGCCGGCGAGGGCGGTCTTCAGCGAGGCCCAGTTTTCCCGGGCGCCGGCGATGGTGCGCCACTGGCCGACGATCTGCTCCAGCGGCGCGATCGCGCGGCCCATCAGGATGGAGGCGGCGATCATTGCGCCGGGGGTCGCTTCGCCCTTGATCACGAGCCAGGCGCCGATGCCTAGGATGGCGGACTGCAGGAAGAGGCGGAAGGCCTTGGTGCCGGACGAGAAGCCGGAGAGGATGCGCCCGGAACGCGCGAACGCGGTGTCGCCGCCATCGAACACGTTCTGCCAGCGGCGGCGGGCGGCCTCGCCCATGCCGAGGGCTTTGAGCACTTCGGCGTTGCGCGTCATCTCGGCGGCGCGCAGGGCGCTGGCGCGCTCGAGGTCTTCGCTCTCCTTGGTCAGGCGGGCGGAGGCGCGCTCGTTGAGGGCGGAAGTCGCGACAAGGATGACCGCGCCGAGGACGGCCCAGAGGCCGAACAGCGGGTGGAGCATGAACAGCACGACCAGGAAGAGCGGGCTGAACGGCGCATCGAACACGGCGCCGGCGACGGGGCTGGCGATGAAGCGGCGGAGCTGGCGCAGGTCGCGGATCGGGCGGTCGGAGGCCCGCCCCGGATCGGCGAGGCTCTGGGCCATGGCGGCGGCGGCGGCGCGGGGCCCGAGCAGGCCTTCGAAATTGGAGGCGGCGACGCTGAAGAGGCCGGAGCGCGCCCACTCGAGCACGCCGAGCGTGCCGTAGAGGACGAGGATGAGGACGGTCAGGGCGACGAGGGTCGGGATCGATTGGGAGGCGAGGACGCGGTCATAGACCTGCAGCATGTAGAGCGGGCCGGCGAGCATCAGCAGGTTCACGAACAGGCTGAACCCGCCGGCATGCCAGAAGACCCCGCGCGAGGCGCTGAGGGCGCCGGCGAGTTCGCTGGAAGAGGCTTCGGCGGCGGCGTCCCGTTTCATGGCCATTGATCTAGCAGAAATTTCCGGCTGTGGTCAGGCGCAAAGTCAGGTTGAATATGTGCCGTTCCGGGACAGGCGGGCGTCTCAGAGGAAGTCCTTCAGGCCGCGCGATTTCAGTTCCTTGACGACGCCACCGACATCCTGCGAGCGATCCTTCCGTGTGATGAGGATCCGGTTGCCGTCGGCGACGACGATCAGGCCTTCGACGCCGACAAGGGCGACGAGCTGGCCATCGGCGGCGTGGACGGTGCAGTCGGCGCAGTCGATCTCGATATGGTCGGGCGAGTTGGCGCGGGACGAGACTTCGCCGACCATCGACCAGCTGCCGATATCGCTCCAGGCGCAGTCCAGCGGGGCGTAGACGGCGGCGCGGCTGGTGCGCTCCATCACGGCATAGTCGACCGACGTGGAGGGCACAGCGGCAAAGGCGGCGGCGTCGAGGTAGCGGAAGGCGCCGTCATGATAGGCGCGTTCCAGCGCTTCGCTGGATTTGGCGAGGATGTTCGGCGCGTGGGCGGCGAGTTCGGCCAGCATGGTTTCCGGGCTGAACAGGAAGATGCCGGCATTCCAGCTATAGGCGCCGCTGGCGAGATAGGCGGCGGCGGTCTTGGCGTCCGGCTTTTCCCTGAAGGCGGCGACGCGGGCGACCTGGCCGTCCAGCGCTTCGCCGGACTGGATGTAGCCGAAGCCGGTGTCGGGGCGAGACGGGGCGATGCCGAAGGTCGTGATGTAACCCTCCCCCGCGGCGGGGGCGGCGGCGCGCACGGCGGCGAGGAAGGTGTCCGGGCGGCCGATGAAATGGTCGGAGGCGACGAGCAGGCCGAGGTTTTCGGGAAAGGCATCTGCAAGGTAGCGCGCCGCGACCGCGGCGACGGCCGCGGTGTTGCGCCCTTCCGGCTCGAGCAGGATGGCGGCGGGGGAGACGCCGATTTCGGCGAGCTGGTGGGCGATCAGCTCGCCGTAGGCGGCGTTGCTGATGATCACGGGGTTCTGGTGGAAGCCTTCGGCGCCGGCAAAGCGCAGCACGGTCTCCTGGAAGACGGACTTGTCCGAGACGAGGGCGTGGAACTGTTTGGGGCGGGCCAGGTTCGAAACGGGCCAGAGGCGCGTGCCGGCGCCGCCGCACATGATGACCGGATGGATCGACATTCTCGTGTTTACCTTGCTTCCTGCATTGCCTGCGTGATGGCCCGGCCGGGGGCACCGGATTTACCGTCAGGATTGCAACAACCGCGCCGCCCTGCAATGAAACTGCTCAGCTGTCACGGGGTTCCATAATGGCGCTCGCACTCTATGGCCATCCGTTCTCGTCCTATACGCAGAAGGCGCTGATTGCGCTCTACGAGAATTCCATCCCGTTCGAGTTTCGCGAAGTGGGGCCGGAGGCGCCCGAGCACGGCGCGGAGGTGCAGCGGCGCTCGCCGGTGGGCAAGTTTCCGGTGCTGGTGGACGGGACACGCAGCGTCGCCGAGGCGAGCATCATCATCGAGTACCTGCAGATGAACCATCCGGGGCCGGTGCGGCTGATCCCGGAGGATCCGGCGGCGGCGCTGGAGGTCCGGTTCATGGACCGGTTCTTTGACCTCTATGTGATGGACGGGATGCAGATCGCGGTGGAAGCGGCGCTGGGGCGGGTGGCGATGACGCGCGAGGACGGACTGGCGCTGGCCACCGAGCGTCTGGAGCGGGCGTATGGCTGGCTGGACGGCTATCTCGGCACGCGGACCTGGGCGGCTGGGGAGGTGTACTCCATGGCCGACTGTGCGGCGTCGACGGCGCTGTTCTATGCGGACTGGACGTACCGGATTCCGGAGCACTTTGCGGGTGTGCGCGCTTACCGCGCGCGGCTGCTGGCGCGGCCTTCGTATGCCCGGGCGGTGGATGAGGCGCGCCAGTTCCGGCACTTCTTTCCGCTTGGGGCGCCGGACCGGGATTGAAGGCTGGTTCAGGCGCCGCCGGATTCTGGTTTTTGATCCAGCGGCGCGGCGAAGGGCAACCAGTATCGCGTACTGCGCCCGCCGCCTGTCACGCTGAGAGCGCCCATTTCCATGAGCGCTTGCAGGTCGCGCGTTGCTGTAGCCTTCGAAGTTCGTGCAATCACGCTATACTTGTTGGCGCTCATGCCGCCCTCGAAGCCTCGTGGACCTTCGTCCATCATGCGCCGGACGACGCGCAATTGGCGTTCGTTCAGTTGATCCTTGAGCGCATCAAAATATTTGGCCTTGTGGAGCGTGAAATTGACTTGGTCGGCTGCGTTCTGCTGGGCTTTGACGCACAGGTCGAGAAAGTACTTCAGCCATTCCGTGATTTCGTTCGTACGCTGTGCAGATTTCAAGGCGTCGTAATAGGCGTTCCGATAAGGTTCGATGGCTTTCGACAGGCTGAGAAGCACCGGCCTGCCTTGCCCCTGAGAGAGCGCCTTTTCCGATATAGCCCGGCCTATACGGCCGTTGCCGTCTTCGAACGGGTGTATGGTTTCGAAGTAGAGGTGCGCGAGCGCGGACCGGATCGGAGCCTGGCGGATAGGCGAGCTGCCTTGCGGGCCGGTTGCATTGAACCAGCTTACGAACTGTTCCATCAACTCTGGTACATCGCAGGAAGGTGGGGCTTCGAAGTGCACCGTTTCCCGCCCGATGGGGCCGGACACGACCTGCATCGCAGCCTCCTGCGTGCGCCATGTACCCACGGTGATACGGTTGTTTCCGCGCATCAGCATGCGGTGCCAGTCAAACAGAATTCCGGCTGTCAGGGGTGACGCAAAATCACGCCTGACGGCCACCATCAGTTCGCCGATTCCGGCAGCCGCATCATTCCGGGTTGGCGGTAGTTCAGTCAGGCCAAGATTGCGCTGGATTGAGGACTTCACGTCTTCGCGGCTGAGGTACTCGCCTTCGATCTCCGAGGACTTGATCGCCTCGGAGACCATTAGATCGATCAGCGTTTCGACCTGAGTTCCTTCCGGTTGGGCATCCAGCATGCCGCGGACATGCCCTGCATGCCGCTCGAATACCGTCAGTTCATCGACGAGATCGGTGATGTCGTATGCAAAGTTTGCCCAGCCGGGTTGCTGCCAGATATAAGTCATGAGCCGAATAAAGCACACATTCGGCTCAATATACAGTAAATATTGAGCCGAATAAGAACGACATTCGGCTCAAACCAGCATCCAGGCCTCAGATCTCGAACGTTCCCCGCGAGGCAAGGAAGCGGAGGATTTCCTCGGCCGCTTCATCGGGGGTGCGGCCGACGGTGTCGAGGCGCAGTTCCGGGTTGAGTGGGGGCTCGTAGGGGCTGTCGATGCCGGTGAAGTTGCGGATCTCGCCGGCGCGGGCTTTCTTGTAGAGGCCCTTGACGTCGCGTTGTTCGGCAACATCCAGCGGCGTATCGACATGGATCTCGATGAACTCGCCCTCGGCCATCAGGCTGCGAGCCATCTGGCGCTCGGCGCGGAAGGGGGAGATGAAGGAGACGAGCACGATGAGGCCGGCATCGGTCATCAGGCGGGCGACGTTGGAGACACGGCGGATGTTCTCGACGCGGTCGGCATCGGTGAAGCCGAGGTCGCGGTTGAGGCCGTGGCGAACATTGTCGCCGTCGAGGATGAAGGTGTGGCGGCCCATCTGGTAGAGGCGCTTCTGCAGCGCGTTGGCAATGGTCGACTTGCCGGAGCCGGAGAGGCCGGTGAACCAGAGGACGGAAGCCTGCTGGGCTTTTTGTTCGGCGAGGGCCTCGCGGGTGACGTCGATCGCCTGCCAGTGGATGTTGGCGGCGCGGCGGAGCGAGAAGTCGATCAGGCCCAGCGCGACCGTGTCGTTGGTCTGGCGGTCGATCAGGATGAAGCTGCCGGTCAGGCGGTTCGCCGTATACGGATCAAACGGGATCGCCTGGTCGAGGGCGAGGGTGGTGACCCCGATCTGGTTGAGTTCCAGCGTGCGGGCGGGGGTCTCGGCCATCGTGTTGACGTCGATGCCGTGCTTGGGCGCGTTGACGGTGGCGGAGACGGTCTTGGTGCCGGACTTGAGGAAATAGCGCCGGCCCGGGAGGAGCGGGCTTTCGCTCATCCAGAGGAGCTTGACCTGGAACTGGTCGGAGACTTCCGGCGGCTGCGAACCGGCGGCGATGATGTCGCCCCGCGAGGTGTCGATCTCGTCGGCGAAGGTCAGCGTCACGGACTGGCCCGCGACGGCCTCCTCGAGGTCGCCGCCTTGTGTCACGATGCGGGTGACGGTGGTTTCGCGGCCCGAGGGGAGCGAGCGGATCCTGTCGCCCGGCTTGACCCGGCCTGAGGCGATCTGGCCGGAGAAGCCGCGGAAATCGAGGTTCGGGCGGTTGACCCATTGGACCGGCATGCGCAGCGGGAGGGTTTCGGCCTCGCGGGCGATTTCGACCGTTTCGAGATAGTCCATCAGGCTCGGGCCGGTGTACCAGGGCGTCTCGGGCGAGCGCTCGGTCATGTTGGTGCCGGCGAGGGCGGAGATGGGGATCGGCGTGATCTGGAGATTGCCGGGCAGGGCCTCCGCGAAGACTTTGTAGTCGGCGACGATCTGATCGTACACGGATTGCTTGTAGCCGACGAGGTCCATCTTGTTGATGGCGAGGACAAGGTGACGGATGCCGAGGAGCGTCGCAATGATCGAGTGGCGGCGCGTCTGGGTGAGGATGCCCTTGCGCGCGTCGATCATCAGGATGGCGCAGTCGGCGGTCGAGGCGCCGGTCGCCATGTTGCGGGTGTATTGTTCGTGGCCGGGCGTGTCGGCGACGATGAACTTGCGTTTTTGCGTGGCGAAGAAGCGGTAGGCGACGTCGATGGTAATGCCCTGTTCGCGCTCGGCGGCGAGGCCGTCGACGAGGAGGGCGAAGTCGATGGAATCGCCCTGAGTGCCGTCGCGCCTGGAGTCGGCTTCGAGGGTCGCGAGCTGGTCTTCGAAGATCATCTTCGAATCGTAGAGGAGGCGGCCGATCAGCGTGGACTTGCCGTCATCGACCGAGCCGCAGGTGATGAAGCGGAGCAGGGATTTCTGCTCGTGCGCTTCGAGATAGGCGCCGATGTCTTCGGCGATGAGATCGTCGTGCAGGCGCATCAGAAATAGCCCTCCTGCTTCTTCTTCTCCATCGAGGCGGCCTGGTCCTTGTCGATGGCGCGGCCCTGGCGCTCGGACGTGGTGGTCAGGAGGATCTCCTGGATCACGTCGTCGAGCGTCCTGGCCTCGCTCTCCACCGCGCCGGTGAGCGGGTAGCAGCCGAGGGTACGGAAGCGGACGGACTTGGTTGTGGCCTTCGCCGCGATCTCCGGCGGGACGCGGTCATCGTCCAGCATGATCATCGCGCCGTTCCAGTCGACCACGGGCCGCGGGGCGGCGAAGTAGAGCGGAACGAGCTCGATCTTTTCGCGGCGGATGTACTGCCAGATGTCGAGTTCGGTCCAGTTGGAGATCGGGAAGGCGCGCAGGGATTCGCCTTTCTGGAGGCGGGTATTGTAGAGGTTCCAGAGTTCCGGGCGCTGGCGTTTCGGGTCCCAGCGGTGGCCGGCCGTCCGTACCGAGATGATGCGTTCCTTGGCGCGGGATTTCTCCTCGTCGCGCCGGGCGCCGCCGAAGGCCGCGTCGAACCCGTATTTGTCGAGCGCCTGCTTGAGCGCGACGGTTTTCATCACATCGGTATGGTAGGCCGAGCCGTGGGTGAAGGGGCCGACGCCTTCGGCCGCGCCTTCCTGGTTGGTGTGCACCAGGAGTTCGAGGCCGAGTTCTTTCATCTTGCGGTCGCGGAAGGCGATCATCTCGCGGAATTTCCAGCCGGTATCGACATGCAGCATCGGGAAAGGCGGGCGCGAGGGGTAGAAGGCCTTCAGGGCGAGGTGCAGCATGACCGCCGAATCCTTGCCGATCGAATAGAGCATGACGGGCTTCTCGCACTCCGCGGCGACTTCGCGCAGGATGTGGATGCTTTCGGCTTCGAGACGGTCGAGGTGGGTCAGCTGGGGCAAGGGGCACCGGGTCGGATTGCGGGTTGGCGTCCGTTAGCCCTCCTTTACGCCTCTGGAAAGACTTCGGCGCGGCTCCGCATCTTCCATTGAGGAAAACTAAAGCCAGACGGGACCCACGAAAGCGCCCAGTTACATGTCGTAAATGAACACAAATCGTCATTGTGCAGCCTGACTCGCGCAGTTTATGGACACGGAAGTATTCGCTGGGCGGGCGAGGAAAGCGGAGGTCTGGTTCATGTGCGGTATCGTGGCGATTGCAGGCAAGGCTCAGGTGGCTGGCCGGCTGGTGGATGGGCTGAAGCGGCTCGAGTATCGCGGCTATGACAGCGCGGGCATCGCGGTGGCCTGGGACGAGGGCATCGAGCGGCGCCGGGCCAAGGGCAAGATCCATAACCTGCAGGCGCGCCTGAACGATGATCCGGTGGAAGGCTTCACCGGCATTGCGCACACCCGCTGGGCCACGCACGGCGCACCGAACGAGACCAACGCGCACCCGCACATGGCCGGCGGCGTGGCGGTGGTGCACAACGGCATCATCGAGAATTACCGCGAGCTGCGCGAGGGCCTGGAGGCCAAGGGCCGCGTGTTCGAGTCCGAGACCGATACCGAAGTGATCGCGCAGCTGGTCGCCCACAACATGAGCCAAGGCATGGACGAGGTGGCCGCGTTTGCCGAAGCGCTGACGCACTTCACCGGCGCCTTCGCGATTGCCGCGATCTTTGCGGGCAAACCGGACCTTGTGATCGGGGCGCGCAAGGGCTCGCCGCTGGTGCTGGGCTATGGCGAGGGCGAGATGTATCTCGGCTCCGACGCGATCGCGCTGGCACCGCTGACGCGGGATGTGACCTACCTTGAAGAAGGCGACTGGGTCATCCTCACGAAGAACAGTTTCGACATCCGCAACGTGCGCGGCGACCGGGTGAACCGGCCGCGCGTGACCTCGGCGGTGAATGACGCGCTGATCGAGCGCGGCGAGTATGACCACTTCATGCTGAAGGAAATCCACGAGCAGCCGGAATCGCTGGCGCGCTCGATCCTGCCCTACATCGACCAGAAATCGCAGACGATTGAAGTGAGCCAGGTGGCCTCGGACATCTTCGCCAAGGCGGACAGGGCGGTCGCGATTGCGTGCGGGACGGCCTATTATGCGGCCTTCACGGCGAAATACTGGTTCGAGCAGATCGCGAAGCTCGCCTTCGAGCCGGATATTGCCTCCGAGTTCCGGTACCGCCAGCCGGTGCTGCCGGCGACCGGTTTCTCGATGTTCGTCAGCCAGTCGGGCGAGACGGCCGATACGCTGGCGGCGCTGCGCTATTGCCGCCAGAACGGCAAGCCGGCGATTGCGGTGGTAAACGTGCCGGAGAGCTCGATTGCGCGCGAAGCCGGCGCGATCGTTCCGACGCATGCCGGGCCGGAGATCGGCGTAGCCTCGACCAAGGCGTTCACGGCGCAATTGTCGGTGCTCGCGGTGCTGGCGCTGTCGGCGGCCAAGGCGCGCGGGCACCTGCTGCCGGGCGACGAGCTGAAATACGTGAAAAGCCTGCTGGCCCTGCCGCGCAAGGTGACCGAAGCGCTTGAGTCGCAGGCGCAGGTCAAGGAGATCGCCAAGGTTCTCGCGGTGAAACGCGACGTGCTGTTCCTCGGCCGCGGGCGGTATTACCCGCTGGCGCTGGAAGGCGCGCTGAAGCTGAAGGAAGTGTCCTACATCCATGCCGAAGGCTACGCCGCCGGCGAGCTGAAGCACGGGCCGATCGCGCTGATCGAGAAGGGCCTGCCGGTGGTGGTCGTCGCGCCGTATGACGAACTGTTCGAGAAGACAATCTCGAACGTGGAAGAAGTGCGCGCGCGCGGCGCCGAAGTGATCCTGATCTCCGACGACGCGGGCATCAAGGCGGCCGGCAAGCGGGCCGACCATGTGATCCGCCTGCCGGACGGGGACGCGGTCTCGCTGCCGATCCTGGCGGCCATTCCGCTGCAGCTGCTGGCCTATCACGTGGCGCTGGTCAAAGGCACGGATGTGGACCAGCCGAGGAACCTCGCGAAGTCGGTGACGGTCGAGTAGCGGTGCATTGAAGGCCCGGGCCGGCGTGCTATAGCCGCGGCATGAGTTTGAATGTGATGCCTGACCCGGTCCTGCCGGAAGTGCTGCACGTGCGGGCGCCCCGGCACGGGGATGCACGGGGCTGGTTCAGCGAAACCTATAATGAACGGGCCTTCCGCGCAGCCGGGTTCACGGCGCCTTTCGTGCAGGACAATCACTCGCGGTCAGCCGAGGCGGGCACGCTGCGGGGCTTGCACTACCAGGCGCCGCCGTATGCGCAGGCGAAACTGGTGCGGTGCACGCGCGGGCGCCTGCTGGACGTGGTCGTGGATATCCGCGCGGGTTCGCCGCGGTTCGGCAAGGCGACGCTGGTGACCCTGACGGAGGCGGACGGGTTGCAACTGTTCGTGCCGGAAGGTTTCGCGCATGGCTTCTGCACGCTCGAGGCGGGCAGCGAGGTCATGTACAAGGTGACCGCCTACTACGCTCCGGAACATGATTTCGGCATTGCGTTCGATGATCCGGCGCTTGGACTTGCCTGGCCGTATCCGCTGGAGGCGCTGACACTTTCGGCGCGTGACCGAAAGCATCCGCGCCTTGACGAGGCGCCGCGCTATTTCGAGTTTGCGGAGGCGGGGGCATGACGGTCCTGGTCATCGGAAAGCAGGGGCAGCTGGCGCGCAGCCTTGCTTCGGTGAACCGGGAGGATCTGGTTTGCGTGGGCCGGCCGGACGTGGACTTCGCGATGCCAGCCTCGCTGGCGGCGGTTCTGGATGCCGCGAAGCCGGAGGTGGTGATCAATGCGGCGGCCTATACGTTTGTCGACAAGGCCGAGAGCGACGCGGCAGCGGCGTTCGCTATCAACCGCGACGGGCCGGCAGAATTAGCGCGGCTATGCGCGGCGCGCGGGATAGTATTGATCCATGTCTCGACCGATTGCGTGTTCGATGGAAAGAAGGCGGGGCCGTATGAGCCGGACGATCCGCCGGCGCCCCTCGGTGTATACGGACAATCCAAATGGGAGGGCGAGCTTGCGGTGGCCGAGGCTTGCCCGCAGCACCTGATCGTGCGCGTGTCCTGGGTGTTTTCGGAGCATGCCGGGAGTTTTGTGCGGACCATGCTGACGCTGGCGAAGACGCGCGGCGAGGTGACAGTGGTGGACGACCAGGTGGGTTATCCAACCTATTGCCCAGATCTTGCCGCAGGCCTCCTTAAGATGGCGGACGCCGCCCTCAAGCCCGGCTTTGCCGGGTGGGGCACTTATCACCTTGCCGGGCTGGACGAGATGGACCGTGCGAGCATGGCGGACGCGGTCTATGCGGCGAGCCGTCATGCCGGCGGCCCGTCTGCGCAGGTGATCGGTGTTCCGACGGCAGAGTATCCGACGCCGGCGAAGCGGCCGCTGAACGCGCGGCTTGCTTCGACCAAGGCGTTCCGGACCTTCGGGTTGCGGCTGCCGGACTGGAATGCCGGGTTGCAGAAGAGTGTACAGGTGCTGGTCGCCGGACTTGAAGACATGTCCGCCGCAAAGCCGGGAGGATAGGGGAACATGGCCGCGTCCGGGATCGAAGACATCGAGCAGCGGGTTATCCAGACAATCCAGGAGAAGGGGCCGCGTATCGGCAAGGAGCTTGCCCTTGACCTTCCGGACGTTGCGAGCCTCGCCCTCTGGCAGGCCTGCTATACGAGCCGGCAGCTGCATATCTCGCATTTTGCGAGCTATTACCTGCGCTTCGACATCACGCGCGGGGACCAGGTGCGGCTCAGCCCTTCGATCCTTCGGGATTTTCTCTCGTTCACTCTGTTCGGCCTGCCGGGCCAGCGCGAGTCGATGATCGAGCGGCAGGGCTCGCTGTCGAACTATCACCGGGAAGTCAGCAAGCAGAAGATTGCTGTTGCGCAGGATGTGATGAGCAACCTGCTCACCCAGATGCCGCGCGAGATCCGCGCCAATCTCTGCGCCTTTATTGCGGGCGACCTTGCCTATTTCCTCGCCCACAATGAGCCGCGCGAACATGCGGGGATCGGGGAGATGATCAAGGGATCCGACATCGACATCATCGTGATCTTCCAGGACCTCAGTGATGAGGTTGTGTCGGGTATCGAGAAAGATATGACGGAGCTCAAGAACTTCTATCTGCGCCATCCGAGCCACCGGCACGAGATCGACTTCATCGTGAAGTCACGCGCCAAGATGGAGCGGCAGTTCCGCTATACTGACATCCACGACAAGATCGCCAGCAAGATTGCCTATGAATCGATGTTTCTTGGCGGGTCGCTGCCCTTGTACATGAACGTCCGAGACGCGATGAAGCGGACGGGAGTGGACGAACTCATCGAATTGGATTTCGCCCATGCCCTGCAGGACCGCAAGAATGCGATGCGGACGCTGCTGGACATTCGGTCGGGCGAACTCGACGATGAGACGCGGTCTCTTTTCTATTTTTCGCAGGAACGTGTTGAGTTTACGTAGTTTCAAGGCTGCTGTCAGGAACTGAAACAGGCTGAAACCAAGTGTGACTGGCGTAGGCCTGCCGAACGGGCGAAAGACCCGGCGCACCCCGTAAAGTTCCAGAGGACATTATCATGCAATTCATCGACCTTCAGGCACAGCGCCGCCGGATCGAACCGGAGATCAATGGCGCGGTCCAGCGGGTGATCGAGAGCGGGAAGTACGTCCTCGGACCGGAAGTCGGCGAGTTGGAGAAGCAGCTGGCAGCCTGGTGCGGCGCGAAGCACGCCGTCAGCTGCGCCAACGGCACGGACGCCCTCGCTCTCGCGCTTATGGCCTGGCAGCTGAAGCCCGGCGACGCAGTGTTCTGCCCGAGCTTCACCTTCGTCGCGACCGCTCAGGTCGTGCCTTGGCTCGGCGCCTGGCCGGTCTTCATCGATATCCTGCCCGACACTTACAACATGGACCCGGCGAGCCTCGAGGCCGCCGTCCAGAAAGTCATCGCCGAGGGCAAGCTGAAGCCGAAAGTCGTTATTGCCGTAGACCTGTTCGGCCAGCCGGCCGACTACCCGGCGATCAAGGCCATCTGCGACCGGCACGGCATGAAACTGATCGCCGACACGGCGCAGGGCTATGGCTGCACGCTGAACGGCCGGCATCCCTCTGACTGGGCCGACATTGCGACGACGAGCTTCTTTCCGGCCAAGCCGCTCGGCTGTTACGGCGATGGCGGCGCCATCATCACCAATGACAGCCCCCTCGCCGAACTGATCGAGTCGCTTCGGGTCTATGGCAAGGTCACGCCAACCGATGCGGCGCAGCGCAACTTCCACCACGACCCGAAATACCTCTCCCTGCGCGTCGGCATGAACTCGCGCCTCGACACGATCCAGGCGGCGATCCTCTTGGAAAAGCTCAAGATCTTTGCCGACGAGATCGAGAAACGCGAAGCCGTGGCGCAGCGCTACACGGCCGCGTTTGCCCGCAAGATCCGCCGCGCCCCGAAAGTGATCGAAGGCGGCCAGAGTGTCTGGGCGCAGTACGTGATCGAGCACGAGAACCGTGACGGCCTGCAGGCCCACCTGACCGCCAGCGGCATCCCGAGCATGGTCTACTACCCCGTGCCGATCCACCAGCAGGACTTCGCCGCCCGGTTTGCCCCCCCTGCCGGCAGCCTGCCCGTGACCGAAACCGCCAGCCGCCATGTGCTCGCCCTGCCGATGCACCCCTACCTGCAGGCCGCCGATCAGGACCGGGTCATCGAGACCGTGCTGGGCTTCAACGGCTGATCGCCTGATCTGACGTGCATTCCGCAGGCAAGTCGCGCCACAGGCGTTGCCTTGCGGCAGGCCCCGTGTTAACCGCGCGGCCAAGCATATAAAGGATCGTTGATATGGCCGTTCAGGACAAAGTGAAAGACTACTACGTCAAGGACATTTCGCTCGCCGAGTTTGGCCGCAAGGAGATCGCGATTGCCGAAACCGAAATGCCCGGCCTGATGGCCGCGCGCGAGGAATTCGGCCCCTCGCAGCCGCTGAAAGGCGCCCGCATCTGCGGCTCGCTGCACATGACCATCCAGACCGCGGTTCTGATTCAGACGCTGGAAGCGCTCGGCGCAAAGGTGCGCTGGGTCTCCTGCAACATCTACTCGACCCAGGACCACGCCGCCGCCGCCATCGCCGACAACGGCACCGCCGTCTTCGCCTACAAGGGCGAAACGCTGGAAGAATACTGGGACTACACCGACCGCATGTTCCAGTGGCCGGACCGCAATGGCCCGAACCTGATCCTCGACGATGGCGGCGACGCTACGATGTACCTGATCGTCGGCGAAAAGGCCGAGGCTGACCCGTCGATCCTGAAAAATCCGGGCTCGGAAGAAGAGAAGTACTTCTTCGCCCAGATCAGGAAGCGCATGGAAGCGTCCCCTGGCTGGTTCAAGAAAACCAAGGCCGGCGTGCGCGGCGTCTCGGAAGAGACGACCACAGGCGTCAACCGCCTCTACCAGCTCGAGAAGAAGGGCGAACTGCCGTTCCCGGCGATCAACGTCAACGACTCGGTCACCAAGTCGAAGTTCGACAACAAGTACGGCTGTAAAGAGTCGCTGGTGGATGCGATCCGCCGCGGCACCGACGTGATGATGGCCGGCAAGAAGGCCTTCGTCGCCGGCTATGGCGACGTAGGCAAGGGCTCCGCCGCCTCGCTCTCCGGCTCCGGCGCCCGCGTGGCCGTCTCCGAGATCGACCCGATCTGCGCGCTGCAGGCCGCAATGGACGGCTATGAAGTGCTGACCATGGACGAGGCCGCGCCGAAGTTCGACATCTTCGTCACCGCGACCGGCAACAAGGACATCCTCACCGTCGACCACATGCGCGCCATGAAAGACATGGCGATCGTCTGCAACATCGGCCACTTCGACAATGAGATCCAGGTCGAAGGCCTGCGGAACTTCCAGTGGACGAACATCAAGCCGCAAGTCGACATGATCACCTTCCCGGATGGCAAGCGTATCCTGCTGCTGTCGGAAGGCCGTCTCGTGAACCTCGGCAACGCCACCGGCCACCCGAGCTTCGTGATGTCCGCCTCGTTCACCAACCAGACGCTCGCCCAGATCGAACTCCACGTGCGCGGCGACCAGTACGAGAACAAGGTCTACACGCTGCCCAAGCACCTCGACGAGAAAGTCGCGCGCCTTCACCTCGACAAGCTGGGCGTCAAGCTCACCAAGCTGTCGGGCGAGCAGGCAGACTATATCGGCGTTGAAACCTCGGGCCCGTTCAAGCCGGAACACTACCGCTACTAGCCACCGGGGACGCGCGTGGTGCAGGGTTTCATCCTTACCCTATCCTGCCCGGACCGGGTCGGCATCGTCGCGCGTCTGGCGCGACTGATGGAGCAGCATGACTGCTTCATCGTGGCCTCGCGCACGTTCGGGGACATAGAGACCGGGCGCTTCTTCGCCCGGCTGGTCTTCAACATGAACGGCCATGGTGACCAACTCGGCGCGGTGCGCGCCGGGATGCAGGCGGTCGGAGAAGAACTCGCTGCAGACTGGACGATCCGTCCGTCTGCTGAGCGCATGAAAGTGCTGTTGCTGGTCTCGAAATCCGACCACTGCGCCAACACGCTGCTCTATGCGGCCCGGCGCGGCGAACTGCCCATCGACGTGACCGGCATCGTCTCCAACCATGACACACTCAAGGCAAGCTTCGCGCACTGGGACCTGCCATGGTTCCACGTGCCGGTCACCGCAGCGACAAAAGCCGGCGCCGAGGCGCGACTGCTGGACATAGTCTCGGAAACTGGCTCCGAGCTGGTCGTCCTCGCCCGTTACATGCAGGTGCTCAGCCAGGACGTCTGCCGCCGCCTCGAAGGCCGCGTGATCAATATCCACCATTCCTTCCTGCCAGGTTTCAAGGGCGCGCAGCCCTACCATCAGGCCCATGCCCGCGGCGTGAAAGTCATCGGTGCCACCGCGCACTACGTGACCGCCGACCTCGACGAGGGCCCGATCATCTCGCAGGTTACCGAAAGCATCGATCACTCGTTCACGCCGGACGACATGGTGGAAACCGGCCGCCATATCGAAGGCATCGCCCTCCTGCGCGCGGTCAAGGCCCATGCCGAACACCGCGTCTTCCAGAATACCGGCAAGACAGTCGTCTTCGCCCGCTAGATCATCAGCCTTCAGAGGAAACAAGAAAATGCCCCTCAAATCCCACGAATTCACCAGCGAGAGCGTTGCCGAGGGTCATCCCGACAAGGTTTCCGACCAGATTTCGGACGCCATCGTCGATCTCTTCCTGTCGCGCGACCCGACCGCGAAAGTCGCTGTCGAGACGCTGTGCACAACCAACCTCGTCGTCCTTGCCGGCGAAGTGCGCACCAATAACGGCGCTGTCATCACTAAGGACGAGATGAACGAGGCGGCCCGCAAGGTCGTCAAGAAGATCGGGTATGAGCAGGAAGGCTTCCACTGGAAGAACATGACCGTGCAGAACCACGTGCACGGACAATCGGCCGAGATCGCGCAAGGCGTCGAAGCCGGTCAGGGCCTCTTCAAGGAAGAAGGCGCCGGCGATCAGGGCATCATGTTCGGCTACGCTACCACCGAGACGCCAGAGCTGATGCCGGCGACGCTCGTCTATTCCCACCAGATCCTCGAAAAGCTCGCCGAGATGCGCCATTCCGGCAAGCACCCGGAACTCGAGCCCGACGCCAAGAGCCAGGTCACCTTGCGCTATGAAGGCTCGCGCCCGGTCGGCGTCAATGCCGTCGTCGTCTCGCACCAGCACAAGAAGGATGTCAGCCAGGAACAGCTGCGCGAGATCATCCGTCCCGTGATCAAATCGGTGCTTCCGGAAGGCTGGTTCCCGCCCGAAGACAAGTTCTATGTGAACCCCACGGGGAGCTTCTACGTCGGCGGCCCGGATGGCGACTCGGGCCTCACCGGCCGCAAGATCATCGTCGATACCTACGGCGGCGCAGCCCCGCACGGCGGCGGCGCCTTCTCCGGCAAGGACCCGTCCAAGGTTGACCGCTCGGCTGCCTACGCCACGCGCTACCTCGCCAAGAATATCGTCGCCGCTGGCCTCGCCGCGCGCTGCACGATCCAGGTCAGCTACGCCATCGGCGTCGCACAGCCCCTGTCAATCTATGTCGACACCCACGGGACCGGCAAGGCCGACGAGGACCGCATCTCTGAGGCCGTCCGGAAACTGTTCGACCTCTCCCCCGCTGGCATCCGCAAGCACCTGAACCTTGCCGCACCGATCTACAGCCCGACCGCCGCTTATGGCCACTTTGGCCGGGCCCCGGGCAAGGACGGCACCTTCACGTGGGAAAAGACGGACCTCGCCGCCGAACTCAAACGCCTGGTCAACTGACCCCGCCCGGCGCATTTTCTCCGCCCAGGGGAATTTACCTTCAGAAGCCTCGCGCCGCGCCGCTCACGCGGCGTTCAGGCGCGTTCACATTAACTCTAGATCATTGACCAGGCTCTTGCCGGGCACGGATTTCGCGCGATACTGCCGCGGTATCAGTGCTCGGCTTGGGACCGGAGCATTTCTGGAGCAAATTCAATGGCCTTCGACTCTCGCCTTGATTCCGATGGGATGAGTTTTCGGAGCCTGGACGGCGTCGATTTCTTTGGCGCAGCCCGCTTCAACATCGGTGCGAGCCCCACCTTCTATGCCCCGCTGGACACCTCATTCGAAACCCGCGAGCGTGACGCCACCTTCGCCTACCGCACCCATGCCCTGACCTGCTGCCCCTGCGGCCAGGATCACTCGGCCGAACTCCTCGCCCACAAGATATCCATCGCGACGGGCGGCGCTGGGACCGGCTTCACTATCGTCGCGGGAGGCCCGCAATCGGCGCCCGATGGTGCGCCACAGTCGCAAGTGTTCAACCTGCCGGGCGAAGTGGCCGGAAGCACGGCCACCACAATCACCATTGCCCCCGGCGACACGGTCAACAGCCAGATCGAAGTCAGCCTCGACCAGGACTGGTTCCGCGTCCAGCTGCAGGCCGGCGTGACGTATGAATTCCGTCTGGATGGTACCGGAGCAGACGCGCTCGCGGATCCTTATCTCGAGTTAATGAGCAGCACGGGCGTCCAGCTCAAATTCGATGATGATAGCGGGCTGGGATTGAACTCGCTGCTGCGGTTCACGCCAACGACAACCGGCACCTATTATATCAACGCACACGGATGGACGAACCCAAACGGCACACCCAACGATCCGTCAGACGATACCTCCGGAACGGGCAGCTACACGCTGTCATTTAGTCAGGCGCCGCCCCTGCCGACCTACACGATCGGCGAGATCGCGAACTACCTCGTCAATGAAGGTGCTTCCGGCGGCCGGGCCTGGGCCCAGACCAACATCACCTACAACATCGAGGCCCTTACAGCAGAGCAGCGGGTTCTCGCCGAGCGCGCCCTGCAAGCCTGGGCCGCCGTCACGCCGCTGACGTTCACGCGCACCACCGGCACTGGCAACATCACATTCCAGAATACTAACCCAAGCGATCCGAATGCGACTTCGGCCTACGCGCAGAATACCTTCTCGGGTGCGGGTGCAATCATCGCCAGCACGATTGTCATAACGTCGAACTGGGACAGCGGAAACACGACCTTCGACAGCTATACGCAGCAGACCTACATCCACGAAGTCGGTCACGCGCTCG
>LNFM01003576.1_pt1 | contig 61835 bp, 56 predicted proteins | sample 596031 | NCBI WGS metagenome assembly LNFM01 (sample SAMN04254537, study PRJNA301005) | activated carbon metagenome | isolation source: dual media filters at the Ann Arbor, Michigan drinking water treatment plant | place: USA: Ann Arbor | reverse complement strand
CATGGCCGATCAGCCATTCGACCAGCGGCAGCACCAGCGACTCGTACTGGTTGAAGCGGGTGAACTTCAGCGTGGAGAAGTCCGGCATGCCGGCGATCTGGTGGATGAACCGGTGCAGGTACAGCTTCATCTCCAGTGCCGAGTGCCATTGCTCGAAGGCGAACATGGTGCGCCAGTACAGCCAGAAATTGCTGCCGAGGAACTCCTCCCCGAACACCTCGTCGACGCGCCTGTCCTCCATGTCTTCACGGGTCGCCAGGAACAGCTTCAGGATTTCCTTCTGCGCCCGTTCCCCGAGCGTGAACAGGCCGTCGGTATGCGCATCCTCGCCCCGATTCACCGTGGCGCGCTGCAAGGAGCGGTTGGGGTCGTCCTTGTCGAGCCGGTAGAACTCGTCGAGCACGCTGGCGCCCTCGACCTCCAGCGACGGGATCGACCGGTACAGGTCCCACAGGCACTCGAAGTGCTCTTCCATCTCGCGCCCGCCGCGGATCACGAACCCCTTTTCCGGCACCTTCGTTCCATCGAGCGCGCCGCCGGGCAACAGTTGCCGTTCCAGGATGGTTATCCGGTTGCCCAGCATCTGCCCATCACGGACCAGGAAGGCCGCGCCCGCCAGTGACGCGAGGCCCGAACCGACGAACCAGGCTGTCTTGTCATCCACGCCGTCGGGCTTGCGCGGGCGTGCGAAGGCTTCGAAATTGCCGCTGCTGTAGTACATGAGGCTCCCCTTGTTCGGCTCGATGCACGCGGTCGCCGGGCGCCGGTGCGCGAAGGCGGCAGTCAGGCCGCGAGGGCCGGGTAATCGGTGTAGCCCCGGGCGCCGGGCACGTAGAAGGTGGCCTCGTCCGGTGCATTGAGCGAAGCGTCATTGCGCATGCGCGCTACGAGGTCTGGGTTGGCCAGGAACGGGCGCCCGAAGGCGACCAGGTCGCCCCGCTTGTCGAGCAGGGCCTGCTCGGCACTGGCGCGGTCGAAACCGCCGGACAGGATGAACAGTCCGTTGAAGCCCGCGCGCAGCTTCAGCTTGAAGTCTGCGGGCACCGGCGGCGCACCCATCGACGAATGATCTACGAGGTGCAGGTACAGCAGCCCCAGCGTGGAGAGCGAGTGGGCGAGCGTTAGGTACTGCGCCTCGACCTCGGGGAACGCGCCGGTGCCGTTGAACACGCCATAGGGCGACAGCCTGATGCCGACCCGGTCGCGGCCGATGGCAGCAATCGTGGCGCGCGCGATCTCGAGCGCGAGGCGGTTGCGGCGTTCGATGCTGCCGCCATAGCCGTCGCTGCGCAGGTTGACCAGCGGGTTCAGGAACTGCTCGATCAGGTAGCCGTTGGCGCCGTGCAGTTCGACGCCGTCGAAGCCTGCGTCGATCGCCAGCTTCGCGGCGGCCACGTGCTCGTCGATGACCGTTTCAAGGTCGTCTCCGGTCATGGCGCGGGGCGGGCTGTGCGGCTGCATGCCCTGGGTGTCGGTGTACATCTCGCCCGGGCAGGCCACGGTGCCGGGCCCGAGCACTTCGGCGCCGTCCGGCAGGTTGTCGACATGCGCCACGCGCCCGCAGTGCATGAACTGCACGAAGATCCTGCCGCCCCGCTGGTGGACGGCAGTGGTGGTCGCCTTCCATGCTTGCGCCTGCGCCGCGTCGTAAAGACCGGGAATGCGCGGGTAGCCGAGGCCGTCGGGACTGGGAGAGGTGCCCTCGGTGATGATCAGGCCGGCCGTCGCGCGCTGGCCGTAGTACTCGGCCATCAGTGCATTCGGCAAGTGCTCGGGCGTGGCACGGCTGCGTGTCAGCGGGGCCATCACCATTCGATTCGCAAGTTGCAGCGAGCGGGCGGAAAACGTATCGAAGAGCATCGGCAGAACTCCAGGTAGCAAGGGGTCGGGGACATGCAGGCTGCGCGCGAGGTCGCGCACGGGTCTGTTCGCTGGCGAACACGGACGGCAAGCCGGTGTGTGGCCTGCCGCACCGACCACGGCGCGCGCGTCGCCTGCCCTCTCGCAAGGAGTGGCCCATGACCCCTGGCACCCCCTTCAATCGCCGCATCGTCCTGGCGTCAAGGCCGCGCGGCTGAAGCGCTGCACCGTGGCGGGCATCGCGGGCGGTACTGAAAAATGCCGATGTGTCATCGACGAACCGGGCTGCGATGCCTGCATCGACCACCGCGAGGGCCCGATCGACTCGGCCTGCTGGAGGGCAGGAACCGCGGCAAGCGGGTCATCCAGGTCGAGCCCGGATGAAGGGTGCGCCCACCGGCTGCAGCACGGCCTCGACCGGCCGCCTGAGGGACAACGGCATCGCCGGCCCGCGGCCGAAGCGCACCACCAGGTCGGGGCGCCCTTCGCCCAGTCCGAAGGCCGTCGCGAATTGCGGCCGCACGGCACCGACTTCGACCGGCTGGTTGATGAAGGCATTGCGGATGCCCAGCGCCGTGGCCTGCAGCGCAAAGCGCTCGTAGCAGCGACCCGCCTCGATCCAGTGCGCCCTGTCGCTGGATTCCGAGACGAACACGGCGATGCCCGCCGAGCTGCGCACCTGCGCGGCATAGCGCTTGTTCTCGGATCCGGGCGTGAAGAACAGATCCATCAACCGGCTGCCCAGCCAGCGCGGCATCGTCGGATTGCCCGCCAGACCCGCGAACAGGCCGTCACCGCGCTGCAGGGCTTCGGCGGCACTGAAGCGGATCCAGGCCTTCAACTCGGCGACGAAGGCGGGGTCGCTCATCTGGGTGGTGTTGGCCGCCACCACGTACTCCAGGATCTTCTCCCTGTCCGGCGCAGCGGTCAGCAGCACGATGCGCACGCCCTGGCCGGTGCCCGCTTGTTCGAGCAGGGCGAGTTCATCGTTCGGGATCGGCAGGCCGTCATAGTCGCCCCGGGTGCACTGCCGTTGCGCGATCGCCTGGAACAGCGGCGAAGCCACGGCGCGCGTCAAAGCCAGACCCACTTCGATCGCGCCGTCGCCACCGGGATCGAACCGGACGTCGGCCTGCAGGCCATGGGCAAGGGCCGCATGCACCAGGTTCTCCGCGGCACAACCCAGCGACGCGAACAGGTGGTGGTCGTCCGGATCGACCGCCGGGCAGCGCCGCGCCAGGTCCGGTGCGATCACGATGGACTGCGGCCGGATCTCGAAGCGCCAGCACTGGGTGTTGTGGCTCGAGGGTGCAAGCGCCGCCAGCCGGACCAGCTCCTGCAGCGGCGGGCCGGCTTCACCCGTGGCCAGGAAGACGGGGCTGCGCTGGGCGATGGCCGCGTCCTGCCGCGCGTCGGTCGTCGAGCAGGCCAGGATGCCGGGTGAGAGCATCGCGGCCGAGGCAGCGCTCAGCATGTCCCTCCTGCGCATCAGCAGGGCACCCTGCGAGGTCGGGAGCCGGTGGACGGGTTCGCGACGGTTCGACGCTCTGCGGGCTGTCCATCGGGCGGGGCATGCACTGTCGTTCCAGATCGTGGCGGGACTCGCGAACACGCTACCATCGCTTGCGCATCGTCATCCGTGCGCCATCGCGCATAGCCGAACGTCATCCAGGGCAGCCTTCCCATGCGAATCGACATCCCCCCTGCCACCACCGGACACCGGCCGGCTTCAGCGGACCGCCGCCGCGCCCTGGCGGCGCTGGCGATCGCGGCGACCGCCGGACTCGCCCTCTCCGGCTGCGACGACCAGCCGGCCCTGGCCGCCGATGCGGTCAGCCTCGAGGTGGCCCGGTCAGAGCTCGAGGCCGGGCGTGCGCTGCTGATCGACATCCGCGAACCCGAGGAACATGCAACCGGCGTCGCGCCCGGTGCGCGGCTGGTGCCGATGCGCCAGCTCGGCGCCCGGCTGTCCGAGATTCCCGCCGATCCCGCGCAGCCGGTGCTGCTGATCTGCCACACGCAGAGCCGGTCCAGCGCGACCCTGCGCGCGCTGCGCGAGCGCGGTTACGGCAACGTGCGCTACGTGCATGGCGGCATGAGCGAATGGAGCCGCCGCGGGTGGCCGCTGGTCAAGCCTTCTCCACGGCCGGGCGCCTGAGGCATGGCCACCCGGTAGACTTGTCGAGCCGAAACCCTGGAACCGCCTTGAAGATCGCCACCTGGAACGTCAACTCCCTGAACGTGCGCCTGCCGCATGTGCTCGACTGGCTGGCCACGCACCAGCCCGACGCGCTGTGCCTGCAGGAGACCAAGCTCGACGATCCGAAGTTCCCGGTCGAGGCGATCGAAGCCGCCGGCTACAAGGTCGTGTTCTCCGGGCAGAAGACCTACAACGGCGTGGCGATCCTTTCGCGCAGCATGCCGACGGACGTGGTGATGGGCATCCCCGGCTTCGACGATCCGCAGAAGCGGGTGATCTCGGCGACCGTGGAGGGCGTGCGCCTGGTCTGCGCGTACGTCCCCAACGGCGAATCGGTCGAGTCGGCGAAGTATCCTTACAAGCTCGACTGGCTGGCGCGGTTCACTGCATGGCTGCAGCAGGAACTGGTGGTGCATCCGTCGCTCGCCGTGCTTGGCGACTACAACATCGCGCCCGATGACCGCGACGTGCACGACCCTGCGGCCTGGGCCGGCAAGGTGCTGTGCAGCGAACCGGAGCGCCATGCGTTCCAGGGGCTGGTCGGGCTGGGCCTGGCCGATTCGTTCCGGATGTTCGAACAGCCGGAACGCAGCTGGAGCTGGTGGGACTACCGGATGAACATGTTCCGCCGCAAGCTGGGGCTGCGCATCGACCATGTGCTGCTGTCACGGCCGCTGGCCGCACGCTGCACCGGCTGTACCATCGACGTCGCACCGCGCGCGGCGGAGCGGCCATCCGACCATGCACCGGTGGTCTGCGAACTCGCCTGAGGCACGGACTGGAGCGACGCGCCTTCAGTTTTCCGCAGGGTGTCCGAAAGCAGGATGACTACGCTGGATTCCCCTGCCCCGGAGCTTCGATGAACGCCGAGCACGCCATCGCCACGCTGGGTTTCCGCCGCTGGTATGAACGACAGCTGCTGGAAAGCCACGCCTGCCTCGTCACCTGCCTCCTGTGCATCCTGCTTCTCGCGGTCTGCCTGGAAGGCGCGATGCCCCGGCCCGGCATGGGCGGCACGCTCGGATCGCTGCTGATCGCGATGGCCTCTGCCGCCTGTGCCGCATGGTCGTGGAACCACTATCGCGTCGTGTTCAGCCGTGCCGAGCGCTATGGCAACGTCGCCCATTGCGAGCATTGCGGCACCTATGCGAAATTCGAAGTCGAGCGCGCACGGGCCGGCGAACGCGTCGGGGAACCCGTGCTGAAGGTACGCTGCCGGCATTGCAACCATCGCTGGTCGATGCCGGACGCCCAGCACCAGCCACCCCGCTTCCTCAGTCGATGAGTTCGTACGCCGGCAGCGTCAGGAATTCGTTGTAGTCGCCGGTGCACATCTTCTCGAACATCGCCGCTGCCTCGGGATAACGACCGGCGGCGTAGGCATCGTCGCCCAGGTAGGTCTTCACCTTCGGCAGCTCTTCCGCGACCAGCGCCTTCACCATCCCGGCGGTGACCTTTCTGCCATCGTCGAGCACGCCCTTCGGCGAGCGGATCCACTGCCAGATCTGCGACCGCGAGATCTCGGCGGTGGCGGCATCTTCCATCAGGTTGAACACCGGCACGCAGCCGTTGCCGGCCAGCCAGGCGCCCAGGTACTGGATGCCGACCGAGATGTTGTTGCGCAGGCCGGCCTCGGTGATCGGCGCCTCGGGACGGAAGTCGAGCAGGTCCTTCGCGTGCTTCGTGTACTGGTTGGGCGTCGGCATGTACTGGTCGAACACGGCCTTCGCCACCGGCACCAGCGCCGGATGCGCGACCCAGGTGCCGTCGCAGCCGTCGGTCACCTCGCGCAGCTTGTCGGCGCGCACCTTCTCCATCGCCGCCTCGTTGGCGACCGGATCGTTCTTGATCGGGATCTGCGCCGCCATGCCGCCCATCGCGGGCGCACCGCGCCTGTGGCAGGTCTTGACCAGCGTCAGCGCGTAGGCGCGCAGGAACGGCGCGGTCATCGTCACCTGCGAACGGTCGGCGAGGCAGAAGTCGGTGTTGACCCGGAATTTCTTGATGCAGGAGAAGATGTAGTCCCAGCGGCCGATGTTCAGGCCGGCCGAATGGTCCTTCATCTCGTACAGGATCTCGTCCATCTCGAACGCGGCCGGGATGGTCTCGATCAGCACGGTGGCCTTGATCGAGCCATGCGGCACGCCGACTTCCTTCTGCGCCATCGTGAAGATGTCGTTCCACAGCCGCGCCTCGAGGTGCGACTCCATCTTCGGCAGGTAGAAGTACGGGCCCGACCCGCGCGCGAGCAGCTCCTTCGCGTTGTGGAAGAAGAACAGCGCGAAGTCGAAGATGCCGCCCGAGACCTCGGCGCCATCGACCCGCAGGTGCTTCTCGTTCATGTGCCAGCCGCGCGGGCGTGGCAGCAGCACCGCGGTCTTCTCGTTCAGCGCGTACTGCTTCTCGCCCTGGGTGAAGGTGATCGTCCGGCGCACCGCGTCGCGCAGGTTGATCTGCCCGTCGATCATCATGTCCCACTTGGGGCCGGCCATGAAGGTGGACGCGCCGCAGTTGAGCGCGTTGATCACCATCTTGCGGTCGGTCGGCCCGGTGATCTCGACGCGGCGGTCGAGCAGGTCGCGCGGTTGCGGCGCGATCGTCCAGTGCAGGTCGCGGATCGACTTCGTCTCCGGCAGGAAGTCGGGCAGCGCCCCGCCATCGAACGCCGCCTGGCGTGCGGCGCGTTTCGCCAGCAGGTCCTGGCGCCGCGCCTCGAAGCTGCGATGCAGCTTCGCGACGAATGCGAGCGCCTCCGGCGTCAGGATGGTCTCGAATCCGGGGAGGATGTCGCCACGGACCTCGATGCCTGCGGGAAACGGTGTGCTCATGGACGGACTCGCGTGTCGGTTGGCCGGGAAACGGCGGACCGACAGCCTAGCGGAGCGCCCCGCTGCTTGCAACGCGCTGGTTCACAGGCGAAATTTCACAGGCCCGGACGGTCTCAGCCCGCAGCCGCCGACTTCTCTTCCAGCCCGAGTTCCTGGATCTTGCGGGTCAGCGTGTTGCGTCCGAGCCCGAGCAGCGTGGCCGCTTCGATCCGCCGGCCGCCGGTGTGCTGCAGGGCCTTGACGATCAGCGTGCGCTCGAAGTCGCGCGACAGCTGGTCGATGATGCCGTGCTCGCCACGGCCGAACGACTGTTCGACTTCGCGCTCGAGGGCCAGCAGCCAGTTCTGGTCCGCACTGGCAGCGGTCTCGCCACGCAGCTCCGGCGGCAGGTCGTTGACCTCGACGTTCATGCCCGGGGCCATCACGGTCAGCCAGTGGCACAGGTTCTCGAGCTGGCGCACGTTGCCCGGCAGGTCCTGCGCGGACAGGTGGCGCAGCGCGGCCTCGGACAGTCGCTTCGGCTCGACGCCCAGGTCGCGCGCGCTCTTCAGCAGGAAGAACTTCGCCAGCAGCGGGATGTCCTCGCGCCGCTCGCGCATCGGCGGCAGGCGCAGCCGGATCACGTTCAGCCGGTGGTACAGGTCTTCGCGGAACAGGCCCTGCTTCACCCGCTGCTCGAGGTCCTGGTGGGTGGCCGCGATCACGCGCACGTTGGCCTTGATCGGCTGGTGGCCGCCGACGCGGTAGAACTGCCCGTCGGACAGCACGCGCAGCAGCCGCGTCTGCAGTTCGGACGGCATGTCGCCGATCTCGTCGAGGAACAGCGTGCCTGCGTCGGCCTGCTCGAAGCGGCCGCGGCGCATCGCCTGCGCGCCGGTGAACGAGCCGCGCTCGTGGCCGAACAGTTCCGACTCGAGCAGGTCCTTCGGGATCGCCGCGGTGTTGATCGCGATGAACGGCTTGGTGGAGCGCGGGCTGTGCCGGTGCAGTGCCCGCGCGACCAGTTCCTTGCCGCTGCCCGACTCGCCGGTGATCAGCACGGTGGCATGCGACTGCGCGAGGCGGCCGATCGCACGGAACACCTCCTGCATCGACGGCGCCTGGCCGAGGATCTCGGGGGCGGCCGTCGTCTCTTCCGCGCTCTCGGTCTGGCGCATGCTCTCGTCGATCGCGCGCCGGATCAGCTCGACCGCATGGTTCACGTCGAACGGCTTGGGCAGGTACTCGAACGCGCCGCCCTGGAACGCGGCGACGGCGCTCTCGAGGTCGGAGTAGGCGGTCATCACGATCACCGGCACCTCCGGATGCTCGGCCTTGATCCGCTGCAGCAGGTCCAGGCCCGATGCGCCCGGCATGCGGATGTCGCTGACCACCACCTGCGGCACGGCGCTGTTGAGCGCGGTCAACGCCTCCTGCTCTTGAACTCGATGTTCTCGCGCGTGAGCGCCTTCTCGAACACCCAGCGGATCGACTTGTCGTCGTCGATGACCCAGACAGGTTTCATGGTCTATTCACTTCGCTGCGATGGAGTGGGAGGGAGACTGTGCAGCGGGGTCGCCGCGCGGCGGCGCGCCGGGGTCTTCGCCGATCGGAAGGGTCACCGTGAAGCAGGTACGGCCCGGCATGCTGTCGAACTCGATGGTGCCGTGGTGCTGGTTGACGAACGTCTGCGCCAGGGTCAGCCCCAGCCCGCTGCCCCCTTCGCGCGCGGACACCAGCGGATAGAACACACGCTCGCGCACCGAGTCGGGAATGCCGGGCCCGTCGTCGATCACCTGCAGCGTGATCGCCTGGCGGTAGCGGCGGCGGGCCAGCGTGACCGAGCGCGCGATGCGGGTACGCAGGACGATCTGGCCGTGGCCATTCATCGCCTGCGCGGCATTGCGCACGATGTTGAGCACCGCCTGCAGTATCTGCTCGCGGTCGCCGGTGATCATCGGCAGGCTGGTGTCGTAGTCGCGCTTCACGGCCAGGCCTTCGGGATACTCGGCCAGCATCACGCTGCGCACGCGCTCGATCACCTCGTGGATGTTGAGCGCGCACACCTGCGGCAACCGGTGCGGCGTGAGCATGCGGTCCATCAGCGACTGCAGGCGGTCGGCCTCGTGCATCACCACGCGCGTGTACTCGCGCAGGTCGGCACGGTCGAGTTCGGCATCGAGCAGCTGCGCCGCGCCGCGGATGCCGCCCAGCGGGTTGCGGATCTCGTGCGCGAGGTTGCGTACCAGTTCACGGTTGGCCTGCGTCTGGTCGAGGATGCGCTCCTCGCGCGCAGCCTTGATCTGCTGCGTGATCGGGCGCATCTCGAGCAGGTACCCGTGGTCGACAGGGGCACCGGCTCGCGCGTCGGCCGGCAGGTCGACCGGCATCACCGAGCAGATCAGGTGGTGCACGTCCACGCGGCCGATCGCGCTCAGCTTCACGTCGTAGTCGGAGTAGCCCGCCTTGTTCGTGCGCGCGGAGTCGAGCGCAGCGGCGAGCGCGTCGTCGCGGGTGAACACTTCGTCGAGTGCCTGCTGGAGCATCAGGTTACGTGAAAGCGCAAACAGGTTTTCCGCCGCCGGGTTGGCATAGCGGATGATGAATCGCTCGTCGAGGACCAGTACCGCGGTGACGAGCAGGTCGAGACCTGCGAAGGCCGCGCCGGTCGACAACGCGTCGAGCAAAGGGCGCGGTTCGCTCACGGGACCGCCAACGCGTTTCTGGATTGACGTCCGCATGCGGTCAAGGTCAGCAAGAAGCGCGCCACCGGCCGCGACGGTCGCGGCGCGCCGTGCGCCGCGCCGCAGGACGGACCTACTTCATCACGGCGAGCTGCCGCTGGATCTCGACGATGTTGCGTTCGTGCCTCGATACGGTGCCCTGCCATTCGCGCAGCCGCGGGTCGGCGCGGTCGGTCGTGGTCGCACCGAGCGTGTTGAGCTGGCGCCGGGCATCCTCGAGCAGTCGCTGTTCGCTCGCGAGCTCGCGCTCGACGATCTGCCGTGCCTTCAGGTCGCGGTCGCGCTGCTCGCCGCGTTCGATCCTGGGGAAATTCTCGGGACCGGGATTGCCACGCACCGCGGCAGCGGGCGTATCGCTGCGTGCCCGCGGCGCGCCCTGGGCCGGCGCCCCCGGAGCGGCACCGGGGCTGGCGCGCGGGGCCGGTGGCGCCGCATCGCGATAGAGGAGCGTGCACTCCTTGAACTTGCGCGACGGACTGTCGGTGAAGGTGACCAGCCCTTCGGCATCCGTGCAGCGGTGGATGTCGGCCAGCGCCGCCACGGGCAGCATGGCCAGCAGCGCGGCCGGCAACACGGCCATCAAGGACCACGACGTCGCCGCCCGCCGGTACGTGCCCGGCACGGGGGCGCTGGAATGCCATCTCATCCGAAAATCCCGATCGCGCAGCGGGAGTGCGCAGCCGGGCGGAGTCTAGATGACGCGGTGGGCAACCGCAACGAGCCATCCGCCAACCCCCTGAGTAGAAACGGGGCGAGTCGCCTCGCCCCGTGCATGCTCGAACCGCCTGCCGGACAGGGTCCGGTCAGCAGCTGTAGTACATCTGGAACTCGATCGGGTGCGTGGTCATGCGGAACATGGTGACTTCTTCCATCTTCAGCGCGATGTAGGCATCGATCATGTCGTTGGAGAACACGCCCCCGCGGGTCAGGAACTCGCGGTCCTTGTCGAGGTACTCGAGCGCCTGGTCGAGCGACGAGCACACCGACGGCACGTTCTTCGCCTCTTCCGGCTCGAGGTCGTACAGGTTCTTGTCGATCGGGTCGCCGGGGTGGATCTTGTTCTGCACGCCGTCCAGGCCGGCCATCATCATCGCCGCGAAGGCGAGGTACGGGTTGGCGGTCGGGTCCGGGAAGCGCACTTCGATGCGACGGCCCTTCGGGCTCGACACGTACGGGATGCGGATCGAGGCCGAGCGGTTGCGCGCCGAGTACGCCAGGTGGACCGGCGCCTCGAAGCCGGGGACCAGTCGCTTGTACGAGTTGGTGCCCGGGTTGGTGATCGCGTTCAGCGCGCGTGCATGCTTGATGATGCCGCCGATGTAGTACAGGGCGAAATCGGACAGGCCTGCATAGCCGTTCCCGGCGAACAGGTTGGTGCCGTCCTTCCAGATCGACTGGTGCACGTGCATGCCCGAGCCGTTGTCGCCGACGATCGGCTTCGGCATGAACGTGGCGGTCTTGCCGTAGCCGTGCGCGACGTTGTGCACGGTGTACTTGAGGATCTGGATCCAGTCGGCGCGCTGCACCAGCGGCGCGAACTTGGTGCCGATCTCGCACTGGCCGGGGGCTGCGACTTCATGGTGGTGCACTTCGACTTCGACGCCCTGCTCTTCCAGCGCCAGGCACATCGCCGAGCGGATGTCCTGCAGCGAATCGACCGGGGGCACGGGGAAGTAGCCGCCCTTCACCGCCGGACGGTGGGCGCGGTTGCCGCCTTCGAACTCGTGGCCGCTGGCCCAGGGAGCCTCTTCCGACACCACCTTGCACATGGCACCGGCCATGTCGACATGCCAGGTGACCGAATCGAAGATGAAGAATTCGGGTTCCGGACCGAAGTAGGCGACATCGCCGATCCCGGTCGACTTCAGGTAGGACTCGGCGCGCTTGGCCAGCGAACGCGGATCGCGGTCGTAGCCCTTGCCATCCGACGGCTCGATCACGTCGCAGGTGATGATCATCGTCGCTTCGTCGGTGAACGGGTCCATCCGTGCGGTGCTGACATCGGGCATCAGCAGCATGTCGGACGCCTGGATGCCCTTCCAGCCGGCGATCGACGAGCCGTCGAACGCATGGCCGTCATCGAACTTGGCGAGGTCGACCGTGTGCGACGGAACCGAGACGTGCTGTTCCTTGCCGCGGGTGTCGGTGAAGCGGTAGTCCACGAACTTGACTTCGTGGTCCTTGATCATTTTCAGTACGTCGGCGCCAGTGGCCATGGTTCTCCTCGTTTCTTCGTCGTCGCTTGCAGGATGAAATGAGTGTGCCGCTCGAATGCGGGTAGGGCAGGGATGGATGGACAGCGGAGACCTTGGCAGCATGAAGCGTGCCAAATCAGCATCACGCTGAAGTCATTTCAAAACAGTGCGTTAACACCCTGCACCCGTCCTCGGGAGGGGCAGCCGCATCCTTTCGGTGCACCATTCGGGATTATGCCCGTTGTTGGTGCATCGTTTTGTCCGCCAGCACCGAAATCGGCCGGGGTAGACTGCGATCCAGCGCAGCCGCACGTCCGATGCGCCACCCCTTCCACGGAGGAAACGATGAGCCTTCCCACCATCGATGCCCTGCTCGAACGTGCCCGGCAACGTGCCCGCGCGCTGAACGTCCCGTACGCCGGCGCACTCGATCCGGCGGATGCCTGGTCGCTCCTGCAGCATGACCCGGCGGCACGACTGGTCGATGTACGGTCGCGCGCCGAGTGGGAGTTCGTCGGCCGGGTGCCTGGCGCGATCGAGATCGAATGGAAGAGCTGGCCGGGCATGGTGCCCAACGCAGCCTTCCTCGACACCCTGGCCGGCAAGGCCGACAAGGCTGCGCCGCTGCTTTTCCTGTGCCGCAGCGGCGGTCGATCGCACGACGCCGCGATGGCAGCGACCACGGCCGGCTTCGGGGCCTGCTACAACGTCCTGCAGGGGTTCGAGGGCGACCGGGACGAAGACGCGCACCGCAACACGGTCGGCGGCTGGCGCGCCGCCGGGCTGCCCTGGTCTCAGGGCTGAGACGGCGTACCCCGGTCGATCGCCGGCGCGCCCGGCGGCTGCGCCTGCTGCCGCGCTGAAGCTCAGCGCGACGGTTCGGTGCGGCCGACCTGGCGGCCCTGCGCGTCGTAGTGGCGCGTCACACCGCCGGACGTCTCGGAACGGCCGGTGGCGCGGCCCTGCGCGTCGTAGTGGCGGGTAGTGCCGTCTCGCGCTTCACTGCGCCCCGTGGAACGTCCCTGGGCATCGTAGTGGCGCGTCGTGTCGCCGCGCTGCTCGCTGCGCCCGACCGAGCGGCCCTGGGCGCCATAGCGCCGGAGGGTGTCGCCGTGCTGTTCCGTGCGGCCGACCGAGCGACCCTGGGCGTCGTATTCGCGGACGGTGTTGCTGCGCTGTTCGCTGCGGCCGACCGAGCGGCCTTGTGCGTCGTACTCACGCTGGGTCTGCGCCGCGGCATGCCCGGCGAGCGCCAGGGAGGCGAGGAACAGGAGGACAAGCAGGAGCGCGCGCACCGTTACCAGAAGTACCAGAGCACGATCAGCCCGAACACGATCCGGTACCAGCCGAACGGCGCGAAGCTGTGCCGCGACACATACGCAAGCAGCGCCTGCACCGTCACCAGCGCGGTGATGAACGCGGCCACGAAGCCGGCGGCGAACACGCCGGCATCGTCCCAGGAGAGGACGTCCGCGCTCTTGTACAGGTCGTAGGTGACCGCGGCCGCCATCGTCGGCATCGCGAGGAAGAACGAGAAGCGGGTCGCGGTCTCGCGCGACAACCCGACCAGCATGCCACCGATGATCGTGGAGCCGGCGCGCGAGGCGCCGGGAAACAGCGCCACGCACTGGCACAGCCCGACCTTCAGTGCATCGAGCCATGTCATGTCGTCGATGTCGCGCACCCTGGGCTGGCGCGGCCGCGCCTCGACCCAGAGGATGATCACGCCACCGACGATCAGCGCGACGGCCACGGTGATCGGCGAGAACAGGTGGGTCTTGATGAAGCCGTGCAGCATGGCGCCGAACACCATCGCCGGAATGAACGCGATCAGGACGTTGACCGTGAACCGGCGCGCGGACGGGTCGGTGCCGAGCCCGCCGGCCACCTCGAACAGCTTGGCCCGGTAGGCCACGCACACGGCGAGGATCGCCCCGAGCTGGATGAAGATCGCGAACACCTTGCCGCGCGCGTCGTTCACCCCCATCGCGTCCTCGGCGATGATCAGGTGGCCGGTGCTGGACACCGGCAGGAATTCGGTCAGCCCCTCGAGAACACCCAGGACGACTGCATGCCACAGACCAAGAGACTCCACCGTCGACGACTCCGTGCGTTTCGCGTCCGCGCGGCATCGGCGACACCGGCGGCAGCCTTATGGTAGCAAGCGGCCTGCCCCGGATCCGACGCACTTTTCCCCATCCATGAACATCTCGTGCCCGCCGCGGATTTCGCGGCCCGCCCGGGGGCTGTCTTTCGCCGCGCGCGCGCGCTACAATCGGGCGCGCCCGAGGAATCCTTCCGGACGCCATAACAACATGCGGTGGTCGAATTGCACCCGCGTCGCCAGTCCGAGCGACATGCGTGCAGTCCGAAACACCTGGAGCCAAACCCGCAGGTGCTGCAGCGCTCGCTGCAGGTATCAATTTCTGCTGTCCAACCCCAGAAACGCGGTACGCCGAAACCCGCCCGGCGATCCCGCCTGATCGCGCCCACGAACTGGGCGTATCGAGCCCCTCAAACGCAGTCCTTCGCCAATCTGCCTGCCTCGACTGGCAGGTGCCGGACGACTGTACCGAGAGAACCACGGAACGAACGGATCAACTGCATGGCATTGGTGCTCAAGCTGTTGCGAGCGAACTTTCGCGATCGGGACTGGCAGCGCGGCCAGGGATACCAGCGGACACGGCGCGTCACGCGCTGCGAAGTCACCCAGGGCGACGACGGCCACGCGGCGATCGACTCTGAGGTGCACGGATCGGCATCGAACACCTATCAGCAGCAGGTGCGCGTGTCGCTCGAGAACGGCAAGCTGCTGGTCGCGGGACAGTGCACCTGCCCGGTCGGCCAGAACTGCAAGCATGTCGCGGCCGTGTGCATGCATGCGGCGCGGCAGCTCGCGCAGATGTTCGGCCTGCCGGGCCGCGCCGACCGGATCGGCCCGCTGCTGCAGGGCGGCGCGGGCGACGAGCCCGGATTCGACGTCGATCCGTCCCTGCCCGGGGTGGTCGTCTCGCTCGGCGCACCGCCCAACGGGGCTGCGGCCCCGGCCCGCGAAGCCGCCGCGCCTCGGGACAACGCCGCACGCGACGCGCAGCGCGAGGCGCAGCGGGAACAGCGCGAGGCGCAACGTGAAGCACAGCGTGATTCACAACGTGATTCACAACGACACGGCGGCAACAAGGAGGCCGCGAACGACGTGCGGCTCTGGCTCGACCGCCTGACGCACACCCACGAGGCCAGCCTCGGCGAACCGAACGGCTATCCGCCGCAGGTGCGCGAACGCATCGTCTACACGCTCGGACCCAGCTTCGTGCCGGGCGGGCGCACGGCATTGCTGCGCGCCTTCCAGCTGCGCTTCAAGAAGGACGGCGGACGCGCCAAGCCGACGCCGTATCCGCTCGCGCAGCTCGCCGTCAGCGATGCCCGCTTCGTGCTCGGCATCGACCGCGAGATCGGCCGACTGGCACCCGGGCGCGGCCCGGCGGCACAGGGCGTGCGACTGGACGAACACGACAGCGCCGCGCTGCTGCGCTGGCTGATGGCCACCCGCCGCTGCTACTGGGAACAGGCCGGGCGCGGCCCCGCCCTGCGCCCCGGCCCGGCGCGCAAGGGCACGATCACCTGGGAGGCCGACGCGGCCGGCGTGCAGGAATGCCTGATCACGGTAGACCCCCCGGGGCCGGTGCTGCCACTGACGCCGCCCCAGTATGTCGACGTGAAGACCGGCGAGTGCGGCCCGATCGATTGCGGCGTGCCGGATGAACTCGCCGGTGCGCTCGCTCAGGCACCGCGCATCGCGCCGGAATCGGTCGCGCAGGTCACCGAGACCCTGTCCGGCGTCGTCAACGGCCACCCGGTACCGCTGCCGGCAGCGATCGAGGCACGGCCGGCGCCCGACCTGACGCCGACGCCGGTGCTCACGCTGATCAGCGTGTCGCAGCCGACCACCCGGTTGCGCCAGGGCGGCGAATTCCACTGCGCCCGCCTCACCTTCCGCTACGGCCCCGAGCTGAACGGCACGCATGGCGGCGCGGCCGGTGCCACCGCACGCATGGACGGCGGTCGTGCCGGCGGCCGTGGCGAGCGTGCCGCGCGCGGACGGGGTGGCGACCCGCGCCGCACCACGCCGCTCAACCCGGCGTTCGAGAAGGCCACCGCGGCGCAGATGCGCCAGGCCAGCTTCATCTCGGCCGAGAAGGCCTACGGCCCGATCCTGCCGTCGAAGCTGCGCAAGAGCTTCGCGCTGCCGCGCGATGCCGACTGGGTCGACGTGATGAAGAACCACCTTCCGCGCTGGCGCGAAGAAGGCTGGCAGATCACGATGGAGTCCGGCTTTGCATTCGACCTGGTCGAGGTCGACGAGTGGTACGGCGAGATCGAGGAAGGCCGGCCCGGCCAGGACTGGTTCGGCCTGGACCTCGGCATCGAGGTCGCGGGCGAGCGGTTCTCGCTGGTCGACCTGCTGCTGAAGGCGCTGCGCGAACACGGTCCGAACTTCTTCGAGCCGGTCGACGAGACCGATGCCGCGAAGCCGATCCTGCTGCCGCTGCCCAACGGCCGGCGGGTGATGCTGCCGCGCGAGCGGCTGACCGCGATCGTCGCGCTGCTGCAGGGACTGTTCGGCGCCGGCGACTCGAACCTGCCGCCGAAGACCCTGTCGCGCTACGACGTCGGTCGACTCGCGGCGCTCGACTCCGCCCTTGCGCTGCGCTGGCATGGCGGCGAGCGGCTGCGCGAGATCGCCTCGCGGCTGGCCGGCTTCCGTGGCGTCGAGAGCATCGAACCGCCAAAGGGCATGAACGCGACGCTGCGCGGCTACCAGCAGGACGGTGTCGGCTGGCTGCAGTCGCTGCGCGAGTACGGCCTGGCCGGCGTGCTGGCCGACGACATGGGCCTGGGCAAGACGCTGCAGACGATCGCCCACCTGCTGATCGAGAAGGAAGCCGGGCGCCTGACCGAGCCGGCCCTGGTGGTCGCGCCGACGAGCGTGATCCACAACTGGGCGGCGGAGATGAAGAAGTTCGCGCCGTCGATGAAGGTGCTGGTACTGCACGGGAAGGACCGCGCCGAGGACTTCGACAAGATCAAGTCGTCCGACCTGGTGATCACCAGCTATGCGCTGCTGCCGCGCGACGAGGAAGTGCTGCAGAAGCAGCACTGGCACATCGTCGTGCTCGACGAGGCGCAGAACATCAAGAACGCGAAGACCAAGGCGGCGATCTCCGCCTGCGCGCTCGAGTCGAGCCACCGGTTGTGCCTGTCGGGCACGCCGCTCGAGAACAACCTCGGTGAACTGTGGTCGCTGTTCCGCTTCCTGATGCCCGGCTTCCTCGGCGACGAGGCGAAGTTCAAGGTCGCCTACCGCACGCCGATCGAGACCCATGGCGATGGCGAGCGTGCCGCGCTGCTGGTGAGCCGGGTACGCCCGTTCCTGCTGCGGCGGACGAAGGACCAGGTGGCCTCCGAACTGCCGCCCAAGACCGAGGTGGTGCGCGAGGTCGAGTTCCAGCCGGTGCAGCGCGACCTCTACGAGACGGTGCGCGCGGCGATGGACAAGCGGGTGCGCGACGAGATCGGCAAGGTCGGCATGGCCAAGAGCCGCATCGTCGTGCTCGACGCGCTGCTCAAGCTGCGCCAGGTGTGCTGCGACCCGCGGCTGGTCTCGGCCAAGGGCGGCGGCTCGGCGCTCGCGAAGGAGGACGTCGGCATCGAGCAGTCGGCCAAGCTGGCCACGCTGATGGAGATGATCGAGGAACTGATGAACGAGCGCCGGCATGTGCTGGTGTTCTCGCAGTTCACCAGCATGCTCGAACTGATCGAGGTCGAACTCGCCGCGCGCAACTACAAGTGGGCAAAGCTGACCGGCGAGACCGTCGACCGGCAGGCCGAGGTCGAGAAGTTCCAGGGCGGCAAGGTGCCGATCTTCCTGCTGTCGCTGAAGGCAGGCGGCGTCGGCCTGAACCTCACCGCGGCCGACACCGTGATCCACTACGACCCGTGGTGGAATCCGGCGGCGGAGAACCAGGCCACCGACCGCGCGCACCGCATCGGACAGGACAAGCCGATCTTCGTCTACAAGCTGATCGCGGCCAATTCGGTCGAGCAGAAGATCATGGACATGCAGAAGAAGAAGGGCGACCTGGCCGCGATGATGCTCGACGGCGCAGATGCCGGCTGGAAGGCACTGACGTCCGACGACCTGGTGTCGCTGTTCAGCGGCTGATCGAGAAAACCCGGGTCAGACACGGATTTCCTGCGCAGCTGCGGGGAAATGCGTGTCTGACCCGGATTGTTTTCAGGAGCGGTGGTAGATCTCGGCGCCCTTGTCCTTGAACTCTTCGGACTTCTCCTGCATGCCTTTCTCGAGGGCTTCGGTCTCTGAAACACCAAGGGTGGCGGCGTATTCGCGCACGTCCTGGGTGATCTTCATCGAGCAGAAGTGCGGGCCGCACATGGAGCAGAAGTGGGCGAGCTTGGCGCCTTCCTGCGGCAGGGTCTCGTCGTGGAAGTCCTTGGCGGTGTCGGGGTCGAGGCCGAGGTTGAACTGGTCTTCCCAGCGGAACTCGAAGCGGGCCTTCGACAGGGCGTTGTCGCGCACCTGCGCGCCCGGGTGGCCCTTCGCCAGGTCGGCCGCATGGGCGGCGATCTTGTAGGCGATGATGCCGTCCTTGACGTCCTTCTTGTCCGGCAGGCCGAGGTGTTCCTTCGGCGTCACGTAGCAGAGCATCGCGGTGCCGTACCAGCCGATCATCGCCGCGCCGATCGCGCTGGTGATGTGGTCGTAGCCCGGCGCGATGTCGGTGGTCAGCGGCCCGAGGGTGTAGAACGGCGCCTCCTTGCAGTACTTCAGCTGGAGGTCCATGTTCTCCTTGATCAGGTGCATCGGCACATGGCCGGGGCCCTCGATCATGGTCTGCACGTCATGCTTCCAGGCGATGTCGGTGAGCTCGCCGAGCGTCTTCAGCTCGCCCAGCTGCGCCTCGTCGTTCGCGTCGTAGTTCGAGCCGGGACGCAGGCCGTCGCCGAGCGAGAACGACACGTCGTACGCCTTCATGATCTCGCAGATGTCCTCGAAGTGCGTGTAGAGGAAGTTCTCCTTGTGGTGCGCGAGGCACCACTTCGCCATGATCGAGCCGCCGCGCGACACGATGCCGGTCATCCGCTTGGCCGTCCACGGGATGTAGCGCAGCAGCACGCCGGCATGGATGGTGAAGTAGTCGACGCCCTGCTCGGCCTGCTCGATCAGCGTGTCGCGGTAGATCTCCCAGGTCAGTTCCTCGGCCTTGCCGTCGACCTTCTCGAGCGCCTGGTAGATCGGCACGGTGCCGATCGGCACCGGCGAGTTGCGGATGATCCACTCGCGCGTCTCGTGGATGTTCTTGCCGGTCGACAGGTCCATCACGGTGTCCCCGCCCCAGCGGATCGACCAGGTCATCTTCTCGACTTCCTCCTGGATGCCGGAGGTGACCGCCGAGTTGCCGATGTTGGCGTTGATCTTCACCAGGAAGTTGCGGCCGATGATCATCGGCTCGCTTTCCGGGTGGTTGATGTTGGCCGGGATGATCGCGCGGCCGCGGGCGACTTCGTCGCGCACGAACTCGGGCGTGATCTGCTTCGGCAGGCTGGCACCGAACGACTCGCCCGGATGCTGCCGGCGCAGCATCTCGGAGCAGCCGTCAAGCCGCTGCGTCTCGCGGATCGCGATGTATTCCATCTCGGGGGTGACGATGCCGCGCCGTGCATAATGCATCTGCGACACGTTCATCCCCGGCTTCGCGCGCCGCGGCAACCGCTTCAGGTTGAAGCGCAGTTCGGACAGTTTCGGGTCATCCAGGCGCACCTGGCCGTAGACCGAGGTCGGCCCGCCGAGGCGCTCGGTGTCGTTGCGCTCGTCGATCCAGGCCTCGCGCACGGGCTTCAACCCATTGCGGATGTCGATCATCACCGTCGGATCGGTGTACGGCCCCGAGGTGTCGTACACGAACAGCGGCGGGTTCACTTCCGCGCCCATGCCGGCCGGGGTGTCGGACTGCGAGATCTCGCGCATCGGCACCTGGATGTCCGGGCGCGAACCGCCGACGTACACCTTGCGCGAACGCGGGAACGGTTGCGTGGCGGCCTGGTCGACCTGTGCCAGCTCGTTGACGAATTTCGGATCGTTCATCGCTCACTCCCGGTATGGATTCGTATCGTCGGGAGACACTGCATGAGCCGTGTGACGCGCTGCCTGCGGCAGAGGGAACGGCAGCAGGAACGGTCGATGAGCGGCGACGCAACGCTTCCCTACGGCGGCATGACCCGCATCAGGTTCGAAGGGTATCTCTCACCGGCATCCGCCTGCGGCATGCCGCGGCCGGGCCGGACCCCCAACGTCTGCGCGAACGCTACTTGATCGAGCCCGCGATTGCAAATGCCGCGGCCCCGCACACCCCGGGAACCGGGAGGCTGCATGTTAAGATTCTGCCTCTCTTCCTTCAGGCACCCGGCATCCGGATGGACTTCGAGCAAGCCCGATTCAACATGGTCGAACAGCAGATCCGCACCTGGGATGTGCTCGACCCCGCGGTCCTCGAGTTGCTCGGTACGCTGCCCAGGGAGCGGTTCGTGCCCGACGGCCGTCGCGAACTCGCATTCGCCGACCTCGAACTGCCGATCGGCCATGGCGAGACGATGCTCGCGCCCAGGCTGCAGGCGCGCATCCTGCAGGAAGTGACGGTCGCACCGACCGATCGCATCCTCGAGATCGGCACCGGCACCGGCTACCTGACCGCCCTGCTGGCCAGGCGCGGCGCCTCGGTGACCAGCGTCGAGATCCATGAAGACCTTGCCGCCGCCGCCCGGGCCCGCCTGGCCGACCTCGGCATCGACAATGCAAAGGTCGAGACCGGCGACGGCGCCCGCGGCTGGGACACCGGAACGGCCTACGACGTGATCGTGCTCACCGGTTCGCTGCCGATGCTGCCCGACACCTTCCAGAAGCAACTCAAGCCCGGAGGCCGGCTGTTCGTGATCGTCGGCGAACGTCCGGTGATGTCGGCACGGCTGATCGTGCGCGAAGGCGATACCGCCTATGCGACGGTCACGCTGTTCGAAACCGTGGTCGATTCCCTGCGCAATGCGCAGCAACCTGCGAGGTTCGTGTTTTGATCGAGCCGCTTACCCCCTCCGAACTCAAGGCCTGGCTGGACGACGAGACACGCGAATCGCCGGTCGTGATCGATGTACGCGAGGCCTGGGAACATGCGCTGGCGAAGGTCGACGCCGCGCTGCACATCCCGATGCAGACCGTGCCTGCCCGGCTGGCCGAGCTCGACGCCGGACAGCCGCATGTGCTGATGTGCCACCACGGCATGCGCAGCTTCCAGGTCGCCCAGTTCCTGAAGAGCCAGGGCTTCGACCGGGTCTACAACCTGACCGGCGGCATCGACGCCTGGGCCGAGGAAGTCGACCCGGGGGCTCGCCCGCTACTGAGCCACCGCTGGCATCCGCCCGGGCGCAGCGGATGCGTGCCGGACGGCATGGACGTTTTCCCGCATCCGCGACGCGGCGCCCGATGACGAATGTCGACCCGACGGTGGAAAGCAAGCGCGCACTCCGCGCGCAGGTGCTGGCTGCCCGTGCTTCGCTTGGCACGGACCGGCGCGCGGAGGCGAGCGCTGCAATCCGGTCGCACCTGCTCCGGATGCCGTCACTGTTCACCGCCGGCACTGTCGCGGCCTATGTCGGCTTCGATACCGAGATCGATACCGGCCCCTTCATCGCAGCAGTGCTGGCCCAGGGCAAGCGCCTGGTGCTGCCGAGGGTGGTGGACGGCGAATCGCGCACGCGGCGCCACCTCGTGCTGTACCCGGTGGGCGATATCGAACGCGACACCCGCCCGGGGCGCTGGGGCATCCGCGAGCCCGATCCTGCGCTGTGCGCGGCGGTGGACCCGCTCGATGTCGACTTCGTCCTGTTGCCCGGGGTCGCGTTCGACCGCCGCGGCGGCCGCCTCGGCTATGGCGCCGGTTTCTATGACCGGCTGCTCGGGTCGATGCGCCCGGACTGCCTGCGGGTGGCAGCGGCGTTCTCGCTCCAGGTCGTGCCACAGGTGCCGCTCGAAGGCCACGACCAGCGGGTCCAGCGCCTGGTCACCGAAGACGGCGAGATACCCCTGGCCGATCCGCAGGGACGGATCGACACTGACTGATGCGCAACAGTTGCTCCCAAACCACGGCAAGGCGGGGTATTCTTCGGCCCCCGCGATGTTCAGGACGCTTTCCATGATCTCGAAGACCTTTTCCCCCCGGGTGCTTGCAGCCGGTGGCACCGCACTCGCTGCGGTCACCCTTTGCGCCGCCGCCGGCAGCACCTGGGCGGCCGAGGCGCCGTACCCGACGCGCCCGATCCGCATCGTGGTGCCGTTCGCCCCGGGCGGCGGCAACGACATCGCCGCCCGTTTCGTGGCGCAGATGTTCCAGGATTCCTTCGGCCAGCAGGGCGTGGTGGACAACCGCCCCGGCGCCGGCAGCACGCTGGGCACCGCGATCGCGGCCCAGGCCGTCCCGGATGGCCACACCATCCTCGTCACGCACAATGCGATCGCGATCAACGAGAGCCTGTACGCAAAGCTGCCGTACAGCGTGCGCGACTTCGCACAGGTCGCGATGATCGCGGAGACGACCAACGTGCTGGTCGTCCATCCCTCGCTGAACGTGAAGAGCGTGAAGGACCTGCTCGCACTGCTGCGCGCGAAGAAGGGTGCGTTCAACTACGCCAGCACCGGCGCGGGCGGCACCTCGCACCTGGCCGCCGAGTACTTCATGCAGCTGACCGGCACGAACATGGTCCACGTGCCCTACAAGGGCACCGGCCCGGCGCTGGCCGACCTCGTCGGCGGCTCGACCCAGTTCATGATCGCAGCCGCCCCCGGCACCCTCGGCTTCATCAAGGGCGGGCGCCTGGTGCCGCTGGCCACCACCGGCGCGAAGCGCTGGGCGCAGCTGCCCGACCTGCCGACGCTGGCCGAGGCAGGCGTTGCCGGCTACCAGTTCGACACCTGGTACGGTGCGCATGCGCCGGCGAAGACGCCGCGGCCGATCGTCAACCGCCTGAATGCCGAGATCAACAAGGCGCTGCAGAATCCTGCCCTGCGCACCCGGCTGGTCGATGCGGGCCTGGATCCGGCGCCGATGTCGCCCGACGAGTTCACGAAGTTCGTGCGCACCGAGACCGAGCGGATGCGCAAGATCATCCAGGCGTCGGGCGCGAAGGCGGAGTAAGCGGGCCAGGCTGGCCGCGCGGCCGCCCTCGGGGCCGGGGAAGGCCCCGGTGCCCGAGCGGGACGTTCATCGTCCGATCTCGAGCACCACCTTCCCGCGGCTCTCGCGCGCCTTCAGCGCCGCCATCGCCTCGCGGTAACGCGCCATCGGATAGCAGTGGGACACATGGGGCTCCAGGCGCCCCTGCGCGGTCCAGGCGAACAGTTCGTCCATCATCGCCTGCACCTTCGGCGCACGCTCCGCGCGCTCGTCGGCCAGCCCCCAGCCGGCATGCGCGCCGAAGTAGAAGCCGTGCAGCGCGATGTTCTTCACCAGCAGCAGGTTCGCCGGCACCTGCTGTATCTGTCCCTGTGCGAAGCCGATGACGACCATGCGCCCGTACTGTGCGCAGGCGCGCAGGCAGGCATCGAACACCGGGCCGCCGACCGGGTCGAAAACGACATCGACGCCACGGCCGCCGGTGATCTTCTTCACGTCGTCCCTGAATCCGTCGGTCGGCAACGCGATGTCAGCACCCTGGGACAACGCGAACGCGCGCTTCTCTTCCGTGGAAGCGACGGCGATCACGCGGGCACCGAGGGCCTTGCCGACCTGCACCGCAGCGATGCCGACGCCCCCTGCGGCACCGGTCACCAGCAGCGTCTCGCCAGCCTCCAGCCGGGCACTCCACACCAGCGCGCCATAGGCGGTGCCGTAGGACAGCGGCAGGTGCATCGCCGCGCGCGGATCGATGCCTTCGGGCATCGGATAGACGGTGTATTCGGCCACCACCACCTGCTGGGCATGGCCGCCCCAGTCGAGGGTCGCCGCCACGCGCTGTCCCGGCTTCACGCGGGTCACGGCGGACCCGACCTCGGTGACGATGCCGATGCACTCGGTGCCCGGCACGAACGGCAGCGGCGGCCGTCGCTGGTACTTGCCCTCGACCATCAGGCCGGTGGCGAAGCTCACGCTGGAATACTCTGCGGCGATGCGTACCTCGTTGGCGGCCAGCGGGCCGGGCACCGCGGTCTCTTCCAGCCTGAGGTCGTCCCACGGCCCGAAGGCGTGGCAGACGAGCGCCTTCATCCGGTCTTTCTCCATCGGTTCCCCGCTTCTCGGTGGCGCGCCGGCCGGTGCCGGCTCAACGCAGGGTTCGAGTGTAGAAGATGCCGAAGCCGCTGACTGCCCCCGCCTCCGCGCGCAGCGACACGTAGCGATGCAGCTCGAGGTCCACGCGCAGCAGGTTGGTCGCGGTGGTCACCGCCTGCTCGTAGGCGATGTAGATGCGGTCGGACAGCCGCTTGCCGACGGTGAGTACCTGCCCGGCGATCGCGCTGCTGCCACCGATGCCGATGTCGTCCAGTCCGAAGGCCTCGGCGATCCGGCGCGTGACCGGCACCCCGTCGCCGCCGAGCATCGAGCCGGCAATGCCGGCGATGAGCGCGGCATCGGCCTGCGAGGCGCCCGCCAGTCCGCGCCCCAGCACCAGCCACGACAACTGTTCGCCCTGCGGCATCGGCGGGTTGGAGGTCGTGTTCACGCGCAACGCGCGCACCGTTCCGGTTATCTCGACGCCCACCTCCACCGACGACAGCCTGCGCAGCGCGACCGCTTCGATGCCGGGATTGTCGACCGGGCCGTTGAACACGAGTTGTCCACGCGCCACCTCGAGCCGCTGCCCGAACGCCGCGAAGGTACCCCGGTCGGTGGTGATCGTGCCGCGCGCGAGCAGGGTGCCATCATCGGCCGACGCGATGCGCACCTTGCCGGCCAGCAGGGCATCCAGCCCGCTGCCGACCACCCGGAACGCCTTGCCCAGGTCGATGTCCAGGCGCAGCGCGAGCGGGCTGCGGCGCGCAGCGCCCGTGGCCGCCGCAGGCTTGCGTCCGAGCACCACCACGTCTTCGCCCAGCACGGTGCGGGTGCCACGCCCGAACTCGACGTAGCCCTCCCTGACGGCGACCTGCCCGGCCAGCAGCAGGCGGTTCTTCTCTGCCGAAAGCGTACCGGATCCGTCCACCACCATGCGCCGGTCGGGGCGCGACAGCAGCGTCATGCGGTCCGCCCGCCAGGCGAGCGTGGCCGTGCTGATGCCCTCGCGCAGCGGTACCCTGCCCTTCGCGCTGAACGTGCCGTCACCGGCGAGCGCTTCGAGCTGGATGACGTCCAGCACGCCGTCGGCGAGCCGTGCATCGAGCCGCCCGTCGCGCAGCGCGACGCCGATCTGCGGTGCGTTGAAGCGGAGCCGTTCGCCGAGCACGCTGCCCGAAAGCCGCGGCTTCGACGGCGTGCCCGTGCCATCGATGCGCGCGGTCAGTGCACCGTCGATGTCGGCGAAGGCGCCCACGTAACGCTCGAACGGCTTCAGCGTCCTGATCGCGAGGTCGACCCGCAGCTTCATCGGCGATTCCATCGACAGTGCCGGCGCGGGCTCGAGCGCGAGCGATGCACTGCCCTGCCCGAGCGCGGCACCTTCGATCCGCGCCTGCGCGAGCAGCCGATCGTCGGTGAAGCGGGCATCGAGGTCGACCCGGCTCAGGCCGAGCGCGAACGGCGGGCTGCCGCGCAGGGAGACATCGCCCCCTTCCCGCCGCAGCGCGACTGTTCCGTTGAGCCGCGGCGTCGAGGCCAGCGCCCATTCGCCACCGACGCGCAGCGTCGAATCGTAGGCGGGCGTGGCGGCGGCGGGCCCCGGCGACACCAGCAGGTCGACCAGGCCGCCCGCAGGAAACGCGGCCAGCGAACCGCGGGTCGCGATGCGGCCGGGCTCCCAGCGCAGCTCGTCGACCTGCACGCGTCCGTCGCCGACCTGCAGCCGCGCCGGCGAGAGCTGGACCAGCACCGGCGACAGTTCCAGCCCGGCCGGCGCGGCCAGTCGCACCGGATATCGGCCCTCGTTCCGCGCTTCGACCAGACGCCCCGTCCAGCGCGGGCGCGGCGCGGCCAGCGGCGTCGACAGCCCGCCCTCGAGCAGCAGCCTGGCATCCAGGTCCGATCCGCGCAGTGCGAGCGACAGCGAATGCACCAGGGTGGTACCGCCCAGGCGCAGAGCCGCCTGCGACAGCGACAGGCCGGCGATCGATAGGGTGCGTGCATCGAGCGAAACGTCGAAGCGCGGCGGATCGCGAGACAGGTCGGCATCGCCGGTGGCCGCGACCTGCGACACGGCCTGGCCCGCGAACGCGAGCCGCGTTGCCTTCGCGTTGAACCTCGCCACCGGCGCGCGCAGGCTGCCGGTGATGCTCGCCGCCGCGTTGAGCTGCCCGGCCAGGCCCGGCAGCAGGAGCGAAGGCTCGTTCGCATCGAGCATCAGTTCCAGCACGCTGCCGGGCGCGCCGCTGGAGCCGGTCGCGCGCAGCGTGTTGCGGCCGGCCGACAGCACGATGTCCGCATCGTCCACGCGCGCCGCCGAGAACTGGCCGCGAACCCGGCCGCGCAGCATGAGCGTCCGCGGCGACGGTGCCGCGGCGGTCGGTGCCGCCAGCGCGATGCGGCTCGGTGCGAGTGTCGCGTCGATGCGTGCCTGCCACGCCGGCTGCAGGCGTCCGCGTGCGGCGACCGTGGCATTGATCGATGCCGGCGGCACGCCCGCCCTTGCAGCCTCTGCGGCGCCGGGTGCACCTGCAGCGCCCGCAGCGACGACGAAACGCGAAGGATCGAACGACCGGAACTGCAGGTCGGCGTCGAACGCGCGCTCGCCATCGAGGCGGAAGCGTCCGCGGCCGCTGGCTTCGCCGGCACCGTCGGCGCCCGCGACTGAACCGGCTGCGCCACTGCGCAGCACGATGCGGTCGAGCACGACCTCGGGACCGGTGCGCCGGCCGACCGCTTCCAGGCGTAGCGCGCCGGGCTGCTCGAGCGCGACATCGAACTGCTGGCGATCCGCCGCCAGCACGAGCGCAACCTTGCCGGACAGGCGGGTAGGCACCAGCCGCGCATCGAGCGCCTTCAGGTCCAGCGCGGCGACCGTCAGTTGCCAGGCGCTGTCGAACGCCTGCCCCTTGCCAGCGATCGGCAATGCAACGCTGCCGCGGCCTTCGATGCTGCCGCCACCACTCATCGCGATGCGCAGCGACGACAGTGTCGCGCGCCGCGTGGCCGGATCGAACTCGAACCCGCTGTCGATCCCGGTCACGGGAACGCGTTGCGCGCCCACCTCGCCCGGCAGCCGGTTCACCGCCTGCAGGCGGCCGTGTACCGGCCCGCCCGCCGCTGCACTGGCCTCCACCTGGAGGTCTAGCGCGGTACGCGGCGCGCCCCTGGCGATCGCGGCGGCATCGATCCCATCCGCATCGATGCGGATGGCGGGCAGCTGCACCGACGCGAAGGGTGCGATCGTGGCGGCAACCTGCGCCTTCAGCCATTCGCGCGGCGCGCTCCCGGTCACGGCACCTTTCGCGATCAGTTCCGCCAGCCGGCCACCGAGCGTGAACTCGGCCGCGCCGAGCGAAGCGGCCGACAGCCGTACCTTCGCGGCGAGCGCGAATGGCGCGGTGGCATCGATGCCACCGTCCAGCGCGACGACGATCGTGCCAGCGTCCGAGGGCCCGGCCAGGCCTGGGAGGCGCACGGTCAATGCATCCACCTCATGCCGCGCCGGCCCGCCACGGTAGGCGAACGAGAGGCCGGCCAGTTCGATCGCCGTTGCGCCACTTCGCCAGGACCCGCGGCCGATGGTCGCACGGTCGATGCGTACCTCGATCGGCAGCGCGAGGCTCTCGGGCTCCACCGATGGCTGACCCGAGGCGGGCCGTTCGACCCGTGCGTCCGCGACGGCGATGCGGTCGAACACCAGCCGCCGGTTCCAGAGCGCGGCGAGCGACGACGGGTCGATCTCGACACCGGTCAACGTCGCACGCGTGCCATCGGCCTGGGCATAGTCGATCCGGCCTGCGGCGATGGCCGTGAACAGGGACCCGGACAGGTCGGTGAACTCGAGCCGGCCACCTGCCTGCGCGACGGCGGTCGACAACTGCGATGCCGCCCAGTGCAACGCACGCGTCGAACGGGCGAACAGCACGGCCGCCAGCGACAGCACCATCAGCAGGACCAGCAGTCCGATCGCGATCCGGCGAGAACGCCCGGCCATCAGAAGTTCACCCCGAGCGACAGGTGCAGGCGCACGTCTTTCGACCGGTCGCCGTAGGCGATGTCCACCCGCACCGGGCCGAGCGGCGTGCGCACGCGTGCACCGAAGCCAGCGCCCTGTACGACGTCGCGCAGGTCTGACACGGTGTCGGCGGCGTTGCCGACGTCATAGAACGCCGCGATGCCCCAGCGTTCATTGACCCAGCGCGTTGCCTCGATGCTGGCCAGCGCATACATGCGCCCGCCGGTGACCGCCGCACCCTTGTTCACGCCGATGCTCTGGAAGCCGTAGCCGCGGATCGAGGTATCGCCGCCGGTGCGGAACAGGAAGCTTTCCGGGATGCCGTCGGTGCTGCTGGATGCGATCGCGCCACCCTCGACGCGCACCAGCACCGTGGCCGTGCGGCCGAGCGGGATCCAGTGCGCGACCTGTGCAACGCCTCGCGCGAAGGTGCGGGAAGACAGCCCGGGCGGTGCCACGCCGGCCTGGACCGACCAGGTCGTGCCGCGGTTGGGCGACAGCAGGTCGTCCGTCGCACGGCGCGTATGGCGCCAGGCGCCGAACACGGCGTGCACGGTATCGCTCGGGCTGCCCTCGGGCTGCTGCTGCTGGAGGTGGGCACCGATGCTCCACTGAGGCTGCCGCCGCTCGTCGATCGCGGTGCGGTTGAACGTGATGCTGCCCTCCCGCTGGAACAGGCCCGAGATGTCGCTCTGGTTGAACCGCAGCAGGTAGGCATGCTGCCAGCCATCCGCGCTGGCCGGCAGGGCGATCGATGAGGACGCGCGGGCTGCGCGGCTTTCGAGCCGGGCGTCCGAACGCCAGCGCCAGCCGCGATCGAGGAAGTCGTTGTCGGTATAGCCGAGCTGTGCGCGATAGAGGGTGTCGGTGCTGTAGCCGACCCCGGCCTCGATCCGGCGCGAGTTGGCTTCGATCACCGACACCCGGACCGGCGCGGCAGCGGCGTTGGCCGGGTCGTCGTCCATCTCGACCTGTACCGCGGAGAAGTAGCCGGTCGCGGTGAGCCTGCGCTGGAACAGCAGCAGGTCATCCTCGTCGAACGGGTCACCGGGGGCGAACGTGGCCAGGTCGCGCACGAACGAAGCCGGATAGCGCGACAGGCCGCGCACCCGGATCTCGCCGAAGCGGAACGCCGGGCCGCTGTCCAGTTCCAGCTCCAGCGTCGCCTGCTGCGTCTCGGGGTCGATGGTCGCCTGGCTGCGCTTCAGGCTGGCGCCGGCGAAGCGATCGCCCGCGAGCGACGCGACCGCCTGCCGCTTGCCGATGTCCCAGTCGAGCTGCCGGAACCGCACGCCCTGCGGCAGCGGCCAGAGGGCGAGGATGCGCTCCCGCTGGCGGCGCACCCGATCCGGATCCGCGAGGATCGAACCGACGATGTCGATGCGAACCTCGGACACCCGCGTCGGCAGTCCGGGATCGACATCGAACCGGACCGTCCAGGGACGCGCGTCGCCGGTGATCGTGCGCACGATGGTCGGCGAGAAATAGCCTTCTGTCGCCAGCGTCCCGGTGAGCTGCACCTGCGCCTCGGCCGCGAGCCGCTCGAGCAGGTCACGGTTCATGCCTTCGTAGGTGCGCCAGCGCAGCAGGTCGAGGTCCTGGCGCAGCACGCTGCCGAGCGCGAACGGTGCTTCGATATCGACCCTGTAGGCGTCGGTCGCGGCAGGCGCCGGCACCTCCTGCGCGTGGGCTGCCGGCAGCGCGCCGCCCGGCAGGCCCGGCAGGTCCGGCAGCACCCACAGCGCAACAGCCACAGTCAGTGCGGCGACCTTTGCGGATTTCCGGGTCATGCCCGCATCACGGCCGTCCGTGTCGGACGCCGCCCGATGGCGCGCGGCACCCGGCACGGGTAAACTCATTACCCACTTTGTCTTCCCTGGCGGACCCGGCATGATCACTCATTACGCAGTAGGCATCGCGGTGACAATCGTCGCCGTCGTCATGGTCGCGATCATCGTGTTTGGTGCCCGGTCGCCGCACGGGCATGACGATCACCACTGATCGTTCGCTGCGCCAGGCCTCCAGGCGTCCGTCGCAGCCTCGGGACCCGGTGCCTGCAGGGGGATGTTAGCCGACCGCGCACGGCACCACAGTGGTCGATGCAGATGAACGAAGACGGGCCGGCCCACACGATCGTCGATGGTGGGTGAGACGACGCAACGCGTGCGCCCGGCATGCCGCACCGGTCCCGACGGGCGCGATCGGGTCGACTACCGCGCAGTCATCCTGCTCGCCGCTCCGCTGTTCGCCAACAGTGGGGTGCAGGCTGCACTCAACCTGACCGACACCTGGTTCGTCGGTCGGCTGTCCACCGATGCCACGGCGGCGATGGGCGCCATCCACTGGCTGATCCTGGGCGCGATCTTCCTGCTCGGCGGCGTCGGCATGGGCGTGCAGACGCTGGTCGCCCAGCACCATGGCGCCGGCCGACCGCATGACGCCGCGCGGTCGCTGTGGACCGGATTGTGGGTGGCGTTGGCCATCGCCCCGCTGTTCCTCCTGCTCGCCGTGTCCGGCACCTGGATGCTGCGCCCGTTCGCCCTGGCACCGGAGATCGAATCGCTCGCGGTCGAGTACTGGTGGCCGCGGCTGCTCGGCGCCCCGCTGGCGGTGGGGCTCTGGGCCGTGTCGGGGTTCTTCAACGGCGTCGGCCGTACCCGCGTGACGCTCGGCCTGATGGTCATGGTCGCGCTGCTGAACGCACCGCTGAACGAGTTGCTGATGTTCCGCCTCGGCTGGGGCATCGCCGGCGCCGCATGGGCGACCAACATCGCCCTGGCCTGCGGTATCGTCCTCGCGCTGCTGCTGTTCCTGTCGAAGCGGGTGCGCGACGAGTACGGCTCGCATCGATACTGGCGCCCGGAACCGCGGCGGATCGGCGTGCTGCTGGCGCTCGGGCTGCCGATCGGGGTCGCGATCTCGGTCGATGTGCTCGGCGCGGCGCTGTTCCAGATCATGCAGGTCCAGCTGGGGCCGGTCGATGGCGCAGCGACGCAGATCGTGATGATGCTGACCTCGATCGCGTTCATGCCGGCGGTCGGCATCGGCATCGCCGGCACGACGCTGGTGGGCCAGTCGATCGGCGCCGGCGATCGCGAATGGGCCGCGCGCGTGGGCAACGCGACCATCCGCCTGTCGGTGGTGTACATGGGCATCGTCGGGGTGCTGATCGCAGCGTCGGGGCCATGGGTGATTCCACTGTTCGTGGCCGAGAGCGACCCGAACTTTGCCGCCACCGTCGCGCTCGCCACCTCGCTGGTCTGGATCGCCGCCCTCTACCAGGCGTTCGATGCACTCCACCTGGGCAGTTCGTTCTGCCTGCGCGGCGCGGGCGACACCCGCTTCGCCGCCATCGCGTTGCTGGTGCTGTCATGGGGACTGTTCGTGCCGCTCGCGCACACCCCGGACAGGGCTGGATCGACGGCCTGCCCCAGTACGGCCTCGGCGCCACCGGCGGCTGGATCGCCATCACCGCCTACATCAGCCTGCTCGGCATCACCCTGCTGCTGCGCTGGCGCTCCGGCGCCTGGCGCCGCATCCACCTCTGAAAATCGTCTCTGACCCGAATAGACAATCCGGGTCAGAGACGATTTATTTCAGCCGGCGGCGGAGGGCCATGCCGATCGCATCGACCACGGTCACGCAGGCGAGGATGCAGATCAGGATGGCGGACACCTGGGGATAGTCCATGATGCGCAGGGACGACAGCAGTTCGGTGCCGATGCCGCCGGCGCCCACGGCGCCGAGCACGACCGAGGCGCGGAAGTGGTACTCCCAGCGGTAGATCACGGTGTCGGCCATCTGCGGCAGCACCTGCGGCAGGATGGCATGCAGGATCACCTGCACCGGCGTGGCTCCGGCCGCGCGCGCCGCCTCGATCGGCTTCGGGTCGACATGTTCGATCGCCTCGGCGAAGAACTTGCCGACCATGCCGATCGAATGCAGGCCGAGTGCGATCACGCCGGGCAGCACGCCGAAGCCGACCGCCGCCACCAGGATGATGCCCAGGATCAGTTCCGGCAACGAACGGAGCAGGTTCAGCAGCATCCGGGTCGCATGGTAGGTGCCACGCCCCGGCGTCGTGTTCGCCGCGGCCAGGAAGGCGAGCGGCAGCGAGAAGATCACCGCGAACGCGGTGCCGGCGATGCTCATCGCGAGCGTGTCGAGCAGCGGCCGCATCCACGCCTGCCAGCGCGCGAAGTCCGGCGGCATCATCTCGGAGCCGATCTGGATGATCGCCGGGATGCCTTCGGCCAGCCGCTCGAGGTCGAACAGCCCGGTCAGCCAGAAGGAGCCCACCACCAGCGTGAGCAGCGCGGCCAGCCGCCGCAACGCCTGCCGCTCGCGCGCGCGGTCCCCGTGCAGCCAGGTGTCGAGCCGGTCCCCCGACGTCGATCCGCTGCGCACGATGGCGGCCTGTGCGTGCGTCTCCATCGGCCTACTGCTGCTTCGACAGGTCGAGGTTGAGGATCTTCGCCGTCTCGCGCAGCACGTCGTAGGCCTTGTCGTCGGTCGCGGCGAACCCGGTGGCGCGGAAGTTCTTCAGCAGCGCGGCATCCTTCAGGTCGAGGAAGGCCCTGCGGATCTGTTCCTTCAGCTTCGGGTTCAGCCCGCTCTGCATCACCATCGGATAGTTCGGGATCGGCCGCGACTCGGCGAGGATGCGCAGCTTCGCGCCATCGAGCTTGCCCGACTTCACCAGCGATTCGAAGATCGGCCGCGACAGCGCACCCAGCGGCACCTTGCCGGTCTCGACCGCGCGCGCGACCGCGTCATGCGTGCCGAGGTGGATCACCTTGTAGTCGCGGTCGCCGACCAGCCCCTGCTCCTGGATCAGCGCACGCGGCGCCAGGTGGCTCGAGGTCGACGCGGGATCGCCGTAGCCGACGTTCAGGCCGCGCGCCTGGGCCAGCGACTTCAGGGGCGAGTCGGCCAGCACGATGAACACGCTGGTGTAGGTCGGGCTGCCGCTTGCATCGAGGCCGACGGCGAACGGCTCGATGTTCGGCGCCCGCGAGCGCGCCAGCACGTAGGAGAACGGCCCGAAGTAGGCGACGTCGATCCGGCCGAAGCGCATCGCCTCGATCATCGACGAGTAGTCCGTGGTCACCACCACGCTGACTTCGCGGCCGAGCAGCTTCTCGAGGTGCAGTTCCAGCGGCCGCGCGTTCTGGATGATGGTCGATGCGTTCTCGTCCGGCAGCAGCGCGAGCCGGATCGTCTTCGGATCGGGATTGACCGTCTGTGCATGCAGCAGCGACGGCGTGGCCGCAGCCAGCGCGAGGGCAGTGGCGGCGGTGGCACGCCGGGCATGGTTCAGGAAGAGGCGGCGGTTCATGCGGCGTGCTCCGGTAGTGGAATCGATACGTGCTGCGTCGAGGGTTGTTCGCGCCCGGCCTGCGGCGATGGCGTCCCGGCTCCGTAGATCGCGGAGAGCACCGGCTCGCCCATCGCGGCCGGCGGCCCGTCGAAAACCACCGACCCCGAGCCGATGCCGACGACGCGATCGGCAAAGCGGCGCGCGAGGTCGACCTGGTGCAGGCTCACCACGGCGGTGATGCCGTCGGCCTTGCAGATGGAATGGATCAGCCCGAGCACGCGCATCGATGTCGCAGGGTCGAGGCTGGCCACCGGTTCGTCGGCGAGCAGGATGCGCGGCTGCTGGGCGATCGCCCGCGCGATGCCGACCCGCTGCTGCTGCCCCCCGGAAAGTTCATCGACGCGCCGCAGCGCGCAGTCGAGCAGGCCGACCCGATCCAGGCAATCGAGGGCCAGCCGCTTGTCGGCCAGCGGCAGCGGCCACAGCGAGCGCAGCGTCGAGTGGTACGACAGGCGGCCGGTGAGCACGTTCTGAAGCGTGGTGAGCCGGCCGATCAGCTGGTGCTGCTGGAACACCATCGCGCAGCGCTGCCGATGCCGGCGCAATGCACCGCGTGCATGGATGTCGCCGATGCCCGCGACCTCGATCGTCCCGGCGGTCGCTTTCACCAGGCCGTTGAGCGAACGCAGCAGCGTCGACTTGCCCGCGCCGGAAGGACCGAGGAGCACCACGAACTCGCCAGGCACGAACGACAGGCGCGTCCGGCGCAGGCCGACGGTCCCGTCCGGATAGACGACTTCGACGCCGCGGATCGACAGCGCGGGATCGGTGGAAGGCAGGGGGCTGGCGTTCATGTACACGTTTGTAACAACCGTGTGTGATCGTCTGATGACACTTCAACGACCGTTCATCCCGATGCCACAAGACTCCAAGCCTGCCGTCGTCGTCGCCAACTGGGTCCACCCCGAAGTGCGCGCGTTCCTCGCCCCCCATGCGCGCATCATCGCGAACGAGGCGCGCGAGCCATGGACCCCAGCCCAGTTGCGCGAAGCCTGCCGTGATGCCCACGCACTGATCGGCTTCATGACCGAGGCCGTGGACGATGCCTTCCTCGCCGCCTGCCCGTCGCTGAAGATCGTCGCCTGCGCCCTGAAGGGTTTCGACAACTACGATGTCGACGCGTGCACGCGCCGCGGCATCTGGATCACCATCGTCACCGACCTGCTGACTGCGCCCACGGCGGAACTCACCGTCGGGCACCTGATCGCCCTTGGCCGCCACATGCCGGCGGGGGATCGTCTCGTGCGTTCGGGACGCTTCGAGGGTTGGCGGCCGACGCTGTACGGCACCGGCCTCGACGGCAGCACGATCGGCCTGATCGGCGGCGGCGCGGTCGGCAAGGCGGTCGCGCGGCGGCTGGCCGGCTTCCGCGCGCAACTGCTCTACTGGGACCGCAGCCCGCTGTCACCGGATCAGGAAGATGCGCTGCGCCTCACCTTTTTCGGGCTCGACGAACTCGCCTCACGCAGCGACTTCGTCTGCGTCTGCATCCCCCTGAACCGGGATTCGTTCCGCCTTGTGGGCGCGTCGTTCCTCTCGCGCATGCGGCCGGGCGCGCTGCTGGTGAACACCGCGCGCGGCTCGGTCGTCGACGAGGCGGCGGTCGCCGATGCGCTGGAGTCAGGCCATCTCGGCGGCTATGCCGCCGATGTCTTCGAAATGGAAGACTGGGCCCTTCCAGAGCGGCCGCGAAGCGTGAACGCGCGCCTGCTGGCGATGCCCGACCGCACCTTCTTCACGCCGCACATCGGCTCTGCCGTGGATCGCATCCGGCGCGACATCGCGATGCAGGCGGCGATGGACGTGGTCGAGGTGCTGCACGGGCGGCGGCCGCCACATGCGATCAACGAACCGCCCGGTTGATTCAGGTCAACACGGCACTCCCCCCGTTGGCGCAGGCTGGGCGTTCGACCAGCCACCTCCAGGAGCCCGGGATGAAGCAACGAATGCCTGCATTGATGGCCGCGCTGCTGCTGTGCGCGTCAGCGCTGGCGGCTGCAGCCTCCGCGCCTTCGCCATACGCGGACGCGGAAGCCGCCGTGCGCACCGCCTACGCGGACTACCGCACCGCACTTTTCATGACCAACCAGAAGGACGTCACGGCCAGCGTCGGCGCGATCGCGGCGTTCCGCGACAAATGGTCGGCCCTGACTGCCGCCTGGCGGAAGGTGCCGCCACCGCAGTATGCAGCCGATCCCGCGCTGGCGAAGACCCTCGCCACCGTCGCCGCGATCAACGACGAGGCCGGCCGGATCGCTGCGGCTGGCGACCTGGCGAAGGCACATGAGGTGCTGGAGGCGATCCGCGACGAGATCGGCGCGCTGCGCGCCCGCAACGGCGTTGCAAGCTTCTCCGACCGGATGAATGCCTACCACGAGCAGATGGAGAAGATCCTGCTCGATGGTTACGACGGCTTCAGTCCGTCGGGCCTTGCCCGGCTGCGCGACGACAGCGCGGTGCTCGCGTACCTGGCGGAGACGTTGGCCGGTGCCAAGTCGAGCCTGCCGCCGGACCCGGCGCTCGACGCTGCCATCGGCAGCATCGCTGCGTCGGTGAAGAACCTGCGTGGCGCGCTGCTGCAGGGGGACCTGGCACGCATCCGCGAAGCCGTGCCCGCGCTGAAGGGTCCGTACTCGAAGGCCTTCCTGCGCTTCGGATGAGCTCCCTGCCGGCCGGGCCGGCGGGGACGACTCTCCCCCAGACAGCCACCGGCATCGGCAGTCCCTGCAGCTCGCGTTCGCGCGTCGGCCATTCGGCCTTGCCGCCGTGGCGCTCGATCACGTCGGCGAGCTGCCGTGCATGCTGGCCGCTGTGCCAGGCCTGCCGCTCGAGGAACGCATGCAGCGTGACCCGGCCCTGTGGCGTGTCGACCTCGCCAGCACCTGCGCGCTTCGCGGCATCGGCATCGGCCCACCACCGTTCGAGGCGCCCGACCACGCCATCGCCATAGTCGCGCGCGATGCTGCCGTTCGGAACGCCACCCGCGGGGAAGCGCATCGACACGCCCACCCAGTCGCGCTCGCGTCCTTCGACGCATTCGATGAAGCCATCGCCGATGCCGAACACATGCCAGGCGAGTTCGCCCAGCGTGCCGGGCCGGCCCTCGATCGGCGGCTGGTCGATCGCCTGCGGCGGCAGCTGTTCGCACAGGCGCTGCGTGCTGCGCAGGATGGCGGTCCAGCGCTGCATCAGCACCTCGGGCGCGAGCGGCACATGCACCTCGAGCGTGACGCCGACGAAGCGCGCGACATCGGCGAGCTGCTGCCCGAACACGAACTCGCTGCCGCGCGCGAGCACAGGCAGGTTGCGCACCCCGAACGCATGCAGCGCCGCGAGGTCGGCCGGGTCGCGCCGGATGTCGGCGACCCGGTAGGGAATCTGGTGTCGCGAAAGAAACTCCTTCGCCCGGAGACAGCTGCTTCAGCCAGGCTGGACGTACAGCACGTAGCCCGGCTCGGCGGACGCGGCGCTCATGCGACCGCCGCGATGACCTGCACTTCGATCTTCGCCGCCGGCTCGGTGAGATGGCTGATCTCGATCATCGTGCTGGTGGGAAGGTTGTCGCGCCAGAACTCCTCGCGCGCGGCGACGATCTCGCGGAACTCGCGCATGTCCGTGGTGAACACGGTCGTCCACACCACGTCGGCCATCGTCGCACCCGCGGCTTCGAGCGCGAGCTGGATGTTGCGCAGGACCTGGCGCGACTGTTCGAGCATGCTGTTGCCGCCGACCATCTGCCCGTCTTCGCCACGCGCGAGCTGGCCGGAGATGAAGATCATGCTCTTCGGCTGGTCGACCCGGACGAAGTGGTTGTAGACCGTCGCACGCATGTGCTTCTGGCCCGGTGGGTTGCCTCGGATGATCGGCATGTCTCTATCCTCTGTTTGCGCTCAGCGGCCGGACTTCGAGTAGACCTCGACCTGCACCGGCGTCGGGTTGTAGCCGCAGGCCGGATTGTATTTCTGCGGGCAGTTCGAGATCACCGCCAGCACGTCGGTGAGTGCCTCGACATCGACGAAGGCACCCGGCTTCGACGGGCTGTCGGAGATCGCCATGTGCCCGTCGGCGCCGATCGGCACGCTCATGAACCAGTTCACGTTGGCTACGACGTCGGCTTCGCCCATGCGGAACTTGCCCAGCTCGTGCAGGAAGTTCGAGCGGCAGCTGTGGGTGCGACGCTGGTAGCGCAGTTCGTTGATCTCGACGCTGCAGCAGCCACCGATCGTGTCGTGGTTCGGGCAGTTGGACGCGACCACCTTCATCAGCCGCGTCGCGTACTCGCCATAGAGCACGGTGCCGGTGTTCAGGTACAGGTTCTCGGCCATCTTCATCGTGTTGGCCGCGTTGTAGCGGTCGCGCGTGTCGTCCGCGTTGTAGCAGAGGAAGTCGACTGCCTGCTGGCCCTCGAGGTCGATGAAGCGCACCACCTGGCCCTTCAGGAGCTTCGCGCCCCAGGAGCCGCCGGCGTCGACCAGGGTCGACGACACCTGGCGAAGGCCGCGCGGTGCGGCGATCTTGGGGACCGCGGGCCTGGGGAACGGGGCGGCGCCGGGCGCCTTCTTCACGGTTGCTGCCTTCGCCATCTGGACTGTCCTCTTCGCGTGTCGTGTCTGCAGCGACTACTCGGGCTTGATGCCGGCGGCCTGGATCAGGTTGATCCACTTGCGCTGCTCGGCGAGCACCAGCGCGGCGAACGCGGCCGGGGTGTTGCCGACCGGGTCGAAGCCCAGCTCGGCCAGGCGCGCCTTCACGTCGGGCGCGTTCAGGACCTTGATCGTCTCGTCGGCGAGGCGCTTGACCACCGGCGCGGGCGTACCCGCCGGCGCGAACAGGCCCTGCCAGTTCAACGCCTCGTACGCGGGCAGCGAAAGCGCCTCGGCAACGGTCGGCACGTCGGGCATCGTCGCGCTGCGCTTGAGGCTGGTGACCGCGAGCGCACGTGCCTTGCCGCTCTTCACGAACGGCAGCGCACCCTGCGTGCCCGACACCATCACCGGCACGCGCCCGGCCAGCAGGTCGATCAGCGCCGGACCGCCGCCCTTGTACGGGACATGGGACAGTTCGATCTTCGCCATCACGTTGAGCAGTTCGCCACCGAGATGCTGCATGCTGCCGATGCCGGACGACGCGTAGTCGATCGTCTTCGGCTTGGCGCGGGCCAGGTCGACCAGTTCGCGCATCGTCTTCGCCTGGAACGACGGCGTGACCAGGATCACGTTCGGCGAGGTGGTGAGCTGGGTGATCGGCGCGAAGTGCTTCACCGGGTCGAACGGTGCGTTCTTCGTCACCAGCGGCGCGGTGATCGTGTCGATGGCGGACAGCAGGATCGTGTAGCCGTCCGGCGTCGCCTGGCGCACCAGCTCGGCACCGAGCATGCCGGCCGCGCCCGGACGGTTGTCGACGACGAAGCTCTGGCCGAAGTTCTCGGACAGCTTCTGGGCAGTGAGGCGGCCGATCGAATCCGAACCGCCGCCTGGCGACTGCGGGATCACCAGGCGGATCGGACGGACCGGGAATGGTGCTTCTGCCGCCAGCGAGGGCATGGCATTGCCGAACACGACTGCGGCGAGGGCGGATGCAGCCGCCAGCGCGAGGCGCGGCGGGCGAACGGGCAAGGGCAAGGACATCGGGACTCCAGGCAGCTCGGTAATCCGTTGACTATACCGCCGCAACCGCCGCATTGAGCATCGGCGGAGGGGCGGAAGAGGGCCGGACTGCAGCAGGAATCATGCCGAACGGTTCATCGCCGCGCAGTCGGCGGTGAGCGCCCCGATATGGTCACGAAACGCGAAGAAGCCACGCGCGGCATGCGGCCATGCCATGGCGTCCCATTTCCGCTGCCACTGAACCAGCGTGATGCCATGCGCCTCGAGCGCAGGGCCCAACAGGTCGAACACGGGACGCGTCGATCCCACGCGGCCATGGGGCGCGACGACCTGCCGCAGCGAATGCGCGCGCGCCCAGTCGACGATCGACGCGGGCGAAGCCGTTTCCACGACACCCTGCGAAAGCGCGGCTGTGCGCCGGGCAGCATCCTCCAGCGCTGCCGTCCGGAACTGGCTGGCCACGGCGCCGGCGGCCAGCGGCGAACCGATGTCCGCGGGCTCGAGCACCGCGCAGGCGGTCCATTGCAGCGGCTGCATCGACAGCGGCCCGGGCGACGATTCGAATGCAGATTCGGGGTGAAGGTCATCCAGGGTAAGCAGCAGCCCGCTGCGCTCGCCGGACAGTGGCCGCGCCGGCAGGGCCAGCGGCTCGCGCACGAACGGTGCATCGGCCGCCAGCGGCGCGGACTGCTCCACGAGCTCGCCACGCGGATCGAAGCGGCCTTCCGTGTACTCGGCGATGTTGGCCGCGCGCGCGAGGTAATGCTTGCCTCGCGTCTGCAATCCGCCGACCCACCGCCACGACAGCGTGTTGGACGCCGGATCGCCATCGGCGAGGTGGCGCAGGAACCAGTCGGCGCCCAGCTCCCAGGGCAGGCGGAGCGTGAAGATCCAGATGCTGGCCAACCACATGCGCGCATGGTTGTGCAGGTAGCCGGTCGCGGCCAGTTCGGCCGCCCAGGCATCGAAGCAGGCGATGCCGGTGCGCCCGTCCACCGCGGTCAGATAACGGTCGAGCAGGAGGGCGTCGCGATCCAGCTGCACGAGGCCCTGGTCGAGGCCTTCGCGATAGCGCGACCAGGCGCCGGGGTGCTGCTCGAGCCAGCCGATCCAGTAGGTGCGCCAGCACACCTCCTGCACGAACTTCGCGCAGGCGGAGGATGCATGCCGCCCAAGCACCGCGCTGGCCACTTCCGGCTCCGTGACCAGCCGGTGGCGGATCCAGGGCGACAGCATCGACACGTTGTCGTGCGCCATCGGACCCTGGTCACGATTGCGGCGGGACGCATAGTCCCGCCCGGCGCGGGGCAGGAAGGCGGCGAGCCGCTCGAGCCCTGCCGCGCGGGTGGCCGGACCCGGCCCGGACCGGGAGGCCGTGCCGATGCTCAGGTCGTGCCGAACAGCGTCGCCGGCCTGAAGTTCATCAGGATGCCGAGCGAGATGCCGGTCAGCACCATCAGGACGGTGCTGTTGCCGGTGAACATGAAGAAACCGATGCCGACGTACATCGGCAGGCTGCTGGTCAGTGCGCCGGTGGTCATCCAGACCTGGGCCGCCTGCAGGTCGTTGTCGCTTTCCGGGTCCGGCCGCGGGGTGCGATACCGGAACTGGTTCCACTTCTGGTATACGAAGAGGGTGGGCAGCGCGAGCGCGCCGCCGGCAACCAGCGCCATGGTGCCGAAGCGCTGGTAGGTCTCGTCGAGGTTGGTCGGCCCGATCCAGATGACCAGCAGGGCGGTGATCACGTTGCCGAGCAGCATCAGCAACCACATCCACTCCACCTTGTTCACGTTCCGCTGCGCTTCGTCACTCATGTGTCGCCCCCGATGGCTCGCGCATGCGCCCGCCGGGTCCGGGGGACCCGTCGCGGGTGCGCTTTCGCTGTCCTGCATCCTCCCCGTCTGCACGGGTCAGCCAGCCTGAGGCTGGTCATGGGCGGGATTGTAATCATGCCCCCGGGCCGGGTCCGCGCACTATTACGCCTGCCGAGCGATAAATCGCACGCGTGAAGGCCCGCATGCGCGCCGGAATCGGCGCCCGGGGCTGCCGGCGTGCGTCCCTGCTCCGCGGCGCTTGTTACACTCCGGTCGACCGCGCCGCACGCGCCTGGAGCAGTGACCGATGAGCGAGACGGCCCCGAAGACGGCCCCCGAAGACGCAGATACGCGGATGTCGTCCCTGCAGGCCGGTGCGCTGACCGTGCTGATTTGCGGCGCGATCGTGATCACGCTCGGGATGGGCATCCGGCAGTCGTTCGGCATCTTCCTGAAGCCGGTCACCGCCGACCTGGAGGTCGGCCGACAGGTGTTCGGCCTGGCGATCGCATTGCAGACGCTGCTCACCGGCCTGCTCGGTCCGGTGGCAGGCATGATGTCCGACCGATTCGGTCCGAACCGCGTGATCGCGGCCGGGACCGTGATCTACGGGCTGGGCCTGGTGCTGTCCGGCTTCGCGCAGGGACCGAACAGCCTGGTGCTGACGCTCGGCGGCGTGGTCGGACTCGGCATGAGCCTGCTCACCCTGCCCGTGGTGCTGGGCGCCGTCGGACGGGTGGTCACCCCGGCGCAGCGCGGCACCGCCTTCGGCCTGGTCACGGCCGGGGGTTCGTTCGGCCAGTTCGCGATGGTGCCGGGCGCACAGGCGCTGGTCACCACCTTCGACTGGCAATGGGCATTCATCCTGCTGTCGATCTTCATGGCGATCGCCTTCGCGGTTTCGTTCGGCCTGGCGCACAAGGCCAACGCGGGCGGGACCGCCCCGGCGGCGGGCGAGGACAGCAGCGCCTGGTCGGCCCTCGCCCGGGCCGGCAGGCATCCCGGCTACTGGCTGCTCACCCTGTCGTTCTTCGTCTGCGGTTTCCATGTGTCGTTCGTGGCCACCCACCTGCCCGCCTACCTCGCGGACCGCGGCATCTCGGCGGCGGTCGCGGCCAACTCGCTGGCGCTGATCGGGCTCTGCAACATCTTCGGGTCCTACCTGTTCGGCGCCGCCTGCTCACGTTACGCGAAGAAGCACTTACTATCGTTCATATACGCTGGCCGCGCGCTACTGTTCGTGCTGGTACTGGCGCTGCCGATGACGCCCACGCTGGCGCTGGCGTTCGGCGCGATCATCGGATTCCTGTGGCTGGGCACGGTCCCGCCGACATCCGGACTGGTTGCCCAGCTGTTCGGTACGCGCTATCTCGCCACGCTGTTCGGCGTCGTGTTCATGAGCCACCAGATCGGCGGTTTCCTGGGGGCCTGGTTCGCCGGCTACCTGTTCGACACCACCGGCTCCTACAACATCGCATGGATGATCTCGATCGGCCTCGGCGTGTTCGGCGCGCTGGTGCTGCTGCCCGTTTCGGAAACCCCGCCGGCACGCCTGCGCAGCGCGCAGGCCGGCTGAGCCACCGCAGGCAGGTTGTATACTGTCATCATGGGTACCGCCCCGGATCCTGCCATGATGCCAGTCGTGCCTCACCGCACGGCCCTTCTCGTGCTCGCCATCGGCGGGCTGGGCGCATTCGCGGCCTGGCAGTACATGGGCGCCGCCCTGTTCCTGGACGCCCTGGGCGGGTTCTGCCTGTAGCCGGCAGCCGCTCCGCCCGTCGTCCCGCCATGACTGTCGTACTCCGCCCGATGCCGGCCGACGGCGCAGGGCAGCCGGCGACCGGGTGGGCCGGGGGGCCTGCATTCCTGTCGCCACCTGTTCTTCCTAATTGACACGGAGATGTGTTAACTTCTCCTGACACGACGTCCGCACCCCTCCTCGCCCTACGGGTCACCGATTTCATGCAACTCTACGCAGTCGGCATCAACCACCAGAGCGCCCCGGTCAAGGTGCGCGAACGGGTCGCCTTCGCCGGCGAAACGATGTCCGAGGCATTGCGCGACCTGGTGCAGACCGGCCCGGTGGCCGAGGCGGCGATCCTGTCCACCTGCAACCGGACCGAGATCTACTGCAGCACGAACGACCCGCAGTACGCGACCGGCTGGCTGGCCGACTACCACAAGCTCGAGCGCGACTCGCTCAAGCCGTATGTCTACACGCTGCCATCGGAAGACGCCGCACGCCATGCGTTCCGCGTCGCCGCCGGCCTCGATTCGATGGTGCTCGGCGAGCCGCAGATCCTCGGCCAGCTGAAGCAGGCGGTGCGCTCGGCCGAGACGGCTGGCACGCTGGGCTCTCTGCTGCACAAGCTGTTCCAGCGGACGTTCTCCATCGCCAAGCGCGTGCGCTCCGAGACCGAGATCGGCGGCAGTTCGGTGTCGATGGCCGCCGCTGCCGTCGCGCTGGCCGAGCGGCTGTTCCCGTCGATCGCCGAACAGCGCGTGCTGTTCGTCGGCGCCGGCGAGATGATCGAACTCTGCGCCGCGCATTTCTGCGCGCGCAAGCCGCGCATGGTGAGCTTCGCCAACCGCACCCAGGCCCGCGGCCAGCTGCTGGCCGAACGCCACGGCGGCAACGCGATGGGGCTGGCCGACCTGCCCGAGCGCCTGCCCGAATACGACATCATCATCACCTGCACCGCGAGCCAGCTGCCGATCATCGGCAAGGGGCTGCTCGAGCGCACGCTGAAGGCGCGGCGGCGCAAGCCGGTGTTCATCGTCGACCTCGCCGTGCCGCGCGACGTCGAAGCCGAAGCCGCGCGCATGGACGACGTGTTCCTCTACACGGTCGACGACCTGGGCGAGATCGTCAAGCTGGGCCGCGAGTCGCGTGCCGGCGCCGTGCACGACGCCGAGGCGATCATCTCGCTGGGCGTGTCGGACTTCATGCACTGGGTCTCGACCCGCGAACTGGTGCCGACCATCCGCGCGCTGCGCGACGAGGCCGAGCGCTCGCGCCAGCGCGAGGTCGAGCATGCCATCCGCCGGCTGACCCAGGGCGACGATCCGAAGCTGGTGATCGACCGCCTGTCGCGCTCGCTGACCAACAAGCTGCTGCATGCGCCGTCGCATGCGCTGAACCATCTCGGTGAAGGCAGCCGGGATGAACTCGCCCAACTGCTGTCGGGACGCGCGCGCGCCGGCGATCGCTCGTAGCGGCGCATCGATGAACCCGAGCATCGCTGCCAAGCTCGCGCAGCTCGCCGAGCGGCTGGACGAAGTCAACGCGATCCTCGGGCGCGCGGACGCGACCGACGACCTCGACCAGTACCGCCGGCTCACCCGTGAGCGCGCCGAGCTGGAAACCGTGGTCGACCTCTACCGCCAGCATGGCGGGGTCGAGCAGTCGCTGCGCGAGGCCGATGCGCTGCTGTCCGACCCGGACATGCGCGAACTGGCCGAGATCGAGCTGCGCGAGGGGCGTGAGCGCCTGGCCGCGCTCGAGGTCGAACTGCAGCAGGCCCTGCTGCCGAAGGATCCGAACGACGAGCGCAACCTGTTCCTCGAAGTGCGTGCCGGGACCGGCGGCGACGAGTCGGCGCTGTTCGCCGGCGACCTGTTCCGCATGTACGTCCGCTACGCCGAGCGCAACGGCTGGAAGGTCGAGGTCATCTCGCAGAATGCGGCGGAGCTCGGCGGCTACAAGGAAGTGATCGCCAAGGTCGTCGGCCAGGGCGCCTATTCCAGGCTGAAGTTCGAGTCGGGAGGCCATCGCGTGCAGCGCGTGCCGGCGACCGAGACCCAGGGACGCATCCATACCTCCGCCTGCACCGTGGCCGTGCTGCCCGAAGCCGACGAGGTCAGCGATGTCGTGCTCAACCCGGCCGAACTGCGCATCGACACCTACCGTGCCTCCGGCGCCGGCGGGCAGCACATCAACAAGACCGATTCGGCGGTGCGCATCACCCACCTGCCCACCGGCATCGTGGTCGAGTGCCAGGACGACCGCTCGCAGCATCGCAACAAGGCGCAGGCCATGTCGGTGCTGGCCGCGCGCATCAAGGACGTGCAGGTACGCTCGCAGCAGGCGAAGCAGGCCGCCGAACGCAAGTCGCTGGTCGGCAGCGGCGACCGCTCAGAGCGGATTCGCACGTACAATTTCCCGCAGGGCCGGGTCACCGACCACCGGATCAACCTCACGCTGTACAAGATCGACCAGATCATGGACGGCGACATCGCACCGCTGGTCTCCGCGCTGGTCGCCGAGCACCAGGCCGAGCAGCTCGCAGCCATGTCGGAAGCCGCCTGAACGATGTCCACCTCCCCCGCCTCTTCCTCGTTTCCCGTGCTCACCTACAGCGATGCGCTGACCCTTGCGTCGCGTGGCCACTCGCTGGCGGCGGTCGACGCCCGCCTGCTGCTGCAGCACGTGACCGGCGCCACCGTCGCGCAGATCGTGTCCTATCCCGGCCGCCAGCTCGGGCCGGTCGACCGCATGCGCTTCGAATCGCTGGTCGCCCGCCGTGCGTCGGGCGAGCCGATCGCCTACCTGCTGGGCGAACGCGAGTTCTACAGCCGCGCGTTCGCGGTGACCCCCGGCGTGCTGATCCCGAGGCCCGAGACCGAAGGACTGGTCGACGCCGCACTCGCACGGCTGCCCGCAGACGGCTCGCCGGCGGTGGTGGACCTCGGCACCGGCAGTGGCTGCGTCGGCATCACGCTCGCGCTGGAGCGGCCGGACACCCAGGTGCTGGCGATCGATGCCTCGGCCGATGCGATCACCGTCGCGCGGCGCAACGCGGCCACGCTCGAATGCACGAACATCGATTTCGTGATCGGCGACTGGCTGAAGGGCATCGATGGCCACCGCCTGTCGATGGTCGTCGCCAACCCGCCGTACATCGCTGCCGCGGACTTCCACCTTGGACAGGGTGACCTGCGCTTCGAGCCGCGTTCGGCACTGACGCCCGGCGACGACGGGCTGGCGGCGATCCGCCAGATCGTGCTGCAGGCGCCCGGCGCGCTGGCCGCCGGCGGATGGCTGATCCTCGAGCACGGCCATGACCAGGGGCCGGGCGTGCGCAAGCTGCTCGCGGACCGGGGCCTGGTCGACGTCTTCACCGATCGCGACCTGGCAGGTCACGACCGGATCACCGGGGGGCGGATGCCGGACTGAACCGCCGCGCTGGATGAAGCAGGCAGCCCGTCAAGATGCGCTCGACGCGCACGGCAGCGGGCCTACGGGGGAGGAAAGGCATGGCCGGGACACGGGCTGCCGGGACGGCGGGACGGAAGCGGGCTGGCGCGAAGAAGACGGTGCCCCAGCCGACAACGCTGGGTTACGCCGACCTGATATCGATGGTCGAACTGATCGAACGTGCCAACGCATTCAGCGAGTTCCGGCTGAAGGTCGGCGCGATCGAGATCGAGTTCAGGCGCAGGCCCGACGGTACCGCCGTTGCACCGCGGGCCGTGCAGCCGGATGCCCTCCCCGCGGCAATCGCCGCAGCGCCGGCGCCTGCGCCTGCGGCAACCCTGCCCGCCAGCACATCCCTGCCCCCGGGCACGATCGCGATCCGCGCGCCGATGGTCGGCACCTTCTACCGTGCACCGGCCCCGGGCGCGACGCCGTTCGTCGAGGTGGGGCAGCGGGTCGAGGCCGGCAGCACGCTCTGCATCATCGAGGTGATGAAGCTGATGAACACGGTCGACGCGGCCACGGCCGGTACCGTGGTCGAGATCCGCGCGCAGGACGCCACGCCGGTCGCGCACGACCAGGTGCTGATCGTGTTCCGGCCGGAGGACTGACATGGCGCGTCCGGCAAGATCAAGTCCGGTGAAACCAGGCCCGGTGGAATTCGTCGATGTCACGCTGCGCGATGCGCACCAGTGCCTGTGGTCGACCCGGATGACCACGGCGATGATGACGCCGATCCTGCCGGCGATCGACCGTGCCGGGTATGCCTTCATCAACATCCTCGGCGGCGCGGTATTCGACGTCTGCGTGCGCTTCCTCCGGGAAAGTCCGTGGGAGCGGATGTCGGCACTGACGGCGCGGCTCGACACGCCCTGCGACGCGCTGACCCGTGGCCAGAGCCTGTACACGTTCGAGCTGTTCCCCGACGACGTCGTCGAGCTGAACATGCAGCGCCTAGCGGCCCACGGCATCCGCCGGGCCACGGTCTACGATGCCCTGAACGACAACCGCAACCTGGAATCGTCGATCCGGGCTGCCCATGCCTGCGGCATGACGGTGAACGCGATGGTGGTCTATGCGGTGAGCCCGGTCCATGACGACGCGTACTTCGCCGCGCGCGTGAAGGAACTGGTGGCGCTCGGCGCAGACACGATATCGCTGAAGGATCCGAGCGGGCTCCTGCTGCCTGCGCGCGCCGCGACCCTGCTGCCGGTGTTCCGCAAGGCGGCCGGGCGGGTGCCGGTCGAGCTGCACTCGCACTGCCAGTCGGGCCGCACGGTCGACGTGTATGCGCATGCGATCGCGGCCGGCTTCGACTACCTGCAGACCGCGGCCACGCCGCTCGCCAATGGTGCATCGCTGCCCTCGGTCGACGATGTGTCCGGCCGCGTCGCGGCGCTCGGCCGGTCGCACCGGCTCGATGCCGGCGCGCTGCGCGAGGCACGCGAATGGTTCCACTGGCTGTGCCTGCGCGAAGGCAAGCCGATGGGCAAGGTGGCGACCTTCGACCCGGCGCAGTGGGAGCACCAGATCCCCGGCGGCATGGTCAGCAACCTGCATTCGCAGCTCGCGCAGATGGGGCTGTCGGACAAGCTGCCGCAGATCCTGGAGGAGACCGCCGTGGTGCGCGAGGACCTCGGCTACCCGATCCTGGTCAGTCCGTTCGCGCAGTACATCGTCACCCAGGCCGTGCTCAACGTGGTGCAGGGCGAACGCTATCGCACCATCCCGGACGAAGTGAAGAAGTATGCGAGCGGCGCATATGGCCGGCTGGCGGCGCGCCCGTCGGACCGCTTCCTGGGGCGCGCCAACCTCGACCCGGGCGCCCTTGCACGCGAACGCGCAGGTTCACGCATCGAACCCTGGCTGCCACGGCTTCGGCGCGAGCATGGCCCGCATGTCGACGACGACACGCTGCTGCTGCATGCGTTCTACCCGCGCGACCTCGTCGCGGCGATCCGGCCGCTGCCCTCGCCGCTGCCGGCGCGCAGCACGCCGTTGCATGAACTTGTCGCCTGGCTCGCCACGCGCAAGGACGTCGAGTACGGCCGCATCCGCTTCGCCGACGTCGAGATGACCTTCGGCAACTAGCCGCGTCGACCGTCCGTGCCCGAGAGGCGGTCGGCCTGCGCGGGCTCGAACGCCGGTCCGTGCGCGATGCGCTGCCAGTACGAGCGGTGCGCATCGCTGCCCTCCGGCCAATCCTGGAGGAACCGTTGCGTCCATGCGTGCGCGGGCCAGTGCAGGTCTGCCGCATGGACATGGACGTCCTCGATATGCTCGCCGCTGTCCTGCGCAGCGCCGGGCATCCGCGTGCCATGCCGCACGGCGAACGGCGGTGGCTGCACCGAGATGCGCGTGATCAGCCCGCCGGACTCGCCACGGAAGTTCGGCATGCCTGCGGCGCCGTTGTTGATCGCCAGCACCGGCGCGCCGGACCGTGGACGCAGCCATTGCACGACAGGCAGGCAGGTATGGGTGCTGGCGACGATGTCGATCGCGGCGCTGCGGGCGATCTCGGCCATCGCGCGGCTGTTCCGCGGATCGCGCAGGCTTTCTTCCGACAGCGACCAGCCGGAGAGCGACTGCAGGTCTCCGTGCACGACCGCGATGCGCCGCCCGCCGACTTCGGCGACCGCGAACCGCGGCAAGGCGGCGAGCCGCTCGCGCACCTGCGGGAAATCGAGGGCGGTGCCGCGCAAACGCCGGAGGATGCGGTTCGATCGCTCGACATCCTCGGCACCGACCGAGTCCGGGTAGGCACAGCCGCAACCCGCACCGTCGTCGTCGCCGGACAGTTCAGTCTCGACATTGCCGCGCAGCGCGGGATGCCTGGCGACCCGCCGGTCGATCGATGCAAACGTCGCAGGGTCGACGTCGAACCAGTGGAAGTCGCCGTTGAACACCAGCACCGGCGGCTCGGCTTCGGCGGCCGCCAGCGCCTCGACGGCATCCATTGCAAACGGATTGCCGTAAAGGCCGCCGACCACGTACAGCACCTTCGCGTGGATGCTCGCGGCCTGCGCGAAGACTGCCGGCGGATAGCGATAGGCGAGCGGACAACTGCGGCCGGGCGCTGTCGGCCCGGCAGGGCCGGTGGCGATGTCTTGCGCGGCGGTGGTCTCCATGGCCCGGGCATCCTACCCGATGCATCCGGCAGCCGGGGTCGCACGTATCATGACGCACAGCCGGTCGAGCCGGCGTGACCCCACCATGACCAGCCACCGTACAAGATGATCGTCATTCGCGGCAGCCGCCGCCGCTTCCTGCACACCCTCGCCGCGCTCGCCGGCGTCCCCGCGGTCGCGCTGCCGGAGCGGGCATCGGCCCAGCCGCGGCGGCGCCTGCGCTTCGGGGTAGGACCGTTCCTGCCGACGCCCGACGATTCGCGCCGCGCGTTCGCGCCGCTGTTCGCACATCTCGCGAAACAGCTCGGCGCGGCGGAGCACACGCTCGACGTCACCACCGACTGGGCCGGCCTCGCCGTGGCGATGGCCACCGGCAACCTCGATGCGGCATGGATGGGCCCGTGGGGCTACGTGCTTGCACACCATGCGTCCGGTTGCCAGGCGATCGCCACGGTGCGCTACGACGACCGGCCGGTGTACAACGCGATCATCGTCGCGCGGCCCGGGCTGCCCGTGGCGAAGTTCCCGGACGACACGCGCGGCCTGTCGATGTCGTTCGCCGATTCCGGATCGACCTCGGGCTGGCTGGTGCCCACCTATTTCGCGCGCGAGGTGTGGAAGATCGATCCGAAGGCTTTCTGGAAGTACAACGAAGGCGCGTCGCACCCCGGCAACCAGATGGCCGTCGCTTCGGGCCAGGTCGACCTCGCCACCGACTTCGACCGCAACCGGAATGCGATGATCGCGGCGGGCCGCATCCGCGCCGACCAGACGCGCATCGTCTGGTCCTCGCCCGACCTGCCGAACGATGCAATCGCCGTATCGAAGGCGATGGCGCCGACCGACGTCGAACGCATCCGGTCCGCGCTCGCAGCCATCGGCCCGGCCGAGGCGAAGGCGCTGCTGCCGGCACGCTATACCGGGTTCAGCCCGGCCACGCATGCGAGCTACGCGACGATCGAACGGGCGGGCATCGCCGTCGGCCGCCTGAAGAAGCCGGCGGGCTGACGCGGCCATGCCACCTGTTTCCCCGGCGCGCTCCGTGCCGCCCCACGTGGCCGCTGCCTGCGACGCGCTCCATGCACGGGCCCACGGGCGATGGCGATGGCTGAAGGTCACCCTGGTCGCAACGGGCATCATCGGCTTCTATGCGCTGTGTGCATGGCTCGCCCGGGTCGACCTGGTACGGCTGATCGAAGGGCTGCCGAAGCTGGTGTTCTGGATCGGCCAGGCCTGGCCACCCGCGGTCGGCGAACTGCCGGTGATCCTGCTGCGCACGGCCGAGACGATCGCGATCGCGGCGCTGGGCACCACCATCGCCGTGCTGCTCGCCCTGCCCACCGCGGTGTTCGCCAGCCGCAACATCACGCCGCTGCGCTGGGCCTACCATCCGGTGCGCGGGTTCCTCAATTCGCTGCGTGGCATCGACGCGTTCGTGTTCGCGCTGATCCTGGTCGCGGCGGTCGGGCTGGGACCCTTCGCCGGCATGCTCGGGGTCGCCCTGCACACCTGGGGCAGTGCAGCCAAGCTGTTTGCCGACCATGTGGAAAGTGCATCGCTCGATACGGTCGATGCGATGCGCACCACCGGTGCCACGCGGTCGACCGCGCTGGTCTATGCGCTGGTGCCGCAGCTCGCCCCGGTCAGCGCCTCCACCGCGCTCTACCTGTTCGAGTTCAACGTGCGTGCGTCGATGGTGCTGGGCGTGGTCGGCGCCGGTGGCATCGGCCAGGAACTGAAGAACAGCATGGACCTGCTCGACTTCGCACGGCTCGCCACCATCCTGGCCGTGATGCTGCTGGTGGTCACCGTGATCGACCAGGCAAGCGGCGCCCTGCGCGCGCGGTTGAAGTGAGCGCGCTGGTGTGCGGGTTCCGATGAGCGATCGCCGATGAACGACCGCTTCCTGGCACCGGCTCTCGCATTCGAACAGGTCGGCCATCGCTATGGCGACCACGCCGCGCTGGACGACGTGAGCTTCCAGTGCGCGCCGGGCGAGTTCATCGCGCTGCTCGGTGCCAGCGGCTCGGGCAAGACGACGCTGCTGCGCGGTGCGGCCGGCCTGCTCGCCTTCGACCGCGGCGTCGTCCGTTCACCGGGCAGTGGAGACCGGCGCACGATCGCGATGGTGTTCCAGTCCCATGTGCTGATCGATCGCCTGTCGGCGCTGGACAACGTGCTGGCCGGCCGGCTCGGCTACAACCCGCGCTGGCGAGGCTGGCTGCGCCGCTTCACGCGCGACGATCGACTGCTCGCGGCCGACTGCCTCGACCGGGTCGGGCTGCTGTCGCATGCCGCGCGGCGCGTGGAGGCGATGTCGGGGGGCGAGCGCCAGCGGATCGCCCTCGCCCGCGCGCTGGCGCAGCAACCCGCCGTGCTGCTGGCGGACGAGCCGGTTGCCAGCCTCGACCCCGAAGCCGGCGCGAGCGTGTTGCGCCTGCTGCGCGAATGCTGCCGCGACAGGCAGGCCACCGTCGTCTGCAGCCTGCACCAGCCCGCGCTGGCGCTGGAACACGCCGACCGGGTGGTGGCGCTGCGCAGCGGGCGCGTGGTGCTCGACGCCCCCGCTGACACGCTCGATGCCGCAGCGCTGGCTGCGGTGTACCGCTGATCAGATCCGGTTGCGCGCCGCCGCCAGCGCCGCACGCACGGCCGAGGGCGCAGTGCCGCCGGCATGGCTGCGGCTGGCCATCGAGCCCTCGACGGTGAGCACCGCGTAGACGTCGGTGTCGATCGCCGGCGAGAACGCCTGCAGGTCGGCCAGCGGCAGGTCGGGCAGGTCGCAGCCGGCCTGCTCTGCATGGCGCACCGCGCGGGCGACCGCCTCGTGCGCGTCGCGGAACGGGACGCCCTTGCGGACCAGGTAGTCGGCGAGGTCGGTGGCGGTGGCGAACCCCTGCTTCAGTGCCTCGCGCATCGCATCGGGCTTGACCCGGATGCCGCCGACCATGTCGGCGTAGATGGTCAGCGTCATCAGCAGCGTGTCGACGGTGTCGAAAAGCGGCTCCTTGTCTTCCTGGTTGTCCTTGTTGTACGCGAGCGGCTGGCCCTTCATCAGGGTGAGCAGCCCCACCAGGTGGCCGTTCACGCGGCCGACCTTGCCGCGCACCAGCTCGGGCACGTCCGGGTTCTTCTTCTGCGGCATGATCGACGAGCCGGTGCAGAAACGGTCGGCGAGGTCGATGAAGCCGAAGCGCGGGCTCATCCAGAGGATCAGTTCCTCGGAAAAGCGCGACAGGTGCGTCATGGCCAGCGAGGCCGCTGCGCAGAACTCGATGGCGAAGTCGCGATCGGACACCGCGTCGAGCGAGTTCGCGCAGATCGCATCGAAGCCGAGCTCGCGCGCGACCCGCTCGCGGTCGATCGGGAAGCTGGTGCCGGCCAGCGCCGCGGCACCGAGCGGCAGCCGGTTCACCCGCTTGCGGCAGTCGGCGAACCGCTCGCGGTCGCGCACCAGCATCTCGAAATAGGCCATCAGGTGGTGCGCGAACGAGACCGGCTGCGCCACCTGCAGGTGGGTGAAGCCGGGCATCGCGGTCTCGACATGCTGGCCGGCGAGGTCGAGCAGCGCGACCTGCATCGTGCGCAATGCGGCGTCGATGTCGTCGATCGAAGCGCGCAGCCAGAGGCGCACGTCGGTGGCGACCTGGTCGTTGCGCGAGCGGCCGGTATGCAGCCGCTTGCCCGCGTCGCCGACAAGGTCGGTCAACCGGCGTTCGATGTTCAGGTGCACGTCTTCCAGGTCGAGCCGCCAGGCGAACGCGCCGGACTGCACTTCCTGCAGGATCTGCGCCATCCCGCGTTCGATGTCGGCGAGGTCCTGCGCAGCCAGGATGCCGCATGCAGCAAGCATGCGTGCATGGGCGAGCGACCCCTGGATGTCGTAGGGTGCCAGCCGCTTGTCGAAGTCGACCGAAGCGGTATAGCGCTTGACCAGCTCGGACACCGGCTCGTTGAACCGGCCGGACCAGCTGCTGCCGCCGCTGATGCCGCCGGCCGTGCTGGAGGTCAGTGTCTTCGGATTCTCGGGTTGCATCAAGCGCAGTCTGGCGTCGACAATGGGGGATGAACGGCGGCCAGAGTATAGGCGAAAACCCCGCTGCCTCCGCCCGGACGGAGGCAGCACGCGAGCCGCAGGCGGGCTCGCTGCGCAGCGCTGCGCGGTTGCCCGACTTCCGCAACCTCGGCGTGCTGCTGCGCATCCTGCTCGCGGTGAATGCAGCCTCGCTGGTGGCGGCGGTGCTCAAGTCCGGGTCTCTGCGCACGATCGGCGAAGTGCTGATCGAAGTCTCCGCGCTGGTGCAGCCGGTGATGTTCCTCACGCTGCTGATCCTCGCGGCCGCCCGGCCGCTGCTCGACCGCCTGCGCTACGAGGCGGGGGTGGCGGTGGTGCTGCTCACCGCGATGGCGGTCACCGCCGCGTTCGACCTGCTGGGCGGCGGTCCGATGGGAGCGACCGGCGATGCGCTGCCCAGGCACCTGTTCTTCACCATCATCATGGCCTGCACGCTGCTGGTCTGGTTCGACCTGCGAAGCCGTGCGCTGTCGCCAGCGCTGGTCGAGGCCCGCCTGCAGGCGCTGCAGGCACGCATCCAGCCGCACTTCCTGTTCAACAGCCTCAACGCCGTGCTGTCGCTGATCCGCGCCGATCCGAAGCGGGCGGAACTCGTGCTCGAAGACCTGGCCGACCTGTTCCGTGCGCTCATGGCCGACAGCCGTGCACTGTCTACCTTCGCCAGCGAAGTGGAACTCGCCAGGCAGTACCTGGCGATCGAGGCGGTGCGCCTGGGCGACCGGCTGCAGGTCGAGTGGGACATCGAACAGATGCCGGGCGAGGCACGCATCCCGGCGCTGATCCTGCAGCCGCTGCTCGAGAACGCGGTCTACCATGGCATCGAACCGTCGATGGCCAGGGGGACGGTGGTGATCCGCATCTTCCGGGTCGGCAACGAGGTACATGCGCTGCTGTCCAACCCGGTGCCTGTGGGGGGCGAACGGCGGCACGGAAACCGGATCGCGGTCGACAACATCCGCGAGCGCCTGCAGCTGTTCTTCGACGCCGAGGCGCGGATGCGTACCCGGGCGCACGACGGCCGCTATGAGGTGAGCATCCGCGTGCCCTATACCGACACCGACCGCAGGGCCTAGGCCGGCGGCGATTCTCCGGTAACCTTCCCGCCCACCGAGGACGTTGATGAGCCCGCCTGTCGAACCCCTGCTGCGTGTCGTGATCGTCGACGACGAGGCGCCTGCGCGCAGCCGCCTGCGCGACTTGCTGGTCGATTGCGCGGCGAAGGTGCCCCTGGAGGTCATCGGCGAGGCAGCCACCGGACGCGAAGCACTCGAGCTGCTGCAGGGACAGGACGCCGACGTGGTGCTGCTCGACATCCGCATGCCCGAGATGGACGGCGTCGAACTCGCCACGCACCTGCTCAAGCTGCCGGACCCGCCGGCCGTGGTCTTCATCACCGCGTACGACGAATATGCCGTCAAGGCCTTCGAGCTCAATGCGATCGACTACCTGATGAAGCCGATCCGGGCCTCCCGTCTGGCCGAGGCCCTGGCCAAGGCGCGCGCCATCGCGCCGCTGCGCGCCGACCTGCTGCGCGGCCTGTCCGATGCCCCGCGCCAACACCTGTCGGTGACCGAAGGCGGCAAGGTCTACCTGGTACCGATGGCCGACATCCTCTACTTCAAGGCCGAACTGAAGTACGTGACGATCCGTACCGCCCAGCGCGAATACCTGATCGAGGAATCGCTGACCCGGCTCGAACAGGAGTACGCCAAGCGCTTCGTGCGCATCCACCGCAACTGCCTCGTGTCGCGCGACGCGATCGTCGGCTTCGAACGGCTGTCGAGCGCGGAATCCGATGCACACTGGGTGGTGCTGCTGCGCGGGCTCACCGAGAAGCTGGCGATCTCCCGCCGGCAGCAGCACATCGTGCGCGACCTGGCACGCTAGCCAGGCCGCTCATGTCGCCTGTCGCAGGGCAGGCAGAAGACAAGACCTGACCCCGGCGGGGCTGGCGGGAATCAGCCGGTGCGCGGCATGCGCCACGGCAGCATCAGTTGCACCGCCGTCGAGGTGAGGCGCGGCACGTTGAGCGTCTCGTGCATCGACACCACCGTCTCGCCGAGCAGCCCAGAGGACAGCACGGAACGCACGTAGAACGGCGTGTCCTCCAGCGTCTGCGTCACCGTCGCGGGCGTTTGCGCGTCGGTGCGCATCGTGCGGCCGATGCGCCATGCCGTGCGCGGCAGCGGCTGGCGCGCCGGCGGTTCGAACGCCTCGATCTTCGCATCGCGGTCGAAGCGCAGGGCAAGCACGCGGTCGTCGCCGGTCTTCTGCCGCACGTCGTAGATCACCGCGGTGCTGCCATCCCGCAGGCTGGCGCGCGACCAGTCCCACTCGCGGAACGGGCGGTCGATCGGTTCGTCGCCCTCGTTGCTGTCGAAGTAGCCATGCCCGGACCAGTTCATCCCGGGCCGTTCGAAGCGGGCCTCGACCGTCGCGGCCGGTGCGATAGGCCCCCAGCGGTGGCGGCCGCCGTCGTCCAGCGCCGTGAAGAACGGCGACAGCGCATGCGGATGCACCTTGACCTGTCCGCGCACGCGGTGGGGCAGCGGCACGCAGACCTCGTCGATGTCGATGGTCAGGCAGTTGCCGTCCCAGTCCAGCCGGCTCGGTCCGACGCTGAACGAATGCGCGCTTCGCTGCATCGATGCGCGCCGCCGTTCGGTCATCGTCCAGCGCTTGCCGGCATCTCCGTAGAGCGCGACGTTGATCGAGCAGTAGTTCTCGGGATCGGCCGATCCCTTCGACAGCGCGCGCCGGTAATAGGGCGAGAACACGCTGCCGACGAAGGCGATGATGGTCAGGCCGTGGCGGCCGTCGTCACTGAGCGCGTCGACATACCACCAGAGATAACCACCCGGCCCGACCGCCTGGTCGAAGCGAGGTGCCCCAGCAGCGTCGCGGCCGCCAGCTGCCCGGACATCGCCGCCATCGGTACCCCCGGCCCCGGATGCACGCTGCCCCCCGCCAGGTAGAGCCCCGGCAACCGGCTGCTCGAGGACGACCGCTTGAACAGGGCCATCCAGCCCTGCGTCGCCCTTCCATAGAGCGAGCCCCCGGTCGCCGGGAACAGCTGTTCGAAATCGCTGGGACTGGTGCGTACCGTCGTGGCCGGGTCGATCTCCATCTCCAGGCCACAGTGCGAAAGCAGCGCCTGCATCCGTCGTTCGCATGCATCGATCTCCGAAGGTTCGAGGGGTCGGCTGTCGCCGCTGGCCGGTGCATTCACCAGGCACAGCAGGCGCTCACGGCCACCGGTGGCGAGGGATGAACCGGCATCGGGGAGCGCCGGGTCGATGCCATTCCCGACCCGGTCCTGGGCACAGACATAGACCGTCGGCTTCGAGGGCAGCCGGCCGGCACCGAAGATGTCGCGGAACTCCGATGCGTAGTCGTCATCGAAGAACACGTTGTGGCTCTCGAGGGGAAACCCCCGGGTACGCGCATGCATCGACCAGGTGACCGCCGACAGCGAACGCGCTGCGTATGGCACCCGGTCGACGGCCGGAGCCACGGCATCGCCGAGGCAGCCGCTGGCCAGCGCGTGCACGTCGCCGTTGAACACGACACTGTCCGACTCGAGCCGTTCGCCACCTGCCAGCACCACGCCGCAGGCCCTGCCATCGCGCACCAGGATCTCGTCGACCGCCGTGCCATAGCGGAGGGTGGCACCACGCTCCTGCGCGAGCGCGGCGAGCGCGCAGGCCAGTGCATGCATGCCGCCATCGACCGACCAGACGCCGTCCATCTCGACCTGCGCGACCAGCAGCAGCGTGGCCGGAGCCGTCCACGGCGAGCTGCCGCAGTAGGTCGCGTAGCGGCCGAACAGCTGGCGCAGCCTCGGGTCGCCGAACTGCCGCACCAGGTTGGAAGCAAGGGAGGTGAAGGGGCCGAGCTTCACCAGCTCCTTCATGCCGCGCATCCCGAGCGACGTGCCCATGCCGACCAGGCCTGGCCGCGACGAGCGGATGTACGGTCCTTCCAGGGCGTCATAGACGTCGCGGGCCTGGGCACAGAAGGCACGGAACCGCTTCGCCTCGGCGGCACCCGCGAAATCGCCGATCGCATCGACGGACCGCTCATGGTCGGCGAACAGGTCGAGCCGGCTGCCATCGCGCCACGCGTGGCGCGCGAGCACCGACAGCGGCGTGAGCCGGAGGCGGTCATCCAGGGAGGCACCGGCACCGGCGAAGATCTGCTCGAACACCCAGCGCATCGTGAACACGGTCGGGCCTGAGTCGACCGATGCCGTCCCGGCCTCGACCCGGCGCATCTTTCCACCGGGCGTGGCTGCGCGCTCGAGCACGGTCACCTGCACGCCGGCGCAGGCAAGCTGCAGTGCGGTGACCAAGCCGCCGACGCCGGCTCCGACGACCACCGTACGGTGGTCGCGCGGGGCACGCGGCAGCGGGACGGGGCAGGCAGCGAACCCCGGCGGCGGATGGCCGTCAGGCATGCGTGCGCCCTTTCCATGTTCCGCGCAGGCCTTCCGGCACGAACCGCACGAACATCGATTCGGAGAAGTAGCTGCCTTCGCGCGAGGCGCGGATCGCCTCCATGTGCGCGCCGGTACGCGCATACGCGTCCATCGACGCGATGCTGTCCCACACCGTGAAGGTCGCCTGGCGGAGCAGCGGCGCTTCGCCCAGCCCCGCGGCGAGCAGGCAACCCTGCGCCGCGGCAAGCGAACGTTCCGCCGGGGGCGCCTTGCTCCAGAACTGCCGTGCGAGGCTCGGGCGGATCGATGCCCGTGTCAGGCCTGCGATCGGCCCGTCCTGCGGAGGCAGCGCAGCCGGCTCGAAGCGCACGCCATCCCAGCTGCCCCGGCAGGAGAACGGGCGCAGCCGGACCTCGAGGTACTCGGCTGCATGGTCGCGATAGGCCTGGACCAGCGCGGACGCGGCGAGGAAATCCTGCGCCGCCCCAGCGCGGTCGAACAGGCAGAGCAGTCCCTGGCGCGAGCCGCTCGGCTTCAGCCCGAAGCCGCCTTCAAATCCGCTGCCCAGCACCTTGGCGAAGCGCACGCCGGGCTGGCGGCGCACTGCACTGCGTCCGAACACGAACCGGCCGTATCCCCAGAACCGCGACGAGGGCCGGATGTCGGCGAGCAGGACCACCACCTCGTGATCGGTGAGGGCCCTGCGTTCGCCGGTCGAGGCCACCGGTTCCCCGGCGGCCTCGCCGGTCCCGTGCACCGCTGGACCGGCCACCGCCGACGGCAGCGACCGGTGCAGCGATCCGGGGTTCACCTTCCGGCGACCAGGTCCACGCGCCGCGAGTTCGCGTCGGCACCGCCGACCACGAACTCGGGCTTGCGCATCTCGATCCGCGCAGCCGGCACGCCCGCCGAGGTCAGCGCGTCACGCACCGCCACCGCGCGGTTGCGTGCCAGATCGAGGTTCGCCTGCGGATTGCCTGTGCGATCGGTGAATCCCGACAACGCGATCCTCACCGAGCCGTCGGCCATGGCGGCCTTGACGGCCTTGCCGATCTCCGCCCTCGCAGCGGCAGACAGATCGAACCTGCCCGTTTCGAACAGCACGCGGCCGATCACGCCCGGCGGCGCAGACGCCGCGGCCTTGCCGGTCAGGCCGGTCGCACCGGTGATGCGCCCGAGCTCGGGATAATCACGCAGCATGCTCACGCCATACATCGGCTTGTAGGCCCCCTGGTGGCAGGTCGCGCAGTTCACCTTGGCGACATCGCCGACAGGCCCCAGCCGGGCAAGCGGGAACGCCGGCGTCAGGGGTTCGATGTACGTCACGTTGATTTCGCGCGCCATCCGGATGCCGTGCCACGCGGTCGCGCGCTGGGGCGGGCCGCCTTCCCACTGCGCGAAATTCTGCGTGTTGTGGCAGTACGTGCAGTTCACGCCCAGCCCGTCCGACATGTGCATCATCAGCGAGTAGGTGAACTCGGCCTGCTTGATCGACGCGCGGTTGCCGGTCGGCAGCGCCGTCGCGCCGTTGTTGCGGATTTCCTTCGGATTGCTCGACAGGTAGTCACGCAGCGCGTCGTAGGGCAGCGAGGAGAGGCCGACGTTCGCCGAAGCCTTGTTCTGCCCCGCATCGTTGCCGAGCGCGCGCGTGGCCTGCGGATGCTGCGGCGAGCGAAACCAGACTTCCGGCGGGTTGTGGTTGCCTCGATGGCAGGTGTAGCAGGTGACGCCGGTCTGGGCGACGTGCGACGTCCAGCGGGTATTGATCGCCTGCGTCATCTGGATCATCCGGCGCGCGACCACCTTGGTGTACATCGAGTCCGACGAGAAGTCTTCGCCCGGTGCATGGCAGTAGCTGCACTGCTCCTTGGGCGCCACCCACTGGCTGATCGCCACCATGAGCCGGGTGAACTCGGCCACCGAGAGATCGCCGAGAACCTGGACGTTCTTGTATGCGTCCTTGGCCCGCGGGCCGTCGGACGGCACCGCAGGTATCGCGTCGGGCACGACGTTCTTGTATGTCTCCGGCACCAGGATGCGCGGGTTGTAGACCTGCACCATCCCGGTACCCCGGAAGCCGTGCTGGACGCTGTCGATCGGCGGCCGCTCGCAGCCGGTCAGCAGCACGCTGGCGGCAAGCGCTGCGGCAGCAAGGGAGACGCTGCGGAAAAAGCCGCTGGTGGCGCTCATCATTTCACCCCCTGGATCAGCGTGGACGGGTCGACCACCGCCGGGAACACCGCCGGGTACATCGGCGCCACGCCATGCTTCACGGCCCACAGGTACCAGTTGTCCACCACGGTGCCGGTGAGCAGGATGCCGATGCCGCCCGTGAGCGGGCAGAGCACCGCGAACCACCACGCCCAGCGATGGATCGACTCCATCGTCGCGTTGAAGCCCATCGTCCAGCGCCAGAACAGTGCAGCACGCTCCGAGGCCGTGCCGCGATCCACGATCTGCTCGATCTCGCGCTCACCGCCGAACCGGGTGACCGCGAGGATCGTGGCGCCATGCATCGCGAACAGCAGTGCCGAGCCGTACAGGAACGCGATGGACAGCGCATGGAACGGGTTGTAGAACAGGTTGCCGTAGCGCAGGGAGAAGGCAGCCGTCCAGTCGAGGTGCGGGAAGATTCCGAACGGCACCGCCTCGCCCCAGCTGCCCATCAGCAACGGGCGGATGAAGCCGAGCACCAGGTAGAGCCAGATCGCCGCGGCGAACGCCCAGGCGACGTGGGTGCCCAGGCCGAGTGCCCGGGCCCGCGTGTACATGCGCACCCACCAGAGCAGCATCGACAGCGTGAGGAAGAAGCCGGCCATCATCCACCAGCCGCCGTCGTTCAGCGGCGGCAGGCTGAGCCCGTAGCTGGGCGGCGGCGGTTCGAGCGCGAGCCAGAACAGTTGCCGGACGAACTGGATCGGGTCCCAGCCCACCGAGGCGAGCATGTTGAAGCCGATGATCCAGAACGACAGCAGGCCGCAGATCAGCGAGGCGAGGCCCAGCCCGCCAAGGTAGATCGGGCCGATCTGCGCATGGCCGATGCGGCCGAGGAGGTGGACGATCAGCGGCTCTTTGCCGGTGCGCGGGCTGTTGCCCTTGCCCAGGGGCACGCCTTGGGAGGCAGGCCCGGTCGGCTGGATCTGCGTGAAGATGTTCTGATAGTAAGCCATGTGTATCCCCTCGATTCTCGTTTTCGCCTACGACCAGATGGGCAGGTTGAGCCACCAACCCCACCATTCGGGCCAACCGCGGGTCCAGAACGGACCGCTGATCACGATGCACACCGCGCTCCAGAACACGGCTGCGAGCGCGAGGAACAGGCCGAGCCGATGGATGCCGAGGGTGCCGATCGAGTAGCCGATCGAGTCGCGGAAGAACGTGTCCTCATGCTCGGGCGTCTTCACTGCCTGCCCCTTCGGCGGATTGGTCGCCGACAACACCAGGCCACCGTGGAGGGAGAGCGCGAAGGTGCAGGTGAAGAAGAAGCTGATCGCGATCATGTGCGCGGGGTTGTAGTGGAAGTGCAGGTACTGGTAGCCGACGTTGGACACCCAGTCGAGGTGGCTGAAGATGCCGTACGGGAACCCATGGCCCCAAGCGCCGAGCAGGAACGGCCGCACCACCACAAGGGTGACGTAGGCGCCGATCGCGAAGGAGAATGCGAAGGGCACGTGGTAGCCCATGCCGAGCTTGCGGCAGATCTCGACCTCGCGCAGCGCCCATGAACAGAAGGCCCCGATCGCGCAGACCGTGATCAGTTGCCAGAGCCCGCCCTCGAGCAGCGGGGCCAGGCCCAGCCCGTACTTGAGGTCAGGGGGCGCGATGTTGATCTGCCAGATGTTCCATGTCGGGCCCATTGCGGCGCCCCACAGGATCAGCGCAGTGCCGACGATGGTGAAGAACATCGTCGTCACGCCAAAGAAGCCGACGTAGAAAGGTCCTACCCAGAAATCGAAGAGGTCGCCCCCGACGAGCGTGCCGCCACGGACACGGTACTTTCGTTCGAAACTCAGCATTGCCATCTTGGGTCCTCCCGCC
>LNFM01005353.1_pt1 | contig 61849 bp, 56 predicted proteins | sample 596031 | NCBI WGS metagenome assembly LNFM01 (sample SAMN04254537, study PRJNA301005) | activated carbon metagenome | isolation source: dual media filters at the Ann Arbor, Michigan drinking water treatment plant | place: USA: Ann Arbor | reverse complement strand
GGAACAGCGCCGAGCCCATGGCGTCGCGCTTGCCCCAGCGGTTCAGGCTGGCCACGATGTCTTCGCTGGTGACGGGCTTGCCGTCGTGCCATTCGAGGCCCTTGCGCAGCTTGAAGGTCCACAGGCGGTTGTCGGGGGTGACGGTCCAGCTCTCGACCATCTGCGGCTTGACCTTGCCGTTCTCGTCGGTGCCGAACAGCGTGTCATAGATCATGTAGCCGTGGTTGCGGCTCATGTAGGCGGTGGTCCAGATGGGGTCGAGCACCGCCAGGTTGGAGTGCGGCACGATGCGCAGCACGTTGTTCTGCGCCCAGGCCGGGGCGCTGGTGAAGGTGGAGCCGGCCACCAGGGCCAGGGCCATCAGCGTTCTGCGTTGGAAGTTCATGCTTTCCTCTCGGTGCAAGGGATCGGGTCGAAGGGGGCAGACGCAATTGGCATGCCTGCCGCCAGCCGGCCATTTTGGTATGACGATAGGCCGCACCATCTCAGGGCAAACACCGGGCGCCAGTGCACCGGGATCAAAGGGGCCAGCGCGGACGGGTTACCTTGCGATAAGGCAGCGATCGCAGGTCGGCCGTCACCGAGCCGGGCGCCGACACATAGATCACCTGGGAGGCGATTTTCGAGTACGCAGCATGGAAGTGCTGGGACGACTTGACCACCACCACACGCTGCGTCGCCAGCTCGCAGCCCAGGCCGGTGAAGAGGTCGGTGCCCATCGCCTGGTTGCGCAGCGAGATGACCGCGACCTGCACGCCGGCGGTTTCCAGCAGCGCGCAGTCACCCAGGGCCACGGGCGTGCCTGCCAGGCCGGTCATCACCATGTCGCGCTGAAGGGACTTCACCTCGAACACGGCGTCCAGCGGGTCGCCCGACAGCGGGCTGACCTTGCCGCCCAGGCGCATCGGCAGGCGGGCGCCGACGCCGGCCTCGAAGGCGATGCGCACCGCGCCGGGGTCCCACAAAGGGCCCAGTACCGCCGGGGCGATGCCCCTCTCGATGAGGCGGCGCAGCACGAAGGTGCTGTCCCCGGCTGCACCACCACCGGGATTGTCCGCACCATCGGCCATCACGACGGGCCCGCGCGGTGCAGCCAGCGCCTGGTCCAGCGCCTCGTCGATGCCCGGCTGCGCGGGTTGCAGGGCGTCGCGCATCGCCACCAGCTCGTCGGCCAGCCGGCGTGCCAGCGCGGCCGCGGCGGCGCCGTCACCATCGGTGTAGACCAGCACCTTGGTGCCCATGTCGGCCACGTCGCCCCAGGGGAAGCCGTGTGTCAGGCTGACCGACAACACGCCGTCCCGCCCTTCGAGGGCCTGCAGCCGGTCCACGAAGCCGCGCGCCGGCTGGCGCGTGGTGTGCACGATGCTGATCATGCCGGTGTCGGCCACGCCGGCCACGGGCTGGATGCGCCCCGCCGCCGTGGCGGCGCAGAGGTCGACCAGTTCGAAGGCACGCTCGGCCACGTCGGTGTGGGGGTACTCCTTGAAGGCGATCAGCAGGTCGGCGTTGTCGACCATGGCCGCGGTGAGGTGGTGGTGGGGATCGAGCTCGGCGCCCACCACCACGCGGGGGCCGACGAGGGCGCGCACCCGCTGCAGCAGATCGCCCTCGCAATCGTCGTAGCCGTCGGCCACCATCGCGCCATGCAGGCCCAGCAGCACCATCTGGACGGGCAGCGCGGCGCGCAGGTCGGCCAGCAGTTCGTCGCGCAGGGTCTCGTAGGCGTGGCGCGTGGTGGTGCCCCCGGGCTGCGCGGCCGCCACCATGCCCTCGACCAGCGTCCAGCCGTGCACCTGCGCGCGCTGGCGCGCCGCCCACAGCGGACCGGCGAACAAGGTCATGTGCGGCGGGTGCTGGCCGGCAGCGTGGTAGCCGCGCTCGCGAAAGGCCTCCAGGCCGGTGGGCAGCGGCGCGAAGGTGTTGGTTTCGGTGGCCAGGGAGCCGGTGAAGACACGCATGGGACGTTCCGGGCGGGAGGGCCCCCGAGCGTAAAGGCAGACGGGGGCGCCGACCGCCGCCGTTGCGAACCAACGCAGTCGGTCGCCCTGCGCAACACCCCACGAACAGGTGATTGCGTCAGATCACGCGCTGCGCTGAAGCGACATAACATCGCGCTTTGCGCCGTCCCGGCCCGCTCGCCCCATGCAATTCGACCCCGCCGCGCTGTCCATGACGGAGATCATCCGTCTGCAGAACCTGCTGTCGCAGGAGCTGTCGCGCCGCTTCGAAATCAGCGCGGCGCTGGGCTTCACCGACATCGCCGGCTCGACGGCCTATTTCGCGCGCTTCGGCGACGAGGCCGGACGGCAGCTGCAGCAGCTGCACATCGACGTGCTCGAACAATGCCTGCCGGCGCACGGCGGCCGCATCGTCGACACGGCGGGCGACGGTGCCTTCACCGTCTGGCCCAGCGCGGCAGCCGCTGCCGACGCCATGACCAGCCTGCTGCACCGGATCTCGGTCGAGAACGAACACCGCGCGCGCGACCACCAGCTCACCCTGCGCATCGGCATCCACTGGGGCCGCGTGCTCAGCGACGGCGTGCAGGTCACCGGGGACGCGGTGAACCTCTGCGCGCGCATCGCGACATCGGCCGATCCGGGCCAGATCCGGCTGTCGCGCGACCTCTTCCAGGAGCTGGGCATCGCCCACAGGCTGCTGTGCCGGCCGATCGGCCCGGTCGAGCTCAAGGGCATCGGCCGCAGCATCGAGCTGATGGGCCTGGAATGGCGCGACCCCTCGCGCTTCCCCACCGCCGTGCTGGTGCGCCAGACCGGCCAGATCATCCCGATGCCTGCGCAGGACATCATCTCTTTCGGCCGGCTCGAGATCATCGAGGGCATGAGCGCCAACGACATCGTGCTGTCGCTGCCCGACCCCGCCGCCACCCGGCAGATCAGCCGCTGGCACTTCGAGCTGCGGCGCCGGCCCACCGGCTATTCCCTGCGCGCCGTGTCCAGCCAGCTCACGCAGGTGGATGGCAAGCTGGTGCAGCATGGCGACGAGGTGCCGGTCAGGCCCGGCTCGACGGTCGAACTGGCCAGCGTCATGACCTTGCAGTTCGTCGGCGGCCAGGGACACGACGGCCCGCTCATCGACGACACCACCCACTACGCACGACCGCGCCCGGTGTGACCCCGCTCCGGCCCCGCCGCGCGGGGGCCGCCGCCGACTCGTTTCAGCCGACCTGACCAGGCCGCGGCGCTGCGCCCTGTCCTGCTTCGCGCAGATGGCGGTAGACGGTGGTCCGCGAAATCCCCAGGCTGCGCGAGGTGCGGCTGACGCTGCGCCCGTTGCGCTCGAACTCGCGCAGCACCAGGTCGGTCGCGCTCTGTTGCAGCGCCGACGCCGGTCCGGTCGACCCCGGCGGCGGCAGCCAGGCGGCCACGTCGGCCACGTCCAGCAGGGTGTCGCCCCCCCTGCTGCTGGCGGCCAGGAGCGCGCGCGTCAGCACCGTGCGCAGTTCGCGGAAGTTGCCGGGCCAACCGTGGCGGGCCAGGCGCGCCACGGCCTCGTCGCTGATGTGCACGCCGGCGTCCAGCCCGGCGAGCACGCTGCGCACGGCCAGGGGGAAGTCCTGCCGCCGGCGCAGGGGCGGCAGCGTGACGTTGACGACGTTCAGCCGGTAGAGGAGGTCCTCGCGGAAGCGCCGCGCCGTCACCTCGTCTTCCAGGACGACGTTGGTGGCCGCGAGCAACTGCACGTCGACCGTGCGCGAGGCCGTGCCGCCCACCGGACGAACCCGCCGGTCGTCCAGGAAGCGCAGCAACGCGGCCTGCAGGCCCAGCGGCAGCTCGCGCACTTCGTCCAGCAGCAAGGTGCCGCCGTCGGCACTGGCGATGAGGCCGATGCTGCCTTCCCGACGCGCTCCGGTGAAGGCGCCGCCCACGTAGCCGAACAGCTCGGCCTCGAACAGTTCGGCCGGCAGCGCACCGCAGTTGACGGCCACGAACTCGCCGCGGCGGCCACTGACGGCATGGGCGTGGCGGGCCAGCATTTCCTTGCCGCTGCCGGTTTCACCCTGGATCAGGATGGGCACGCCCATGCGCACGGCGCCCTGCACCGTGCGGCAAGCCGCGGCCACCGCCTCGTCGTCGACGACGAAGGCAGGGCCCTGGGAGCCTCTGTCCAGCGCCTTGCCCACAGGCTTGTGCAGGCCGGCGTCCACCGCCTTGTGCCACCCGTTATCCCGGGGGTTGTCCAGCCCCTTGTCCCCACGCTTGATCCCCGTGTTGTCCACCGACTTGGCCGGGGTGCCCTCCACAGGCTTGTCCACAGGGCGGGCAGCGTCGCGAGCGGGCAGGTCGAAGGCGGCCGCCACACGACGCGGCGGCGGCCGCGAGATGGCCTTGGCCACGAGCGAGCTGCCCAGGGTGTCGCGCAAGCGCACCTCGTGCCCCATGTGCAGGCGGGCGAGCACGTGTTCGAAGGGCTCGGTGAAGAGATCCTCGAAACGGGCTCCGTGCCTCGCCTCCAGGCCCGCCAGCAGCCGCCGTGCGCGGGCGTCGATGGCCAGCACACGGCCGCCCCGGTCGCAGGCCAGCAGGCCGGCCGACAGCGTGCCCAGGTACTCGGCGCGCGGGTGGATGGCCAGCACGATCTCGCCACGCATCTGGTGCAGCAGGAGGCCGTTCTCGATGTGCGTGGCCGCCATCTGCACCAGCGCCTGGGTGTGGCGCTGGCGCGATTCGAAATACGACGAGGCGTCGAGCACGCCCACCACCTCGCCGGCCGCATCGCGCACGGGCGTGGCCGTGCACGAGACCTCGCCGAGCTTGAGGAAGTAGTGCTCCAGTCCCGTGACGGCCACCGCCTGGCCGGTGGCCAGTGCCGTGCCCAGCCCGTTGGTGCCGCACAGCTCTTCCCGCCAGACGCTGCCGGGAACGATGCCGGCGTCCTCGCCGCTCATCGAGAAACGGTTGTCGGCATACAGATCCAGGATCACGCCTTCTCGGTCGGCGAAGGCCAGCAGGAAGTTCGACCCGGCGATCTGCTGCGACAGCGTTTCCAGTTCGGCCTGCGCCAGTCGGCGCACCACCTCGGCGCGGTCGCGTCGCCGATCCAGGTCGGCCTGCTCGACGACCTGGATCTGCAGCGGCGTGCCCGGCTCCAGCCCGGCGCGCGCGCAGCGCACCCAGCTGTCGAGGATCAGGCTGCCGGGCATGCCGTCCGGGGGCATGGCGTTGCCGCGGGCGCGCACGGCGTGCGCCCGGGCCAGCAACAGATCGTCTGCAGGGGTCATCTGTCTCCTCGGGCCGCTCGCTGGCGGCTTGACCGGCGTCATTTCGAAGCTTCGATGCGCGTCGGGGGGGTAGAAGTTATCAGTGCCGGGCGTCGCCCACAACTGCACAGAAACTGAACACTGACACACCGGGGTGTTCAGCAACGCCACTGCTGTCAGAAAAGCAGCGCAGCGGGTCGCCCAGGCGCGACCCGCCTGGCGCTCAGGGTGTTCCCGCACTGGTACGGGCATTGCAAAAAAATGTCCCGGCGCTGCGCGTCCCGCGCGGCGACGACCAACGAACCCATACACACGACAGGAGACCTGCATGTCCATTCCTCGCCTGACCCCCATCCGGCTCGCCGCAGCGGCCGCGTTGACGCTGGCCGTTGCCCTGCCCGCCGCGGCGCAGCAGAACATCGAGAAGCTCAAGCAGATGAAGGTCGCCACCACCGACCTGAACATTCCCGTCGTGCCGCAGACCGGCCGCAACGCCGATGCCATCAAGGCCAACCTGAAGCGCGTCAAGATGCCGCCGGGCTTCAGCATCGACCTCTACGCCATCGTGCCGGATGCACGCCACATGGCCGTGGCCCCCAGCACCAACATGCTCTTCGTGGGCACCCGCAAGACCAGCGTCTGGGCCGTGACCGACCGCAACAGCGACGGCGTGGCCGACGAAGTGAAGAGCTTCGCGCCGAGCCTGAAGTTCACCAACCCCAACGGCGTGTGCTGGACGCGCGACGGCTTCCTGATCGTCGCCGAGCACAACCGCGTGCTGAACTTCCCCGCTGCCGAGTTCTTCTACGAAGGCCCGGACGTGGCGGTGATCGAGGTCGTGCCGCAGGGCAAGCTGATCCCGGTCGAGGAAGAGAGCTACAACCACGGCGCCCGCACCTGCCGCGTCACCGACGACGGCATGCTGCACGTCACGCTGGGCCAGCCCTACAACGTGCAGCCCAAGGAGAAGGTGGCGCTGTACGAGCAGCTGGGCATCGGCGGCATGATCAAGTTCAACGCCTTCGACGGCTCCAAGCGCGAGGTGGTGGCGCGCGGCGTGCGCAACTCGGTGGGCATGGACATCAACCCGAAGGACAAGAGCGTCTGGTTCACGGACAACCAGACCGACGGCATGGGCGACGACATCCCGCCTGGCGAGCTGAACCGCGTCTCGAAGGTGGGTGAGCACTTCGGCTACCCGTTCATCCACGGCAACAACATCCAGATCGCGGGCACCGCCGCGGCGCCGGACCTCAAGGGCATGGCGCCCCCGGCGCAGTGGACCAAGCCGCAGGTCGAGTTCCCGGCGCACCAGGCCCAGCTCGGCATGACCTTCTACAACGGCCGCATGTTCCCGCAGAAGTACCAGGGCGGCATCTTCGTGGCTGCGCACGGCTCGTGGAACCGCACCAAGCCGAGCGGCGCGCTGATCCAGTTCGTCTCGATGAAGGCCGACGGCACGGCCGACAAGCTCGAGACCTTCGCCGAAGGCTGGCTCGACGAGAACGGCATCTACCGCGGCCGCCCGGTGGACGTGGCCGTCATGAAGGACGGTTCGCTGCTCATCAGCGACGACTTCGCCGGCGCGATCTACCGCGTGACCTACAAGGCGCCCTGACCGCCTTGCCGCAGGCGCCTCGACAGGCGCCCGCCCCCGGGTGCGCTCCAGCAGTGCACCCGGGCTTCCGCCCTGCCGTTCCGGCGCGACCTTCCAGCTTTCGACCCATGCCTCCCATCCTGCTGTCCCTGTCGAGCGCCGTGCTGCTGAGCGCGGCGCTGGCGGCCCCGGCCCTGGCCTCCGACGCCACAGCCGGCCGCCAGAAGGCCGCCGCCTGCGCCGTCTGCCACGGGCCCGTGGGCATCTCCAATGCCCCCGACGCCCCCCACCTCGCCGGCCAGCCGGCGATCTACCTCGAACGCCAGCTGCGCGCGTACCGCAGCGGCGCCCGCGCACACGAGGTGATGGCCGTGATCGCCAAGCCCTTGAGCGACGCCGACATCGCCAACCTGGCGGCGTGGTTCTCGTCGATCCGCGTGGAAGCGCAGGCGCCGAACTGACACCACGGGCGCGGCGCCACCGCGGCCGGGACGCCGCGGCGCCGCGGCGCCGCGGCGCGTTCAACGTTCGGGTTCGCCCGAGGACCCGGTGTCGGACATCAACCGAAGAGCCTTCAATGGGCTCCAACCCGGTGGGTCCATACGCCAATGCATGAGCCTTGTGCGATTTTCAGCGAACTCATAACGCCTGCGCATGGATAGCATGCAGGACCTGCCCCGTGCGTACCCACTCGCGACGGCGGTCCACCCATGCACTCCCGACCATCCACACCACCGCCAACGTCGAAGGCCCTCTTCTGGGACCGGGTGGCACGCAAGTACGCACTCGAGCCAATGGCCGACCTGCCCGGGTACGAGGCGACGCTGCAGCGCGTGAAGTCCCTGCTGTCGCCCGACGATGCCGTGCTTGAGATCGGCTGCGGCACGGGTTCGACGGCATTGCGGCTGGCAGGCCATGCGCGCAGTTGGCTGGCCACCGACGTGTCGACGGGGATGATCGCCATCGCCCGCGAGAAACTTGCCGCGCAGCCCGTGCCGGCGCTGCGGTTCGAGGTGGCCGATGCCGACGCGCCGGTGGCCGCCGGCGCGTGCCACGACGCCGTGCTGGCCTTCAACGTGCTGCACCTGGTGTCGGACCTGGACGCGGCGCTCGACGCGGTGGTGTCTTCGCTGAAGCCGGGCGGTCTCTTCATCTCGAAGACACCCTGCCTGTCGGAGATGCACCCGGTCATCCCGCGCCTGGTGGTCCCGCTGATGCGCGCCCTGGGCAAGGCACCCGCGGTGCTGGTGTTCGGTGCAGCGGCGTTGCAGGCGGCGATCGAGCGTCACGGTCTCCTGATCGAAGCCGTCGAGCGGCACGGCACGAAGCGCAAGGACATCCGCGTGTTCCTGGTGGCCCGCAAGCCGGGGTGACCCGCGTTGACCACCTTCCAGGTGGGGCGGCATCCTGATCTACTCCACTGCGGCGGTCGCCGACCGCCCCTGCCACCCCACTGGCCACGTGCACCGATGAAACCCATCCTCTTGTTGCTGGCCGCCGCCCTCGTGGTGCTGGCCGCCCCCCGCGTGCACGCACAGGGCGCCTGGCCGGACAGGCCCGTGCGCATCATCGTGCCGCTGCCGCCGGGCGGCCCGTCCGACATCGTGCTGCGTGCGGCCATCGAGAAGATGCAGCCCGCCCTGAAGCAGCCCTTGCTCATCGACAACAAGCCGGGTGCCGCGGGCAATCTCGGCGCGTCCGAGGCGGCCCGCGCCGTGCCCGACGGCCAGACCTGGCTGTGGACGACCGACACGCTGCTGACGGTCAACCCGCATGTCTATGCGAAGCCGGGCTTCAAGCCCGACGACCTGGTGCCCGTGATGCGCGCCAGCGCCTTCAGCCAGACCCTGGTGTGCCACCCCGGGCTCGGGCCGAAGACGGTGGCCGACCTGGTGCGGCTGGCGAAGACCAGGCCGCTGAGCTACGCCTCGGGCGGCGCCGGGTCCCCCGGGCACCTCACCACCGAGCTCTTCAAGAGCGTGGCCGGCATCGACATGACCCACGTGCCCTACAAGGGCCCGGCGCCTGCCGTGCAGGACGTCATGGGCGGCCAGGTCGACTGCGGCTTCCTGGCGGGCCCCACCGTGCTGGCCCATGTGCGCTCGGGCAAGCTCGTGGCACTGGCGGTCTCCGGCGCCAGGCGTTCGCCGCTGCTGCCGGAAGTGCCCACGGTGGCCGAGGCCGGCCACCCCGGATTCGATGCCACGTTCTCCCTGGTGCTCTTCGCCCCCAGGGGCATGCCGAAGGCCATCATCGAGACCATGGCCAGGTCGCTCGACGACGCGCTCAGGCATCCCGAGGTCGTCGAAAGGCTGCGCCTGAGCGACCAGACCGTGGTCGCCGAATCGCCGGAGGCCAGCGCAGCGCGACTGTCGGCGGACTTCAAGACCTGGGGCGCCGTCGCGCGGCGCATCGGCCTGCAGGCAGACTGAGACACCACAACAAGGAGAAAAGATGCAGATCACCACCGGTCGTCCGGTCACGATGGCCCCGCGGGGCATGGTCACCTGCCCGCACGCGCTGGCCTCGCAGGCGGGCGTGGACGTGCTGCGCGCAGGCGGGTCCGCGGTGGATGCCGCGGTGGCCACGGCCGCGGCGCTGGCCGTCATCTACCCGCACATGACGGGCATGGGCGGCGACGCCTTCTGGCTGATCCACGACGCGAAGACCGGCGAGGTGCGCTACCTCGACGGCGGCGGCCGCGCGGCGGCGAGCGCCCGCATCGGCTGGTTCGACGAGCACGGACTGAAGGAGGTGCCGTTCCGCGGCATCCTGCCGGCCACGCTGACGACACCGGGCGCGGTGGCCAGCTGGGGCGAGGCGCATGCCGCCTTCGGCCGACTTCCGCTGGCGCGCTGCCTGCAGAGCGCCATCGACTACGCACGCCATGGCTTCCCGGTCACCGAGCGGCTGGCCGGCTGGATCGACCACGTGCGCGCCGACCTGGCCCCCCATGCCCACAGCGCCGCGATCTTCCTGCCTGGCGGCCAGGCGCCGCGCGCCGGCAGCAAGCTGGTCAACCCCGACCTGGCCCGCACGCTGGAAGCCGTCGCCGCGCAGGGCCCCGCCGGCTTCTACGGCGGCGAGGTGGGCGCCGAGCTGGCCCGCTTCTCTGCTGCGCAGGGCGGCTTCTTCACGCAGGCCGACCTGACGGCGCAGTCGGCCCGCTGGGGCGAGCCGCTGCAAGGCCGCTACCGCGACCTCACGCTGTACGAGACCCCGGCGCCCACCCAGGGCTTCACGGTGCTGCAGATGCTGAACCTGCTGGAGCCCTTCGAACTGCACCGGCACCCTTTCGGCAGCCCCGACCCCGTGCACCTGATGGTGCAGGCCAAACAGGTGGCCTACCACGACCGCGACCGGCACCTGGGCGATCCGCGCTTCGTGGACGTGCCGATGGCGCGCATGATCTCCAAGGAGCATGCCGACGCCCGCCGCACGCTGATGGACCCGGCACGCGCGCTGCCGTGGGACAAGGTGCCGTCCTGGGGCAGCCTGACCGGCGACACCGTCTACATCGCGGTGGTGGACGCCGAAGGCAACGCGGTGTCGCTGATCCACAGCCTGTACGGCGTGTTCGGATCCGCGGTGGTGGCCGGCAACACCGGCGTCCTGCTGCAGAACCGCAGCGCCTATTTCTCGCTGGACCCTGCGCATCCGAACCGGCTGGAGCCGGGCAAGACGCCGCTGCACACGCTGATCGCGTCGATGGGGTTCCGCCACGGCAGGCTGTGGAGCGTCGTCGGCTGCATGGGCGCCGACGGCCAGCCCCAGATCCACCTGCAGACCTACGTGAACCTGCTCGACCACGGCATGGACATGCAGCAGGCGCTGGAAGCGCCGCGCTGGCTGTCGGGCCGCTTCGCCCTGGGGGAAGCGCGCGACACGCTGCACATGGAGGGCCGGTTCGCAAAGGCGACCATCGACGAGCTGGAGCGCAGGGGCCACCCGGTCGACCGCTGGGGCGACTGGAACGAACTCGCGGGGCACGCGCACGGGATCCTGATCGACCTCGGCAGTGGCCTGAGGATGGGCGGATCGGACCCGCGCAGCGACGGCGCTGCCATCGGCTACTGAGCTCGGTCAGGGGCCGGCGGGGCCGGCTTCGGCGTCTTCGCGCAGGCCCTGCAGCGCCTGCTGCGTGGCTTCCAGGGCCTGGGTCCACACGGCGTGCTTCCACGAAGGCGTGTCGGGGTAGAAGGCATCGCGCAGGTCCTGCCGGATAGCCCGTGCCAGCACCGGCGTGGCCTCGGGGTGGCGGTGCAGCCAGTGGTCGGCGCGCAGCACGGCGTGCATGCGCGCTGGCGGCACCGTGCCGTACTCCAGGCAGATGCCGGTGTAGCGCAAGCCCGGCAGGCCATCGAGCACGGCATGCTGGATGGGCCCGGCCAGCGGGATGCTGGTGGAACTGCCGTTCTCCACCTGCGTCAGCCCCTGGCCCCACCAGCGCCGCGCGCGGGCCAGCGTGTCGGCGTCGTTGCGGCTGGCGAAGATGCGCTCGCCCACGCCGGTCGGGCCCAGGCCGGTGTGCAGGTCGATCCAGGCCAGGTGCCGACGCCCGGCCACGTGCTCGCGCAGCACGTCGCGAAAGCGCAGGTGGCTCCAGGTGGGCCGCTGTCCCCCGTAGAACAGGCCATCGGCGTGACGGAACTGGCCGCGCGTGACAGCGGCCTGGGCACGGCGGGCGTCCCAGGTGCTCGTCAGCGCGTGCAGCGCGGCTTCGTTGTTGGCCCCTGGTGGCCAGGTGTCGGGCAGCAGCAGGTGGTGGATCTGGTCGTAGTCGAGGTGGGTCGGCAGCGGCTGGGTGAAGTCGATGAAGTTGCGGTTGAGATCGACGTTGTCCTCGTTGACACGGCGGCCGTGCGAAAAGCCGTGCGGGTTGACGGCGTGCACGTGCAGCAGGGCCGTGTGGGGACCCGCGATGCGTCGCAGTTCGGCCGAGCGGCGCAGCAGGCCGCACTGCACGGCCGAGCCGGCATGGCCTTCGACGCCGTGCACGGCGCTGGTGGTCATCAGCACGTTGGGCGCATCGTCAGGGCCATCGAGGATCACGTCCATGGCCAGCGCCTCGCCGTCGCGGCCGGGCAGGGGCAGCACATGGCTCTGCACGCGCGCGCCGGCATCGGCCGCGGCCTGCAGCGCCCGCTGGCGGGCCTGCGCATAGCTGTCGCTGAACAGGCCGATCGCGTCGTCGTTCCTCGGGCTGGGTGTCTGCATGGCCGGCAGTGTAGGCAGCCGAACGGCGCGGCACCCCCCGCGATCGCGCGGGGGGCGGGGCCACGGGGTGCCTGCGCCTCGCCCCGTTGCCGACGGATACCGATGCGCGGCGACGGGAACTCCAGCGTTGCAGCGCGCCGTCCTACACTGCGCGCTGCCCAAGGAGGAGCGAACATGGTGAAGTTCGAATGCCCGGCCAGGCCGGTTGCAGCCCGCCGCAGGCTGCCTGGCACCCTGGCCCTGCTGTGCCTGCTGGCCGCCTGCGGCGGCGGCGACGGCACGGACACGCGCGACACGGCGGCGGCGCGCAAGCAGGCCCTCGCCAGCATCGAGCTCGAACGCGTGAGCCCGGCCGAACTGATGGACTGGGCTGCGCGCAGCTATCCGCAGTTCTTCACCGGTCCCACGGTCGACGGCACGCTCGCACCCTACGTCTACCGTCACTTCCAGGGCAGCGGGAACTACATCGGCCTGGACGGCGAACTGGTCTACGTGCTGGGCCCGCCTTTCGGCAACGTGCCGCTGCTGGTCGGCCGCGTCGGCGACTTCGAGTGCAGCGTGCGCTTGGCCACCTGCGTCGCCCCCAGCATCAGCGCGGCACCCGCAGCGCGCGAAGCGCTGGAAGGGCGCGCGGCCACCTTCAGCGTCGGGGTGGCCGGCGGGCCGTCACTGGCCTACCAGTGGTACCGCGAAGACGCTGCCCTGCCCGGAGCGACGGCGGCCACGCTGACGCTGCCAGCGGTCACGCTGGCCGACCAGGGCGCGCGCTTCAGCGTGAAGGTGAGCAATGCCAAGGGTGAGCAGACCAGCGCGCCGGCGACCCTGACCGTGGCGCCGCGCGTCGACACAGGCGCGCTGCTGGCGCTGATGGCGCGCTACGGGTGCAGCAGTTGCCACACCACCGGCACCGCCGGCTTCAGCGGCCCGGGCTTCGCCGCGGTGGGCGACCGCTACGCACCCACCGCCGACGCCATCAGCTACATCGCTTCGCGCATCCGCTTCGGCAGCAGCGGCCAGTGGGGCGGCAGCATGGCCGGTCGAACGGACGTGAGCCTGGCCGACGCCCGCGCCATCGCGGCGGGCATCGTGGGGCTGTCCACCCCGTGCCTGCCCGGGGCTACGACCAACGGGGCGGCCGCTTGTCGATGAAGGCCTGCACGCCTTCCAGGGCCGAGCCGTCCATCATGTTGCACGCCATCGTGCCTGCCGCGTCGCCGTAGGCAGCCTCGATGCCGGTCTCGAGCTGGCGGTAGAAGAGGCCCTTGCCCGCCGCGATGGCCACCGCCGGCTTGGCCACGATGGCCGCCACCAGGCGTTCGGTCTCGGCCTCCAGCTGTTCGGGCGGTGCCACGCGGTTGACCAGGCCCTTCAGCCGCGCCTCTTCGGCGCTGATGAACTCGCCGGTGACCAGCATCTCGAAGGCGGCCTTGCGCGACAGGTTGCGCGACAAGGCCACGCTGGGCGTGCTGCAGAACAGGCCCAGGTTCACGCCGCTGACCGCGAAGCGGGCGGTGCTGGCGGCCACCGCCAGGTCGCACATGGCCACCAGCTGGCAGCCCGCGGCGGTGGCGATGCCCTGCACGCGTGCGATCACCGGCACCGGCAGGCGCTGCACGGTCATCATCATGCGGCCGCATTGCGCGAACAGGCGCTGGTAGTACTCGAGAGACGGCTCGGCGCGCATCTCCTTCAGGTCGTGCCCGGCGCAGAAGGCCTTGCCGGCCGCGGCGATGACCACCACGCGCGCCTGCGCATCGGCGGCCACCGCATCGAGCTCGGCCTGCAGCGCCGTGAGCATGGCTTCGCTCAGCGAGTTGAAGGCCTGCGGCCGGTTCAGCGTGAGCGTGACCACGCCACGCGCGTCGGTGTCGCGCTGCACCAGGGGGGCGTCGGGAGCGTTCATGGGTTCTCCTGGTCGATGGCCTGCGCGGAGCGGGCACGCTCGCGCAGCTGGAACTTCTGGATCTTGCCGGTGCTGGTCTTGGGGATGGGCTCGAAGCGGATCTCCCGCGGCACCTTGTAGCCGGCCAGCAGGGTCTTGCAGTGCGCCACCAGGTCGGCTGCGGTGACGCTGGCGCCGGGCTGCGTCTCGACATAGGCCACCGGCGTCTCGCCCCACTTGGGGTCGGGCCGCGCCACCACGGCGCAGGCCAGCACGGCGGGGTGGCGGTACAGCGCGTCTTCGACTTCGAGCGAGCTGATGTTCTCGCCGCCGGAGATGATGATGTCCTTGCTGCGGTCCTTGATCTTCACGTAGCGGTCTGGCTCCATCACCGCCAGGTCGCCGGTGTGGAACCAGCCGCCGGCGAAGGCCTTGTCGGTGGCCGGCGGGTTCTTCAGGTAGCCCTTCATCGTGATGTTGCCGCGGAACATGATCTCGCCCATGGTCCGGCCGTCGGCCGGCACCTCGGCCATGGTCTCGGGGTCCATCACCGTCATGCCGTCCTGCAGCGCGTAACGCACGCCCTGGCGGCCGTTCAGCCGCGTCTGCTCCGACAGGCTCTGCTGCGCCCACGACTCGCGCTTGACGGCCACGCTGGCCGGCCCGTAGACCTCGGTCAGGCCGTAGACGTGCGTGATGTCGAAGCCCAGCTTCGCCATGCCCTCGATCATCGCGGCCGGCGGCGCTGCACCGGCCACCATGCCGCGCACCTTTTGCGTGATGCCCTCGCGCAGCGCCGCCGGCGCGGCGATGAGCAGGTTGTGCACGATGGGCGCGGCGCAGTAGTGGTCCACGCCGTGTTCGCGCATGGCGTCGAGGATGGCCTGCGCCTCCACGCGACGCAGGCAGACGTGCGTGCCGCCGAGCATCGCCACCGTCCAGGGGAAGCACCAGCCGTTGCAGTGGAACATCGGCAGCGTCCACAGGTACCGCGGGAACTGCGGCATCGTCCAGGTCGCGGCGTTGCACACGGCGTTCAGGTAGGCGCCGCGGTGGTGCGTCACCACGCCCTTGGGGTCGCCGGTGGTGCCGCTGGTATAGCTCACGGCGATGGCGTCCCACTCGTCGGCCGGGCCCTCCAGGCGCGGCAGCGGCTCGTGCGCGGCGATCCAGCTCTCGTACTCCAGGTGGCCCAGCCGGTCGCCGGGGCCGGCGTACTCGCTGTCGCAGACGTCGATGACCACGATGCTGCGGCCGTGCTCTTCACGCAGCGCGCGAAGCGCGAGCTGCACGGTGGGTGCGAACTCGCGGTCGGTGATCAGCACGCTGGCCTCGCAGTGCGCCATCTGCCAGGCCAGCAGCGGGCCGTCCAGCCGCGTGTTCAGCGTGTTGAGCACGGCGCCCAGTGCCGGGACGGCGTAGTGCGCCTCGACCATCTCGGGCGTGTTGGGCAGCATGGTGCTGACGGTGCTGCCGCGGCCCACGCCGGCGGCTTGCAGCGCCGCGGCCAGGCGCGCCGAGCGCTCGCGGCACTGCGCCCAGGTGTAGCGGCGGCGGCCGTGCACGACGGCCGGCAGGTCGCCGAAGACCTCGGCACTGCGTTCGACGAAGCCCACCGGCGTGAGCGCCGCGAAGTTGGCGACGTTCTTGTCCAGGTGCTGGTCGTAGATGCTCATGCATGTCTCCGCGGGCTCGGCATCGGCCCCTGGCGACATGGTAGCCGCGGCGCGGCGGGTCAGCCGGAAAGCGCGTCTAGACGTCGACGACGTCCTCGCCGGTGGAGGTGTCGGGCTGGTCGAAACCGTAGTGGCGCGAGAGGCTGTCCCAGGCCTCCTCGGCAGTCTCGACGAAGCTGAAGAGCTTGAGGTCGCCGGCGCCGATCATGCCGGTGTCCACGAGGTACTGGAAGTCGATCAGCTTCTCCCAGAACTCGCGCCCGAACAGCAGCACCGGGCGCGGCCGGCTCTTGCCGTTCTGCACCAGCGTCAGCGTCTCGAAGAGTTCGTCCAGCGTGCCGAAGCCGCCGGGGAAGCACACCAGGCCGATGCTGCGCATCACGAAGTGCATCTTGCGCAGCGCGAAGTAGTGGAACTGGAAGCACAGCTCCGGCGTGATGTAGGGGTTGGGCGCCTGTTCGTGCGGCAGCACGATGTTCAGGCCGATGCTCTTGCCACCCACGTCGTGCGCACCACGGTTGCCGGCTTCCATGATGCCGGGGCCGCCGCCGGTGACGACGTAGATCGGCGTGGGCAGCGTGCGCGAGCGCTCGGTGACCAGCGCCGCGAAGCGCTGCGCCTCGTCGTAGTAGCGGCTCATCCGCACGGCGTTCTCGGCACGGCGCAATGCGCTGGCGTCTCCCGCGACGCGCGCCTCGGCCAGCAGGCTTTCGGCCACGTCGGGCGGCTTGATGCGTGCGCTGCCGAAGATCACGATGGTGCTTTCGATGCCCTGCTCCTGCTGCACCAGTTCGGGCTTGAGCAGTTCGAGCTGCATGCGCACCGGGCGCAATTCCTCGCGCAGCAGGAAGGCGGTGTCGGTGAAGGCCAGGCGGTAGGCGCTCTCGGGTCCGCCGTACAGGCCCACCGGCTTGGCGGCGGCGGCGTCTTCCTCGGCGCTGGGAAAGTTGCGGGCGGTCAGTTCGGGGCGGGGGCTGTCCATGCGGGGTCCTGGGAGGGCCGGGTGAGCGGAACGGGCGGGGTGCGGGTGTCAGGCGCCGCGGTGGCCGCAGACAGGGCACTGCGGATTGCGCGGCACGGCGATGCGGTCCCAGCCCATGTTGCGGGCGTCGAGCATCAGCAGCTGGCCGGTCAGCGTCGTGCCGGCACCCGACAGCAGCTTCAGAGCCTCGGCCGCCTGCACGCTGCCGACGATGCCGACCAGCGGCGCGAAGACGCCCATGGTGGCGCAGGCCTCCTCCTGGAAGGTGGCCTCGGCAGGAAAGACGCAGGCATAACACGGCGCCTTCGGGTTCCGCGTGTCGTACACCGAGATCTGGCCGTCGAAACGGATCGCCGCGCCCGACACCAGGGGCTTGCCGTGGCGCACGCAGGCGGCGTTGACGGCGTGGCGCGTGCGGAAGTTGTCGCAGCAGTCGAGGACGACATCGACGCCGGGCAGCAGCCGGTCGAGCAGCGCGGCATCGGCCCGCTGCACCAGGGCCTGGACCTGCACGTCGGGGTTGATGGCCCCCACCGTGTGCCGCACGGACTGCGCCTTGGGCAGGCCCACGCGCGACAGGTTGTGCGCGATCTGGCGCTGCAGGTTGGTGACGTCGACGCTGTCGTGGTCGACCACCGTGAGACGCCCCACGCCGGCGGTGCCCAGGTACAGCGCCACGGGCGAGCCCAGCCCGCCAGCACCGATCACCAGCGCGTGGGCCTCCAGCAGGCGCTGCTGCCCTTCGATGCCGATCTCGTCGAGCAGGATGTGGCGCGAATAGCGCAGGAGCTGGTCGTCGTTCATGCCGGGCGGGTGGCACCGTGGGCCGACAAAAAACCCGCCAGGGTGGCGGGTTGGGTGGGCGTGGTGCCGGGTCTCACTGCTTGGTGTCGGCCTCGGCCTTGCGCTCGTTCTGCGTCTTGCTGACGACGACCGGCTTGCCGCGCAGCTGGTTCAGCGCCTGCACCAGCGGGAAGTCCTCGGGCGTGCCGAACTCCGGCAGCGGCTTGGGCGCTTCCTTGGCCTTGGCCAGCTGCTCCTCGATCTTGCGACGCGCTTCTTCACGCGCCTTGTCGCGGGCTTCGTCCTTCTTTTCGTCGCTGCCCTGAAGGTGCTTCTCGAGGTCGGCCTCGCGCATGCGCAACGCGGCGAAGACGTTGCCTTCGGCCGTCTCGTCGAGCCAGATGTCGGGCACGATGCCCTTGGCCTGGATGCTCTTGCCGGTGGGCGTGTAGTAGCGCGCGGTCGTGATCTTCAGCGCCGTGTCGGCGGTGAGCGGGCGCACGGTCTGCACCGACCCCTTGCCGAAGGTCTGCGCGCCCATGATGGTGGCGCGCTTGTGGTCCTGCAGCGCGCCGGCAACGATCTCGCTGGCCGAGGCCGAGCCCTCGTTGACCAGCACCACCAGCGGCACGCTCTTCACGGCAGCAGGCAGGCGCTTGAGGGGGTCGGCGCCGCGGCGGGCGTAGAACTCGGGCGAGGCCTTGAAGGTGGCGCGCGAGTCGGCGATCTGGCCGTTGGTGGACACCACCGTCACGTCGGGCGGCAGGAAGGCGGCCGAGATGGCCACCGCGCCGTCGAGCAGGCCGCCGGGATCGTTGCGCAGGTCGAGCACCAGGCCCTTCAGGTTGGGATCCTGCTTGTACAGCTCCTCGACCTTGCGCACGAAGTCTTCCACGGTGCGGTCCTGGAACTGGCTGACGCGAACCCAGCCGTAGCCGGGTTCGACCATCTTCGCCCGCACGCTCTGCATGCGGATCTCCTCGCGCACGATGGTCACCGGGAAGGTGCGGCTCTCCGCCTTGCGGAAGATGGTGAGGTTGACCTTGGTGCTGGGCTCGCCGCGCATGCGCTTGACGGCCTGGTCGACCGACAGGCCCTTGACCGGCGTGTCGTCGATGCGGGTGATGAGGTCGCCCGGCTTCAGGCCGATGCGGAAGGCTGGAGAGCCTTCGATGGGGGAGACGACCTTCACGAGGCCGTCTTCCATGCTCATCTCGATCCCGATGCCGACGAACTTGCCGCCGGTGTTCTCGCGGAATTCCTTGAAGGTCTTCTTGTCGAAATACTGGGAGTGGGGATCCAGCCCCGCCACCATGCCGGAGATCGCGTCGGAAATGAGCTTCTTCTCGTCGACGGCCTCGACGTAATCGCTCTTGACCATGCCGAAGACCGCAGCGAGCTGCTGCAGTTCTTCCAGCGGCAGCGGCGACAGCGAACTGCGCGCCACGGCCTGCAACTGCATCGTCGTCAAGGCACCGGCCACGGCACCTGCGATCAACAGACCCGCCACTTTCAGCTTGCCACCCATGTCGATAAGCCTTTCCCGACGAAGCGTCCGTCAGAGTGAACAGTCACTGAGACGCGGTTTCCAGTATAGGTCCGCTGCTCTGTTGGAGGGGCGCGCAGGGGGAAAGTTGCACCCCTGGGTCGCGCGGGCTCAGGAAGCTTCGCGTGAGAAGGTCACGACGTGGTCGACCGCCGGACGGATGCCGATCCATTCGCCGACTTCGTGGTCGTGGTGCGACGGCACGTGCGCCATCACGCGCTCGCCGCTGGCCAGCCGCAGCGTCAGCAGGAACTCCGAGCCCCGGAAAGCCTTGCGCTCGATCTGCGCCTTCACCGGGCTGGCGTCGTCGTGCACGATGTCGTCGGCGCGCAGCAGCACGTCGCACTTGCCGTCGGGATAGGCCAGCGGCAACGGACACTCGGCCAGATCCGCCAGTTCGCCCAGCGCCGTGTGCACGCAGGGGCCGTGGTCGCAGGCGACGATCTGCGCCGGCGTGAACACGCCGTGGCCGATGAACTGCGCCACGAAGCGCGTCGCCGGGCGGTGGTACAGGGTGTAGGCGTCGTCCCACTGGTCGAGGTGGCCGTGGTTCATGACGCCGATGACGTCGCCCACCGCAAAGGCCTCCAGCTGGTCGTGCGTGACGAACAAGGCCGTGGTGCCGGATTCCTTCAGGATGCCGCGCACCTCCTGCGCCAGTCGCTCGCGCAGGTCGACGTCGAGGCTGGAAAACGGCTCGTCCAGCAGCAGCAGGTCCGGCCTGGGGGCCAGCGCACGGGCCAGCGCCACGCGCTGCTGCTGCCCGCCGGAGAGCTGGTGCGGCGCGCGCCGGGCCGCCTGCGACAGGCCGACGAGGTCCAGCATCTGCTGCACCCGCGCAGCGCGCTCGCTGCGCGGCAGGTGGGCGACACCGAAGCCGACGTTGTCGGCCACGCTGAGGTGCGGGAACAGCGCGTAGTCCTGGAACACCATGCCGATGCGGCGGGCTTCGGGGCTCAGGTGCACGCCCACCGTGGCGTCGCTCAACACCTGCCCGCCCATCACGATGCGGCCCGCCGCCAGGCGCTCCAGACCGGCCACCGCACGCAGCAGCGAGGTCTTGCCGCAGCCCGAAGGGCCGATCAGCACGCCGATCTGCCCGGCCAGCAGGCCCAGCGATGCGCTGTCGACGGCCGCGCGGCCACTGGCGGCGCGCACGTAGCGAACGGAGACCGATTCCAGGCTCAGGAACATCCCTCCATCATAATCTCTCAATCAGAATGAGGATTGTTCGCATTTCTATGCACTGGTTGCCCTGCAGGCCCCGCTCATGAGGAAACACACGCCGCTCGCCTCCCCATGCGGACGCTGCTGACGCTCGTCTGCCTGCTGCTGGCGCTGCCGGTGGCCGGCGTGCTGGGATCCTGGCTCGCCCTGGACGATGCCGCACTGGAGGTGCTGCGCCACCAGGCCAGCACCGTGATGGTGGACTACACGCTGCAGTCGCTGTGGCTGGCGCTGGGCGTGGGGGTGGGCGTGGTGCTGCTGGGCGCCAGCACGGCGGCGGCCGTGACCCTGTTCGAGTTCCGCGGCCGCCGCGCCTTCGAATGGGCCCTGCTGCTGCCGCTGGCCATGCCGGCGTACGTGCTGGCCTACGCCTGGACCGACGCCCTGCAGTTCAGCGGCCCGCTGCAGACCGCCGTGCGCAATGCGCTGGGCCGCGAAGGCCCGATGTGGCCCGACGTGCGCAGCCTGCCCGGTGCCATCGTGCTGTTCGTGCTGTGCCTGTATCCCTATGTCTACCTGCTGTCGCGCGCGGCGCTGGGCGAGCGCGCGGTGCAGATGATGGAAGCCGCGCGCATGCTGGGCGCCGGCCTGCGCCGCCGCGTGCTGGAAGTGGCGCTGCCGCTGGCGCGGCCGGCCGTGGCGGCCGGCGCCGCGCTGGCCTTGATGGAAACCCTGGCCGACTACGGCGTGGGAGCCTACTTCGGCCTGACGACCTTCTCCACCGGCATCTACAAGGCCTGGCTGGTGATGAACGATCGGGTGGCCGCTGCGCAGCTGGCCTCGGTGCTGCTGGTGGTGGTGGCCTTGCTGCTGCTGGCCGAGCGCAAGGCGCAACAGAAGATGCGCTTCGCCGGGCCCAAGGGCGGAGCGGCCGGGGGCGCCACGGAAGCGCGCCCCATCGCCTTGCACGGCCCGGCCCTGGTGGCCGCGTGGGCGCTGTGCGGGCTGCCGGTGCTGCTGGGTTTCGTGCTGCCGGTGGCCTGGCTGCTGCGCATGATGTGGGTCGAGGCGCAGCAGTCGGACATCGGCCTGCCGCTGGGGCGCTTCGCCGGCTGGGCCTGGACCAGCTTCCAGCTCGCCGCGCTGGCGGCCGCCGCCGCCACCGTGCTGGCCGTGCTGCTGGCCTTCGTGCTGCGGCAGAAGCAGGGCCGGCTGCTGCAGCCGGCGGCGCGGCTGCTGTCGCTGGGCTATGCCGTGCCGGGCGCGGTGATCGCCATCGGCCTGTTGCTGCCGGTGGGCTGGCTGCAGGCGCGCTGGCCCGACGCGCCGGTGGCTGCGCTCTTCACCGGCACCTGGTTCGGCCTGGTGTTCGCGTACCTGGTGCGCTTCTCGTCGGTGGCGCTGCAGTCGGTGGAGTCGGGCTACGCGCGGCTGCCGCTGTCGATCGACGAGTCGGCGCGCATGCTGGGCGCCGGACCGCGCCGCGTGCTGCTGGAACTGCATGCCCCGCTGCTGCGCCGCTCGGCCATCGCCGCCGGGCTGCTGGTCTTCGTCGACGTCATGAAGGAACTGCCCGCCACCCTGGTGCTGCGCCCCTTCGGCAGCGACACGCTCGCGGTGGTGGCCTACAACTTCGCGCGCGACGAGCGCCTGGGCGAAGCCGCCCTGCCCTCGCTGGCCATCGTGGCCGTGGGGCTGATCCCGGTGCTGCTGCTGTCCCGGGCCATGCGCGCCCCCGGGGGCTAACATCCCGCGATGAGCACCAAGGTCCTGTTCGGCTTCCATGCCGTCACGGTCCGTCTGAAGACGGCGCCCGACTCCATCGTCGAGATCCACCTCGACCCCGCACGGCGGGATGCCCGCATGCGGCAGCTGGCCGAGCGCATCGCCGAGGCCGGCGTGAAGGTGGTGGACAGCGACGACGAGCGCCTCACGCGCCTGGCCGGTGCGCCGCGCCACCAGGGCGTGGTGGCGCGTGTCCACCCGCTGCCCAAGGCGAACTCGCTGGACGACCTGCTCGACGGCGTGCAGGGCCCGCCGCTGCTGCTGGTGCTGGACGGCGTGACCGACCCGCACAACCTGGGCGCCTGCCTGCGCGTGGCCGACGGCGCCGGCGTGCACGCCGTCATCGCGCCGAAGGATCACGCCGTGGGCCTGCAAGGTGGCCAGCGGCGCCGCCGAGACCGTGCCCTACCTGATGGTGACCAACCTCGCGCGCACGCTGGGCGAGCTGAAGGAACGCGACATCCGCATCGTCGGCACCAGCGACGACGCGCCCGGCACGCTGTACCAGGCCGACCTGCGCGGCCCGCTGGCGATGGTGCTGGGTGCCGAGGGCAGCGGCCTGCGCCAGCTCACGCGCAAGACCTGCGACCAGCTGGTGAGCATCCCGATGAAGGGGGCGGTGGAAAGCCTCAACGTGTCGGTGGCGTCGGGCATCTGCCTGTACGAAGCGCTGCGGCAGCGCGGCGGGTGAGCCCGGCTCGGCAGCGCGGGCCGGTCAGCGGCGTGGCGTCGCTACACTGATCGCTCCCTTGCCCGAGGCCGCGCCATGCCCGTCATCGAAGTCACGCACCCGCTCGTCAAGCACAAGGTCGGCCTGCTGCGCGACCACGAGATCTCGACCAAGAAGTTCCGCGAGCTGACCAACGAGCTGGGCCGCCTGCTGGCCTACGAGTGGAGAAGACCACCATCCAGTGCTGGAGCGGCCCGACCGAGATCGACCAGATCCACGGCCGCAAGGTCACCATCGTGCCCATCCTGCGCGCCGGCCTGGGCATGCTCGACGGCGTGCTGGACATGGTGCCCAACGCCAAGGTCAGCGTGGTCGGCCTGTCGCGCAACCACGAGACCCTGCAGCCCGAGCACTACTTCGAACGCTTCGTGGGTCATCTGGACGAGCGCACCGCGCTCATCGTCGACCCCATGCTGGCCACGGCCGGTTCCATGATCGCCACCGTCAGCCTGCTGAAGAGCCGCGGCTGCCAGGACATCCGCGCCCTGGTGCTGGTGGCGGCGCCGGAGGGCATCCGCGCGCTGGAAGCGGCCCATCCCGATGTGCGCTGCTGGACGGCCGCCGTCGACAGCCACCTCGACGAACGCGGCTACATCATCCCCGGCCTGGGCGACGCGGGCGACAAGATCTTCGGCACGAAGTAGGCGCCAGGGGCCGCGCGAGGCCTCAGAACCGCTTCATGAAGCCCAGCAGGCGCCGCATCAGCGGCGAGTACGGCGGCAGGAAGAGCTTCATGCCGTTCAGCCGCGACTGCCTGAACACGGGCTTGAGCTTGCTCAAGCTGTCGAAGCCCCAGCGACCGTGGTAGTGGCCCATGCCCGAGGCCCCGACGCCGCCGAAGGGCAGGCCTTCCTGGGCGATGTGCAGCAGCGTGTCGTTCACGCTCACGCCGCCGGCGTGGGTCTGGCGCAGGGCGTCGTCGGTGCGTGCCGCGTCGTGGTCGAACCAGTAGAGCGCCAGCGGCCGCGGGCGGGCGTTGATGAAGGCCATCGCCTCGGTCACGCTGTCGACACCGATCACCGGCAGCACCGGGCCGAAGATCTCCTCGCGCATCAGCAGGCTGTCGGCCGGCGCGCCCAGCACCACTTGCGGCGCCAGGCGGTGGCGGGCGTCGTCGCGCGCCGGGCCGTCGAACAGCGGCTCCAGGCGCGCACCCTGGGCCACGGCCTCGTCGACCCAGCCGGTCAGCCGCTCGTACTGCCGCGCGTTGACCACGCTGCAGTAGTGCGAGGCGGCCAGACCGCCCGGGTAGGCGCTGCGGGCGGCCTCGCGCAGCGCGGCGACGAACGCGTCGACCTGCGCCCTGGGGCACAGCACGTAGTCGGGCGCGATGCAGGTCTGGCCGGCATTGAGCAGCTTGCCGACCATGATGCGTTCGGCCGCGTGGGCGAGCGGGTAGCCGGGCGTCACCACGGCGGGCGACTTGCCACCGAGCTCCAGCGTCACCGGCGTGAGGTGCGGCGCCGCGCTCGCCATCACCTTGCGGCCGACGGCGGTGGAGCCGGTGAAGACGAGATGGTCGAACGGCAGTGACGAGAACTGGGCCGCCACATCGGCACCGCCCTCGACGACGCGCAGTTCGTCTTCGCTGAAGTGCTCGCCGACCAGGCGGGCCATCAGGGCCGAATAGGCCGGCGTGAACTCCGAGAGCTTGAGCATCGCGCGGTTGCCTGCGGCCAGCGCACCGACGAGCGGGCCGACCGCGAGCAGCAGCGGGTAGTTCCAGGGCACGATGATCCCGACCACGCCCAGCGGCTGCGGCACGATCTGCGCGCGGGCCGGCTGGAACCACAGCGCCACGCCGGCGCGGCGCGGCTTCATCCAGCCGCGGCCGTGGCGCAGCGCGTCCTTCACCGCCGACAGGCTGGGCCAGATCTCGGCCACCTCGGTCTCGATGGCGGGACGGCCGCCGAAGTCGCTGTCGATGGCCTGCGCCAGGGCCGTCTCGTGCTGCTGCAGCAGCCTCAGCAGGCGCTGCAGTCGGTCGGCGCGAACGCCCCAGGCGGGAAAGGGGGCCAGCGAGGCGGCGGTTCGCTGCCGCTCGAAGGCCGCATGCAGGTCGATCGGGCTGTCGTGGGTGTTCATCGGGTCACCTCAGGGTCTCCCGGCATTGTCCGTGCCCGGACAATTCCCGGCGAGGGAGGGCTCTCCAATCCGGCCCGCGCTGCAAGCCTGCCGTTAGGGTGGGCGCGCAAGATGGCCAACAGGAGACCGGTGATGAGTCAACGTGAAGTGTTCGTGGTCGGCGCGGCACGTGCCGCCATCGGCACCTTCGGCGGCGCGCTGAAGGATGTTCCGCTGTCGAAGCTGGCCACCACCGCCGTGGCCGCGGCGCTGGCACGCGCCGGCGTGGCACCGGCCACCATCGGCCAGCTGGCCATGGGCACCGTGGTGCCCACCGAGCCGCGCGACGCCTACCTCAGCCGCGTGGCCGCGCTCGATGCCGGGCTGCCCCAGGAAGTGACGGCCTTCAACGTCAACCGCCTCTGCGGCTCGGGCCTGCAGGCCATCGTCTGCGCCGCGCAGAGCATCCTGCTGGGCGACACCGAAGCCGCCGTCGGCGCCGGCGCCGAGTCGATGAGCCGCGGCGCCTACCTGCTGCCTTCGGCCCGCTGGGGCGCGCGCATGGGCGACGTGCAGATGCTCGACTACGTCATCGGCGCGCTGCACGACCCCTTCCAGAACATCCACATGGGCATCACCGCCGAGAACGTGGCTGCGAAGTGCGGCATCACGCGCGAGATGCAGGACGAGCTGGCGCTGGAAAGCCAGCGCCGCGCGGCACGCGCCATCGCCGAAGGCCGCTTCGCCTCGCAGATCGTCGCGGTGGAGATCCCCTCGCGCAAGGGCCCGGTGGTGTTCGACACCGACGAGCACGTGCGCGGCGACGTGACGGCCGAGCAGCTGGCCAAGATGCGCACCGCCTTCAAGAAGGACGGCAGCGTGACGGCCGGCAACGCGTCGGGCATCAACGACGGCGCGGCCGCCGTGGTGCTGGCCTCGGGCGACGCCGTGAAGGCGCAGGGCCTGAAGCCGATGGCGCGCATCGTCGCCTACGGCCACGCGGGCGTGGAGCCGGCGACCATGGGCCTGGGACCGGTGCCGGCCACGCGCGCGGCGCTGGCGCGCGCCGGCATGAAGGTCTCGCAGCTCGACGTCATCGAGTCGAACGAGGCCTTCGCGGCCCAGGCCTGCGCCGTGGCGCGCGAGCTCGACTTCGACCCGGCCAGGCTGAACCCCAACGGCTCGGGCATCTCGGCGCCACCGGCGCCATCCTGGCCACCAAGGTGGTGTACGAGCTGCAGCGCACCGGCGGCCGCTACGGCCTGGCCACGATGTGCATCGGCGGCGGCCAGGGCATCGCGATGATCTTCGAGCGGGTCTGACCCGTCGGGCCCGGACGGCACGTCACGCTGCGGTCCGGGGTCATGCCCGGCTGGCTATGCTTGCGGCATGAAACTCTCGCGCCTGTGGCAGCCGCGCCACCCCCTGTTCTGGGCCATGATCGGCTTCAACGTGCTGTCTTCGGTGTGCAGCTGGGCCATGCGCGCCCTGCCGCTGAACACCTTGGGGCTGCTGCTGATCGGCAGCGTGGCCCTGGGCAACGTGGCGATGGGCCTGCTGGCGGCCTGGAAGCTGATGCAGGACCCGCCGAAGCCGGCCGACACGCCTCAGGGCTCGCGCTTGAAATAGCGCTCGCCCCTTCGCCAGCCGCACCAGGCCTTCCGGCCTCGCGCGCGCGGGCTCAGGGCGTGCCGATGAACAAGTAGGCGTTCGACGAACCGCTGCTCGATCGCCCCCAGGCGACGAAGGCCGGCCCGAAGGGCGTGAGCCCGCCGAAGTAGAGGGCCGCCGAATCCAGCCAGCCCGGGCGGAAGGGTTCGCTGTAGCGAAGCCCCATGCGGCCGACCTCCAGCGACAGGCCCACCCGCAGGTCGCCGCGCAAGCCCAGCGGCATGCGCCCGATGATGCGTTCGCCCCGCAGCTGCAGGTAGCGCATGCTGTCGCCCACCAGCTGGCCGACCGCGAAACCCGACAGGTTCAGGAACCCGCCCAGCTGTGCGGCGTCGTAGAAGGGCAGCCGGCCGCTCGGCGACCCGCTCGCCGACACGCGCCCCAGCAGCACCCACGGGCCCAGCTTGGTGGCAGCGCGCCCGTCGGCCGTCCATCGCGTGTAGGGCTCCCGCGTGCTGTCGAACCACCCCAGGCGCGCCTGCCAGCCGCTGCTGGGAAAGAAGGCGCCGTCGAGCTGGTCGAGGTCGATGTCGGCGAACCAGCCCTGCACGCGGTGTGGCCCCACCGGGAAGATGGGCACGCCGGTGTCGAGGTCGTAGCGCTTGATGCTGCCCGCCACACCCAGGCGCACGCGGCCGAGCAGGCCGGCATTGGCGCCCAAGGCCAACTCGTAGCCGCGCTGCCCGACGCGGAACAGGCCCAGTCGCAGGTCGTTGGCGAAGTAGCCCAGCGACGTGCGCTGGTGGTACAGCGAGCCTTCGACGAAGCTGCGCTGCCCGGCGTCGAGAGGCTGGTAGACATCGACGGCGCCACCGAAGGTGCTGCCCACCTCGCCCGTGAAGATCGCCTCGCCCCCCAGCGCGTTCAGCCGCGTCTTCTGGTACGCGGCGCGCAGGCTGAAGGTGGACCCCGAGCGCAGCGTGTTGTTCAGGCCCAGGCCGAAGCGCAGGTAGTCCGGGCCCCAGCTCTTCTCGACCGGCGTGACACGCAGGACGTTGCGATCGCCCCGCACGCTGAGCGCGTAGTCCACGCTCTGGTACAGGCCGTCGCCGTAGACGCGGCCGAGGTCGCGCTGCAACGCGGCCACGTCCAGCGGGTCGCCGGTGGCCTGGCGCAGGTAGCGCGAGACCAGCGTGGCCGCACCCCAGCCCGGCAGCGCCACCTCGATCTCGTCGATGCGCGGGGGCGTGCCGGGCCGGCGCTCGATGCCGGCCTTCCAGGCCGCGTGACGCTCCGGTGGCAGCGACAGCGCCCGCAGGCGCTCGGCCACGGCCTCGGCCGCCAGCCGGCCGCGCTCGGCGGTCTCGGCATGCTTGTCGAAGTCGGCGGCGGTGATGCCCTTGAGGTCGGGCTGGATGTAGATGTCCTGCGGCTTCAGCGTCGCCAGCGACTGCGTGACGTTCTGCTCGGTGAGGATGCCCACCACCTGCGCCGACACGCTGAGCAGCGAGCCCACGTCCTCGGGCGCCAGCAGCGGGGAGCCGACGTTGACGGCGATCACCACGTCGGCCTCGCAGAGTTCGCGCGCTTCGCGGATGGGCAGGTTGTCCACCAGGCCGCCATCCACCAGCTTGCGCCCGCGCCAGTCCAGCGGCGCCATCAGCCCCGGCACCGACATGCTGGCCCGCATGGCCTGCGACAGGCTGCCGCTGCGCAACACCACGCGCTCGCCGTTGCCGATGTCGGTGGCCACGATGGACAGCGGCAGCGGCAGGTTCTCGATCATCGGCTCGCCCTGCTCGGCGAACACCAGCCGGTTGAAGAAAAGCTTGATCTTCTGGCCCGAGACCACGCCCGGCGGAGACATCACGCCGCGCGCCGTGTAGCCCAGCTCCGTGCCCGGCAGCACACGGCGCAGGGTGCGCTTGTTGCGCACGTTCAGCTCGGTGTAGTCGGGGTCGTCGATGAACATGTCGCCCCACTCGGCGCGTGCCAGCTCCTCGCGCATCGAGGCCGGCGAGCGGCCGGCGGCAAAGGCGCCTGCCACCAGCGCCCCCATGCTGGTGCCGGCGACGCAGTCGACGCCCACGTTCAGGCGGTCCAGCACCTCCAGCACGCCGACATGGGCGGCACCGCGCGCGCCCCCGCCGCCCAGCACCAGGCCGACGCGCGGCCGGGGTGCTGCGGCCCCCGGCCCGGCCGACGTGGCACCGGCGACGCTGTCCGGGCGCTCGCTCACCAACTGCGCCAGGGCCGGGCCAGCGGTCGCCGTCAGCGCGGTCAGCGCAGTGAGCAGCCGCATGGCGTACAGGGTGCGCCGACACGAACGCAGCCGCGCGGCATCGCATCCGCTGCGCGACAGGATGGCGGGATGCAACGCAGCGGCTCGACGGGCGGACATGCACGCATCGTAAAGGGCCCGCGCGCCGTGAAGAACTTCCCGGCGCGTCGCGAAGACCTGCGCTCTCCCTGCCGATAACTGAAAGGACGCGCCGCGCGTCAGGAACGAACTCGCCGATCGTGTCGCCGCCCCCCCTTCCTTCGACCGAACCCATCGAACGACAGGTTCTGCGTGCTCAGGCCGAGATGACGATCGATCGTTCGCGATCGTCGAACATTGCCGGCATACCGTTCGCGATGCTGGTGTGCTGGCTGCTGTGGGACAACGTGGACCAGCGCCTGCTGGTCGCCTGGCTGGCCGCCAAGACGGCGATCGGCCTGCTGCGCATCTGGGTGACGCAGGCCTTCGACCGCGACCGCCCCGAAGGCAGCCTGCGCTGGACGCGGCGATTCGACATGGCCCTGGTGGCCGACGGCCTCCTCTTCGGCATGCTGGGCACGGCGATGATGCCCAGCCAGGCCCCCGTGCTGGCAGCCACGCTGACCGCCACGCTGCTGGGCATCGCCGCGGTGGGCCTGGTGGTGCTGTCGATGAACCACCGGTCGACGATGGCGCTCATCCTGCCGCTGATGGTGCCGCCGATGGTCTACCAGTTCTGGCTGGGCGACTCCATCTCGATCTACACAGGCCTGGGCATGGCCGTCTTCCTGGCCCTGGTGGCGGTGGAGGGGCGGCGCGCGTCGAACCACACGCGCGACATGCTGCGGCTGCGCTTCACCATGGACGAGCTGGCCGCCAGCCGGCAGCAGGCCCTCGAACTGGCCGAGCGCAGCAGTGCGGCCAAGGACCAGTTCGTGGCCACCATCAGCCACGAGATGCGCACGCCGCTGCACGGCATCCTGGGCCTGGCGCGCGAGGCACGCCGGTCCGATACGCAGCAACCGTCGGGCCAGCGCGAAGAGACGCTGCGCACGCTGGAGCGCACCGGCGAACACCTGTTGTCGCTGATCGACGACCTGCTCGACTTCTCCCGCATCGAGCGGGCGCACCTGCGCCTCGAGCAAGAGAGCTTCGACCTCCACGCCATGCTGATGGCGGTGCAGAGGCTGACGCGGGTGTCGGCCGCCGACAAGGGGCTGTCCCTGCTGTTCGACGTGCACCTGCCCGACCCCTGCTGGGTGCATGGCGATCCCGCACGGCTGCGGCAGGTGCTGGTGAACCTGCTGGGCAACGCCGTGAAGTTCACGGCGCAGGGCAGCGTCACCCTGAAGGCGCGTCGCGAAGGCGACGGCGAGGCGGCGCCGCTGATCGTCGAGGTCATCGACACCGGCCCCGGCGTGCCCGAAGCGGACCGCGAACGCATCTTCCAGGCCTTCCAGCAGCTCGACAGTTCCTTCGCACGGCGCCACGGCGGCACCGGCCTGGGGCTGACGATCTCGCGCGAGCTGGCGCGTGCGATGGGCGGCGACCTGCGCTGCACCGCCGCACCGGGCGGCACCGGCGCCAGCTTCCGGCTGGAAGTGCCCTTGCCTGCTGCCGAGCCGCCGACCCGCCCGCCCCTCTCACTGCCCGCCCCGCAGGCGCCGCTGCCCGCCCCTGCCGCCGTGCCACCGACGGACGGCGGCCTGCCGCGATCCTGGTCAGGCCGCGTGCTGCTGGCCGAAGACAACGCCGTCAACGCGCTGCTGGCCACGGCCATGCTCGAACGCGCCGGGGCCGAGGTCGACGCCGTGGAAGACGGCGAGCAGGCCGTGGCCCTGGCCCGCCGGCGCCGCTACGGCCTGGTGCTGATGGACTGCCAGATGCCCGGCATCGACGGCTTCGAGGCCACGGCGCAGATCCGCGCCTTCGAAGCCGCCAGCGGCCAGGGGCCCGTGCCCATCGTGGCCCTGACGGCCAACGCGATGCAGGGCGACCGCGAACGCAGCCTCGCCGCCGGCATGAACGAACACCTGGCCAAGCCCTTCCGCGAAGAGGACCTGCGCGCCGTGCTCGAACGCTGGATGCCGCGCGGCTGACACCGCAGGCGCCGCACGCTGCGGCGTCAGCCCAGCGCTGCAGCCAGAGCCTGATCGACGTCCCACAGGATGTCGTCGATGTGTTCCAGCCCCACCGAGATGCGCACCATGTCCGGCGGCACGCCGGCGGCCAGCTGCTGTGCCTCGTCGAGCTGGCGGTGCGTGGTGCTGGCCGGGTGGCTGATGAGGGTGCGCGTGTCGCCGATGTTCACCAGGTGGCTCATGAACTGCGCGCTCTCGATGAACTTCACGCCGGCGGCCACGCCGCCCTTCACCCCGAACGCGAGCAGCCCCGACGCACCACGCATCTGGCGCTGCAGCAGCGTGTGCTGCGGGTGGTCGGGCAGGCCGGGGTAGTTGACCCAGCCCACGGACTGATGGCCCTGCAGGAACTTCGCCACTGCCAGTGCGTTGGCGCAGTGCCGTTCCATGCGCAAGGGCAGCGTCTCGACGCCCTGCAGGATCTGCCAGGCGCTCATCGGCGACAGCGCGGCACCGTAGACCCGCAGCGTCTCCATGCGGCAGCGCATCGTGAAGCCGAAGTCGCCGAAGGTCTCGAAGAACTTCACGCCGTGGTAGCCGGGCGAGGGCTCGGTCATGCCGGGGAACTTGCCGTTGTCCCAGGGGAAGCGGCCGCTCTCGACCACCACGCCGCCCAGCGTGGTGCCGTGGCCGGCCAGGTACTTGGTGGCGCTGTGCACCACCACGTCGGCGCCCAGCGCCTGCGGGTTGCACAGGAAGGGACTGGGCACCGTGTTGTCGACCACCAGCGGCACGCCGTGCGCGTGGGCGACGTCGGCCACGGCCGCGATGTCGAGCACCAGCAGGCTGGGGTTGCCCAACGTCTCGGCGAACACCGCGCGCGTGTTCGGCCGCATCGCCGCGGCGAAGGCGTCGGCCGACGCGCCGTCCACGAACGTCGTCTCGATGCCGAACTTCTTCAGGTTGACCGCCAGCATCGTCACGCTGCCACCGTACAGCGCGCCGGCCGCCACGACGTGGTCGCCGGCCTGCAGCAGCGTCATCAGCGCCATCGCCTCGGCGGCCATGCCCGAGGCGCTGGCCACCGCGGCGCGACCGCCTTCCAGCGCCGCCACGCGCTCCTCGAGCGCGGCCACCGTCGGGTTGCTCAGACGCGAATAGACGTTGCCGAAGGTCTGCAGGTTGAACAGGCTGGCGGCGTGTTCGGCCGAGTCGAAGACGAAGCTGGTGGTCTGGTAGATCGGCAGGGCCCGCGCGCCCGTGGCGGCGTCGGGGATCTGCCCGGCGTGGATGGCCAGGGTCTCGGGGCGGAAGCGACGGTCGGCCATGGCCGGCTCAGCCCGCGCGCCGGGCCGAGATGACGCCCGTGTTCACGCCCACCCAGTGCAGGCCGCCGAAGAGGCGTGCGTGCTCGATCTTCACGCAGCGGTCCATCACCGAGTCCATGCCGGCCGCACGCGCGATGGCGTCGGCCTCGTCGCTCGTCACCCCCAGCTGCTGCCACAGGCAGCGCGCACCGACGGCCGCGGCGCTGCGGGCGATGGGCGGCACGTCGGCCGTCTTGCGGAAGACGTCGACCAGGTCGACCGCGAAGGGGATGTCTTCCAGGCTCGGGTAGCAGCGCTCGCCCAGCACCTCCTGGTAGCGCGGGTTCACCGGCACGATGCGGTAGCCCTTGGCCTGCATGTACTTCGCGGCGAAGTAGCTGGGCCGGTGCCACTCGGCCGACAGGCCCACCACCGCGAGGGTGCGGCAGTCGCGCAGGATGCGGCGCAGCGTGGCGAGGTCGGAACTCATGCAGCCATACTATCCGCTCGGCCCCCCACACGACCATCCGGCACACCCACCATGACGCGCATCGCCCTCGTCCACGCCCTGGCGCATTCACAGGCCCCCATCAACGCAGCGATGGAGCGCCTGTGGCCCGAAGCCACGCGCATGAACCTGCTGGACGACAGCCTGTCGGCCGACCTGGCCCGCAGCGGCCGTCTCGACGATGCGATGACGGCGCGCTTCATCGCCCTCACCGACTACGCCGTGTCCACCGGCGCGCAAGGCATCCTGTTCACCTGCTCGGCCTTCGGGTCCTGCATCGAGGCCGCGGCGCGCAAGCACGCCCGCATGCCCGTGCTCAAGCCGAACGAGGCCATGATCGAAGAGGCCGTGGCCTTGCAGGCGCAGCGCGGCGGCGCCATCGGCCTGGTGTCCAGCTTCCCGCCCACCCTGGTGAGCATGCCCCCCGAGTTTCCGGCCGGGATCACGCTGCACACGGCGCTGGCCGATGGCGCCCTGGACGCACTGAACCGCGGCGACGGGGCAGCGCACGACGAGATCACCGCCGCGGCGGCCGAGACCCTGGCCGCCCGCGGCTGCACGATCATCGCGCTGGCGCAGTTCAGCATGGCGCGCGCCGCCCCGCTGGTGGCCTCGCGCACCGGGCTGCCGGTGATGACGACGGTCGACTCGGCGGTGCGCAAGCTGCGCGCCGGCCTGGGCTGAAGCGCCGGCGCGGTTCAGTACTTCAGCTGCAACCTGCCCATCTGCTCGCGCGTGATGCCGGGCACGTCGCCGCGCGGGCCCCAGCGGTTCAGGTTCCAGGCGCCGTCGCCCACCCAGGCTTTCAGCAGCTGCAGGTTCTTCGCCCGCTCCGCGTCGGTCTCGCCGAGGTACTTGTACATGTTGCCGGGCTTCTTGTCGGCCGTGGACGTTCCGTCGTCGAGGCGGCGCATGAAGGCGCCGGAGTCGGGCCAGCCGATGAGCTGGATCAGGTCGCCGTAAGTGGAGGTGCGGGGACCCGTCTTCTCTTTCTTGTACTTCTCCTGGTCCAGCAGGAAGTCCGCCAGGGCTGGCGACTCCTTGCCGTGGCACTCGTCGCACTGCGCCTTGATCAGCGGCTGGATGTCGTTCCGGTAGGTCACGTCGGCGGCCAGCGCTGGAAGCGCCGTGGCCACCAGCACACAGGAAGCAAAGATCTGGACTTTCACGGCAGGGTCCCTTTCGTTCGACGACGGGCCGCCGCAGCGCTGCGGGGAGAATGGTGCGCACCACCTGGCGATGCCCGTTAGACAACCGATGCTAGGGACGGCGCCTGTCTGCGACCTTGACCTGTCGCAAGCAGCCAGCCTCAAGGCAAACCCGCGGACCCCCTCCCGTCGCCCGCATCCCGGACTCCCCGCCATGCAAACACCTTTCGAGATCGGCAACGGCCAGCAGACCACCACCTGGGAGGCCTGCATCGCGTTCTACGAGTCGCTGGCCGCCGCCCACCCGCAGGCGCTGCGCTTCTGGCGCATCGGCACCTCCGACGGCGGCAGCGCCCTGCACGCCGGCGTGGTGACGGCCGACGGCTGCTTCGACCCCGTCGCGCTGCACGCACAGCAACAACAACGGCATCCACCCCGGCGAGCCCGAAGGCATCGACGCCTGCATGGCGCTGGTGCGCGACCTCTGCACCGACCCCGCACGCCGCGCCGCACTGGGCCGCACGGCCTTCCTGTTCGTGCCGGTCTACAACGTCGACGGCTGCCGCGACCGAAACGACACCTCTCGCGCCAACCAGGTCGGGCCCGAGCAGTTCGGTTTCCGCGGCAACGCGCTGCACCTCGACCTGAACCGCGACTTCGTGAAGTGCGACAGCACCGCAACGCGCGCCTTCACGCAGCTGTTCGCGGCCTGGGACCCCGACGTGATGGTGGACACGCACACCTCCAACGGCGCCGACTACGCCTACACGATGACGCTGATCGCGACGCAGCCCGACAAGCTCGGCGGCGCGCTGGGCGAGCACCTGCGTACGCAGATGCTGCCTGCGATCCACGCCGCGATCGCCGCGCGGGGATGGCCCGCATGCCCCTACGTCAACCCGGTGGGGCGCACGCCCGACCAGGGCATCGCCGACTTCCTGGACACCCCGCGCTTCTCCACCGGCTTCGCCGCGCTGCACCACACCATCGGCTTCATGCCCGAAACGCACATGCTCAAGCCCTACGCCGACCGCTGCGCCTCGATGAGAGCGCTGGTCGACGTGTGCCTGGCCTGGACCGTGACGCACGGCGAGCACATCGGCGCCCTGCGCCGCGCGGCGCGGGCCCGTTCGCCTGCCGCGTGGCCGCTGCGCTGGCGCATCGACAGGGACCGGCCCACCGCCCTGCGCTTTCGCGGCTACACGGCGGTCGAGCAGCCCAGCCGCATCGGCCGCTACCAGCGCCTGGTGTACGACCGCAGCCGGCCCTGGGAGAGAGACATCCCGCACTACGCGCACGCCGCGGTGAGCGACGACATCGCCGGTGTCGCCGGCTACCTCGTGCCGCAGGCCTGGCGCGAGGCGATCGAACGGCTGGCCCTGAACGGCCTGCGCCTGCATCGCCTGACGCGCGAGCTGCCCGTCACCGCGCGCGTGCACCGCATCGAACACGCCGCCTGCCGGCCCCTGCCGTACGAGGGGCGGGCCTTCTTCGACGAGCTCGCCCTGTCGACCCGCACCGAGCCGGCGGTGGCGCGGGCCGGCGACGTCTGGGTCCCGCTGGCGCAGCCGCGCTCGAGACGCTGGAGCCCATGGCGCACGACAGCTTCTTCCGCTGGGGCTTCTTCGCCAGCGTGCTGGAACGCAAGGAGCACTACAGCGACTACGTCTTCGAGGACACGGCCGAGGCCATGCTGAACGACGAACCCGGCCTGCGCGACGCCTTCGACCGCTGGGCGGCCGCCGAGCCGGGCCGCCTGGACGATGCGCAGCAGGTGCTGGACTTCATCCACGCCCACGGCCGCCGCCACGCCGAGCCCGGCTTCCGCCGCTACCCGGTGCTGGGCCTGCCCGACTCGCCGCCGGCGGACGCGCTGGCGCCGGGTGCGATCGGCGCACAGGGCGGCCTGCAGGCGCCCTGAAGGCCCGCCTCAGGGCGGCGCAGGCGCTGTCTGCTCCAGCAGGCGCTTCACCGTGGCCAGCAGCTTGGACAGGTCCAGGGGCTTGGTGAGGTAGGCCGCGAAGCCGGCCACCGAGGCGGCCTCGACGCTCGCGCGCGAGCCATCGGCGCTGACGGCCACCACCGGCACGCTGCGCGTGGCCTCGTGGGCGCGCAGGCGTGCGAAGACCTCGAAGCCGTCGATGCCGGGCAACTGCAGGTCGAGCAGCAGCAGGGCCGGCGGGTCGCACTGCGCGACCTTCAGGCCTTCGAGCGGCTGCTCGACGCATTGCAGCACCAGGCCGGGCACACGCGCCAGCATGGCCTGCATCAGCAGGACGTTGACCGCGTTGTCCTCGATGTACAGCACGCGGCGCGGCGGCGCGTCGGCGGCCGACGGCAGGCCGGGCGCGCCCGCCAGGCGACTGGCCTGCGGCACCCGGCGCTCGGCCACGGGCAGGCGGAACCAGAAACGGCTGCCCACGCCCGGCTCGCTGTCGACCCCCATCGTGCCGCCCATGGCCTCGACCAGGCGCCGCGACAGCGCCAGGCCGATGCCGGTGCCTTCGATGCCGCGGCTGGCGGCATCGAGCCGTTCGAACGGCGTGAACAGCCGCAACACCTGCTCGGCGTCGAGCCCGCGCCCGCCGTCCCGCACCTCGACGTGCCAGGAGCCGGCCACCAGCTCGCAGCGCAGCTCGATGTCGCCGCCGGGCCGGTTGTACTTGACGGCATTGCCCAGCAGGTTCAGCAGCACCTGCTTGACGCGCATGCGGTCACCGCGCAGGGCCGAGTCGGTCGCCAGTGAAGGCGCCGGCAGCAAGCGCACGCCGCGTTGCGACGCGAGGCCCCGCACCAGGGACAGGCAGTCCTCGAAGAGATCGGCCAAGGGCACCGCGGTGTGCTCCACGGGCAGGTGGCCGCTCTCGATGCGCCCCAGGTCCAGCAGTTCGTTGATCAGCTGCAGCAGGTGGTGGCCGCCGTTGGCGATCTCGCGCAGGTGGGCCTGCTCGGACTCGCCCAGCGACAGTGCCGGATCGGTCTGCAGCAGTTCGGTGAAGCCGATGATGGCGTTCAGCGGCGTGCGCAGTTCGTGCGACATGTGGGCCAGGAACTGCGACTTGGCGCGGCTGGCCTGCTCGGCCACGTCGCGCGCGGCCAGCAGCGCTTCCTCGGCCTGCTTGCGGGCGGTGATGTCGACGCCGAAGCCGTAGACGATGCGTCGCCCGTCGGGACCGGGCGGCCCGGCCACGTGGGTGAGCTCGAGGTCGATGCGGCTCCGGCCACCGCACGCGGGGTAGCTGCGTTCGCTGCGGTGCTCCTCGCCGGCCAGCGCACGCAGGAGTTCACTGCGCGTCGTGAGAAAGCGCTCCTCGCCCACCACCTCTCTCATCTCGCGTCCGGTCAGTTCTTCCGCGCTGCGGTCCCACAAGCCCGCGAAGCGCGAGTTGACGTAGGTGTACCGGAACTCGCTGTCGAAGGCCGCGATGTAGCCCGGGAAGGCGCCGAGCAGCGCGCCCTGCCTCGCTTCGCTGTCCCGCAGCGCCCCCAAGGCCTGCTCTTCGGCGGTCACGTCCCGGAAGCTCCACACCCGCACCACGCGATGGCGCCCTTCGGCCGGCATGCAGCGGCGCAGCAGCACACGGCCGTCGCGCAGGGCCACGCGCCGTTCGTCGGGCAGGTTGTGTGCGACGATATCGGCGATGCGGGCGAGCTCCTTCTCGGGCTCCACGAACAAGGGCGCCGCCGCCGCCAGGATGGCCGCTGGCGTCAAGGCCTCTTCGGCGTCGCGCGGCAGGCCCCACATCTCGAGCATGCGTTCGTTGATGAAGCGCACCGGCTGGTGCGGGTCGAGCGCATCGCTGGCGAAGATGGCGTCACCGGTGGCGTTGAGCGTGCGGCGCAGGTCCTCGGCCACGGTGGCCAGGGCCTCGCTGGCGCGTGTCTCCTCGGTCACGTCGCGCGACACCATGGCCACGCAGCGCAGGCCGGTGTCGTTGTCGCGGTAGGGGTGGTAGCGCGTCTCCATCAGCCGGCCTGCCAGCTGGGGCGTGAAGACCGGCGACCGCACCAGCCGCTGTTCCTGCTGGTCGATGGAGTCCTTCAGCGCGCGTTCCCGCTCGGGCGGCAGCTTGCCACCCAGCACCTCGTCGGCACTGCGCCCGACGGCCTGGTCGCGCCGGATGCCCGTGGTCAGGCACCAGGCGTCGTTGACCAGCCGGTAACGCCGGTCCTCGTCGACCACCGACACCGGGTCGGGCATCGAATCGATGACGAGCTGGTAGGCGCGCAGCTCGCGCTCGGCCGCCTGGTGCGCGCTGAGGTCGGTCCACAGTCCGACCGACCCCGTGCTCTGGCCCGCGGTGTCGAACAGCGGGGTGGCGTTGTTGTGGCACAGCAGCAGGCTGCCGTCGGGCCTGTGCAGGCGCACCTCGTAGGAGCCGCGTTCGCCGCGTTTGCGCGCTGCCAGGGCCGCGTCGAGGATGGGCAGGTCCCCGGGGCTGATGAACTCGCGCGCCGAACGTCCGATCACCTGCTCGCGCGAGCGGCCCAGCATCTGGCACATCGACGGGTTGAGGTCGACCGTGAGGCCGCCCTGGTCGATGAACCAGTAGCCCTGCGAGGTGCTCTGCATCAGCGTCGACAGCAGGTGATGCTGCTCGGCCAGAGCGCGACGCGCGCGTTCGGCCTCGGACGCACGTTCGGCCTCGGAACGCTGCGCACGAATGGACGCGTACAGGGCCTGCGCACTGCGATGGGCCGCCAGCCACATCAGGGCCATGAACAAGGTGACTGCGACGGCGAGGGCTGGCTGCGGAGCGCCGTGGACCCCTGCAAAGGCCAGGTACAGAGGGAACAGCACCGGCACGGCAAAGAGCAGCGCTGCCACCCGGTCGTAGGCCGTGGCGACCAGCGAGCCGCCCACCATGGCCATCAAGGCCACCACCACCACCACCAGGTCCTGCTCTGCGTGACCCAGCGACCAGGCGACGAGCACGGGCAAGCTGCCCCAGGCGATGCCGTGCAGCAGGAAACTCGCCCGGTACAGCCCTCGCCAGCGCGCCACCCCGTCGCGCCGCCCGCCATGCGCCTGGCGCACGCCGATGCGGACAGCCAGTGCCGTGAGCAGGCCGAGCGCCCAGAGCCCGATGACCGCACTGCCGGTGGAGGTCCACAACAGGACCGTGATGACCACGCCTGCAACGGCCGCGGCACCGATGGCGGTGGGCGCCATGCGGTGGTGCAGCTTGATCTGCGCTTCTTGCAGCGCCGGTTCGGCCGGCGACATGGAAACAGACAACGTGGACGACAACGACGGATCCTCTCGCTGCGGGCCGTTGCGTTGACGGTTCTCCCTCCGCTGAGTCAATTATTCGCTGTAACACGCGGCAAGCGCCACCAGCGCGACAAAGACGAGCACGAGAAAGGCGGCGCAATTCGGCATCGCCAAGGGCTCGGGCATGGCCGTCTCTCATGCCGCGATCCCGGGAGAACACCCACAGGAGGGGCCCCTGGCGGCGGCGCCGCGGCCCGTGAGGGACCACAATGCGGTCATGATGCGCGCCCTTGTTCCGTTCACGGTGGCACGGCCGGCCTTGCCGAAGGGTGCGGGCTTGCAGGGCGACGTTTTGCGGGACCAGGAGCGCAGCCCTTGAGCGCCGCCGCCCCCCCACCCGACATCGGCGCCCTCATCGCCCGCGTCAACGCCGGCGAGCCGGGGGCGCAGGACCAGCTATTCACCGCAGCGTACGGCGAACTGCGGCGCCTGGCCCGTTCACGCCTGCGCGACGGCGGCCGCAACACGATGATGGACACCACGGCGCTGGTGCACGAGAGTTACCTGCGCTTCCTGAACGGCACCACGCTGCGCGCCGAGGACCGGCGCGCCTTCTTCGCCTACGCGTCGAAGATCATGCGCTCGGTGATCATCGACACGGTGCGCGAACGCCAGGCGCAGCGCCGCGGCGGCGACCTCGACAAGCTCACGCTGAACACGCAGCTCGTCGACGACCTGCCCTCGGGCGAGGAAGAGGTGCTGCACGTGCACGAAGCGCTGCAGCGCCTGGCCGAAGCCGAGCCGCGGCTGGCCCAGGTGGTGGAGATGCGCTACTTCGGCGGAGATCGCCGACGCGCTGGACGTCACCGAGCGCACCGTGCGCCGCGACTGGGACAAGGCGCGGCTGCTGCTGAGCATGATGCTGCGCGAGTAGCGCACTTCTCGGCGCTGGTACGACAGCTCGCGCTGCCAACCGCAACCTGCAGCATCAAGCGAACGCCGCGGACGGGCTTTGCCCGACCGCTGGCGTTGCCCCCTTGAGGGGGCGGCCGAAGGCCGTAGGGGGTGGGCCCACTACTCTCCTTTCACCACGCCTTCGCGCCGCGGGTCGGCCGCGCCGAACCAGCCGGTCGCCGTGCGCTGCAGGGCCTGCAGGCCGCTGGTCATGTCGGTTTCGACGACGGTGTGGCCGCGCGCCTTCAGGGCCTCGACGGTGGCGGCCGGGAAGCGCCCCTTCTCCAGCACCGTGGGCCCGTTGAAGCTGCCGAAGTTGGGCAGGTTCACGGCGCGTTGGGCGTCCAGCCCCCAGTCGAAGCTGGCCACCAGCGTCTTGGCCGTGAAGTGGATGATGGCCGCACCGCCCGGCGAGCCGGCGCTCATCAGCAGGCGGCCGTCGCTGCGGTCGAACACCAGCGTGGGGCTCATGCTCGAGCGCGGGCGCTTGCCCGGCTGCACGCGGTTGGCGATGGGCCGGCCCTGCGCATCGGCCGGCACGTTGGAGAAGTCGGTGAGCTGGTTGTTCAGCAGGAAGCCGCCGGGCAGGCCGGTGCCGCCGTCGCTCATCACGCGCGCGCCCCACACGGCTTCCACCGTGGTGGTCATGGCCACGGCGCGGCCCTCGGCGTCGACGATGCTGATGTGGCTGGTGCCGTACTCCGGCTGGTCGGGCATCGGCGCCCCGGCCGTGCGCGCGCCGGCCGGGTTGCCGGCAGCGGCCGTGCCCATGCTGCGCGGGCCGATCAGGGCGGCGCGCTGGCGCAGGTAGGCGTCGTCGAGCAGGCTGGTCCAGCGGCCGGCGGGCGCGGCCACGAAGTCGGGGTCGGCCACGAACAGCGCGCGGTCGGCGTACGCCAGGCGCGCCGCCTCGGTGTAGGCGTGCAGCCAGTCCACCCCCGGCACGCCCGCCTGCAGCGGCTGCGCCACCGGGGCGCTGCGCTCCAGCAGGCCGAGGATCTGCATCATCGCCAGGTGGCCCGACGACGGCGGCGGGAAGCCGCAGACGCGCAGCGGGGTGGGCGTCGTGGCGCGCCAGTCGGTGCAGATAGGCTCGCGCTGGCGCGGCTGGTAGCCGGCCAGGTCGGCCAGCGTCAGGCGACCGGGGTTGGTGGCATGGCCGCGCACGCGGCGCACGATGTCTTCGGCCACGGGGCCCGTGTGCAGCGCTGCCGCACCGCGGGTGGCGACGTCACGCAGCACGGCGGCCAGCGCCGGGTTCTTCAGCAGGTGGCCCACCGGCCTGGGCTGGCCGTCGGGCTGGTAGAAGTAGGCCGCGGCCTGCACGTCGGTCTTCAGCGCCTGCTCGGTCGACAGCTGCGTGTGCATGCGCGGGCTGACGCGGAAACCCTGCTCGGCCAGGGTGATGGCCGGCTGCATCAGCTGCGCCCAGGGCAGGCGCCCGTGCACGCGGTGCGCGGCTTCCAGCATCTTCACCGCACCGGGCACGCCCACGGCCAGGCCGCCCACCACGGCGCGGTCGAAGGGCAGCGGCTTGCCGTCGGCCTGCAGGAACAGGCGTTCGTCGGCGGCGGCCGGCGCCGTCTCGCGGCCGTCCCAGGCACGCACCTGGCGGCCGTCCCAGTGCATCAGGAAGGCGCCACCGCCGATGCCGCTGCTTTGCGGTTCCACCAGGGCCAGCACCATCTGCACCGCCACGGCGGCGTCGAGCGCGTTGCCGCCGGCCTTCAGCACCTGGTAGCCGGCATCGGTGGCCAGCGGGTTGGCCGCCGCCACGGCGAAGCGCTGGACCGCCCAGCCGGGCTTGTCGACATAGCCGGAAGCGCCCTCGGGCAGGGCCGGGATGCTGTAGGTCAGCGCCGGCGGGGCGGGCGGCGTGGCACAGGCCGCCAGCGCGGCGGCCAGCGCCAGCAGCAGGGGACGCCAGGGTCGGAAGGGCTGGGTCATGACGGAGCGGGCAGCAGAAGGCGCGAACAATGACAGGGCGCCGAGCTGCCGTGAAGCGCGGTGCCCGCTGCTACACTGCCGCCCGTCAGGAGAGAGTTCCCCCGTGGAACCGCCGAAGGCGAGCTGCAAGGCGTAACGCTCAGGCAAAAGGACTGACTTCCTCACCTCACTGGAGAGAGGCCCTCGGAAGACGTTTCCGGCGGCCCACCGAAGGGGCAAGGGCTGCCGGCCTCCCACCGACAAGGGCGGGGCGCGGCAGTACCGAATCTCTCAGGTAAAGCGGACAGCGAGGGCCCCCTGCACCACCGTCGTGGCGCAGGACTTCAAGCCCTCGAAGGATTCCGCCATGAGCTCCACGCCCGACCCGGCCCCGCTGCTGAAGACCCCCCTGCACGACCTGCACGTGCGCCTGGGCGCGCGCATGGTGCCGTTCGCCGGCTACTCGATGCCGGTGCAGTACCCCGCCGGCCTGATGGCCGAGCACAAGCACTGCCGCGACAGCGCCGCGCTGTTCGACGTCTCGCACATGGGGCAGCTGCGCCTGGTGGGCGCCGACGCCGCCGCCGCGCTCGAGACCCTGGTGCCGATGGACGTGATCGACCTCGCCGCCGGCCGCCAGCGCTACGCGTTCTTCACCAACGTCAGCGGCGGCCTGCTCGACGACCTGATGATCGGCCACCCCACGGCGGCCGCGAAGGCCGCCGGCTTCGGCGACCTCTTCCTCGTCGTCAACGCCGGCTGCAAGGACGCCGACCTGCTGCACCTGGCCACGAACATCGGCCACCGCTGCCAGGTGGTGAGCATGCCCGAGCGCGCGCTGCTGGCGCTGCAGGGCCCGCTGGCGGCGCAGGCGCTGTCGCGGCTGAACCCGGGCGTGGCGGCGCTGACCTTCATGACCGGCGACGTCTTCACGCTGGCCGGCGTGCCCTGCTTCGTCACCCGATCGGGCTACACCGGCGAAGACGGCTTCGAGATCTCGGTGCCCGAGACGTCGGCCGTGACGCTGGCCGAGATGCTGCTGGCCCAGCCCGAAGTGAAGCCCGCCGGCCTGGGCGCGCGCGACACGCTGCGCCTGGAAGCCGGCATGTGCCTGTACGGCCACGACATCGACGAGACCACCAGCCCCATCGAGGCCGGCCTGGCCTGGGCCATCCAGAAGGTGCGCCGCCCGGGCGGCGCCCGCGAAGGCGGCTACCCCGGCGCCGACGTCATCGCCGCGCACCTGGCCGGCGGTGCGCCGAGCAAGCGCGTGGGCCTGGTCGGCCTGGAGCGCGTGCCGGTGCGCGAAGGCACGACCCTCGTCGACGCCCACGGCCACAAGCTGGGCACGGTGCGCAGCGGCACGCTGGCGCCCACCGTCAACCAGCCCATCGCCATGGCCTACCTGCCGCTGGACCACGCGCTGCTGCAGCACGAGGTCTACGCCGAAGTTCGCGGCAAGCGCCTGCCCATGCGCGTGAGCCCCATGCCCTTCAACCCCCATCGTTACCACCGCTGAACGGAGCCCCGCACCATGACGACCAAGTTCACCAACGACCACGAGTGGATCAACATCGAGGACCACGACGCCGCCGTCGTCGGCATCACGCTGCACGCGCAGGACGCACTGGGTGACGTCGTCTTCGTCGAGCTGCCCGAGGTGGGCCGCACGTACAAGAAGGGCGAGATCGCCGGCGTGGTCGAGAGCGTGAAGGCCGCGGCCGACCTCTTCATGCCGGTGGAAGGCGAGGTCGTCGAGGTCAACGAGGCCCTGCGCGCCGACCCGTCGCTGGCCAACAGCGACCCGATGGGCAACGGCTGGTTCTTCAAGGTGCACATCACGCACATGGAGCAGTTCGACGAACTGATGGACCCGCCGGCCTACGACGCGCTGTTGAAGACGTTGTCCTGACCACCCTGGTCGCCCTGCCCTCCCCCTCCGACCCCACACCACGGCCCGCACCATGTTGATGTCCGCCCTGAAGCCCCTCGACGCGCTGGAGAACTCCACCGAGTTCTCCGCCCGCCACATCGGCCCCTACGAAGACGACGAGCGGCACATGCTGTCGGTCATCGGCGCGGCCTCGCGCCGCGCACTGATCGAGGCCATCGTGCCGCGCAGCATCGCGCGCAGCAAGCCGATGGCGCTGCCGGCGCCGCTGAGCGAAGCGCAGGCGCTGGCCGAGATGAAGCGCGTGGCCTCGAAGAACAAGGTGCTCAGGAGCTTCATCGGCCAGGGCTACCACGGCACGCACACGCCGGGCGTCATCCTACCCGGCCTGGTACACCGCCTACACGCCCTACCAGGCCGAGATCTCGCAGGGCCGCATGGAAGCGCTGGTGAACTTCCAGACCATGGTCTGCGACCTCACGGGCATGGCCATGGCCAATGCCAGCATGCTCGACGAGGCCACGGCGGCGGCCGAGGCCATGACGCTGGCCAAGCGCAGCGTGAAGAACAAGAGCAGCACCTTCGTGGTGGCCGGCGACTGCCACCCGCAGACCATCGAGGTCATCCAGACGCGCGCCGCCCCGCTGGGGCTGACCGTGGCGGTGGCCAATTCCGAGAAGGAGTGGGACGCGCTGATCGCCGGCGGCGACTACTTCGCCGCGCTGATCCAGACGCCCACCACCGACGGCAGCGTGTACGACCTGCGCGCCGAGGCCGAGCGCATCCACGCGCACCAGGCGGCCTTCATCGTGGCGGCCGACCTGCTGGCGCTGACGCTGGTCACGCCGCCGGGCGAACTGGGCGCCGACATCGCGCTGGGCACCACGCAGCGCTTCGGCGTGCCGATGGGCGGTGGCGGCCCGCACGCCGCCTACCTGGCCTGCCGCGACGAGTACAAGCGCAGCCTGCCGGGCCGCCTGGTGGGCGTCAGCATCGACAGCCACGGCCATCCGGCCTACCGGCTGGCCAACAGCACATCCGCCGCGAGAAGGCCACCAGCAACATCTGCACGGCGCAGGTGCTGCTGGCCGTCATCGCCAGCATGTACGCCGTCTACCACGGCCCCGCGGGCCTGAAGCGCATCGCGCAGCGCGTGGCCAGCTACACCGCCATCCTGGCGCAGGGCCTGCGCCAGATGGGCGTGAAGGTGGTGAACGCCTGTGCCTTCGACGCGCTGTGCCTGGACACCGGCGCGGCGACGGCCGAGATCGTCGCACGCGCCGAAGCGCAGGGCATGAACCTGCGCCGCTTCCGCGAGTGGGGCGACACGATGCTCGGCATCGCGCTGGACGAGACCACCACGCGCGACGACCTGCGTGCGTTGTGGGCGCTGTTCGCGCAGCCCGGCCAGGCGCTGCCCGAGGTCGCGGCCTTCGAGAAGGGCATCGATTCGCTGATCCCGGAGAGCATGCGCCGCACCACGCCTTTCCTCACGCACCCGGTGTTCAACACGCACCACAGCGAAACGCAGATGCTGCCTGAGCGACAAGGACCTGGCGCTGGACCGCAGCATGATCCCGCTGGGCTCCTGCACGATGAAGCTCAACGCCACCAGCGAGATGATCCCCATCACCTGGCCCGAGTTCGCGCACGTGCACCCGTTCGCGCCGCGCGAGCAGCTGGCCGGCTACTGGGAGATGAACGACCAGCTCTGCGCCTGGCTGAGCCAGGCCACGGGCTACGCCGGCGTGAGCCTGCAGCCCAACGCCGGCAGCCAGGGCGAATACGCCGGCCTGCTGGTCATCAAGGCCTGGCACCAGAGCCGCGGCGAGGGCCACCGCCACATCTGCCTGATCCCCGAGAGCGCGCACGGCACCAACCCGGCCAGCGCCCAGATGGTGGGCATGACGGTGGTGGTGACCAAGTGCGACGCCATGGGCAACGTCGACATGAGTGCGAGCAGCACAGCCAGGACCTGGCCGCGGTGATGATCACCTACCCCAGCACGCACGGCGTGTTCGAGGTGCGCGTGAAGGAGCTGTGCGCGCTGGTGCACCAGCACGGCGGGCGCGTCTACGTCGACGGCGCCAACATGAACGCGCTGGTGGGCGTGGCCGCCCCGGGCGAGTTCGGCGGCGACGTGAGCCACCTGAACCTGCACAAGACCTTCTGCATCCCGCACGGCGGCGGCGGCCCCGGCGTCGGGCCGGTGGCGGTGGTGGCCGACCTGGTGCCTTTCCTGCCGGCGCACCGCACGGCCGGTCTCGGCAGCGAGCTGAGCGTGGGGGCCGTGAGCGCCGCGCCGCTGGGCAATGCCGCCGTGCTGCCCATCAGCTGGATGTACTGCCGCATGATGGGCGCCGAGGGCCTGCGCGACGCCACCGAGGTGGCCATCCTGAGCGCCAACTACATCGCCGCGCGACTGGCCGAGCACTACCCCGTGCTCTACAGCGGTGGCGACCCGGGCCTGAAGGGCGGCGGCGTGGCGCACGAGTGCATCCTCGACGTGCGGCCGCTGCAGAAGCTCACCGGCATCGGCGCCGAAGACGTCGCCAAGCGCCTCATCGACTACGGCTTCCACGCGCCCACGCTGAGCTTCCCGGTGGCCGGCACGCTGATGGTGGAACCCACCGAGAGCGAGCCGCTGGCCGAGCTCGACCGCTTCTGCGACGCGATGATCGCGATCCGGCACGAGATCGCGAAGATCGAGGCGGGGGCCTGGCCGAAGGAGGACAACCCGCTGAAGAACGCGCCGCACACCGCCGAGGCGCTGATGAAGGCCGACTGGCCGCACGCCTACACGCGCGAGGAAGCGGCCTACCCGCTGCCCGCGCTGCGGCGCCAGAAGTACTGGTCGCCGGTGGGCCGCGTCGACAACGTCTGGGGCGACCGCAACCTCAGCTGCAGCTGCCCGCCGCTGAGCGACTACAGCGCCTGAAGCCGGTGACCGCCTGTGGTGCCTGAAGAGGCAGGCAGGCGGCACCGTTGGCCGGCTGCGGCTGCCAACGCCCGGCCCGTCCCAGGCCGTCCTCCCTTCACGCGCGCCGCACGCCGTGGCCACCGTCCGGCCACGCCTTCCGGCCAAGCCCGCACGGCTCGTCGCCGTGCACGCTGACGACTTCATCGTCCGGGCGCTGCAGCTGTTGCGCGAGAGCCATGTGCGCGCCGCGCTGGTCGTCGACGACGGTCGGCACGTCGGGGGGGTCTCGAGCGGCAACGTGGTCAAGGACCAGGTGCACCTCAGGGGCGAGCCGATCGGCTTGGTGTAGACCTGCATCAGGGGCCACGGCGCCTGACCAGCGACCGTGCACGGCCGCAGCCTCGGCTTCAGGCACCGATCGCCCGCAGCGCCCGGCGCTGCGATCTGGCAGGTCATGCGGGAGCTCATTCCACGATCTGCCGCCTGTAGGGCGATCAGCATCGGGTATCTCCCGCCATGTGCCTGCCCCGCATGAACGCACACCCTCACCCGCCCTGCAGGTGCCGCCCCGGCACCAGCCCCGCCGCCGGAAGCCCCCGTGCCGTCGGCTGATCCCGGATTCGAGGCGCTGACCGTGCTGGACTCGATGCACCAGCACATCGCCTTGCTCGACACGGCCGGGCGCGTCGTCGCCGTGAACCGCGCCTGGCAGGACTTCGGCCGCCGCAACGGCACCCGGGCTCCGGCCGACAGTGCCGTGGGCATGAACTACCTGGACCACTGCCGCACGGCTGCAGGGACCATCATCGACCCCTGGGCCGAGCAGGCCCGTGCCGGCATCGCCGATGTGCTGGCAGGCCGGGAGGCGCTGTTCGAGCTCGAATACCCCTGCCATGCCGGATCGGAGGATCGCTGGTTCCTGATGCGCGCTTCGCCGCTGGCCGGCCAGCGAAGCGGCGCCGTGGTGTCGCACGAGGACATCACGGCGCGCTGGATGCTCGAGCAGCAGCGCGCCGGGCTGATCGCCGAGTTGCTGACCGCCAACCGCGAGCTCAACGAGTTCGCCTACGTCGTGTCGCACGACCTGAAGGCGCCATTGCGTGGCATCAGCTCGCTGTCGAGCTGGCTGCTGGAAGACTGCGGCGACAAGCTGGGCGAGGAGGGCCGCGGGCAGCTGGGCCTGATCGCCAGCCGCGTGAAGCGGCTGTCGGGCTTGATCGACGCGATCCTGGCCTACTCCCGCGCCGGGCGCAGCCAGGTCGAGCGCGAGCCGGTAGCGCTGGAACCGCTGGTGCGCAACACGATCGACCTGCTGGCTCCGCCGGCACACGTGGTCATCGAGATCGCCGACGCGCTGCCCGAACTGAGCCTGCAGGCCGTGAAGATCCAGCAGGTCTTCCAGAACCTGCTGTCCAACGCCATCGACTTCATGGACAAGCCGCAGGGCAGCATCCGCGTGGGGTGCCTGCGCGAAGCCGGGTGCTGGCACTTCACGGTCGCCGACAACGGCCCCGGCATCGAGCCCCGGCACTTCGAGCGCATCTTCCAGCTGTTCCAGACGCTGGACTCGCGCGACCAACGCGAGCGCACCGGGGTCGGCCTGGCCCTGGTGAAGAAGATCGTCGAACTGGAGGGGGGCCGGATCTGGGTCGATTCGCTGCCGGGCCAGGGAACGACCTTCCACTTCACGCTGCCCGCCGCGGCCATGACCACCGGCCCGCTGGGCCACTGACACGGAGGTCACGACGATGACACCAGAGCAACACATCCTCCTCGTCGAGGACGACGACATCGACGCGCTGACCGTCAGCCGCACGTTGAAGGCACTGGCTGCGCCCAACCCGCTGGACCGCGCCCACGACGGCGAGCACGCCCTGGCCATGCTGCGCGACCCGTCTCGCCCGCGGCCCGGACTGATCCTGCTGGACCTGAACATGCCGCGCATGAACGGGCTGGAGTTCGTCGCCGAGATCAAGCAGGACCCGCTGCTGTGCATCATCCCCGTGGTGGTGCTGACGACCTCGGCCGAGGAAGGCGACCGCACGGCGGCCTTCAGCCGCAGCGTGGCGGGCTACATGGTCAAGCCGGTGGACTACCCGCAGTTCGTGCAGGTGATGCAGCTGATCCGCGACTACTGGATGACCAGTTCCACCCCGCCCTGAGCGGCACGCGCAGGAACGACGTGAACCACTCCTCCCCCACCGCGACCCCTGGCCTCGAGGACACCGAGGCCGTCGACGCCGGTCTGGACGTGCTGCTCATCGAGGACGACCTCGTCGACGAGATGGCAACGCTGCGGACCGTTGCGGCCGCCGGACTGCCCTACCGCATGCAGGTGGCGCGTTCGCTGGCGCAGGCGCGCGTCGCGCTGGGCGCCCGCCGCTTCGACGTGATCCTGGCCGACTACCGACTGCCCGACGGCAGTTCGTTCGACCTGATGGGCCTGTTCGACGACCAGCTCGTGATCTTCGTCACCGGCGCCTGGGACGCCGAAGCCGCCGCGAGAGCGCTGCGCCTGGGCGTGCACGACTACCTGATCAAGGACAGCGGCGGCACCTACCTCCAGCTGCTGCACTACCGCGTGCTGACCGCCTTGCGCCAGCGCCGCCTGGCGTCCCAGCTGCGCGACAGCGAAGCCCGGCTGCAGGCCATCCTCGACCACGCACCGGCGGCCATCTCGGCGCGCGACCTGCAGGGGCGGCTGATCCTCTCCAACCGCCGCCATTCGACCGGCCTGCAGCGCGGAGACGGCGAGGACCTCGCCACGACGCAGATTGCACTGCTGGCCCCCGTCGAGTGCGAGGAGCAGACGACCGGGCCCGACGGCAGCCAGCGCACGCTGCTGACGGTGCGCTTCCCGATGGTCGATCCCCAAGGCGTCACACACGCCATCGGCGCGATCTCGGTCGACATCACGGCGCGCAAGCTGGCCGAGCAGCAGATCAGCCAGCTGGCCTTCCACGACGCGCTGACGGGACTGCCGAATCGCCGCATGCTGGTCGATCGCCTTCAGCAGGCCTGCGCCACCAGCGCGCGACACGGACACCACGGCGGCGTGTTCTTCCTCGACCTGGACCACTTCAAGGCCCTCAACGACAGCCTGGGACACGACCACGGCGACCTGCTGCTGCAGACGGTGGCGCAGCGCCTGCTGCACAGCGTGCGCGGCGAGGACACCGTGGCGCGCCTCGGCGGCGACGAATTCGTCGTCATGACCGTCGGCCTCGATGCCGACGAGCGCACCGCCGCCCGTCAGGCCGCCGTGGTCGGTGAGAAGATTCTGTCCGCGATCACACTGCCCTGCCAGCTGGGGGTACACACCCACAGCATCACGCCAAGCATCGGCGTGAGCCTGTTCCACGGCCGCGAGAAGTCCATCGACGAGGTGCTCAAGCGCGCCGACCTCGCGATGTACCAGGCCAAGGCCGCCGGGCGCGGCACGGTGCGCTTCTTCGATCCGCTGATGCAGCGCGCGCTCGACAGCCGGCAGACGCTCGAGACCGAGCTGCGGGGCGCCGTCGAGGCCAGCGAGCTTCGCCTGCACTTCCTGGCCCAGGTCGACGACCGGCTCGGCGCGGTGGGTGCCGAGGTGCTGCTGCGCTGGCAGCATCCCCGCCACGGCCTGCTGCTGCCCGACCGCTTCCTGGCCCTGGCCGACCAAGCGGGGCTGATCGTGCCCATCGGCCGCTGGGTCATCGACCAGGCCTGCAGGCAGATCGGTGCCTGGGCGGTACGCGGCGAGACCAGGGGCCTGCACCTGTCGGTGAACGTCAGCGCGCGGCAATTCCGCGACGAAGGCTTCGTCGACGTGGTGCTGCAGGCCCTGCAACGCCATGGCAGCGACCCGACCCGGCTTCGCCTGGAGCTTCGGGAAGACCTCTTGCAGGACCACCCCGAACGCACCCTGCGCCACATGCAGGCCTTGAAGGACGTGGGCGTGGGCTTCGTGATGGATGACTTCGGCATCAGCTACTCGTCGCTGGCCAGCCTGAGACGGCTGCCGCTGGACCAGATCAAGATTGCCCGCTCGCTGATCCCGCAGATCACCTTCAATCCGGGCGACGCGGCGGTGGTGCGAACCATCGTCGGTGTCGCCCACGGCATGGGCTTCGGCGTCAGTGCCTCGGGCGTGGAGACCGAGCTGCAGCGCGCGCTGCTGCGCGAGCTGGGCTGCTCGCTGTGGCAGGGCCACCTGTTCGGCGCCGCCGCGCCGCTGGCCGACTTCGAGGCGATGCTGGGCTCGGCCGCCTGCGCGGCACGCAGCGTCGCGCCGACGGCCTAGGAGTCTGGGTGGCGGGCTGACACAATCCGGCCACCGGGCCCGCGGCGTCGCCGTGCAGCCCCCAGCAACTGGACCCCTTGTCATGGCCGTTTCCGTATTCGACCTCTTCAAGATCGGCATCGGCCCGAGCAGCAGCCACACGGTGGGCCCGATGCGAGCGGCGCGGCTGTTCGCTCGCCACCTGCAGAACGAGGCGCTGCTGCCGCGCACGGCGCGCGTGCTGAGCCAGCTCTACGGCAGCCTGGGCGCCACCGGCAAGGGCCATGGCAGCGACAAGGCCGTGCTCCTGGGACTGGCCGGCCACGAGCCCGACACGGTCGACGTCGACGCCGTGCCGGCGCTGCTGGAAGCGATGCGCAGCCAGCGGCGCCTGTCGCTGATGGGCGAACACGCCGTGGCCTTCGACGAGCGCGAAGACCTGAAGTTCTACCGCCGCGAAAGCCTGCCCTTCCACGCCAACGGCCTGCGCTTCTCGGCCTTCGACACGGCCGGTGCCGAGCTGGCGACGCGCGTGTACTACTCGGTGGGCGGCGGCTTCGTGGTCAGCGACGAGGTGGCGGCCGACGGCAGCCGGCAGAAGGTGATCGCGCCCGACAGCACGCTGCTGCCGCTGCCCTTCCACAGCGGCGAGGAACTGCTGCAGCGAACGAAGGACATCGGCGGCAGCATCGCCGACGTGATGCGCCGCAACGAGCGGCACTGGCGCAGCGATGCGGAGATCGACGCCGGCCTGCTGCGCATCTGGGCCGTGATGCAGGCCTGCGTGGAGCGCGGCTGCGCCACCGACGGCATCCTGCCCGGCGGCTTCAAGGTCAAGCGCCGCGCGCCGCAGTTGCACCGCGACCTGACCTCCAACCCCGAAGCCGCGCTGCGCGACCCGCTGCAGGTGATGGACTGGGTGAACCTCTACGCACTGGCCGTCAACGAAGAGAACGCCGCGGGGGGGCGCGTCGTCACAGCGCCCACCAACGGCGCTGCCGGCATCGTACCGGCCGTGCTGCACTACTACGCCCGCTTCGTGCACCACTCCAACGACGCCGGCGTCATCGACTTCCTGCTCACCGCGGCGGCCATCGGCCTGCTCTACAAGGAGAACGCCAGCATCAGCGGCGCCGAGGTCGGCTGCCAGGGCGAGGTGGGCGTGGCCTGCAGCATGGCCGCCGGCGCGCTGTGCGCGGTGATGGGCGGCACGCCCGAGCAGGTGGAGAACGCCGCCGAGATCGGCATGGAGCACCACCTGGGCCTGACCTGCGACCCGGTGGGCGGCCTGGTGCAGATCCCCTGCATCGAACGCAACGCCATCGCCTCGGTGAAGGCCATCAACGCCGCGCGCATGGCGCTGCGCGGCGACGGCACGCACTTCGTGAGCCTCGACAAGGTCATCAAGACCATGCGCGAGACGGGTGCCGACATGATGACCAAGTACAAGGAAACCGCGCGCGGCGGCCTCGCCGTGAACATTGTCGAGTGCTGACGCCCGATCAGGGTTTGCCCGACACCGCCCGCTCGGTGCAACACTTCGGGGCATGAACACTTCATCGCCCCCGCCCCGCCCCACCCTGCGCCAGCGCCTGCAGCAGCCGGGCCTGGTCGTGGCGCCCGGCGTGCACGACATGGTGTCGCTGCGCATGGCCGATGCGATGGGCTTCGACGCGCTGTACATGACCGGCTTCGGCACCGTGGCCAGCCACCTCGGCCTGCCCGACGCCGGCCTGGCGACCTACAGCGACATGGTCGGCCGCGTGCGGCAGATGGCCGGCATGGCGCGCACGCCGATGATCTGCGACGGCGACACCGGCTACGGCGGCCTGCTGAACGTCGCACACACGGTGCGCGGCTACGAAGAGGCCGGCGCGCAGGCGATCCAGCTCGAGGACCAGGAAGTGCCCAAGAAATGCGGCCACACGCCCGGCCGGCGCGTGGTGCCGATGGCCGACATGGTGAAGAAGATCCAGGTCGCGGTCGATGCCCGGCGCAGCACGGATTTCCTCGTCATCGCGCGCACCGACGCGCGCACCACGCTGGGCCTGGACGAGGCGCTGCGCCGCGCCGAGGCCTACGCGAAGGCGGGAGCCGACGTCCTCTTCGTCGAATCACCGGAGAGCGAGGACGAGATGCGCCGCATCGGTCGCGCCTTCGACGTGCCGCTGCTGGCCAACATGGTCGACGGCGGCATGACGCCGGTGCTGTCGCGCGCGCTGCTGGAGGACATCGGCTACAAGCTGGCCATCTTCCCGGTGACGGCCCTGCTGGCGGCCACGCAGGCCATGCAAGCGGCCTACGCGGCCCTGCGCGAGCAGGGATCGTCGGCCGGCCTGCAGCAGCCGCTGATGCCGTTTTCCGACCTCACCGCGCTGATGGGCTTCGCCGACGTGCACGCCTTCGAGCGACGCTGGGCCGATCCCGAATGAACGACAACGACAGGAGACCGACCATGACCACCCCCTTCTCGCGCCGCAAGGCCCTGGCTGCCGCATCCGCCGCCCTGGCCGCCCTGGCCTGGACCGGCCCCGCAGCGGCGCAGGACGCCTACCCCGGCAAGCCCGTCCGCCTGGTGGTGCCCTTCGCCACCGGCGGCGTCACCGACTCCAGCGGGCGCCTGATCGCCGAGGCCCTGGGCAAGCGCCTGGGCCAGCAGGTCATCGTCGACAACCGGCCGGGCGCCAGCGGCAACATCGGCACCGCCCAGGTGGCGCAGGCCGCGCCCGACGGCTACACGCTGGTGCTGGCCTTCGACGGCACGATGGTCATCAACCCGCACGTCTTCGCGAAGGTGCCCTTCGACACGCTGAAGGACTTCGCGCCGGTGGGCAAGATCGGCAACGCCACGCTGATCCTGGTGGCCCACCCCGAGGTGCCGGCGAAGACGCTGCAGGAGGTCATCGCGCTGTCCAAGACCAAGCCGCTGAGCTACGGCACCTCGGGCATCGGCGGCACGCCGCACATCGCCGGCGAGATGCTGGCGCAGCGCACCGGCGCCAAGCTCGAGCACGTGCCCTACAAGGGCGGAGGCCAGGCGCTGATCGACGTGATGGGCGGCGCCATCCCGCTGGTCTACACGGCGGTGGCGGGCGCGCAGGGCCACGTCAAGGCGGGCAAGATCAAGGCCATCGCGGTGTCCAGCGCGCGCCGCAGCAGTTCGCTGCCCGACGTGCCCACCTTCGCCGAAGCCGGCGTGCCCGACTTCGTGGTCGACAGCTGGGTGGGCATCCTGGCGCCCGCGGCCACGCCGCCGGCGGTGCTGGCGCGCCTGAACACCGAGCTCAACGCGGTGCTGAACGACCCGGCCGTGCGCGAACGCCTGGCCACGCTGGGCATCGACCCGACGCCGGGCACGCCCGAGCAGTTCCGCCAGGCCATGCAGCGCGAGCTGGCCGCCAACGGGCCGATCGTGAAGAACGCCGGCATCAAGATCGAGTAGGCGCGTGCCGTCCCGGCCCCCGGCAGCGTTCCCCCCAGGACGACAGGGTGTCCCACGGGCCCGTCGGCAGCCCCGGGGTGCCGACCTCGTTCCTCGCCAACGGGTGGGGCACCTTCGCCAAGGGCACCTGGGTCGTCATCACGGCAGCGAATCGAAGGCCGCACACCGACCCGCTCTCTCGCACCCGCCGGCTCAAGCCCGGCCGGCCGGCCGCCGATAAGCAGTGAGCGAGTGGCCGCAGCGGCCACCCGCGCCCCTTATCCGGCACGGAGGCCCGATGGTTCCGAAACTCAGGCTCGGCGAGCTCCTCATCCGCGAGGGCAGGCTGACCGACGACCAACTGCAGCAGGCGCTCGCACGCCAGAAGCAGACCGGCCGCCGCCTGGGTGCCGTGCTGCAGGACCTGGGCTTCGTCACCGACGAAGGCATCGCCCGGCTGCTGGCCACGCAGCTGAAGATGCCCTACTTCGAGCCGCGCCTGGACGGCGTGGACGTCGCCGTGGCGCGCCGGCTGTCCGAACTGCAGGTGCGCAAGCTGCGCGCGCTGCCCGTGGGCCTGCGCGGCAACGCCGTGCGCGTGGCGGTGGTGGACCCCACCGACTGGCAGTCGGTGGACGAACTGCCCCGCCTGCTGAAGGGCGAGATCGACATCGAGGTCATCAACGAGAGCGGCCTGCACGCGCTGATCGACCGCATCTACAGCAACAACGAGAACATCCAGGGCCTGGCCAAGCGCCTCAGCGAAGAACTGAAGGTGGCCGAGGGCGAGGCGGTGGACTTCAGCGCGCTGGGCCTGCAGGCCGGCGCCGAAGACGCGCCGGTGGTCAAGCTGCTGCAGGGCCTGTTCGACGAGGCCGTGCGCACGCGCGCCTCGGACATCCACATCGAGCCGATGGCGCAGTCGGTGGCCATCCGCCTGCGCGTGGACGGCCACCTGCGCGCGCACGCCGAGTTCGACACGCGGCTGGCCCCGGCGCTGGCCTCGCGCCTGAAGCTGGTGGCGGCGCTGGACATCAGCGAACGCCGGCTGCCGCAGGACGGCCGCTTCGTCGTGCAGGTGCGGCAGCAGACGGTGGACATCCGGCTGTCCACGCTGCCCGGCCAGTACGGCGAGAGCCTGGTCATGCGGCTGCTGCTGAAGGACCCGATGCTGGCCTCGCTGGACAAGCTGGGCATTCCGCCCGACCGGCTGGCCGTGCTGCAGAGCGCGCTGAGCCAGGGCGCCGGCCTGGTGCTGGTGACCGGCCCCACCGGCAGCGGCAAGACCACCACGCTGTACGCCGCGCTGGGCTCGATGGATTCGGCGCAGACCAAGATCATCACCGCCGAGGACCCGGTGGAGTACCGCAGGTCAACGTCAACGACCGCATCGGCCTGGGCTTCAGCCAGGTGCTGCGCGCCGCGCTGCGGCAGGACCCCGACGCGCTGCTGATCGGCGAGATGCGCGACCAGGACACGGTGGAGACCTGCATGCGTGCCGCCGTCACCGGCCACCTGGTGCTGTCGACCATGCACACCAACGACGCCGCGTCGGCCGCCGCTCGCCTCGTCGACATGGGCGCGCCGGCCTACATGGTGGGCATGGCGCTGCAGGTCATCATCGCGCAGCGCCTGGTGCGCCGCGTGTGCGCCAGCTGCAGCGAACCGGTGCTGCCGACCGTCGCCCAGCAGGCCTGGCTCGACTCGCAACTGGGCCGCGAAGGCTGGGACCCGACGGGCCTGCGCCGCGGCCGCGGCTGCGCACGGTGCCGTCAGACGGGCTACGAGGGCCGCTACGGCCTCTACGAAGTGCTGGGCATGAACCAGGACATGGTGGGCGCGCTCGTGCGCTCCGACATGTCCGGCTTCAACGCCGCGGCCCGCGCCGCACTGGCCGACCACAACCTGTCCACCGAAGCGGCGCGTGCCGCGGCCGGCGGCACCACCACCGTGGACGAGGCCATGCGCATCGGCCTGCGCAACACGGCCTGATGCCCGGCGCCCATCGCCCCTTCCCGGACCCTGCTGACCCATGAGCCTGACCTTCGAGTACCGCGCGCGCGACGCCGCCGGCACGGTGCGCACCGGCCAGCTGGCCGGCACCTCGGCCGGCGCCGTGGCCAAGGACATCGCCGGCATGGGCTGGGTGGCGCTGGAGATCGCGCCCAAGAAGAGCGGTCCGGCGGGCGCACGCGCCATCAGGATCGACGAGGCGGCAGGAACGCCGGCGGCACCAGCAGGCGGCGACCGCCCGGCGGCCGACCGCTTCGCCGCCGTGATGGCCCGCTTCTCCGGCCCCGGCAAGAAGCGGCTGCAGCAGGCCCTGGGCTTCGTGCTGCGCGAACTGGCGGCGCTGCTGCGCGCCGGCGTGCCGCTGATGCGCGCGCTGCAGCTCGCGGCCGATTCGAACAGCGAACCCGCCATCCGCAGCATGCTGCAGCGCATCTCGCGCGACCTCGACAACGGCCACACGCTGGTGGCCGCGGCCGAGCGCGAGCACCGGCTGAGCGGCCTGCTGACCGGCTACGACGTGGCCATGCTGCAGGTGGGCGAGCAGACCGGCCGGCTGCCCGAGGCCTTCGCCGAGCTGTTCCGCCACCGCGAATTCGCGCGTTCCACCAATGAACAGGTGGGTGCCGCGCTGCGCTACCCGGCCTTCGTCATCCTGACCTGCCTGATGGCGGTGGTCATCGTCAACCTGTGGGTGATTCCCTCGTTCGCCAAGGTCTTCGCGCAGGCGCGCGCCGAACTGCCGCTGCTGACCCAGGTGCTGCTGGGCATGTCGAAGCTGATGCTGAACTGGTGGCCCGCCGGCCTGGCGCTGGTGGCGGGCAGTGCTTTCGGCTGGACGCGCTTCCTGGGCACCGAGCGCGGCCGGCTCTGGTGGGACCGCCACAAGCTGCGCCTGCCCATCGTGGGACGCATCCTGGAAGGCATCGTCCTGGCCAGGCTGTCGGCCTCGCTGTCGTCGTCGATGCAGGCCGGCCTGACCATCAGCGACGCCCTGCAGGTCACCGCACGCACGCTGGGCAACGCCTGGTACGAAAGCCGCGTCCAGCAGATGTGCCGCGACCTCGCACGCGGTGCGTCCATCACCGCCGCGGCGCGCAACATGGCGGTGCTGCCTCTTCGCCATCGGCGAGGAGTCGGGTTCGCTGGAAGAGCTGATGCGCGAGATCTCGGTGCACTACCAGTCCGAGGTCGACTACTCGGTCAAGCGTCTGTCGGCCACGCTCGAGCCCATCCTCATCTGGTTCCTGGGCATCGGCGTGCTGGTGCTGGCACTGGGCGTCTTCATGCCGATGTGGGACCTGGGCCGCGCGACCATGAAGTGAGCTGGCCTGAATGCGCAGCCTGCATCGCCAACTTGAGGAAACTGCAACGGTTTTCAGCCCTTGCTCGATCAAGTGGACCGATGTGACAGCCGAAACAATGCGCATGCCGGGCGCTCTGCGTGCGCCGGGCCGGAACAACGCAACACCGTTTGCAAGGAGCTCCCCATGACTTCCCAACGCCCTGCGCGCATTGCCTGCCGCCCACTGCGTTCCCGGCAGGCCGGTTTCACGCTGGTCGAGTTGGTGACCGTGATCCTCATCCTGGGTGTGCTGGCCGCCGTGGCGCTGCCGCGCTACGCCGACCTGCAGGGCAAGGCCCGCGAGTCCAAGGTCAAGGCCGTGGCCGGTTCGATGAAGGCCGCCTCGGGCCTGGTCAAGGCCTCGGCGCTGGCCAACGGCAAGTCCTGCGGCACGGCCAGCGACGCCACCGGCGTCACGCTGGAAGGCATGGCCGTGGCCCTGAACCACTGCTACCCGCAGGCGCTGAGCGCCTTCAGCGGCGGCATCCTGGGTGCGGCCAACGTGTCGGCCTCCGACGGCTGGACCGTGTCGGCCACCGCCGGCCAGACGGGTGGCGCCAACGCGGCATCGGTGCTGGTCATCCAGCTCGGCGATGCGAGCACGCCGGCGTCCTGCTCGATCAGCTACACCTCGGCCGCCGACGCCGACACGCCGCCCGCCGTCAGCACCACGACGACGGGCTGCTGACCGCCCGAGAGTCCCCCTGCTGCCGGGTCTTCGACCGTGTCCCGCGTGTCAGGCCCGACACCGCCCCTCTGCAGGCCGCCTTCGGGCGGCCTTCGCGCTGGAAGAACCCGCGCGCAGCGCGGCTTCACCATCGTCGAGCTGGTGGTGGTGATGATGGTCATCGCCGTCATCGCGGCCGTCGGCATGTCGCGCTTCGCCGACCGCGAGCCCTTCGCCGCCCAGGGCCTGGCCGACCAGATCGTCTCGGGCCTGCGACTGGCGCAGGCCACCGCCACGGCGCGGCGCAGCGCGGTGCACGTGGTGCTGGCGGCCGATCCGCCGTCGATGTCGGTGTGCCTGGACGCCGCCTGCACACAGCCCCTGCGCACACCCGGTGGCGACCTGCAATGGCTGGCCGAAACCCAGGGCCTGCGCCTGAGCAGCGGCGCATCCTTCAGCTTCGACGCTGCCGGCATCCCCTCGTCGGGCAGCGCGATCACGCTGCAGGTGCAGACCGCCGACGGCGCGTTCGCGACCCCCACACTCACGCTCGAACCCATCAGCGGCCATGTGCACTGACCGACCCGTCCGGCGCGAGCGGTGTGCCCACTGGCAGCGTCTGCAGCACGCGCAACGCGGCGTCACGCTGGTCGAACTGATCGTCGCGCTGGTGCTGGCGGGCGTGGTGCTGGGCTCGATCTGGAGTGCCTGGACGATGATGGGCAGCCGCAGCGCCGACCCGCTGGTCGCCCGGCAGCAGCTGGCCATCGCGCAGAGCCTGCTGCGCGAGATCGAACTGCAGCCGCTGCCCGGCACCGCCATCGCCGCGGCCACGCCGGGCCGCACCGGCTTCGCGTCGATCGGCGACTACAACGGCCTGACGATGAACGGCATCAGCGACGCCGAAGGCCAGGCCGTGCCCGGCCTGGAAAACTACAGCGCCAGCATCACCGTCGCACCGCAGGCGCTGGAGGGCGTGCCGGCCAGCGACGGCTGGTGGGTGGCGGTGCAGGTCACCGGCCCCGGCGGCGAACGCCTGCAACTGGCGCAGTGGCGCTCGCAGCGATGAACCAGCGCCCTGTCCCGGGCCGACGCACGCGCCGGGCCCACCGCGGCGTGACCCTGGTCGAACTGGTGGTCGTGCTGACCATCATGGGCGTGATCGGGTCGCTGGCCGCCACGCTGGTGGGCCGCGTGGCCAGCGCGCAGCAGGACAACCGCGGCCGCCTGACCCTGGCGCAGGCCGCCGACGGCGCGGTGGGCCGCCTGGCCGACGAACTGCAGACCGCCCTGCCCAACAGCCTGCGCCTGAGCTCCGACGCCAGCGGCGTGTGGATCGAGTGGGTGCCGGTGATCGACGCCGGCCGCTACCGCGCCGCGGCAGACACCGTGGCCGCCAGCCCCGGCGACCCGCTGGACCTGGCCGATCCCACCGACAACGGCTTCGACGTCATCGGCACGCCCATCGCGGCCGCGCCGGCGGGCAGTTCGCTGGTCATCCAGAACCTGGGCACGCCCGAGGCCGACGCCTACCTGGGCAACAACCGCCGCAGCGGTGTGGTGCTGTCCGCCGGAGGCCGGCGCCTGACCTTCACGCCCGCGGGTGCGCTGCCCGACAGCACGGCCACGCAGCGCTTCTTCGTCGCCGCCACGCCCGTCACCGTGGCCTGCGTGCCGACCGGGGGCGGCCGCTGGGAGCTGGTGCGCTACAGCGCCTACGGCTGGCAGGCCGGCCAGCCGACAGGCCCGGCGAACAGCGCCTGGACGGGTGCCACGCGCACCCTGCTGCTGGGCGGCCTGGCCGGCTGCAGCGGCAGCTACGGCACGGCCCTGGCCAACATCGGGCTGCTGAACCTGCGTCTGAAGATGGGTGAAGCCGGCAGCGGCGTGACGATGGACTTCCTGCAGCAGCTGGCCGTCGACAACACGCCCTGAGCGGTGGGCCGCTGCCGGTCAGGCCGGCATCACACCGGCGTCGGTCCTGCAGGCCTGCCACGCCGCTGCCATCCCAGCAGCGCCAGCCCCAGCGCCGCCAGCGCAGCGGCCGGGGGCGTGGGCACGGACATCGTGGCCTCGGTGTAGCGCACATCGGCCACCCAGAAGGAGTTGCACCTGAAGCCTTCCACCGGCACGCAGCTGTCGAAGGTCGGCAGCGGCCCGCGGTAGGCGCGCATGCGCACTTCGTCGAAGTCGCCGCCGGTGAATCCGAACGACCCGCCCGAGAACACCGCGGCCAGCGAGCCGCTGAGCACCAAGACACCGTCGTTCAGCAGTTCGTACGCGATCAGCGACGGCCCGACTTCATCGAGCCATCCGATGCCGGCGAAGAAGCCGATGCTGCCGAAGTCCTGGCCGAGCGTGCGCGTGATGCGCGTGTAGCCGTCGTCGCCGCCGTCGGGGTACCAGCTGGCGTCGTTGTTGCCGTTGCCCAGCCCCGAGGCCGTCCAGATGTCGTTGTTGCCGCCGTCGCCGCCGATCTGCTCGGTGCGGATGCCCTGTTCCACCCAGCCGGGCTGGCCCCCCAGGAGCACGGGCGCGCTCTCGTAGGTGGCCACGCCGTCGGGCACGGCGATGAACAGGCCCAGCTGCAGGGCGGCCGCGGCGGCCGGGCCGCCGGCGGTGAGCGCCACGACACAGGTCAGCGCGGAAAGACAGTGCTTCATGGTCAGGGCTCCGTTGGTTGATGCGGAGCCCATGGTGCGGGCGCGGGTCTTACGGATGTCCTACGCGCCGCCCGCTGGGCATGGGATGCCGCGTCGCGCCCAGCGCCATCGCGGGTGCTGAAACACCATCTCGAGGAACTGAATGCCGACCTGCTTCCAGTCCCGGGCTGCACCGGGTGGCCGCGGCGCAGCGGCCACCGGCGCGGCACGCCGGAAGGCTTCAACGGCCGTGCCTGGCAACGTCAGTCCTTGAGTCTCCACGGCGGGTTCTTCCGCATGTCGCCGGCCCAGTACAGGCACAGCACGTTGCCGCTGGGATCCTTCAGCCGCGCTTCGCGCCACAGCCAGGGCTCGTCCTGCGGCAGCTGCGTGAACTCGATGCCGGCGGCCTGCAGGCGGAGGACTTCGGCGTCGACCTCGCGGGTCTCGAAGTACACCACCACGTGGCTGTCGACCGCCGTCTCTGCCACCCGGTGGACGGAGAAGGTCGACCCGCCCGCAGGACACTCGAACCGGGCGTAGTGGGGCGAGCCGACGATCTGCCTGAAGCCCATGCGCTTGTAGAAGTCCACCGAGCGGTCGATGTCGAGGGCCGGGAGGGTCACCTGGTTCAGGTTCATGGACAACGCTCCGGTGGACGGGATGCGAACGCTGTTCAGCTCAGGTGGTGCACCGGCGCCAGCCCGTAGACCGGCGTCGGGATGCCTTCCATGCGCGCCTTGAGCTGTAGCGCCACGCACAGCGAGTAGTGGCGGTTCTGGTGCAGGTTGCCACCCTGCATCCACAGGTTGGGCTGCTGCGTGGGCTTCCACATGTTGCGCAGCTCGCCTTCCCAGGGCCCCGGGTCCTTGCGCGTGCCCGAGCCCAGGCCCCAGCACTTGCCCACCTTGTCGGCGGTGGCCTGGTCGATGAGCCTGGCGATCCAGCCGTTCATCGAGCCGTAGCCGGTGGCCCAGACGATCAGGTCGGCGGGCAGCTCGGTGCCGTCGGCCATCTTCACGCCGGTGGGGG
>LNFM01001354.1_pt1 | contig 61904 bp, 55 predicted proteins | sample 596031 | NCBI WGS metagenome assembly LNFM01 (sample SAMN04254537, study PRJNA301005) | activated carbon metagenome | isolation source: dual media filters at the Ann Arbor, Michigan drinking water treatment plant | place: USA: Ann Arbor | reverse complement strand
TGCGCAAGATCAACATCGACACCGACATCCGCCTGGCCATGACGGCCGCGGTGCGCAAGTTCCTGGCCGAAAACCCCGAGAAGTTCGACGCCCGTGAATGGCTCAAGCCGGCGCGCGAAGCGGCCTACAAGATCTGCAAGCAGCGTTACCTGGAATTCGGTTGCGAAGGCCAGGCGCCGAAGATCAAGCCGCTGTCGCTGAACGAGGTCGCCAGCCTGTACGCCAGCGGCAAGTTGGCCCAGGTGGTGCAATAAGGCTTTCTGGCGCAAGGGCGCCAGGCCAGATGAAAAAGGCGGCCCGCGGGCCGCCTTTTCTGCATGCGCGCCGCTTGGCGATCAGCCGCGGGTCAGCGCCAGCAGGGCTTCGTCGAAGCGGTGGTTCTGCGGCCCGCGTTCGGCGATCTTGATGGCGCCGATGCGGTTGCCCAGTTCGGTGCAGCGCTGCAGCGACCAGCCGCGTTCCAGGCCGAACAGCAGCGCCGCGCGGAAGGCGTCGCCGCAGCCCGTGGGGTCCTGCACCTGCGTGGCTTTCACGCCGGGCACGTGCACCTTTTCGCCGCGCTGCCAGATCTCGCAGCCGTGTTCGGCCAGTGTCACCACCACACCCTGGATGTTGGCGCGGCTGGACATCTGCGCCAGCGACTCGCCGGTTCGTTCTTCCAGCATGCGCGCCTCGTAGTCGTTCAGCGCCACCCAGCGCGCCAGTCCCAGGATCTCACGGTGTTCTTCGCCGTTGAACTGCGGCAGCTGCTGGCCCGGATCGAAGATGAAGGGGATCTGCGCATCGGCCATCTGGTGCGCGTGTTGCCACATGGCGTCGCGGCCGTCGGGCGCGATGATGCCGATGGCCAGGTCACCGCGCTGGGCCCTGGGCGGCACCTTCATCTCGTGCGCGTTGCTCATCGCACCGGGGTGGAAGGCCGTGATCTGGTTGTTGTCGCGGTCGGTGGTGATGTGGCACTGCGCGGTGTGCAGCACCGTGTCGCGGTGGATCAGCGAGGTGTCGGCACCCCAGCCTTGCACACGCGCGATGTACTCGCCGCCGTCCACGCCCAGTGCAGCCAGGATCACCGGCTGGCCGCCGATGGCCTGCAGGTTGTAGGCGATGTTGCCGGCACAGCCGCCCCATTCGCGGCGCAGCGTGGGCACCAGGAAACTCACGTTCAGGATGTGCACCTGCTCGGGCAGGATCTGCTCGGCAAAGCGCCCCGGGAAGGTGGTGATGGTGTCGAAGGCGAGGGATCCGCAGATCAACGCGGGCATGGCAGCTCCGTGGGGTGGGTGATGCGCTGCCTGGGAGGCAGTCGCAGTGGCTGAAGGTTCAGGGGTAGAACAGGTCGATCGTGTAACCGGCGATCGGCTGTGTGGCGGCGGCGCCGCCGGCCGTGGCCTGCAGCGTGGCTTGCACGGCAAGCTCCTGGCCGGCGGCGATTGTCGCCGCTGGCGCGCCCAGCTCGGCCAGGCGCAGCACCTTGCGGGCGATCAGCTCGCCCTGGCTGTCGGTGAGCGTGACATCCAGCGCAGGCACCGCCACGTCGATGCCGGCGCGGTTGCGCAGCGACAACTGCAGTTTGTAGAGGTTGGACCGTTCCACGCGCACCAGGCCGCTGCTTTCCACGGCCAGGCTGTTGATGGCACGCGCCGCTTCCACCTTGCAGCCCAGCGGCTCGCAGGCCTGTTCCAGCCAGGGCCGGGTGTCCGGGAAGCGCGCCGCCAGCAAGTCGCGGTATTCGTGGGCCGTTTGTGCCAGCAGCCCCAGCGCGGCCAGCAAGCCCGTCACGGCCAGCGCGGCGCGCACCCGCGGCCGGCGCCAGGCGGCGGCACGTTCGGCATTGCGCACGAAAGACGGCTTCTCGGCGGGTTCGAGTGTCGGGCCAAAGACGCTGACGGGTGCGTCGTCACGTTCGGCGGCAATGTCGGTGTCGTCGCCGCTGTCTGCGGCCGGGCCCGACCAGCCGCGCGCCGGTGGCGGGGGCGCGGACACCGGCTGCGGCGGCAAGGGCGGCCCGCCCGGTTTGGCGGCCGGCTGGGCGATGTCGAAGTCGGCCTCGGCCGACTCTTCCTGAACCAGCGGAGCCAAGCCGCCACCGGTGCGCTTGGGCAGGCCGGTTTCCAGGTCCACCAGGCTTTCCAGCGCGTTGAAGACCTGCGAACAGCGGCCGCAGCGCACCCAGCCTTCGGACACCCGCAACTGGTCGGGCACAACACGGAACACCGTGCCGCAGGCGCTGCAGCGGGTGGCCAGGCCGGTGGCCATCAGGTGCAGCCGTTCATGGGCTCAGACGGCCACGGGCCGTTGGCCGGTCATCAGGATCCAGCCTTCTTCATCGGCGGACACGGCCATCGGCAGCCAGGGTGCATAAGCGGCCGCAACCTCATCGGCCTGGCGTTCCAGGATGCCGGCCAGCACCAGCCAGCCACCCGGCTTCACATGGCCGGCCAGCAACGGCGCCAGCAGCTTCAGCGGCGTGGCCAGGATGTTGGCCAGCACGACGCCGTAGCTGCCGTGCGCGCGGTCGGGCAAACCGGCGGTCAGGCCGACGCCGTTGTGCGCCGCGTTGTCGTGTGTGCTCTTCACGGCGGCGGGGTCGATGTCCACCGCGTCGATCTGGCCGGCGCCCATCAGCGCCGCGCCGATGGCCAGGATGCCCGAGCCGCAGCCGTAGTCCAGCACCCGCGCCAGGTCGGCGCCGGCCGGTTTGTTGGCCAACCACCGCAGGCACATGCGTGTGGTGGGGTGGGTGCCGGTGCCGAAGGCCAACCCCGGGTCGAGCCGAATGACCTGCGTGGCCGCGGCCGGCGGTTCGTGCCAGCTGGGCACGACCCAGAAGGTGTCGGTGATGGGCACCGGCGCAAACTGGCTCTGCGTGATGCGCACCCAGTCCTGGTCGGCCATCTCGGCCAGCGCCTGCACGTGCAGGCCTTCGGTCCAGTCCTCCGCCAGCAGCCACGTGGCGGCCTGGTCGGCCGCGGTTTCGGTGTCGAACAACGCCTTGATCGTGGACCGGTCCCAGCCGGCCGCCGGGGCCGGCATGCCGGGTTCGCCGAACAGCGCCTTTTCGCTGTCGGTGCCGGCGTCGGCGTCTTCCACCGACACCGACAGCGCGTCCAGCTCGTCCATCAACACGTCCGACACGGCTTCCACCAGCGCCTGCGGCGCGCGCAAGACCAACTCGTACATGGTGCGGCTACCGGCGGTGTTGACTCATCCACCCTTCCAGGTAGTGGATGGTGGTGCCACCTTCGACGAACTTGGCGTCCACCATCAACTCGCGGTGCAGCGGGATGTTGGTCAGGATGCCTTCGACCACGGTTTCCGACAGCGCCGTGCGCATGCGCGCCAGTGCCTGGTCGCGGGTGTCGCCGTGGCAGATGATCTTGCCGATCATGCTGTCGTAGTTGGGGGGCACGAAGTAGTTGGTGTAGACGTGCGAATCCACGCGCACGCCGGGCCCGCCCGGGGCGTGCCACAGGCTGATGCGGCCCGGGCTGGGCGTGAACTTGTAGGGGTCTTCGGCGTTGATGCGGCACTCGATGGCGTGGCCGCGCATCTCGATGTTGCGCTGAGCGAAGGGCAGTTTTTCGCCGGCCGCCACGCGGATCTGCATCTGCACGATGTCCACGCCCGTCACCATCTCGGTCACCGGGTGTTCGACCTGCACACGCGTGTTCATCTCGATGAAGAAAAACTCGCCGTTTTCGAACAGGAACTCGAAGGTGCCCGCGCCGCGGTAGCCGATCTTCTTGCAGGCCGCCGCGCAGCGTTCGCCGATCTTTTCGATCACCCGCCGTGGAATGCCCGGTGCCGGCGCTTCTTCGATGATCTTCTGGTGCCGGCGCTGCATGCTGCAGTCACGTTCGCCCAGCCAGACCGCGTTCTTGAAGGTGTCGGCCATGACCTGGATCTCGATGTGCCTGGGGTGTTCCAGGAACTTCTCCATGTACACGGCCGGGTTGCCGAAGGCTGCACCCGCTTCGGCGCGGGTGGTCTGCACGGCGTGGATCAGCGCGGCTTCGGTGTGCACCACGCGCATGCCACGACCGCCGCCACCGCCGGCGGCCTTGATGATCACCGGGTAGCCGATGGCACGCGCCTGGCGGATGATTTCCTTCGGGTCGTCGGGCAGCGCACCTTCGCTGCCGGGCACACACGGCACGCCGCTCTTGATCATGGCCTGCTTGGCGCTGACCTTGTCGCCCATCATGCGGATGCTCTCGGGCGTGGGCCCGATGAAAACAAAACCGCTGCGCTCCACGCGTTCGGCGAAGTCGGCGTTTTCGCTCAGGAAGCCGTAACCGGGGTGGATGGCCTCGGCGTCCGTCACCTCGGCCGTCGAGATGATGGCCGGCATGTTCAGGTAGCTCAGATTCGAAGCCGCCGGGCCGATGCACACCGCCTCGTCGGCCAGCTTCACGTACTTGGCTTCGCGGTCGGCCTCGGAATAGACCACGACGGACTTGATGCCCATCTCGCGGCAGGCACGCTGGATGCGCAGAGCGATTTCGCCTCGGTTGGCGATCAGGATTTTCTTAAACATGGTGTCTCGGCGAAATCGCCCTCAGCGTGCTGCGCACGCCGGCGCAATGTGGCTTCGCCGCAGCGCCGACGGCGTTGTCGCCTCGGTTGGCGATCAGGATTTTCTTGAACACGCAGCAGCCGCCTATTCGACAACAAACAGCGGCTGTCCGAATTCGACCGCCTGCCCGTTTTCACACAGGATGCGCAGCACCTTGCCTTCGCAGTCGGATTCGATCTCGTTCATGATCTTCATCGCTTCGATGATGCACACCGCCTGGCCCGGCTTGATGTTGTCGCCCACCTCGGCGAAGGCCTTGGCGCCCGGGCTGGCCGAGCGGTAGAAGGTGCCCACCATCGGCGACTTGATGACTTTGCCCTCGACCACCGGGGGTGCTTCGGCGGCGGCGATGGCCGCGGCCGTGGCGGCCACCATCGCGGGCGAGGGCGGCGCGGCGGCGGGCGCCATCACCGGTGCGGCGACCATGGTCACGCCGGCCTTGACGATGCGCACCTTGCCCTCGGCTTCGGTGATCTCGAGTTCGGAGATGTTGGATTCGGACACCAGGTCGATCAGTGTCTTGAGTTTTCGAAGGTCCATCTTGTTCAGTTCCTCGGGTCGCAAGCCGGCTGTGCCGGTCTGGTGTGGGGCCGGCGCCCGGTGCGGGCGCGGCGGTTCAGGAGCGTTGATTCAGGTCGGGCCGGCCTTCAGCAGCGTCAGCGCGTGCGACAGCGCGAGCCGGTAGCCGTTGATGCCCAGGCCGACGATCACGCCGGTGGCCAGTTCCGACAGGTAGGAGTGGTGCCGGAAGGCCTCTCGCTTGTGCACGTTCGAGATGTGCACCTCGATGAAGGGCAAGGCCACACCGGCCAGCGCATCGCGCAGCGCCACGCTGGTGTGGGTCAGGCCACCCGGGTTGATGATGATGAAGCGGGTGCCATCGCTGCGTGCCGCGTGGATGCGGTCGATCAGCACCCCTTCGTGGTTGCTCTGCAGGGTTTGCAGCTGGACACCGGCATCTGCAGCGATCTGCGCCAGTTCCGCTTCGATCTGCGGCAAAGTGTCGGCTCCATAGATCTGCGGCTCGCGTGTGCCAAGCAGATTGAGGTTGGGGCCGTTGAGGACGAGGATGCGCATGTTCTGGGCCGACACGTTCTGCCGGCAGACGAGACTTTACGCTTTTTGGGGGCTTTTCAAAGCGTGTGACCGCAGTTTGACGAAGAAACGCGTTTGGCAGCCGGCGGGCGCCGTGGCGCAGAAGAAGCGGCCGCTGCTCAGGCCTTCGGCACCCAGGCGCTCAGCTCTTCCAAGGTCGTCGCGCCGGCTTTGCGGTGGGTGATCTTGCCCTCGCGGTCGAAAGCCACCGTGTAGGGCAGCCCGCCTTGCTGGTTGCCCAGGTGCCGGCTGAGTTCGGAGCCTTCGAATCCGGCCATGCCGATGCGGTAACTGACCGGCGTGCGGGACAAGTAGTCTCGCACCGCCTTCACATTGTCCACCGCCAGCCCCACGACCTGCCAGCCCTGCATGCCGAACTGACGCGCGAAGCGGTCCAGGTCGGGCATCTCCTTGATGCACGGTGGGCACCAGGTGCCCCAGAAATTCAGCAGCAGCGGCTGGCCACGCAAGGTGGCCATGTCCAGCGTGCCGCCGTCGGGCTGCTCGAAGCGCATCTGCCAGAGTGCGGCCACGGGGTCGGTGCGCACGTCCGGGGCGCTGGCGCCACCGTCCGTAACCTGTTCCTGCAGGCGGCGCGACTCCTGGCCCCGCTGCCAAGCCACACCCGCCACCAGCGCTGCCGCGCCGGTGCCTGCCAACAACCAGGTGCGGCGCTTCATGACACCGCCCCCGGGCTGTCGGCCGCTGCGCCGGTTTGTGCCAGCAGCCGCTTCAGTGCTGCCGTGTCGCCGCGCCAACTGCGGCCGCGTGCGTCGGGCTTGAGCGCGCCGCGCTGGTCGTCGGTGTCGTGCAGCAGCAGGTGCACGGTGACCGCCTCGCCCAGCGCCTGGCTGGGTGAGCTGACGGTCAACACGCTCAACGCTTCGCGGCTGCCAGGCCGGTCCAGGCTGCCGGTGTCGTAGTCGACGCCGGCGTTGATGAGCGCGATCTCGGCCGCCTTGCTGTCGTCGCAGTACAGGTCCAGGTGCACCGACGACAGGCGTGTGGCCGTGCCGCGCCAGACCGCGCCGGACAGGTGCGGCCGGTAGGCAGCCAGGCGCTCCATCCACAGCAGCGCCACCTCGCGCAGCGCCTGCAGCTCGGCCGGCTGCGTGTCGGCGCAGAAGATCTCGATGTGCTCGCGGATGGCGTCTTCCAGCTGCTCGTTGCTGGGCAGCTCGGGCCGACCGCCGAAGTCGCGCGCGGCCCGGCGCTTGGCGGCGGTGTACTCCATGCCTTCGTCCACCACCAGGCGGGCGGCGCTGTTGGCGATGGCGATGAGGTTGTCGCTGGTGTTCATCGGCAGGATCTCAGGGCAGCTGCACATCGTTCATGCGGTCGACGATGACCCCGGCGCGCCCCAGCAGGTAGCCCGAGGCCGGTGCCTTTTCGAAGCGCTTGGGCGCCGGCAGCATGACCGCCAGTCGGGCCGCTTGCTCCGGCCGCAGGCGCGCGGCGTCGGTGCGGAAGTAATGCCGCGATGCGGCCTGGGCGCCAAACACCCCTTCGCCCCATTCGACGTTGTTCAGGTAGATCTCCAGCATGCGCTCTTTGCTCAGCAGGGCTTCGAGCGCCAGCGTCAGCACCAGTTCCTGCGCCTTGCGCAGCACCGAACGTTCGCCGTGCAGGAACAGGTTCTTGGCCAGCTGCTGGCTGATGGTGGACCCACCCACCACTTTCGCGGAGACCGGCCGGTCCGGCCGCCGGGCCGCCACCCGTTCGGCACGTGCTTCGGCGCGCTGATTGCGTTCCCAGGCCTTTTCGATGGCCTCCCAGTCGATGCCCCCGTGGCTGGCAAAACCGGCGTCCTCGCTGGCAATGACGGCACGTTTCAGGTGCGGCGAAATGCGTTCGCCGTCGACCCAGCTCTGGCTCCACAGCAACTGCCGTTTGTCCACCAGCAGACGCCAGGCTTCGCTGCGCTGGAAGGTGGTGGACTGCGGGTCGACCAGGTTCATCAGCGCGATGCGCGCCATGAAGACCAGTTGCAAAGCCAACGTGCACAGTGCCAGCAGCGCCAGCCCGCGCAGTGTGTGTTTCAGCCAGGCCGGTCGTGTTTTCATCGGCCGGCCGCCAACTCGGCGCGCAAGGCGGCCAGCACCGGCGCGGTGTGGGGCCGCACACCGCGCCAGAAGAAAAAGGCTTCGGCTGCCTGCTCCACCAGCATGCCCAGGCCGTCGCGTGGGGTCGCGCCGGCTTCGCCTGCCCAGGCCAGGAAACCCGCTGCCGCCGGGCCGTACATCAGGTCCAGCGCCAGCGAGCCGGGTTTCAGCACCTGCGCCGGTACCGGCGACGCCGCGCCTTGCAGGCTGGTGGCGCTGGCGTTGATGACGACATCGAAGGCGCGGCCAGGCTCGTGCAGCCCACAGGCGGTCAACAACACACCGTGGTCGCGGGCGACGGCGGCGTGGCGCTGCACCAGCGCCTGCGCCTTGTCCAGCGTGCGGTTGGCCAGCACGACGACCGCCGGCCGGGCTTCCAGCAAGGGCCCCAGCACACCCGCCCCGGCGCCGCCCGCGCCCACCAGCAGCACGCGCAGCCCGGCCAGCGGCACGTGTGCACCGCCTTCGATGTCACGGACCAGGCCCACACCGTCGGTGTTGTCGGCCCACCAGCCGGCAGGGGAACTGCCACCGTCCAGCCGCAGCACGTTGGCCGCGCCGGCCAGCTGCGCCCGTTCGGTGCAGTGCGCGGCCAGTGCGGGTGCTTCGAACTTGAAGGGCACCGTGACGTTGCAGCCCCGTCCACCCTGTTCGGCAAAGTGCCGCACGGTGTCGGCAAAACCGTCCAGTGGGCACAGCACCCGGCCGTAGTCCACGGCCTGGCCGGTCTGCTGCGCAAACTGGGCATGGATGAAGGGGCTGCGGCTGTGCGCCACGGGGTTGCCCAGCACGGCGTAGCGGTCGATCGGGTGGCTGCCGCTCATCTCACCGCCCGCTGAGCGTGGTTTCCAGCCCGTCTTCACGCGTGAAGCGAAAACGCGAGGTGACGACGATCTGGTCGGCCTGCGTTTGCATGGCCGGCGTGAAAGGGCCGAAGGGCGAAGCCGCGCGCACGATGGCCACCGCCTGCTGGTCGAGCCGGCGCGAACGCGACGGGCGCACGATCTCGGCTTCGACCACCCGCCCGGCGGCGTCCACGGTCACGTTCATCGTCAGCTCGCCGTACAACTTGCGGCCATTGTGTTCGGGGAAATTGCGTGTGCCGCGGTCTTCGATGCGGCGACGCAAAGCGTCGTAGTACAGGGCATAGACCTCTTCGCGTGTGGCCGGGCTGATGTAGCGTTTTTTGGGCCGTGCGTTTTCTTCGTTGACGCGTTTTTCGATCTCGGCCAGCAGGCGCAGCAGCTGCCGCCGGCGTTCGTCTTGTTCGCGCTCTTGCGGCGTGCCGTTGTCGCGCCGCGGGTCGGGTGGTGGCAGCGTGGCAATCTCGCGCCGGATCTGCGCCAGCAGCTGCTGCTGTTCCTGCTGCAGCTGCTGGATGCGGCGGCGTGCGTCGTCGGGTGCGTCGCCCAGCTGCATCGTGGGCGCCATCGGCAGGGGCGACGTCGCACGGCCCTTGTCGGCTTCACCACCGCCGGCCAGGTTGGCTTGGGCGATGGCCTGTGCCTTGTCGGGCGCTTCGGCGCTGCGCGAGTTGACCAGGATCACGTCCAGCGGCGTGTCCTTGAACACCCGCGTGATGGCTTCGGAGTCGACAAAACGCACCGTCAGCAGCGCGGCGTGCACCGCTGCTGACACGATCAGCGCCCATTGCAGTGTGGACAGTTCGCGCCACTGCATCGTGTTCAGGGCGACGTGGCCGCCGGTGTCTCGGTGGTGGTTTCGCCGTCCACCACGTCGATGGCCAGTTGCAGGCCGCCCGCGACCGCGCCTTCTTCTTCGTCTTCCGACGTGCCGTCATCGCTGGCCGCAGCCGCCGGGTCCACCACGTCCAGCCGCGCCAGCAGCGTGGCGTGCAGGTCCAGCGTGAGCAGGTCCATGCCGGTGATGCGGGCGCGCACGCGGCTGCCCCGCGGCAGGCTGTCGGTGCCCACCACGCGGAACACCAGCGGCAGCGTGTCGGCGCGAACCAGGCCTTCTTTCATCACCGCAGCGTCGAGCTCGGTGACGCCGTTCTGGGCCAGCCAACGCAGGGTCCAGAAACGTTCGATGCCCTGCTGGAAACCGTTGTAGGCGCTGTAGGCGGCGTCGAATGCCGAGATGACGGAAAAAAGCGCCGCGTCTTTCGGCTTGAAGGGTGCGGCCAGCGCGGCGGTGCGGCCGTGGCGGGCGCAGGCGATGATCTGCCACTGGTTGGCCAGGTCGACATAACGCCGCAGTGGCGACGTGCTCCACGCGTACTGCGGCACACCCATGCCGGCGTGTGGCGCGGGCTTGGTGCCCATCTTCACCTTCATGCCCGGCAGCAGGCTGGCCTGGCTGCGGTAGATGGCCGGCACGCCGTGTTCGGCCAGCCAGCCGCCCCAGGTGCTGTTGGCCAGGATCATGGCTTCGGCCACCATCAGGTCCAGCGGCGCACCCCGTTGGCGGGTGCTGATCTGCACCTGTTCGTCGCCCGCCGGTTCTGCTGCGCTGGCCGCTTCGTCGCGTTGCAGCTTGAAGTTGTAGTCGGGCCGGTTGAAGGTTTCGGGCTTGCCGCGCACCACTTCGCGCCGCGCCTTCAGTTCACGCGCCAGGCGAAAGGCAAAGGCCAGCTCGGGCGCAAAAGGGTAGTCGGCCGCGGCTTCGCCCGTCAGCGACGCCTCGGTGACCACCGCGTCCAGCTTGTCGTGGCGCAGGTTGGCGACGATGGGCACCAATTCCAGCTTCGTTTCGTGGCCGCGGATCTCGAGCGTGTTTTCGTCCAGCGTCACGTACAGGCTCACGGCCGGGCAGCTGCGGCCTTCGGCCAGTGTGTAGGCCTGCACCACGTCGTCGGGCAGCATCGTGATCTTCCAGCCCGGCATGTAGACGGTGGACAGGCGTTCGCGGGCCACCTTGTCCAGCGCCGAGTCGGGGGTGATGGCCAGTCCCGGCGCGGCGATGTGCACACCAAAAACCACCGTGCCGGTGCCCAGGCCCTGCACCGAGAGTGCGTCGTCGATTTCGGTGGTGGCCGAGTCGTCGATGGAAAAGGCCTGCACGGCCGCCAGCGGCAGTTCGTCCTTGATGGCCGGCGCGGCCAGCGCCGGAAAGCCATGACCCTTCGGGAACTGGTCGAACAGGAAACGCCGCCAGTGGAACTGGTAAGGGCTTTCGATGGCGCCGGCGGCGGTCAGCAGGTCCAGCGGCGCACGCTGCGCTCTTTTGCTGGCCTCGACCACGGCCTTGTACTCGGGGCCGTTTTTGTCGGGCTTGAAGAGGATGCGGAAGAGCTGTTCGCGCACGGCGGGTGGGCACTGGCCGGCCACCAGATCGTTGGCCCAGGCTTCGATCTGCGCTGCCACCTGCTTCTTGCGTTCGATGCCCAGCAAGGCGGCCTTCACCGTTTCTTCGGGCGCCTTCTTGAACTGGCCCTTGCCCAGGCGACGGAAGTAGTGCGGAGCGTCGAACAGGCACAGCAATGCCGCCGCCTGTTTGTCGGGTCCTGCCTTGGCATCGAAATAGTCGCGGGCCAGGTCGGCAAAACCGAAGTCACCTTCGGGCGCAAATTCCCATGCCAGGTTCAGGTCGATTTCCGCGGCCAGCGCCTGCGCCTGGGCCATCAGTTCGGCAGGCAAGGGCTTGTCGAAGCGCAACATCACGTTGGCCGACTTGACCTTGACACGTTTGCCCGAGTCGAGCTCCACCTGCACGGAGCTCTCGGCTTCGGACATCACGCGGCCAGCGTGGAATTTGCCGGCGTCGTCGAACAGTGCATACATGCGGGCATTGTCACCTGATGCCTTTGCCCGGGCCGGCGCCGGGCCGCCCCAAGCGGCCCGAGCCCCCTTGGGGGGTGGCGAAGGCGCGAAGCGACAAGCCTGGGGGCACCATTTCAGACCGTCATGCCGCCAGAGACCTCGATGACAGCGCCATTGATGTAACTGGCTTCGTCACTGGCCAGGAAAGCATAGACGTTGGCGATCTCCTCGGCACGTGCCAGTCGGCCCAGCGGCACCTGGTCCTTCATGTGCTGCAGCACCTTGTCGGGGATGGTGGCCAGGATCGGCGTGTCCACGAATCCGGGTGCCACGGCATTCACCCGGATGCCCTTGGGCCCCAGTTCGCGACTCCAGGTCTTGGTGAAGCCGATGACACCGAATTTGCTGGCCGCGTAGTTGGTCTGGCCGAAGTTGCCGTAGATGCCCACCACGCTGCTGGCATTCAGGATCACGCCGCTGCGGTGTTCGACCATCGTGTCGGCCACGGCCTGCGAACAGTGGAAGACCCCGCGCAGGTTGACGTCGATGACGGCATCGAACTGCTCGAGCGTCATCTTCTGCAGACGTGCGTCCTTGGTGATGCCGGCGTTGTTGACCAGCACGTCGATGCGGCCGTGCTGCAACAGCACCTGCGCCACCATGGCGTCGACCTGGCTGCGGTCGGTGACATCGACCGCAAAGGCCGACACGGCCGCGGTCGTGGCGCCTTCGATGGCGCCCATGCGCCGGTCGCAGGCGATCACGGTGGCGCCTTCTTCGGCGAACTTTTTCACCGTGGCCGCGCCAATGCCCTGGGCGGCACCGGTGACGATGCAGATCTTGTCTTTCAGTCGCATAGGTTCAGGAATTTCAGCAAGTGGGGAAGGTGGTCTTCGAAGTCCGACAGTGCGTGGTCGCTGCCGTCGATCAGGTGCTGCGGGCTGCCGGCGTAGCGGGTGCTCATTTCTTGCCAGCTGAGCAACTCGTCACCCTTGGCGATGATCGGCAGGTAACGCTGGCGGTGGCTGATGTGCGGCGGTCGCAAGGCAAGCAACTCGTCCACGTACTCAGGGCGGAAGAAAAACCGCTCTTCGGGTGTGTGGAAGGCGGTCTGCTCGCCGATGTGAGCCGCCAGGTCACGCGCCGGTTCCACGGCCGGGTTCATCAGCACCACGCGCCAGTGTTCGTGGCCGGGTGCTTCGGCCACGGCCGTGGCGTAGAAACCGCCCAGCGAACTGCCCAGCACGGCCGATCCGTCGGCTGGCCAGCCGGCCGTGCCTTGCATCAGCAAGGCCATCGCTTCGCGCGGCGACGGCGGCAGCTGCGGGCACCACCAGTGCACGTCGGGCCGGTGCTGCTGCAGCCAGCCGTGCAGGCGCTGCGCCTTGAAGGACTTGGGCGACGAACGGAAGCCGTGCAGGTACAGCAGGTGGGACGGATGAGCGCTCAATCGGTTTGCCTTTCGCTCAGACACCTTGTTTCATCAGCGGCGCCTTCAGGGCTTCGTTCAAGGTGGCCAGGCTGTCTTCCAGGTGCGCCCGCACCAGGCTCGATCCGCGCTTGGCGGCCACGGCCGCGCTCAACTTGGCCTGCAACTGCAGCGCCACCTGCCGGTTGACCGACCGCACGTCGGCCGCGGCGGCTGAGGCCGGCCGCAGCAGGCCGCCGGCCAGACGGCGCAGGTGTTCACGCTGCAGGTTGCGGCGCAGGCTGTCGATGTCCCCCTTGCCGGCGGCGTCCGGCGACAGCTCGGACCACACAGCGCTGCTCAGCTTGTCCTGCACGTCGGCATAGCTGAGCAGCTGGCGCGGGTCGGCCACCTTGCTTTCCGCGTCGGCCAGGCGGCTGGCCAGGCTGTCGGACATCAACTGGTCCAGCGCACCGCGCTGCAGGCCCAGCACGGCGCTGGGCAGGCTGAAGTCGACACCAGCGCCGCGGTTGGGGCCAGAACGTTCGTACTGGTCCACACCCAGGCGGCTCATGACCTGCGGGTCGAACTTGAAACTGGCGCTGACGAAGAGTTCCTTGACCACCAGGTCCAGCGCAGCGCGCTGCTTGGCCGCGGGCACGGGCACCAGCAGCGGCTTGTTGGCGCCGGCCATGGCCCGTTCGGTGTAAGTGCCGCCGACGTGTTTGGTGGCCAGCGGCAGCGACACGCCCAAGGTGCCCAGCATCCGGTTCACCGCGCGGCGGTACAGCGACAGGTCTTCGTCGGCGGCCAGCTGGCGGCTCGTGGTCAGCTGGTACAGCTCGCGGGCCAGCGTGATCTGCCGTTGTGCAAAGGCCAGCGGGTCGTCACCCATGTCGCGGTGGTTGACCAGCGGGTCGTTGTTGGCCAGGTCTTCGTCGGTGGCGTAGGCCAGTGCGGGTTCACGCTCGGCGCGTGCGGCCAGGGCTTGCAGGCCGCGTTTTTCTTCTTCGGCCGACGCATATTCGCGGTAACCGAACTCGATGGCCCAGTGGTCGTAGGCGCCCAGCGTGCTCATGTTGTAGGCCACCGCCGGCTCGCCCTTCAAGGGCAGGTTCTGGCCGTTGTAGTCCATGATCGAACTGGAGATGGGGTTCGACGCGGTGAAGGCCGGGTCCCGCAACTGCGATGCCGTGACGGCGGTCGACGCGCGGAAGTTGTGGCGCAGGCCCAGCGCGTGGCCGATCTCGTGCATCGTCACGTTTTTCAGCGCGTCTTCGATGTATCGGTCGGCCTCGGGGCTGTTGGGGTCGAGCAGGCCACGTTCGGTCAGCAGCTCCATCGCAAACTGGGCCTGGTCGAAGGCCTCGTCGGCGTAGCTGCATTGCAGCAGGTGCGGCGCAAACGCCGTGGGCACACCATCGGCATGGGCGTGGGTGACGGTGTCGGCCCAGCGTGGCACCACTTCGGCGGCGCGTGCGCGGAAAACGCGCACGCGGTTTTCGTCGATGATGGCCGCGCCGCGCAGCAGCTCGCCGGTGCGCGGGTCGGATTGGCTGGGCCCGACCGCCGTCGAGCCTGGTCCGTTCTGCGCAAACCAGCGCACGGCCAGGATGCGCGTGCCCTCCAGCGTGCTCCAGTCCGCGTCGTGGGCTTGCTGCTCCACTGTGATGGCATGGCGGAAGCCGGCCACTTCGAAGGCCTTGTTCCATTCCAGCGCGGCTTCGCGCAGCGGGGCGCGCCACTGGTCGGGGATGTTGCGGTCCAGCACGATGCGGATCGGCTCCTTGGGCTCGGACAGCGCAGCGCCCGGGTCTTTCTTCTCCAGGCGCCAGCGTTCGATGAAGTGCGTGCGCCGGCCCTCTTGCGTGTCGTCGCCGAAGTTCAGGAAGGACTGCGTGAAGTAGCCCACGCGCGGGTCCGCCCTTCGTGTGGCCATGGGCTGCGCGGGCATCGGCACCAGGTTGAAGGTCAGGCTCAGGAACAGGCTGCGGCCGTCGGGCAGCGAAGACGGCGGGTTGGGCAGGGCCGCCGGGTTGGGTGGTGGCGCGCCCGGTGCAAACACCGGCGAGGCCGGCAGCTTGGGCACCGCGTAGTGCTGGCGCACGGTCAGGAACAGGCCACCGGGCTGCGCCCTTGCACGTTCGATGCTGGAATTGGCGCGGTCCAGGCCGTAGGGCATGCGGGTGCTCGATTCCAGCGCGGTCTGCATGCCGACCAGGTCGCCGCCAAAGAGCAGGGTCGCATCGACCAGCAGCGCCTTGTGCTGCGGGTGGGGCGACGCGGCCAGGGTGGCCACGCCCAGCAGGCTGTCGGAATAACTCTCGGCCACGGCCTGCGCCAGCGGCGTGCCGGCGGGTGCACGCGCCAGCAGGTTGCGCGCCACGAGCTGCACCGAGTTGCCCACGCGGCGCAAGACGACCATGTGTTCACGGCCCATCAGGCCTGGGAAAAAACCGCGCTCGCCCAGACCGCCGGCGATGGAAGAACCGAAGAACATGGGCTGGTCCAGGCGCTCGGCCGGGATCTCGATCCAGGTCTTGTCGTCGCGGGTCCACAGCGGCAGGTAACCGTCGGCTCGGGTGGCGCCGCGGGTGACTTCGGCAAATGGCGGCGGCTGACCGGCGGCTGGTGGCCGAACCGGCGCGCCGGTGGGCGTGGCGCCCGGTGTCGGCGCCGACGCACCCAGGGCAGGGCGCGGGGCCGCGGCCGGCGGTGTGGCCTGGGCGGTGGTGTTGGCTGCCGGCGGTGCCGATGCGGTGGTGGCGCAGCCGGCCAGCAACAGGGCGGCGGTGGCTGCAGTCAGATGGGAGGGGCTCAGGCGGAGAACAGACAAGGAACGGGCTTTCATGGAATGTGGCGGCCTCAAGTGGGAGAGACTGGCCGGGCAGGTGCGCCAGTTTTTCAAAGGCGCGAGGGTAGCGGCCTGGCGGCCGGCTGCCATCGGGTGATGCGACGGGTGCGCCGATCGGGGGTGTGAACGGCGTGCGAACTTCGGCAAGTTCGGCAACGCGTCAGGCCGCCAGCGCTTCCAACAGCTTGTCGTGGATGCCACCGAAGCCGCCGTTGCTCATGCACAGCACATGGTCGCCAGGGCGAGCGCCGCGCACGACCTGCGCCACCAGCTGGTCCACGGTGTCGGCCACCACGGCCTTGTCGCCCAGGGGTGCCAGGGCTTCGCTGGCGTTCCAGCCGTAGTCGCCCTGCAGGCAGAAGCTGAGGTCGGCCTCTTCCAGGCACCAGGGCAGCTGCGCTTTCATCGTGCCCAGCTTCATGGTGTTCGAGCGCGGCTCGAACACCGCCAGGATGCGTGTGTTCAGGCCCACCTTGCGGCGCAGGCCGTCGAGTGTGGTGCGCATCGCCGTGGGGTGGTGCGCAAAGTCGTCGTAGACACTCACACCAGCTGCTTCGCCGCGCAGTTCGAGCCGGCGCTTGACGTTGTCGAAGCTGGCCATCGCGGCGCAGGCGGCATCGGGGGCCACACCCACGTGTTCGGCAGCGCCCAGCGCGGCCAGCGCGTTCATCTGGTTGTGTTCGCCCAGCAGCCCCCAGTGCACGTGGCCCAGCTTCAGGCTGCCACGCAGCACGTCGAAGGACTGCGGTTCGCCGCGTGCACACAGGCCACCGGGTTCTTCGCGTTTGGTGCCAAAACGCTGCACCTCGCTCCAGCAGCCGCGGGCCAGCACCCGTTGCAGCGCTTCGTCACGCGCGTTGACGATGAGCCGGCCCGTGGAAGGCACCGTGCGCACCAGGTGGTGGAACTGCGTCTCGATGGCCGCCAGGTCGGGGAAGATGTCGGCGTGGTCGTGTTCCAGGTTGTTGAGCACGGCGGTGCGCGGCCGGTAGTGCACGAACTTGCTGCGTTTGTCGAAAAGCGCGGTGTCGTACTCGTCGGCTTCGATGACAAAGGGTGTGCCAACACCCACCGCCCCCAGGCGGGCCGAGACACCGAAATTCAGCGGCACACCGCCCACCAGAAAACCCGGCTGCAGCCCGGCCTGTTCCAGCATCCAGGCCAGCATCGCGGTGGTGGTGGTCTTGCCGTGGGTGCCGGCCACGGCCAGCACGTGGCGGCCCTGCAGCACGTGTTCGGCCAGCCACTGCGGACCGCTGGTGTAGGCCGCGCCGGCGTCCAGGATGGCTTCCATCAAGGGGTTGCCGCGTTTGACGACATTGCCGATCACGAAGCTGTCGGGTTTCAGCGCCAGCTGATCGGCGTCGAAACCTTCGATGAGCTCGATGCCCAGCGCTTGCAGCTGGGTGCTCATCGGCGGGTAGACACCGGTGTCGCAGCCGGTGACGCGGTGCCCGGCTTCACGCGCCAGAACCGCCAGGCCGCCCATGAAGGTGCCGCAGATGCCAAGGATGTGGATGTGCATTGCGGGCATTCTAGGAGCCGCCTTCCGGCGTGCGGTCATCCAGCCTTGTGCTGGCCATCTGCTAGCGTGAAGGCATGGACAGCCAGCTCATCGAGCGCCTGGTCGGCATCCCGTGGATCGCCTCGCACCCCATCGCCTACCCGGCGCTGGAGGTGGTGCACATCGCCGGCATCGCGATGTTGCTGGGCAGCCTGCTGGTGCTGGAACTGCGGGTCTGGGGCCTGGGCCAGGCCTTGCCGGTGCGGCCGCTGGCCAAGCTGGCGCTGAGCATCTCGGTCAGCGGTTTCGGGGTCGTGGTGCTCAGCGGCTTCCTGATGTTTGCAGCGAACCCGGCTGAACTGTTGTCCAACAACGCCTTCTTGCTGAAGCTGGGTCTGGTGCACCTGGCCGCGCTGAACGCGGCGTGGTTCCACGGCCGTGACAGCCTGGGCCGCTGCGACGGCCTGGCGCGGGCACAAACCGTGTTGTCGACGGGGCTTTGGCTGGCGGCCATCATCTGCGGCCGCTGGATCGCTTACCTGTGACCCGGCCGCTCCCCACGCTCTCACCGGCACGGACCCAAGGACACCGCCATGCAAAGACGCACCCTGATCGCCCTTCCCTTGAGCCTGGCCTTGCCCGCCTGGGCCCACCACGGCTGGAGCAGCTTCGACCAGAACCGGCCCATTTACCTTGAAGGCAAGGCCAGCAAGGTGGCCTGGCGCAACCCGCACGCCGAAATGCAGCTGGAACTGCCGGCCGACGGCCTGAAACTGCCGGCCGACCTGGCCACCCGCAGCCTGCCCGCACAAAGCGCGCCGGTGGACGGGCCGGCGCTGCTGAAGGCCGCGCAGCTGCCCACGCGCAAGGACCGCCGCTGGGAGATCGAACTGGCGCCGCTGTCGCGCATGAACGCCTGGGCTGTGCCCGAGATCAAGGTCGGTGATGCGGTGGCGATGCTGGGCTTCACCTTCACCGGTGAAAAGGGCGACGCCATCCTGCGTGTCGAGTACCTGTTCCTGGGGGGCAAGACCTACGCCTTGAGGTCTTCGCCGGCCTGAGCACCGCGTCGGACGAGCGGGCGCTTGCATCCAGCAGGCTGCCGCCCGCGTAGGGGCGTGGATGAGCCCTTTGACATTCCCCCGTTTTGTTCGCCCCGTCCGCCCTGTCTGCCTGCTCGGCGGTTTGCTGACGCTCGGTTTTGCCGCCAGCGCCAACCACGGGGGGCCCGTGAGTGGCGGCACGCAGACCGTGGTCGTGCAGGGCCACTACGACAACGCCGTGGGCACGCAGGACGCCGCCTCGGCCGGCCGCATCGGCCAGGAACTGCTGAAAAGCCGCCCGGCGCAGCGGCCCGGCGAGGTGCTGGAGTTTGTGCCCGGTGTCATCGTCACGCAGCACAGCGGTGACGGCAAGGCCAACCAGTACTTCCTGCGCGGCTTCAACCTGGACCACGGCACCGACTTTGCCACCACCGTGGGCGGTGTGCCGGTGAACCTGCCCACCCACGGCCACGGCCACGGCTACAGCGACCTGAACTTCCTGCTGCCCGAACTGGTGGAGCGCATCGAATACCGCAAGGGCCCCTACTTCGCCACCGTGGGCGACTTTGCAGCGGCTGGCTCGGCCGACATCCGCTACCGGCTCAGCCTGCCCGCGCCGGTGGTGCAGGTGTCGGTCGGCCCCGACAGGTACCGCCGCGGTCTGGTGGCCGGTTCCTTCGCCCCGACGCCGGGCATCACCTTGCTCGGCGCGCTGGAAAGCACCGGTGCCGACGGCCCCTGGGCGGTGGCCCAGGGTCTGCGCAAGACCAACGGCCTGCTCACGCTGAGCAGCGGCACCCGTGCGCAGGGCTGGCAGGTCTCGGCCATGGGCTACAGCTCGCGCTGGACGGCCACCGACCAGGTGCCGCAGCGACTGGTGGATGCCGGTTCGCTGAGCACAGCCGACGGCACCCGGCCTTTCGGCCGCTTCGACTCGCTGGACCCCACCACCGGTGGCAAAACGCGCCGCGCCAGCCTGTCGGGTGAATGGCACCGGGACGGCGCCATGGGCAAGACCACGCTGTCGGCCTACGCCATCGACTACGAGTTGGACCTGAACTCCAACTTCACCTACTTCCAGGAGAGGCCCGCCAGCGGCGACCAGTTCAAGCAGACCGACAGCCGGCAGGTCGTCGGCGCCAGCGCCACGCACGTCTTCAACCACGCGCTGGGTGACTTTCCGGCGCGCACCTTGGTGGGCACGCAGCTGCGCCACGACCGCATCCACGTGGGCCTGTTCGACAGCGTGGCGCGGGTGGCCACTGCCACGGTGCGCGAAGACGTGGTGCGGCAGAGCCAGGCCGGCTTGTCTGCGCAGAGTTCGGTGGAGCTGACCGACGAGTTCCGTGTCGTGCTGGGCCTGCGTGCCGACCACATCGCCGCGCGGGTGAACGCCTTGAGCCTGCCCGACAACGGTGGCCGCGCCAGCGCCTGGCAGGTGAGCCCCAAGCTGAGCCTGGTGTACGCGGTGACACCTCGCACCGAGCTCTACTTCAATGTCGGCCGCGGCCTGCACAGCAACGACGCACGGGGCATGACGGCGCAGTTCGATCCCAAGACCTTTGCACCGGTGGACCGTGTGCAGCCGCTGGTGCCGCTGACAGGTGCCGAACTGGGCTTTCGCACCGAGGCCATCTCGGGTCTGCAAAGTTCGGTGACGCTGTGGGGCCTGCGTTCGGCATCCGAACTGGTCTACGTGGGTGATGCCGGCGCCACCGAAGCCAGCCTGGGCAGCCGCCGCCGGGGAGTCGAGTTCAACAACCGCTGGCAGCCGCTGCCGTGGTTCCTGCTGGACGCCGACCTGGCCTTCAGCCATGCGCGCTTCCGCGACGGCAGCCGCATCCCGAATGCCGTGGACCGTGTGGCCTCGGTGGCCACCACGCTGAAAGACCTGGACGGCTGGACCGCCAGCCTGCAGTGGCGCTACCTGGGCAGCGGTGCGCTGATCGAGGACAACAGCGTGCGCTCCGTCCCTTCGTCCACCTTCAACCTGCGCGTGACACGTGCGCTGGCCAAGAACGTTGCACTCACCTTCGATGTGTTCAATGTCTTCGACCGTGACGTGAACGACATCCAGTACTTCTACGAATCGCAGCTGCCGGGTGAGGCCGCGCCGGTGGCCGACCGCCACCTGCACCCGGCCGAGCCGCGCAGCCTGCGGCTGACCTTGCAGGCCAGTTTCTGACCATGACTGCCACCTGGCGGCAACAAAGTGCCTTGCAACTGGCCGTTGCGCTGGCCCTGAGCGCTGCACCCGGCCTGGCCGACGCCCACGACACGTGGTTCCAGACCTTGCCACTGACCGCGCGCGGTGAACAGGTGCTGGCCCTGGGCACGGGGCAGCAGTTTCCCCGGCAAGAGTCCGGCGTGGCCATGAGCCAGGTGCGGGTCAGTGATTGCCGCGGCCCGGGCCTGCCGGCAGCCCGCCTGCGCTGGGTGGCCGACCACCCGACAGCGCTGGTGCTGCGCACGGCGCTGCCGGTGCCGGCCGGCAGTGCACTGAGCTGCCGCGTGCAACTGGTGCCCATCGACATCGAGCTGGATGCGGCCGCGGTCGACGTGTACCTGGACGAGATCCGGGCGTCGGCAGCGGTGCGCGAGCGGTGGGCGGCGCAGAAGCTGCGTGGCCAGCCTTGGCGCGAAACCTACGTCAAAGTGATTCGCATCGAGATGCAGGCGGAAGTACCCGGTGCCGGTGCTTCGACACCCGCGGCTGAAGCCCCGGCCCCGGGCCTGGATGTGCGCCTGGAAACACCCGGCCCTCTGCGTGCTGGAGACACCTTGCGTGCCCAGCTGCTGCGCGATGGCCAGCCCCTGGCCGGCCTGCCGGTGGAACTGCGCAACGACCTCAGCCCGCTGGGCCTTTGGCGGCAGACCGACGCGCAGGGTCGCATCGACGTGGTCTTGCCGCTGGCCGGCAACTGGCTGCTGCGTGGGGTGGACCTGCGAGTCGCTGCGCAGGACGATGGGCGCTGGAACAGCCATTTCATCAGCCTGGGTCTGCAGGTGCTGCCCAAGCGCTGAGGCGCGGCCCGCCGGGTGTCCTCCGCCTGCCGCGACGGCGGGCGTGAAGTTGCGCAAGGGCCTTCGGCAGTCGTTCGAGTCGTTCCGGACCCTCATGCGCGGCCTCAGGCCAGCCACCACCACAGCAACAGCAGCACCAAGCCCACAACGCCGCCGCCCCATCGTTGTGCGATTGCTACCCAGGGCCCGGAAGACTCCAGATCGGGCATTTCCCGGGGCACACGGCCCATGCGTTGGTCGGCTTCGGCTTGCATGCTGGCCGCGCGTTCGCGTTCGCGTTGGCGCTGCAGGGCGCCTTCGTGTGCCGCCAGGCGCCGCTGAACGATGTGCGGCGCCGGCCGCTGGGCATGTGCCTGCAACGCCGGGCCCAGCGCGCTGACCTGTTGATGGGCTTCGGCCAGACCCTGCGCGACCAGCGTGGCCTGGCACTGCACACATTGCCAGCCGCCCCCCACCGGCTGGGCTGCGCCGCAGGCCATGCACTGCAGTGTGGTGCGCGCCGGTGCGGTGCCGTGAACGGCCTGATGGGCGATGGCCGCTTCCGGGTCCAAGGCTTGTGCCAGCCGTGCCACGTCCACCAGCGCCCGCACCGACCCGCACCAGCGGCAGTTTTCATCGGCCACCGACAAATCGCCGCCGCAGCTGACGCAGTGCGGCTGGGCACCACCCTGGTGGGCCCGGGTGCGGTCGGCCAGCGACATCGGGCGCAGCAGGCCCTTTTCGGCCAGGAACTGGCCGAAGGTCTGCCAGCTGCCATGGCCGGCGGCACATTCCAGCTGCATCGAGTGGCCCCAGCGGGTGCGGTTGTGCACCGTGTTCAGCCGGCCGCGGCAATGCGGGCAGGCCATGCCGGGCCGCACGGCGGTGTGCGCCAGTTCCTGCGCCTGCGCCATGTGGCCGATCAGGTCCAGCAGGCCGGGCCCGGCCAGCCGTGCCGATTCGATGGGGTCGAACCACACCAGGTGGCAGGGCGCGCACAGGTCGATCTCGACCCGGCGGCCGTAGTGGCCCTGCAACTGCAGCACGGCCATCGGCTCGCTGCAGTTGCCACAGGCCACTGTTGCTGTGCCGGTGTGCGCGTCTGCCATGCGCCGGTCCGGCCCGGGTGTCAGGCTTTCAGGGCGGCGGCGGCGGCCTGCACCGTGGCGTCGATGTCGTCGGCGCTGTGGGCCGCGCTGACGAAGCCGGCTTCGTACAGTGCCGGGGCCAGGTAGACCCCTCGGTCGAGCATGCCGTGGAAAAAGCGGTTGAAGCGTTCCTTGTCGGTGGCCATCACCACACCGTAGTTCTGCGGCAGGCTGTCGGCAAAGAAGAAGCCGAACATGCCACCCTGGCTGTCGCCGACCAGCGGCACACCGGCGTCGCGAGCTGCGCCTTCCAGGCCTTTCACCAGCCCTTGTGTCTTGGCGGAAAGCGCGTCGAAGAAGCCGGGCTTGCTGATTTCCTTCAGCGTGGCCAGCCCGCAGGCCGTGGCCACCGGGTTGCCGCTCAGCGTGCCGGCCTGGTAGACCGGGCCCAGCGGCGCGAGCTGGCTCATCACGTCCTTCGTGCCGCCGAAGGCCGCCAGCGGCATGCCACCGCCGATGACTTTGCCGAACACGCTCATGTCGGGCTTGAAACCGGGGATCAACTGCGCATACACGCTTTGCGCGCCACCCAGGGCGACGCGGAAGCCTGACATCACCTCATCGAACACCAGCATCGTGCCGTGTTTCGTGCACAGCTCGCGCAGCTTCGTCATGAAGGGCACCGAGGCGCGCACGAAGTTCATGTTGCCGGCGATGGGCTCGATCATCACGCAGGCGATTTCGTCCCCCTGCAGCGCAAACGCTTCTTCGATCTGCTGCAGGTTGTTGTACTCGAGCACCAGCGTGTGCTTGACCACGTCTTCCGGCACGCCCGCACTGGTGGGGAAGCCGAAGGTGGCCAGCCCCGAGCCGGCTTTCACCAGCAGCGCGTCGGCGTGGCCGTGGTAACAGCCTTCGAACTTGATGATCTTGGTGCGGCCGGTGGCACCGCGCGCCAGCCGCAAGGCGCTCATGCCGGCCTCGGTGCCGCTGCTGACCAGGCGTACCTGGTCGACACTGGGCACCAGCGCGATGATGGCTTCGGCCAGTTCGATCTCTCGCTCGGTGGGCGCGCCGAAGCTGAAGCCGTCCATCGCCGCCTTCTGCACCGCGTCCAGCACCGCCGGATGGCCGTGGCCCAGGATCATCGGGCCCCAGCTGCCGATGTAGTCGATGTAGCGCTGGCCCTCGGCGTCCCACATGTAGGCGCCCTGCGCGCGGGCAATGAAGCGCGGGGTGCCGCCAACGGCACGAAAGGCACGCACCGGTGAATTCACCCCGCCAGGGATCACCCGCTGGGCACGTGCAAAAAGCTGTTCGTTTGTCGTCATGGTTGCCTGCATGATCAAGTTTCCCGCCGCGGAACCGGCTTAGCCGGGCCGCTGGCGGAGCACCCCCCTCGGGGGGCAGCGAGCGCTAGCGAGCTTGGGGGCTCAATGTACGAGCTTGGGCGCCTAGTGAACCCTGCGGGGTGCGCCTTTGCCGCCGGGGCCCTCGGGTTCGGGTTCGGGCATGCCGCCCTCGCCTTCTTCCCCTTCTTCCGGCGGCGGCAATGCCCAGAAGAAGCGGTCGGGCACGATGTGACCCATGCCGGGGCGGAAGCCGGCGTCCAGGGTCTGGTCCAGGAAGCTCAGCGCTTCGCCCACCGCGGCCTGCAGTTCGCCGCCGGCGGCCAGCAGCGAAGCCAGTGCCGCCGCCAGCGTATCGCCGGCGCCGACAAAAGAGGCATCGAAGCGCTCGAACTTCTCGCCCGCAATCGCACCCTGCGGCGAGGCCAGCACGTTGTCGATGTACTGCTCGGTGCCCTTGCTGGCCAGCATCACGCCGGTGACCAGCACATAACGTGTGCCGTGTTCTCCGGCCGCCACGGCCAGTTCACGGGCCGACGGCGGGCGCTCGTTTTCCCAGTCGGGCAGCAGGAAGTCCTGCAAGGTCTTGTGGCTGCCCACCAGCACCTCGGTGGCCGGCAGGATGAGTTCGCGGAAAGCGTCCAGGTAAGGCTGCGACTGGTCTTCTTCCAGCCACGACAGATTGGGCAGGTAGCTGACGAGCGGAATCTCGGTGTAGTCGCTCAGCACCTCGGCCACCGCCGACACGTTGTCGGCACTGCCCAGGAAGCCCACCTTCCAGCCGGCGATGGTGATGTCTTCCAGGATGGTGCGGGCCTGCTCGGCCACCACGTCGGCGTCGATTTCGTGCTGGTCGAAGATGTCGGCGGTGTCGCGCATGACGATGGCCGTCACGACGGGCAAGGCATGGGCGCCCATGGCGGCGATGGTGGCCACGTCGCCGGCCAGGCCGCCGGCGCCACTGGGGTCGCTGGCGTTGAAACACATCACGCAGGCGGGTGGCGGCGGCTCGAGCGCGGGGCCTTCGAGGTCCGCGGCCGGGGTGGGTTCGGGGGTCATGGGGCTGGCCTTGGCGCGCTGGTGTGCGGGGAGTCGGGGTGTTCGGAACGCTGCCGCGGCAGGGCGCTCCAAACCTCTAGCAAATTCTGAGAAACGGTGTGTAGGTCCTCACAATTCCTCAAGATTCTGCGGAATGGCGTGGCTACAATCGTGTTCCATTGTAGTGAGGTGACTGTCTTACCGTGAGCGAACCCAAGACCTGGATGTGCCTGATCTGCGGCTGGATCTACAGCGAAGCCGATGGCGATCCCGAGCATGGCATTCCAGCCGGCACCGTGTGGGCCGATGTCTCGATGAACTGGACATGTCCCGAATGTGGTGCGCGCAAGGAAGACTTCGAGATGGTCCAGATCTGACCCCGGCTCCGCAGCAAGCGGTGCACCGAGGGTCTTCGAGGAGAACGGCGCTTGGAGAATGAGGGGCCTCAAACCGGCGCACCGGCAGCAGCGGGCGCGAAGGTGCTTGTCATCGACGACAGCAACACCATCCGCCGCAGCGCCGAGATCTTCTTGCGCCAGGGTGGCCATGAAGTGGTGCTGGCCGAAGATGGATTCGACGCCCTGGCCAAGGTCAACGACCATGCGCCCGAGCTGATCTTCTGCGACATCCTGATGCCGCGGCTGGACGGCTACCAGACCTGCGCCATCATCAAACGCAACCCGCGTTTTGCGCATGTGCCGGTGATCATGCTGTCGTCCAAGGACGGGCTTTTCGACAAGGCACGTGGACGAATGGTCGGCTCCGAGGACTACCTCACCAAACCGTTCACCAAAGAGCAGTTGCTGCGTGCCGTGGACGCTTATCGTCGTGGCGCCGGCTGAACCCAAGGACCCCACGATGCCGATCCAGAAGATCCTCGTCGTCGACGACTCGAAGACCGAACTCCACCATTTGTCCGACATCCTGGGCAAGCGGGGCTATACCGTGCGCACGGCCGAAAACGGCGAAGAGGCGATGCGGCGGCTGGAAGAGGAAAAACCGCAGCTCATCCTGATGGACGTGGTGATGCCGGGCCAGAACGGCTTTCAGCTCACCCGTGCCATCACCCGCGACCCGCGTTTTGCCGACGTGCCGGTGATCATGTGCACCAGCAAGAACCAGGAAACCGACAAGGTCTGGGGCATGCGCCAGGGTGCGCGCGACTACATCGTCAAGCCGGTCAACGCCGATGAGCTGATCGCCAAGATCAAGGCTTTCGACTGACATGATGATGCCCCCAAGCTCGCTTGCGCTCGCGGCTCCCCAGGGGGGGTGTCCGCCGATGGCCCGGCAAAGCCGGTTCCATGGCGGGAAGCTGGGTCCTGCTCTGGGGCTTTGGTCCCCGAGCGCGGCCTACGTCGCGCGGCCGGGCCCACGCTGAATGGCCAACCGCGAAGCGTTGCGTGAACTGCAGGGCCGCCTGGCCCAGCGGCTTGCGGCTGCGCGCACCGAAACACGCAAGGCTTCGTGGCTGGCCATCGAGTGTGCGGGCCATGGATTGCTGGTGCCGCTGGCCACCGCGGGTGAGATCTTCCCCGTCAGTCTGCTGCTGCCGGTGCCGCACACCAACCCCTGGTTTCTGGGCGTGGCCAACCTGCGCGGTGGCCTGCATGGTGTGGTCGACCTGGCTGCTTTCCTGGCCCTGCGTGCGCCCTTGCCGCGCGACGCCGTGCGTGAACAGGCGCGCCTGCTGGCTTTCAACCCGACGCTGGGTTCGCAGAGTGCCGTGCTGGTCGACCGGCTCGCGGGTCTGCGCAGTGCTGCCCAGTTGACGGCCGAGCCCGTGGACGCCCAGGCCGGCAGCGCGGCGCGCCCGGCATTTGCCAGTGCGCGCTGGCTCGACGAGCAGGGCCGCGTCTGGCAAGAGATCGACCTTGCCGCGTTGGCCCGACATGAACAGTTTCTTGCCATCGCCGCGTGATGTGCAGGGCCGAAATGACCGAGCCCCGGTTGCTGACCGAGGACAAGTGATACCGCCATGAAGAGGACGCCATGAGCTTTCTGGACCGCATCAAGGGCGCAGGTCGCGCCAAGCCGGAAGCCGACATTCCGCTGCCGTCTACCCCCTTCGACGAACTGGCTGCGCCGATGAGTCCGACCGAGGTGACGGTGCGGCTGGGTCAGGGCAGTTCGTCCGGCAGCAACCCGGACGGCGCAGACTCTTCCATCATTTCCGAGGCCGCGCCTTCCGAACTGGCCCAGGAATTCAGCGAAACCCGCATGGCAGGTGCAAACACCGAGAGCGAAGGTTTCACCAGCGGCCTGCCGATCATCGGCGCCTGGCCGCTGGCGCGGCAGCAGCGGGCGCTGCTGATCACCGCCGGTGTGGGCCTGGTCGGCATTCTGCTCACGGTGGTGCTGGTGCTGGTTTCCAGCAGCAGCGGCTCGCGCCAGGTGGCAGCGGCGGGCCAGGCCACCACGCAGTCGCAGCGCCTGGCCAAGTCGGTGTCGCAGGCGCTGGTGGGCAGTGCCGCCGCTTTCCCCGAAGTGAAGGACAGCATCGACGTGCTGGCTGCCAACGTGCGCAGCCTGAAGACGGGCGAGGGCAATGTGCCTGCAGCGCCCCTGGCGCTGCAGGAAGAGCTGGACGTGCTGGTGCCCCTGGTGGACCGCGCCGAGAAAAACGCGGCCATCGTGCTGGCGCAGCAGAAGACCCTGACCCAGGTGGGCGAAGCGCTGCGCGCCATCAACCGCCAGAGTGCCGACCTGCTGGAAACGGCAGAAACCGTGTCCTCGCTCAAGCTGCAGAGTGGCGCTTCGGCTTCCGAGCTGTCGGCGGTGGGCCAGCTGGTGATGCTGACTCAGCGCATCGGCAAGAGCGCCAACGAGTTCCTGACCACTGAAGGTGTCAGTGCCGAGGCCGTTTTCCTGCTCGGCAAGGACCTGAACTCCTTCAAGGAGATTGCGCAGGGAGTGATCGCCGGCAACGCCGACCTTCGACTGCCCGGCACCCGCGACCCGCAAGTGCGTGAGCGCCTGCAGCAGTTGCTGACCCAGTACGAACAGACACGCACCGAGGCCAGCGCCATCCTGGGCAATCTGCAAGGCCTGGTGGCTGCGCGTGAAGCGCAGACCTCGATCGTGGCCGACTCCGAGCCCTTGCGGCTGGGGCTGGACAAGCTGCAGGCCGGCCTGACCGAGGCCACCGGCTTTGGGGGCGGCCGCCTTTTCCTGGGCTTGCTTTCGGGTCTGCTGCTGCTTGCCGGCGCCCTGGGTCTCTTGCGCCTGTTCGTGAGAGACCAGAGCACCCGCATGCAGTCGGCCGATGTGCAGCGCCTGGAAGCCGAGCGCCAGGAGCAGGAAGCCAAGCGTGTCAACGACGCCAACCAGGCCGCCATTCTGCGACTGATGAACGAACTGCAGACAGTGGCCGAAGGCGACCTGACGCAGCAAGCGACGGTGACCGAAGACATCACGGGCGCCATCGCCGACTCGGTGAACTACACGGTGGAAGAGCTGCGCTCGCTGGTCGAGCAGGTGCAGACCACGGTGGGTCGTGTGACCGAGACCACAGCGCAGGTGGAAAACACCTCCACCGAGCTGCTGGCCGCGTCGACCGAGCAGCTGCGCGAGATTCGCAACACCGGTGACGAAGTGCTGCAGATGGCCGGCCGCATCAACGACGTGTCGGCGCAGGCGCAGGAAACCGCCAGCGTGGCGCGCCAGTCGCTGCAGGCGGCTGAATCCGGCCTGGCGGCGGTGAACGACGCCATCGGCGGCATGAACTCGATCCGCGACCAGATCCAGGACACCTCCAAGCGCATCAAGCGGCTGGGCGAAAGCTCGCAGGAGATCGGCGAAATCACCGAACTGATCTCGGACATCACCGAGCAGACCAACGTGCTGGCGCTGAACGCTGCCATCCAGGCCGCCTCGGCCGGTGAAGCGGGTCGAGGCTTCAGCGTGGTGGCCGAAGAAGTGCAGCGCCTGGCGGAACGCTCGGCAGACGCCACGCGCCAGATCGCGGCCATCGTGCGCACCATTCAGACCGACACACAAGACGCCGTGGGCGCCATGGAGCGCAGCACGCAGGGTGTGGTGGAAGGGGCACGGCTGTCGGACGCCGCCGGCGCCGCGCTGGGTGACATCGATCGCGTCACGCGCGAGCTGTCCGAGCTGATCTCGCGCATCTCGGCCGAGGCGCTGAAAGAAGCCCAGTCGGCCAACGTCGTGGCCGCCAACATCCAGCACATCTTCGCGGTGACCGAACAGACTTCAGAAGGCACACGCTCGACGGCCCAGATGGTGCGCGAGCTGTCGCGCAGCGCCGAAGAACTGAAAACTTCGGTCTCGCGTTTCAAGATCAGCTGACGCTGAGCTTGCCGACCGCACCGCAGCGATGCAGGACACGATGGACACCGAGACCGCCGCCCTGAACGGCCCTGCAGGCGATGACCTCAGCGCCTTGGCCTGGGTGCATGGCGAACTGCGCCGTTCGCTCGAATCGGCGCACAAGTCGCTGCGCCGCTACTTAAAGGACGCGGAGGCGGCCACCGGGGGCGACCTCGACGCGGTCGATCCTTCGGTGCTGCGCGGCGCCCGCACGCAGCTGCACCAGGGCGTGGGTGCGCTCGAACTGGTCGGCCTGCCGGCGGTGGCCGATGTGCTGCGGGCCAGTGAAAGTGCGGTCCAGCGCATGGTGGCCAAGCCGGCGCTGGTGAACGCGCAGGCCGTCGAAGTCATCGAGCGGGTGTCCTTTGCGCTGCTCGATTTCCTGGCGCGCATGCTGGCGCGCAAACCGGTGTCGCCGGTGATGCTGTTTCCGCAGTACCGCGCCGCGCTGCAGCTGGCAGGTGCCGACCGTGTGCACCCGGCAGACCTGTGGAAGGTCGACTTCCAGTGGCTGGAAATGCCGCACGACCCGCGGGCCACCCCGCGCGAGGCCGACGACGAAGCCCGCAGCGCCATGGAAACCGAGGTGCTGGCGCTGATGCGCGGCCCAGGCCGCGCGGCGTTGACACGCACGAGCGACCTGTGCGCCGACCTGGCTGCCGGCGCGCGCATCAAACAGGGTGGTGCCGGCCTGGCTACGCTGTGGCAGCTGGCCGCTGCAGTTTTCGAAGCGCAGGCCGCGGGCATGCTCGATGCCGACGTCTACAGCAAGCGCCTGGCTTCGCGGCTCTTGGCGCAACTGCGCAGCACCGTGCGTGGCCAGCCCGAGCCTTCCAACCGACTGGCGCAGGACCTGCTGTTTTTCTGCAGCCACGCCCGTGTGCCCAGCGACGAGACCAGCGCGCCGCGCCTGCAGGCCGTTCGCCGCGCCTGGCGGCTGCACGAGCTGCCGGTGGCCGATTACGAAACTCCGCGCCTGGGCCGCTTCGATCCTTCACACCTGGTGCTGGCGCGCAAACGTGTCGCCGCCGCCAAGGACGCCTGGTCGGCCGTGGCCGGTGGCGAGCAGCACCGCATCGGCGGCCTGCCCGAGCAGTTTGCGCTGGTCGGCGAATCGCTGCAGCGGCTGTTCCCCAGCGGCGAGGTGCTGGCCCAGTCGCTGCAGGCCACCGTCGCGCAGACCGTCAGTTCGGGTCAGTCGCCACCGGCGCCGCTGGCCATGGAAGTGGCCACCGGCATCCTGTATCTCGATGCGTCGCTGGAAGACGGCGAACTCGACCAGCCCGAGCTGGGCGAACGCATCCAGCGCCTGTCGAACCGCATCGACAAGGTGCGTCAGGGCGGTGAGCCGCAGCCGCTGGACATCTGGATGGAGGAGCTGTACCGACGGGTCAGCGACCGCCAGACCATGGGCAGCGTGGTGCAGGAACTCCGGGCATCGCTGTCCGAAGTCGAAAAGCAGATCGACCACTACTTCCGCAACCCGGCCGAACGCCAGGTGCTGATTCCCGTGCCGGCGCAGTTGTCGTCGATGCGCGGTGTGCTGTCGGTGCTGGGCATGGACCAGGCCTCGGCGGCGGCCCTTTTCATGCGCGACGACGTCGACGCGCTGGCGCAGACCGAAGTCGACCCGCAGCGTGCCATCCAGGCCGGCACTTTCGACCGCCTGGCCGATAACCTGGGTGCGCTGAGCTTCCTGATCGACATGCTCAGCGTGCAGCCGCAGCTGGCCAAGTCGCTGTTCCGCTTCGACCCCGAAACCGGGCTGCTGAGCGCGGTGATGGGCCAGTCCGAGCGTGTTTCGGCCTTTGCCCAGCTCGACGAAACCGAACCGGGGCAACTGGCGCCCACAGCGGCTGCCAGCAGCACCGCGCCCTTGCTGGTGCAGCTGCAGGCACTGGGTGCATCGGCCGCCAGCGCCGACGTGGCCGATGGCGACCTTGCACGTGACGCCGAACGGCTGGCGCAGCAGGCGCTGGCCGCCGACCAGCCCGAGCTCGCCCGTCTGCTGGCCAGTGCCCACCGGGGCTTGCGCGACGCTGGCGTCAGCCCGCAAGACAAGCTGGCGCTGCGCGCCGAACTGAGCGAAGCGGTGGCCGGTCTGGGTGCCGTGGCACCCGAAGCGCCGGCACCCACGGCGCCGGTGCCACCACCCAAGCCCGCGCCGCAAGGTGGCACGGGCCTGGAAGACGACCCGGAGATGCGCGACATCTTCATCGAAGAAGCGCGCGAAGTGGTCACCGACGCCACCGCGGCCGTCGAAAGGTTGCTGACGGCACCCGACAGCGCGCAGGACATGACCGCCGTGCGGCGTGCCTTCCACACACTGAAGGGCAGTTCGCGCATGGTGGGCCTGCGCGATTTCGGCGAGGCTGCCTGGGCCTGCGAGCAGCTCTTCAACGCCCGCCTTGCTCAGGCACCGCACATGGACCCGCCGCTGCGGCTGTGCACCACCGAAGCGCTGGCCTACATGGGCAGCTGGGTCGAAGCCATCGCGGCCGGCCATGACGGGGGTCACCAGACGGCCGCCGTGGCGCAGTCGGCCGACGCGCTGCGCCTGGAAGGCCGGCGCGTGCCGATCGAACTTCCCGCGCCAGTGGCCCCGGCTGCCGTGGCCGAACTGCCAGTGCCCGACGACACCACCCTCATCTTGCCCCGGCCCACGGCCGCAGCGGGCGAGACCACGGTGTCGCTGGACCGCACCGTGCGGCTGGAAGACGGGCCGACTTTGATCCTGCCCAAGGCACTGCCGCCCGAAGCTGCTCACGCATCCGAAGCCGGGCTGGATCTCGAAGCCTTGCCCGTTGCCGGGTTGCTGCCAGAGGCACCGGTCGAAGCGATCGAAGAGTTCACGGTTTCGACCTTTGACGCGCCGCCGATCGAACCCGAATTGGCCGTGCCGGCCAACGAAGTTGCGATCGAAGTGCCGGCAGAAGCCGCCGAGCCCTTTGCCGCCACGCTGGTCGAAGACCCCAACCACGACCCGCTGGGCGAAGTTCAGGAACCGGCGCTTCCCGAAGCGGCATTCATGTTGTCGCTGGGCGAACTCGACGACGAACCGGCACCGCGTGTGGTGCCCGATGTGCAGCCCCTGGCGCAGCGCGTGCCCGAGTTGCCCAGCGCGGCCGATCTCGACCTCGCTGCGCCTGCGCCAGCCGCATTGGCCAGTGTGTCGACGCCGGTCGACGAAGACCTGAGCTTCGAGCTCGACCTGGGTGACTTCAACGAATTGCCCGAGCCGGCAGTGGCCGAAGCGTCCGCGCCCATGCCCGTGGAACTGCCGCTGGACGCACCCGACCTGCTGCTGGACGGGGAAGCTGGCGACACGGCGGTGCCGGCGGCCGACGTGGAGTCGGTCGAGATCGACTTCGACGAGCTCGGCGACATCTTTGCCGACGCACCGGTCGAAACAGCAGAAACCTCTGCCGTCGCGGCAGCGCCTGAACCGGCTGCACCCGAAACCGTGCCCGAAGCGCCAGTTGACGAGGCCGAAGCCGACGAGCAGGTCAAGGTCATCGGGCCGCTGCGCATCAGCATCCCGCTGTTCAACATCTACCTGAACGAAGCCGACGAGCTGTCGCGCCGGTTGGTGGCCGAACTGGGCGAATGGGCGCTCGAGGCCGATCGGCACCCGGTGTCGGACACGGCCGTTGCGCTGGCCCACTCGCTGGCCGGCAGTTCGGCCACGGTGGGTTACGCCGAGCTGTCGGCACTGGCACGTTCGCTGGAGCACGCCTTGATGCGGTCCAGTGCCGCCGGCCATGGCCGGCCCGGCGAAGCGCAGCTGTTTGCCGACGTGGCCGAAGAGATTCGCCGCCTGTTGCACCAGTTCGCTGCCGGTTTCCTGCGACCCGTGGACGAAGCGCTGACCGAGCAACTGGCGGCACACGAACGGCTGCCGGTGCAGAGTGCGGACGTGCTGGCCAGTCTGGAGCCGGAAGTCGAGGACGAAGCCCCCGATTACGCCGCCTTGCAGACCGCTGCCGACGGCGACGAAATCGGCTTTGCACCCCACGACGACATCGACGCCGTGGACGCGATCGATGCCGAGCTGTTCCCGATCTTCGAAGAAGAAGCCGAAGAACTGCTGCCGCAGCTGCAGGGCCGCCTGCGCGAATGGCACGACCACCCGGGCAACCCGGGTGCACCAGCGGCCTGCATGCGCACGCTGCACACCTTCAAGGGCGGTGCGCGGCTGGCGGGTGCGATGCGCCTGGGCGAAATGGCGCACCGGCTGGAATCCGAGGTGGAGCACCTCAGCGCGCAAGACATGCCTCAAGCTGCGCAGGTCGAGCCACTGCTGGCCCGTGCAGACGCGATGGCGGTGGCTTTCGAGACGTTGCGCCGCCGGCCCGCCGCACCGGCCCCGGTGGTGGCATCGTCCGTGAGTGCGGCGGCCGAAGTCGAGCCGCCGGCGGTCGACCTGGCTTTCGAGGAGCCGTTGGCCGCCGTTCCGGTCGAGTCGGAACCTGCGCCCGAAACCGTGGCCGAAGCCGCGCCCGAGGCTGCGTCCGATGCAGTCGCCGAAGCCGATCAGGCCTTGCCCGCGGCCGACGCAACTGCCGACACACCGGCCGCGCAGGCCGCGCAGGTCGAAGCGTCGGCCGAAGCCGAGCCAGCGCTGGACATCGACTTCGATGCCGCCCCGGCCCCCGGCGCCGCAGCCGAAGTCGGGGCCCCCGTGGCGCCGATGGCCCTGGTGCCTATCGACTGGTCGCGTTTTTCGCCCGGCACCGCTGAGCCGGCGGCGGCCAACGCCGACCGTGCGGGCTCAGGCCAGGGTGCTGCCGTGCGGGTGCGTGCCGGCCTGCTGGACCGCCTGGTCAACAACGCTGGCGAGGTCAGCATCACCCGTTCGCGCATCGACAGCACGGTGCAACTGCTGCAGGGTTCGCTGGGTGAACTGACCGAAAGCCTGGAACGCATGCGGCGCCAGCTGCGCGACATCGAGGTGCAGGCCGAAACCCAGATCAGCAGCCGGCTCGAAGCTGCCAAGGCTTCGTCACAGACCTTCGACCCGCTGGAGATGGACCGCTTCACGCGTTTCCAGGAACTGACCCGTTTCATGGCCGAGTCGGTCAACGACGTGGCCACGCTGCAGCGCAGCCTGCAGCGCACGCTGCAGTCGGCCGAAGACGAACTGGCGGCGCAGGCGCGACTGACACGCGAGTTGCAGGACGACCTGCTGCGCACGCGCATGGTCGAGTTCGAAAGCCTGGCCGACCGGCTGTATCGCACGGCGCGGCAGGCCGCACGCGACACCGCCAAGCAGGTGCGGCTGGACATCGTGGGCGGCGGCATCGAAATCGACCGCGGTGTGCTCGAGCGCATGGTCGGCTCCTTCGAACACCTGCTGCGCAACAGCGTGGCACACGGCATCGAGGCGCCGGCCGAACGAGAACGCGCGGGCAAGGCCGCAGGGGGCCTGATCACCGTCACGGTGGCGCAGTCGGGCAACGAAGTGGCGGTGGAGTTTGCCGACGACGGCGCCGGCCTGGACATGGGCCGCATCCGCCAACGTGGCATCGAACGGGGTTTGCTGGCCGCCGACGCACAGCCCAGCGACGTTGAGCTGTCGCAGCTGGTTTTTGCCTCGGGCTTCAGCACCGCGGAATCGGTGACCGAACTGGCCGGCCGCGGCGTGGGCCTGGACGTTGTGCGCGCCGAGGTCAACGCCATGGGCGGCCGCATCGAGACCCACAGCGAAACCGGCCGTGGCACACGCTTTCGGCTGCTGCTGCCGCTGACCACCGCGGTCACGCAGGTGGTGATGCTGCGCTGTGGCGAAACCACCGTGGCCGTGCCTTCGCCGCTGATCGAACTGGTGCGCCGTGTGCCGACGGCCGAAATCGAGCAGGCCTACGTCGATGGCCACCTCAACTTCGGTGGCGAGTCGGTGCCTTTTTTCTGGTTGGCTTCGCTGTTGCAGCAAAGCGCACGAGGCCCCGACAAGGGCCGCAACCAAAGCATCGTGATCGTGCGCAGCGCCGCGCAACGGGTGGCCGTGCACGTGGACGAAGTGGTTGGCAACCAGGAAGTGGTGGTCAAGAACGTCGGTCCGCAACTGTCGCGGCTGCCGGGCCTGGCGGGTGTCACGCTGCTGCCATCGGGCGCGGTGGCCCTGATCTACAACCCGGTGGCACTGGCCACCGTTTACGCCGACTCTGCGCGGGCGCTGTCGCAAGCCGCTGCTGCAGCAGCCGCCGCACCGGTGCTGCCGGCTGCGCCGGTGGTCACGGCCATGCCGATGGTGCTGGTGGTCGACGACTCGCTCACCGTGCGCCGTGTCACGCAGCGCCTGCTGGTGCGCGAAGGCTACCGCGTGGTCACGGCCAAGGACGGTCTGGATGCGCTGGAGCGCCTGGCGGAAGAGCGTCCGGCGGTGCTGCTGTCGGACATCGAGATGCCGCGCATGGACGGTTTCGACCTGGTTCGCAATGTGCGCGCCGACGCCAGGCTGCAAGGCCTGCCGGTGATCATGATCACCTCGCGCATTGCGCAGAAGCACCGCGACTACGCGGCCGAACTGGGTGTCGACCACTACCTGGGCAAGCCGTATTCCGAAGAGGAACTGCTGTCGCTGGTGGCCGGCTACGTGAGTGCACAGGCGGCCGCGGCCGCCGTGTGATGGCGATCAGTGACAATCTGCCGCCAGCCGCAGGCTGGGCGGCAGCGCAGTCACAGCAAGCATCCAAAGAGGGGCCATGTCCCGCGTCGTAGAGCACCTGGCCGATCTCACCGGCTTTCGCGATCGAGATGTTCTGGACGTGACCTTGGTCGGCGCGTTCAAGGACCTGCTGCGTCCTCAGACCGTGGCCATCTACCGGTGCGTGGGAGAAGTGGGCCAGGAACGCTGGTTGACCCGCGCCCGCCTGGCGGCCGGCGACACCACCGCCACAGCCGACCCGCTGTGGGCCGACCCGAACACGCTGCCCAGGCTGAATGACCACCCTGATCGTCAAGCTTGCCTGCAGCGCCAGGAATCGTTCACGGTGGACGGGTCGCCCACCATGGCCTACTTTCCCTTGGCCACCGACCGCGAGCCCGTCGGCGTGCTCGAACTGCAGACGCGGCAGCCGCTGTCCATCGAAGAAGTCCGGCTGGTGTGCAGCATCCTGCGCATCTACCGCAACTTCCAGGGTCTGCTGGACTACAGCGAACGCGACACGCTCACCGGCCTGCTGAACCGCAAGACCTTCGACGAGAGCTTTCTGCGCGTGGCCGTGCAGCCACCGCGGCCCGCGCACCACCAGCGCGGCGAAACGCGCCGGCTCGGGCCCACAGGAAGCTCGTGGCTGGGCGTGATCGACATCGACCACTTCAAGCGGGTCAACGACAGCCACGGCCACCTGATCGGCGATGAGGTCCTCTTGTTGCTGTCGCGCCTGATGCGCACCAGCTTCCGTTTTCACGACCACCTGTACCGCTTTGGCGGCGAAGAGTTCGTGGTGCTGATGCGCTGCAGCAGCCCGGCTGATGCAGCGCAGGCCTTCGAGCGCTTGCGCAGCAACGTGGAGCGCTACGTTTTTCCGCAGGTGGGCCAGATTTCGGTCAGCGTGGGTTTCACTGAACTGCGGCCGGGTGATTCACCCAGCAGTGCCTTCGAGCGGGCCGACAAGGCGGTCTACTACGCGAAGGAGAATGGCCGGAACCAGGTGGCCCACCACGCCGAACTGGTGGCCGCCGGCAAGCTCAGCGACGAGACGCACGACGCCGGGGACGTGGAGTTCTTCTGAGCCGGCATGGAGGTTTGATGACATCGGGAAAACCCCATCGCGATGTCGACTTAAACAAACGTTTGATTTGTGTCCTAGCATCGCCGGGTGATGGCACCTGTCGACCCCAACTCCAGCCCAGCGCCCGCCGCTGAAGGCGGCAAATCCCCTGAAGACGCCCGAGCCCGCTTGCTGCAGGCGGGCCTCCACCTGTTTGCCCAGCAGGGGTACAGCAAGACCAGCACGCGTGAACTGGCCGAAGCGGCCAATGTCAACGTGGCGTCCATCAGCTACTACTTCGGCGACAAGGCGGGCCTGTACCGCGCGGTTTTTGTCGAACCCATGGGTTCGCCTGAAGAGGACGTGGCCCGCTACGACGGCTTGCACCTGACCCTGGCCCAGGCCCTGCGAGGTTTCTACGACGGCTTTCTTGAACCGCTGAGGCAGGGCGACGACGCACGTCTGTGCATGAAGCTGCACTTCCGCGAGATGCTGGAACCCACGGGCCTGTGCGAGCTGGGCATCACCGACGGTATCCGACCCATGCACGACGCCTTGCTGGCGGTGCTGTGCCGCCATCTGGGCCTGGCGTCGGTCGACACCGACCTGCAGCGCCTGGCCATCTGCCTGGCCGGACTGGGCGTGCACATGCACGTGGGCCGCGAGATCAGCGACGCACTGGTGCCGGGCATCAACGACGGTGCCCAGGCGCTCGATTGCTGGTCCGACCGGCTGGTGCTGTTCGGGCTGGCCATGGTGCGCGCCGAAGCCAAGCGCCGCGGCATTTCCTTGCCTGAACCGGACTGAACATGAAGCGATCTTCCCGGGCGCTCTCCGCCCTGGCCGCTGCCGCCTTGCTGTCGGCCTGCGCCACGGCGCCCGACCGGTCGCCGCCACCGGCGGGCCCGGCGCTGCCCACCGCCTGGCAGGCACCGCTGCCTCACGGCGGGGCCAGCGCCGACCTGGCCCAGTGGTGGACCCGTTTCAACGACCCCTTGCTGCTGCCGCTGCAGGAAGCGGCGCAAAGGGCCAGCCCCACGCTGGCCAGCGCCTTGGCCCGCGTCGAACGTGCCCGGGCCTCGCGCGCCGCGGCAGGTGCTGCCGGTGCGCCACGGCTGGACGCCGTGGCCAGTGCCAGTTCAGCGCGCCAACTGCCGGGCCAGCCCACCGCGCACCTGGCCAGCGTGGGCCTGCAGGCGGCTTGGGAACTGGACCTCTTCGGTGCCGTCGCTGCCGGACGCGACGCCGCGCAGGCACGCCTGGAAGGTGCGCAGGCCGGCTGGCACGACGCACGTGTGTCGGTGGCCGCCGAGGTGGCCACCAGCTACACCGCGCTGCGGGCCTGCGAGGCACAAGTGGCGCAATCGCGTCTGGACACCGCATCGCGGGCAGAAACCGCGCGCCTGACCGACCTCAGCGCACGAAGCGGCTTCACCGCACCCGCCGATGCCGCACTGACACGTGCCGGTGCGGCCCAGGCGCGGGGCCAGTTGCTCAGCCAGCAGGCGCAGTGTGACACACTGCTCAAGGGCCTGGTCGAGATCACCGACCTGCCCGAGGCCGATCTGCGACAGCACCTGGCAACGGGCATGGCGCGATTGCCGCAACCCGCGCCACTTTCGTTGACGTCTTTGCCCGCCGCCTTGCTCTCGCAGCGGCCCGACCTGGCTGCGGCTGCACGTGAAGTGGTGGCGGCCGCGGCGGACAAGTCACAGAGCCAGGCGCGGGAACTGCCGCAGATCAGCCTGACCGGTTCACTGGCCGGCGCCAGCCTGCGCAGCAGCGGGGCCACCATCACCGGCGCCACCTGGTCGATCGGCCCGGTGGTGGTGAGCCTGCCGCTTTTCGACGGCGGTGCGCGGGCTGCGTCCACTGCCGCCGCGCGGGCCAGCTACGACGAAGCGGTGGCGCTGTACGCGGCGCAGTTGCGGCGCGCGGTGCGCGAGGTCGAAACCGCGCTCGTGGCGCTGGACTCGACCGCACAACGCGAGGTGGACGCGCTGTCGGCCGCGCGTGACTTCGAAGCTTCGCTGGTGGCCACGCAGGCGCGGCAGCAGGGTGGCCTGGCCAGCCTGTTCGACCTGGAGGCCGCGCGCCGCAATGCCGTGCTGGCACAAAGCACGCTGATCGAACTGCAGCGCGAACGTGTGACGGCCTGGATTTCGCTGTACCGCGCCCTGGGCGGCGGTTGGACCGCCACCGACGATCTTGCCCGGACGGCCGCCGTCCAACCCTGAAACAAAGCCAGACCATGAAAACCCTGCTCGCCCTGAACAAACGCACCCGCATCGGTGCTGCCGTGGCCCTGCTGGCCTGCGGAGCTACGCTGGCCGTGGCCGTTGCCGTGAACGCGGCCGACGACAAGGTGGCGCAGCCGGCCGCAGCTGCGCCGGCCAAGGCTGCGCTGACGGTCACCACGACCCAGCCGCAGCGCAGCAGCCTGGCCACCGCGCTGCAAGCCAACGGCAACATCGCCCCCTGGCAGGAAGCCATCGTCGGCGCCGAAAGCAACGGCATGCGGCTGGCCGAAGTGCGGGTCAACGTGGGTGATGTCGTCAAGCGCGGGCAGGTGCTGGCCACCTTCGTGGCCGACATGGCGCAGGCCGACCTGGCGCAGAGCCGCGCCGCCGTGGCCGAGGCCGAAGCGACGTTGGCCGACGCCGGCGCCAACGCGCAGCGGGCGCGCGAACTGCAGGCCAGCGGCGCCTTGAGCGCACAGCAGATCAACCAGCTGCTGACTGCTGAACGCACCGCGCAGGCCCGGCTGGACGCACTGCGTGCCGGCGCCAAGGTGCAGCGGCTGCGGCTGGCGCAGACCCAGGTGCTGGCGCCCGACAGCGGTGTCATCAGCGCCCGCAACGCCACCGTGGGCGCGGTGGTGCCGGCGGGCACCGAACTGTTCCGGCTGATCCGCCAGGGCCGCCTGGAATGGCGGGCCGAGGTGGTGGCCGGTGAGCTGGCGCTGATCAAACCCGGTCAGGCGGTCCGCGTGACGGCGGCCGGCGGCGCGCCGGTGGCCGGCAAGGTGCGCATGGTGGCGCCCACGGTGGACGCCAACACGCGCAACGGCATCGTGTACGTCGACCTGCCGCAGCCCGGTGCCATCAAGGCCGGCATGTTCGCGCACGGCGACTTCGAAACCGGCAGCACGAGCGCGCTGACACTGCCACAGAGCGCGGTGCTGCTGCGCGACGGTTTCAGCTACGTCTACCGCGTCGGCGCTGACAACAGGGTCGCGCAGACCAAGGTGGAAGTGGGGCGCCGTGTGGGTGACCGCATCGAGATCACCGGTGGCCTGGACGCGGGTGCCAAGGTGGTGACCAGCGGCGCGGGTTTCCTGGCCGACGGCGACACGGTGCGCGTGGTGGAAGCCGCCGTGAAAACCGCCGTCGCCAAGTGAAGCGGAGCGCACAGCCATGAACGTGTCTTCCTGGTGCATCAAGAACCCGATTCCGGCGGTGATGCTGTTCGTGATGTTGACGCTGGCCGGTGTGCTGGGCTTCAAGTCGATGAAGATCCAGCAGTTCCCCGACATCGACCTGCCCACCATCAACATCACCGCCAGCCTGCCTGGCACCGCGCCGGCGCAGATGGAAACCGAGGTCGCGCGCAAGATCGAAAACGCGGTCGCGTCGCTGCAGAACGTCAAGAACATCTACACCAAGGTGCAGGACGGCGTGGCCATCGTGACGGTGGAATTCCGCCTGGAAAAACCCACGCAGGAGGCGCTGGACGACGTGCGTTCGGCCGTGGCGCGGGTGCGCAGCGACCTGCCGGCCGATCTGCGTGACCCCACCATCAGCAAGCTCGACCTGGCCGGTGCGCCGATCCTCACCTACACGGTGGCCAGCACGCGCATGGACGACGAAGCGCTGAGCTGGTTCGTCGACAACCAGGTCACCAAGACCATGCTGGCCGTGCGCGGCGTGGGCAGCGTGGCGCGGGTGGGCGGCGTGACGCGCGAAGTGCGCGTCGAAGTGGATCCGACGCGCCTGCTGGCCCTGAACGCCAGCGCAGCCGACATCTCGCGCCAGCTGCGTGCCGTGCAGCAGGACGCAGCCGGTGGCCGTGCCGATGTGGGTGGCATCGAACAGAGCGTGCGCACCATCGCCACGGTGCAGAGCGCGGCCGAACTGGCACGCCTGGAAGTGGCGCTGAGCGACGGCCGCCGCATCCGCCTGGACCAGGTGGCCACGGTCAGCGACACGGTGGCCGAAAAGCGCAGCGGCGCGCTGCTGAACGGCAAGCCGGTGGTCGGTTTCGAGATCGTGCGCAGCCGTGGCGCGGGTGAGACCGACGTCGCCGACGGTGTGCGCGCGGCGCTGGACAAGCTGCGTGCGGAGCACCCCGACGTGACCGTCACCGAGGCCTTCAACTTCGTCGACCCGGTGGTCGAAAACTACGAAGGCAGCATGATCCTGCTGCTGGAAGGTGCGGCGCTGGCGGTGCTGGTGGTGTGGCTGTTCCTGCGCGACTGGCGTGCCACGCTGGTGGCCGCCACGGCGCTGCCACTGTCCATCATCCCGGCCTTTGCGGTGATGCACTACATGTTCGGCTTCACGCTCAACGTGGTGACGCTGCTGTCGATGTCGCTGGTGGTGGGCATCCTGGTGGACGACGCCATCGTCGAGATCGAAAACATCATGCGCCACCTGCGCATGGGCAAGACACCCTACCAGGCGGCGATGGAAGCGGCCGACGAGATCGGCCTGGCGGTCATTGCCACCACCTTCACGCTGATCGCGGTGTTCCTGCCCACCGCCTTCATGGCAGGAGTGCCGGGCAAGTTCTTCGTGCAATTCGGCTGGACGGCGGCGATCGCGGTGTTCTTCTCGCTGGTGGTGGCGCGCATGCTGACGCCGATGATGGCGGCCTACATCCTGAAGCCGCCGAAGAAAGATCACGCCGACCCGCGCTGGCTGAGCGTCTACACGCGCTGGGCCGCCTGGTGCCTGAAACACCGCGTGGTCACGCTGCTGGCGACGGCCGCGTTTTTTGTCGGCAGCTTTTCGCTCGTGCCCTTGCTGCCCACCGGCTTCATGCCACCCGACGACCTGAGCCAGACGCAGGTGACGGTGACCTTGCCACCGGGCAGCACCTACCAGCAGACCCTGGCCGCTGCCGAGCAGGCCCGTGAGTTGGTGCAGAAACACGAACACGTGAAGCTGGTCTACACCGCAGTGGGTGCCGGCAGCACCGGTGCCGACACCTTCACCCCCGGTGGCGGTGTGCCCGAGGTCACCAAGGCCACCTTGACCATCAACATGACCCACCGCTCCGAGCGCGGGGGTGTCAGCAAGCAGCAGGTGGAATCGCAGCTGCGCGAACTGCTGGCCGTGTTGCCAGGTGCACGGGTCAAGGTCGGCTTCGGCCAAAGCTCCGAGAAGTACGTGCTGGTGCTGGCCGGCGAAGACGGCGAGGCCCTGGGCGCCCACGCGGCCGTGGTCGAACGCGAACTGCGGGGCATTCCCGGCATCGGCGCGGTCACCTCCAGTTCCAGCCTGGTGCGGCCCGAGCTCATCGTGCGGCCCGACGCGGCACGCGCGGCCGACCTGGGTGTGACGTCGCAGGCCATTGCCGACACGCTGCGCATCGCCACGGCCGGTGACTACGACCAGAGCCTGCCCAAGCTGAACCTGAGCCAGCGCCAGGTGCCCATCGTCGTGCGCCTGCCGGCGCAGGCACGCACCGACCTCGACCTGCTGTCGCGCCTGCCGGTGCCCGGCAAAAACGGGCCGGTGATGCTGGGCAACGTGGCCACGCTGACCATCGACAGCGGGCCGGCGCAGATCGACCGCTACAACCGCCAGCGCAACGTCAACTTCGAGATCGAACTCAACGGCCAGCCGCTGGGCGAAGTGCAGGTCGCAGCGCTGTCGCTGCCCAGCCTGCAGAACCTGCCGGCGGGTGTGATCCAGACCGAGATTGGCGACGCCGAGGCCATGAGCGAGCTGTTTGCCAGCTTCGGCCTGGCCATGCTGACGGGCGTGTTGTGCATCTACATCGTGCTCGTGCTGCTGTTCAAGGACTTCGTGCAGCCGGCCACCATCCTGGGTGCGCTGGTGCTGTCGATCCCGGGTGCCTTCCTGGCGCTGTTCGTCACGCAGACGGCACTGTCGATGCCCAGCATGATCGGCCTCATCATGCTGATGGGCATTGCCACCAAAAACAGCATCCTGCTGGTGGACTACATCATCATCGCGCGCCGCGACCACGGCCTGGCACGCTGGGACGCGGTGCTGGACGCCTGCCACAAGCGGGCACGGCCGATCGTCATGACCACCATCGCGATGGGCGCCGGCATGATGCCCATTGCGTTGGGCCTGGGCACCGACCCCAGCTTCCGCGCGCCGATGGCCATCGTCGTCATCGGCGGGCTCATCACGTCCACCTTCCTGAGCCTGCTGGTGATTCCGGTGTTGTTCACCTACGTCGACGACTTGATCCAGAAGCTGCGGCGCCTGCTGCGCCGCAAGGACAAACCCGTCTCCACCGTTTCCACGGGGCAAGAGGTGAGCGCATGAACCCGCAACGGCGCCTGTGCCTGAAGCTGGCCGCAGCGGCAGCGGCCACCTGTGCCACGGCATGGCCCGTGCGCGCGCAAGACCTTGCTTCTGCGCGCGCGTTCGACACGCTGGACCTGGACTGGGCCGACACGCGCCGCCAGCGCGCCGTGCCCGTTCGTCTGCACCTGCCCACGGATGCATCGGCGACACGGCCGGTGCCGCTGCTGGTGTTTTCGCACGGCATCGGCGGCTCTCGCCGCGGCTACAGCTGGCTGGGCCATCACCTGGCCGGCAACGGCATCGCCAGCCTGCATCTGCAGCATGTGGGCAGCGACCGCCAACTGTGGTCGGGCAGTGTCTTCGGCCTGGTCGGCCGCCTGCAGGACGCGGCCCAGGAACGTGAAGCGCTGGCCCGGGTTCAGGACCTGCGATTTGCGCTGGACACGCTGCTCACCAGCGAACTGGCGCCACGCCTGGATGCCACGCGCATCGTGGCCGCCGGCCACAGCTACGGCGCCAACACCACGCTGCTGGCCTGCGGCGCGCGGGTCGAACGTGAAGGCCAGGTCGTGGCGCTGGCCGACGACCGGGTGCGGGCGGCCATCGTGATCTCGGCGCCGCCCTTCTACGGCCAGCCCGACCCCACGCCGATTCTTCAGTCGGTGACCGTGCCCAGCCTGCACGTCACGGCCACCGAAGACATCATCCGCATCCCCGGCTACTTCAGCGGGTTCGAAGACCGCGTCGCGGTGTTCGATGCCACCGGCAGCCCGCAGAAGTGGCTGGCGGTGTACGAAGGGGGATCGCACAGCATGTTCACCGACCGCAGCGGCACCGGTGGCGCGACGCTGAACCCGCAGGTGAAGACCGCCACACGCGCTTTGACGGTGGCTTTTCTGCAAGGGGTGTTCGACGGCGATGGCGATGCCTTGCGGCAGTGGCCGCAGCGCCATGTGGACATCCTGGCGCGCTTCGCCGCACCACGGGTTTGATGCCAAGGGGGTGAGAAGTCGCCGGTCGCGGACCGGTTGAGAATGCAGGCTCCTGCCACGTCCAGCGAGCCGGCCTTGCCCACCCTGTCCCACCTGCAGTTGCTCGAAGCGCAGAGCATCCACATCCTGCGCGAAGCGGTGGCCGAATCGGAACGGCCGGTGATGCTGTATTCGGTGGGCAAGGACAGCGCCGTGCTGCTGCACCTGGCACGCAAGGCTTTCCACCCGGGGCCCTTGCCGTTTCCGCTGCTGCACGTGGACACGACCTGGAAGTTCCGCGACATGTACGCCTTGCGCGAGCGCACTGCCCGCGAACCCGGCCTGACGCTGCTGGTGCACACCAACCCGCAGGCGCTGGCCGACGGCATCAACCCCTTCGACCATGGTTCGCAGCTGCACACCGACCTGTGGAAGACCCAGGGCCTGAAGCAGGCGCTGGACCTGCACCGCTTCGACCTGGCCTTCGGCGGTGCGCGCCGCGACGAAGAGAAGTCGCGCGCCAAGGAACGCATCTTTTCCTTCCGCAACGCCCACCACGGCTGGGACCCGCGCCAGCAGCGGCCCGAACTCTGGCACCTGTACAACGGCCGCAAGCGGCCCGGTGAGTCGATGCGGGTGTTTCCGCTGAGCGACTGGACCGAGCTGGACGTCTGGCGCTACATCCAGGCCGAAGGCATCGAGGTCGTGCCCTTGTACTTTGCTGCCGAGCGGCCGGTGGTGGAACGCAGCGGCACGCTGATCATGGTGGACGATGCACGCATGCGGCTGCTGCCTGGAGAACAAGCTCAGCAACGGCTGGTGCGCTTCCGCACCCTGGGCTGTTATCCGCTGACCGGTGCGGTGGCCTCGACGGCGCGCACGCTGGCCGAGCTGATCGAAGAACTGCAAGCCAGCCGCAGTTCCGAACGCCAAGGCCGCCTGATCGACAGCGACGGCGCGGCGTCGATGGAAAAGAAAAAACAAGATGGCTACTTCTGACGACGCGCGGGACGACCCGCCCCGAGCCGCGGGCCTGCTGCGTTTCATCACCTGCGGTTCCGTCGACGACGGCAAGAGCACGCTGATCGGCCGCCTGCTGTTCGAGACCGGCGCGCTGGCCGACGACCAGCTGGCCGCGGTGACCGCCGACTCGCAGCGCTGGGGCACGCAGGGCAGCGAACCCGACTACGCCTTGCTGCTCGATGGGCTGGCTGCCGAACGTGAGCAGGGCATCACCATCGACGTGGCCTACCGCTCGTTTGCCACCGACCGCCGGCGTTTCATCGTCGCCGACACGCCGGGCCACGAGCAGTACACCCGCAACATGGTCACCGGCGCATCCACCGCCGCCGCGGCCGTGCTGCTGGTGGACGCGCGCAAGGGCCTGCTCACGCAGACCTGCCGCCATGCCTGCCTGGTGCAGCTGATGGGCATCCGCCATGGCGTGCTGGCGGTCAACAAGATGGACCAGGTGGCTTGGGCCGAAGGCACCTTCCGCGCCATCGAAACGGCCTGGCAGACTTTTGCGGCCAGCCTGGGCCTGGACGGCATCACCGTGATCCCGCTGTCGGCGCTGCGCGGTGACAACGTCACCCAGGCCAGCACCAACATGCCCTGGTACCGCGGCCCGACGCTGCTGCAATGCCTGGAGGGCCTGCCGGCCGATGAAGCGGATCTGCAGGCCGGCCCGTTGCGCCTGCCGGTGCAGTGGGTCAACCGGCCCAGCGCCGACTTCCGCGGATACGGCGGGCTGCTGGCCAGCGGCACCTTGCGGCCCGGAGACCGCGTCCGCATCCAGCCCGGTGGCCAAGAGAGCCAGGTGGCGCGCATCGTGGGCTGGGCGGGCGACCTGCCGTTGGCGGTGGCCGGGCAGTCGGTGATGGTCACGCTGGCCGACGACATCGACGTCGCGCGTGGCGACCTGATTTCCGCTGCAGCGTCAGCGGCAGAAGTGGCCGACCAGTTCGAATGCACGCTGGTCTGGATGGCCGACGCGCCGCTGCTGCCCGGCCGGCCCTACCTGCTGAAGATCGGCACGCGCACCGTGGGCGCCAGCGTCACGGCGCTGAAGTACCGGCTGGACGTGCACACGCTGGCGCACATCGCGGCGCGGCAACTGGCGCTGAACGAAATCGGCGTGGCCACGCTGGCGCTGGACCGGCCGGTGGCCTTCGATCCGTACGCGAAGAACCGCGACACCGGTGGCCTGATCCTGATCGACCGTGTCAGCAACCACACCGTGGCCGCCGGCATGCTGCACTTTGCGCTGCGCCGCTCGCACAACATCCAGCCGCAGGCGCTGACCGTGGACCGCCGCGCACGTGCCGGGCTGATGGGCCAGCGGCCCTGTGTGCTGTGGTTCACCGGCTTGTCGGGTGCCGGCAAGTCCACCATCGCCAACCGCGTGGAGGCCGCACTGCACGCCGAAGGACGGCACACCGTGCTGCTGGACGGCGACAACCTGCGCCACGGCCTGAACAAGGACCTGGGCTTCAGCGCTGCGGAACGTGTCGAAAACGTCAGACGCGTGGCCGAGGTGGTGCGCCTGATGACCGACGCCGGCCTGATCGTGCTGGTGGCACTGATCTCGCCCTTCCGTGCCGAGCGTGCGCTGGCGCGGTCGCTGCTGCCGGCCGGCGAGTTCATGGAGATCTTTGTCGACGCACCGCTGGCGCTGGCCGAATCGCGTGACCCGAAGGGCCTGTACCGGCGGGCGCGGCGCGGTGAACTGGCCAACTTCACCGGCATCGATTCACCCTACGAAGCGCCGCAAGACTGCGAGCTGCGGCTGGACACGCAGGCCTTGTCGGCCGACGAAGCGGCGGAGCAGGTGTTGGCCGCGCTGGCGGCCCTGCAGTCCACAGGTTCCTGAGCGCAGCTCAGGCGGCGCGTGCCTTCACCACCGCATAGCGTTCCAGGGTCTTCAGCCGGGCGGCGGCATGGTCCACCACCGGCGCCGGGTAGTTGCCGCCCAGCGTGACACCGGCCGCGGCCAGGTCCACCGGCCGGGCCAACCAGGGTGCGTGGATCAGCTTGTCGGGCAGGGCGGCCAGCTGCGGCAGGTAACGTCGGATGAAACGGCCGTCGGGGTCGAACTTCTCGCTCTGGTTCACCGGGTTGAAAATGCGGAAGTAGGGCTGGGCGTCGCAGCCACTGCTGGCCGCCCACTGCCAGCCGCCATTGTTGGCCGCCAGGTCGAAGTCGTTCAGGTGCAGCGCGAAGTAGGCCTCGCCACGGCGCCAGTCGATGCCCAGGTCCTTCGTCAGGAAGCTGGCCACCACCATGCGCAGGCGGTTGTGCATGTAGCCGGTGGTGTTGATCTGGTGCATGGCCGCGTCCACCAGCGGGTAGCCAGTGCGGCCTTCGCACCAGGCGGCAAACAGCGCGTCGGCGTGTTTGCCGTGTTCCCACTTGATGCGGTCGTATTCGGGCTTGAACGCACCCGTGACGACATGCGGGTGGTGGTGCAGCACCTGGTGGTAAAAGTCGCGCCAGACCAGCTCGGACAGCCACACCTCGGCGCCGTGTGAACCCGCCACGCTGCGTTCGTGTGCGGCACGCGCCAGCTGGCGGATGGAAACCGTGCCGAAGCGCAGGTGCGTGCTCAGGTAGCTGGGGCCTTTGACGGCCGGGAAGTTGCGCGTTTCCTGGTAGCGGTCGATGCGCTCCAGGAAGTCGGCCAGCAGTTCCTGCGCACCGGCCGGCCCGCTGGGCAGGCGCAGCTGGTGCAGGTTGGTGGTTTCGAAACCGATGGCCTGCAGGCTGGGCACGCCGCCCTGGTCGGCCGGCCGGGGTGCCAGCGCCGACGCGTGGCGCGCCACCGGGTAGCCTTTCAGAAAAAAGGGTTCGCAGCGTTTCAGCCAGGCGTTTTTGTAGGGGGTGAAAACCGAAAACGCGCCGCCGGACTGGGTCAGCACCTCCTTGCGTTCGAAAACCACGTGGTCCTTGCTGGTGTGCAGCACCACACCCGCGTGGGCCAGCAAGCCGCGCAGCCGGGCATCGCGGGCCAGTGCCGCGGGTTCGTCGTCGTGGTTGGCGAAGACGGCCTGCACGCCCAAAGCGGCAGTCAGGGCCGGGATTTCTTCGTCCACCCGGCCGTGCCGAACGATGAGCCCCGCGCCTTCGATGCCGTGTGAGGCCGCCAGCGCCTGCAGCTCGGCGTCCACCCCCACCAGGCTGTCGCGGATGAACTCGACGCGGCGGTCGCTGCGCGGCAGCGGGTCAAGGATGTCGCGGTCGAAGACAAACACGCACCACACCTGGCGGGCCGAGCGCAGCGCGTGGTACAGCGCCGCGTGGTCGTCCACACGCAGGTCGCGGCGCAGCCAGACCAGGGCGCGGTGCAGCGGTCGATCGAGGGGTTTGTCCACGGGGCGGAGTGTGCCGCACACCCTAGAATGCTGCGCATGGCCTCCGCCTCTCGCATCGACCTGACCAACCAGTTCCTGATAGCCATGCCCGGCATGGCCGACGAGGCTTTCGAAGGTTCGGTGGTCTACCTGTGCGAACACAACGAAAAGGGCGCACTGGGCCTGGTCATCAACAAGCCCATCGACATCAAGCTCAGGAACCTGTTCGAGAAGGTCGACCTTCAGCTGGACCGCCATGAACTGGCCGAACAGCCTGTGTACTTCGGCGGGCCGGTGCAGACCGAACGCGGCTTCGTGCTGCACGAAAAGCGCAGCAGCGACACCACGCCCTACAACTCCACGCTGTCGGTGCCGGGTGGCCTGGACATGACCACCAGCAAGGACGTGCTGGAAGCCCTGGCCGACGGCAGCGGCCCGGCCAAGGTGCTGGTCACGCTGGGTTACAGCGGTTGGCAAGCCGGCCAGCTGGAAGACGAACTGGGCCGCAACGGCTGGTTGACGGTGGACGCCGACCCGGCGGTGATCTTCGACACGCCCATCGAGCAGCGCTACCAGCGGGCCGTGGGTTTGCTGGGCTTCGATCCGCGCATGCTGTCGCCCGAGGCGGGGCATGCGTGATTGTTGGCCCCCAAGCTCGCTGGCGCTCACCGGCCACTCGCCAGCGCGCAGGCGCTGGCTCGGTGCTGGTTCGCCCCCCCGAGGGGGGTGTCCGCCGACGGACCGGCGGAGCCGGATCCGTGGCGGGAAACTTGGTCGTGGCTGTTTGTAGTTTTCTGGCCTTTGACTTCGGTACGCGGCGTGTTGGCGTCGCAAATGGCAACACTTTCCTCAGGCAGGCCCAGGCTTTGAAGACGGTGGCGGCCGAAGGCGATGCCCGCTTTGCAGCCATCGCACAGCTCATCGCCGAATGGCAGCCCGATGCGCTGGTCGTCGGGGTGCCCTTTCATCCGGACGGTGCGGCGCACGACAATACGCGCCGCGCGCGGCGTTTTGCCCGCCAACTGCAGGGCCGGTTCAGCTTGCCGGTGCACGAGGTGGACGAGCGTTACACCACCACCGAGGCCCTGGCCCTGGGTGCAAAAGACGCCGATGCGGCCGCGGCTGCGCTGATCCTCGAACAATTCCTGCGAAACCTGCCCGATGACCATGCTGCAGCTTGATGCCGAATCCCTGTACGCCGAGCTGCGCGAAGGTGTGCGTGGCCTGTTGCGGCCCGAGGCTGTGCTGGTGGGCATCTGGAGCGGTGGCGCGTGGCTGGCCGAACGCCTGCAGCGCGACCTGGGCTTGCCCGGTGGCGACAAGGGTTTTGGTGTCATCAGCAGCACGCTGCACCGCGACGATTTCTCTGCCCGCGGCCTGGGCGGCACCGATGCCACGCGGCTGCCCTTTGCCATCGAAGACCGCCACATCGTGCTGGTCGACGATGTGCTCTACACCGGCCGCACCATCCGCGCCGTGGTCAACGAACTCTTCGACTTCGGCCGCCCGGCCAGCGTGACGCTGGCCGTGCTGGTCGACCGCGGCGGGCGTGAACTGCCGGTGTCGGCAGCTTTCGCCGCGGCCAAGATCGTGTTGCCGGCCACACAGAAACTGGCGCTGGCCAAGGCCGACGACGGGGCTTTTTCCTTCACCGTCCAGGTGGCCAGCCGGCGGGAGCCCTGATGCTGATGCGCCGCAACCCCCAGCTCAACAGCCACGGTGAGCTGATCCACCTGCTGTCCATCGAAGGCCTGCCGCGGGCGGTGCTGACGCAGATCCTGGACACCGCCGGCACCTTTCTCAGCGTCAACGACCGCGACGTGAAGAAGGTGCCCTTGCTGCGCGGCAAGAGCGTGTTCAACCTGTTCTTCGAAAACAGCACCCGCACCCGCACGACCTTCGAAATCGCGGCCAAGCGGCTGAGCGCCGACGTCATCAACCTGGACATCGCGCGCAGCAGCACCGCCAAGGGCGAAAGCCTGCTGGACACCATCGCCAACCTGTCGGCCATGCACGCCGACATGTTCATCGTGCGCCACGCTGAAAGTGGTGCGCCCTACCTGATCGCCCAGCACGTGGCGCCGCACGTGCACGTGGTCAACGCGGGTGACGGCCGCCATGCCCACCCGACGCAGGGGCTGCTGGACATGTACACGATCCGGCACTTCAAGAAGGACTTCACGCAGCTCACCGTGGCCATCGTCGGCGACATCGTGCACAGCCGCGTCGCGCGCAGCGACATCCATGCGCTGACGACGCTGGGCGTCCCCGAGATCCGCGCCGTCGGCCCCAAGACACTGGTGCCGGGTGACCTGGCCGGCATGGGTGTGCGTGTGTGCCACCGCATGGAAGAGGGCATCAAGGACGCCGACGTGATCATCATGCTGCGCCTGCAGAACGAACGCATGAGCGGTGCGATGCTGCCCAGCGCCGGCGAGTTTTTCAAGAGCTACGGGCTGACGCCGGAAAAGCTGGCGCTGGCCAAACCCGACTGCATCGTGATGCACCCCGGGCCCATCAACCGTGGCGTCGAGATCGACAGCGCGGTGGCCGACGGCTCGCACAGCGTGATCCTGCCGCAGGTGACGTTTGGCATTGCGGTGCGCATGGCGGTGATGAGCACCATTGCAGGCAACGCAGCATGAAGATCCTGATCCGCCACGGGCGTGTCGTCGACCCGGCTTCGGGCCGCGACGAAGTCACCGACATCGCCATCGCCTCGGGCCGCATCGTCGGCATCGGCGCGGCCGGTGACTTCCAGGCCGAGCGCGTGATCGACGCCAGCGGACTGGTGGTGGCGCCCGGCTTGGTGGACCTGGCCGCGCGCCTGCGTGAACCCGGCCAGGAACACGAAGGCATGCTCGAAAGCGAACTGGCTGCCGCAGCTGCAGGTGGTGTCACGAGCCTGGTCTGCCCACCCGACACCGACCCGGTGCTGGACGAACCGGGACTCGTGGAGATGCTGAAGTTTCGCGCCCGCAAGCTGTCGCGCTGCCGGCTGTTTCCGCTGGGCGCCTTGACACGCCGGCTGGAAGGGCAGGCGCTCACCGAAATGGCCGAGCTCACCGAAGCCGGCTGCGTGGGTTTTTCGCAGGCCGACGTGGCGCTGTCCGACACGCTGGTGATGCAGCGAGCACTGCAGTACGCGGCGACCTACGGCTACACGGTCTGGCTGCGGCCACAGGACTTTTTCCTGGGCAAGGGCGTGGCGGCGCAGGGCGCCGTGGCCACGCGCCTGGGTTTGTCGGGTGTGCCGGTCATCGCCGAAACGGTGGCGCTGCACACGCTGTTCGAACTGGTTCGGGTGACACGCGCCAGGCTTCACCTGTGCCGCCTGTCCAGCGCCGCTGGTGTGGCGCTGCTGCGTGCAGCCAAAGCCGAAGGCCTGCCGGTCACGGCCGACGTCAGCATCAATTCGCTGCACCTGACCGACGTCGACATCGGTTACTTCAACGCCGACATGCGCCTGACCCCGCCCTTGCGCCAGGGCGCCGACCGCGACGCACTGCGCCAGGGCCTGGCCGACGGCACCATCGACGCGCTGGTGTCCGACCACAACCCGGTGGCCGAGGACATGAAGAACCTGCCCTTCGGCGAAGCCGAGCCGGGCGCCACGGGCCTGGAACTGCTGCTGAGCCTGGCGCTGCGCTGGGGTGCCGACAGCGGGCTGCCGCTGGCCACCGCGCTGTCGCGGGTGACACAAGACCCGGTGCGGGTGCTGGGCGACGCCATCGGCTCGCTGGCCACCAGCGCCGGCCGGCTGGTGGAAGGGGGTGTGGCCGACATCTGCATCTTCGACCCCGCGGCCGACTGGGCGGTGGAGCGGGGCAGCTTGACCAGCCAAGGCAAACACACGCCTTTTGCCTTTGCCAGCACCGGCATGGCCCTGCCGGGCCGCGTGCGTGCCACGTTGGTGGCCGGCACGGTGGCCTATGAAGCCCTGCAGCCCATGCCGGCCGGCTGATGCGGCTCGTGGTGGCCGTCTGGCGCCTGCTGCGCGCCACCGTGCACGTGCTGCACGGCATGCTGGTGATGACGCGTTTTCCGGCGCTGGACGAAGCCGGCCGCCATGAACGCATCCGCTGGTGGTCGGCCGGGCTGGTGCGCGCCATGGGGCTGACGCTGCAAGTCAGTGGCACGGCCAGGCCCGGTGCGACGTTGATCGTGTCCAACCACATCTCGTGGCTGGACATCGCCGCCATCCACGCCGCGGCGCCACACGCGCGCTTCGTGTCCAAGGCCGACGTGCTGCGGTGGCCGCTGCTGGGCTGGTTGATCCGCAACGCCGGCACGCTGTTCATCGAACGTGAACGCAAGCGCGACGCGGTTAGGGTGGTGCATGCGATGGCCGAGTCGCTGCAGCGTGGCGAAACGGTGGCGGTGTTCCCTGAAGGCACCACCGGGGAAGGCCCCGAACCGCTGCCCTTCCACGCCAACCTGTTGCAGGCCGCCGTGGCCACCGGCACGCCGGTGCAGCCGGTGGTGCTGCGCTTTTTCGACGAAAAGCAGCATTTCAGCGGTGACGTGGTGTTTGTCGGCGACACGACGCTGCTGCAAAGCATCTGGCGCATCGCATCGGGCCGCGGCCTGGGGGTGCAGGTGCAGCTGTTGTCGCCCGTGGGCACACAACATGCCGACCGCCGCCGCCTGGCAGAACACCTGCGCGAGCTGATTGCCGAGCGGCTGGTGGCCCCATGAAAGCCGAACGATGAGCGTGCTGCTGGCCTTTGCCGATGAAGCGGAACTGGCGCAAGGCCTGGCCAAGGCGCTGGGCTGGACGCTGTCCTTGGTGGAGGTGCACACCTTCCCCGACGGCGAGACCCGCCTGCGCCTGCCGCCCCAACTGCCCGCGCACACGGTGCTGCTGCGTGGCCTTCAGCGCCCCAACGACAAGCTGGCGCCGCTGCTGCTGGCCGCCGCGGGTGCCCGCGAACTGGGTGCGCAGCGCCTGACGCTGATCAGCCCCTACCTGGCCTACATGCGCCAGGACATCGAATTCACACCCGGCGAAGTGGTCAGCCAGCGCCACCTGGGCCGCCTGCTGGCCGGGGCCTTCGATGCGGTCATCACCGTCGACCCGCACCTGCACCGGGTGGCGACGATGGACGAAGTGGTGCCCGGCCGCCGCGGCCTGGCGCTGACGGCGGCGCCGCTGCTGGGCGGGCTGGTGGTGCAGCAGGTGCCCGGCGCGCTGCTGATGGCGCCCGACGAAGAGGCCGGCCAGTGGGTGCGTGCGGCGGCGGCCGCCCATGGTCTGGACCACGCGGTGTGCCACAAACAGCGCCATGGCGACCACGACGTGGCGGTGTCCTTGCCCGACCAGGACGTGCGCGGACGTGCCGTCGTGCTGCTGGACGACGTGGCCAGCACCGGCCGCACGCTGGTGGCCGCGGCCCGTGGCGCGCTGGCGCATGGCGCGGCCAGTGTCGACGTCGCGGTGACCCACGCGCTGTTTGTCGGCGACGCCCTGCAGCAGGTGCAGGCCAGCGGTGTGCGGCATGTCTGGAGCACCGACTGCGTGCCGCACGCCAGCAACGCCGTCAGCGTGGTGCCGCTGCTGGCTGCCGCGCTTCAGGCCTTGGACTGACCCTGGGCCGCCACGGCGGCCGCGGCCTTGGCCACGGCGTCGGCGTCACCCAGGTAGCCGCTGCGGATGGGTTTCAGCCGGGCGTCCAGCTCGTAGACCAGCGGAATGCCGTTCGGGATGTTCACACCCACGATGGCGTCGTCGGCGATGCCGTCCAGCATCTTCACCAGCGCGCGGATGCTGTTGCCGTGTGCGGCAATCACGATGCGCTGCCCGCCCAGGATGGCCAGTGCGATGCGTTCGTTCCAGAACGGCAGCACGCGGGCCACGGTGTCTTTCAGGCATTCGGTCAGCGGCACCTGGCCCGGCAGCAGCTTGGCGTAGCGCACGTCGCTGCGTTCGCTGCGCGGGTCCGAGGCTTCCAGCGCCGGCGGCGGGGTGTCGTAGCTGCGGCGCCAGATCAGCACCTGCTGGTCGCCGTACTGCTTGGCCATGTCGGCCTTGTTCAGGCCCTGCAGCGCGCCGTAGTGGCGCTCGTTCAGGCGCCAGTCGTTCTGCACCGGCAGCCAGGTGCGGTCCATCTCGTCCAGCGCATGCCACAGCGTCCACACCGCGCGCTTCAGCACCGAGGTGTAGGCCACGTCGAATTCGAAGCCGGCTTCGCGCAGCAGCTTGCCGGCCTGCCGCGCCTGTGCCACGCCGGTGGCCGTGAGCGGCACGTCGGTCCAGCCGGTGAAGCGGTTCTCCAGGTTCCACGTCGATTCACCGTGGCGGATGAGGACAAGTTTGTACATGGCCCGGATTCTATAATTCGCGGTTTTGCACATCTGCGGCGGCACCCCTTGAACTTTTTCATCGACAACTGGCATCTCTTCCTGGTGGCCGTGGTTTCCGGCGGCCTGCTGTTGTGGCCGGTGCTGCGCAAGGGCGGGGGCGGCTCGGGTGCTGTCGGCCCCAATGAAGCGGTGCGACTCATCAACCGCGAAAAGGGCGTGCTGATCGACGTCAGCGAGCCGGCGGAGTACGCCGAAGGCCATGCCTCGGGCGCGCGCAACGTGCCGCTGGGCAAGCTCGAAGGCTCCCGGGACCTGCCCACCAACAAGACCTTGCCCTTGCTGCTGATGTGCCCCACGGGCGCACGTGCCGGCCGTGCGGCCGGCCTGCTGCGCAAGGCGGGCTTCGATAAGGCCGTGGCCGTGTCCGGTGGCACGGCCGCCTGGCGCGAAGCGCAGCTGCCGATCAGCAAGCTGACGGACAAGGCCGAAAAGGCCGAAAAGGCCGACAAGACCGACAAGACCGACAAAACGGGTGGCAAGGCCGCCTGACCCCAGCCCCTGCGTGGCGGCACCAGAAGCCGGACAATCCACGGCATTCCATCCATGAGGGAGCCCGCATGAGCGCGGTGAAGATGTACACCACCGAGGTGTGTCCGTTTTGCGTGCGCGCCAAGATGCTGCTCAAGCAGCGGGGTGTGGAACAGATCGAAGAGATCCGGGTCGACCTCGACCCGGCGCAGCGCCAGCAGATGATGGCGATCACCGGGCGCCGCACGGTGCCCCAGATCTTCATCGGCGACACCCACGTGGGGGGCTGCGACGACCTGATGGCGCTGGACCAACGAGGTGGCCTGCTGCCGATGCTGGGCCGTTAGGCGCAGCGACAAGGGCGCGAGGACCGTGCAGTCGGCCCACCGCGGGGCCCGCGGGCGTCACACCCGCTGACAGATAATGTTCGGCTCCAGCCCGGCGCCCAGGGGGCGACGGGCTTTCTTTCACTCAGAGACACACCATGGCCGACGAGACCCCAGTTTTCCAGATCCAGCGCATGTACCTGAAGGACCTGTCGCTGGAACAGCCCAACTCGCCCGGCATCCTGCTGGAACAGGCGCAGCCCCAGGTCGACATCAATCTGGCCATGGCGGCCAGCCCGGTGACCGACGGCATCTTCGAAGTCACCGTCACGGCCACCGTCACCACCAAGGTCAAGGACAAGAGGCCGGCATCTTCGAGATCCGCCACGTGCCCGAAGAGCAGATGCAGGGCATCATCAGCATCGTCTGCCCGCAGATGATCTACCCCTACCTGCGTGCCATCGTGTCCGACGTCTGCACGCGGGCCGGCTTCCCTCCGATCCTGCTGACCGAAGTCAACTTCCAGGCCATGTTCGAAGCGCAGCAGCAGCAAGCTGCCGCGGCTTCCAACGGCGGCTCGCGCATCATCACTGGGGCGAACTAGGGCCCCGAGACCCATGCTTCGCATGTGTCGCCCCCCGAGGGGGGCTCGAAGGGCTCGGGTGACCCTCGCTCCTTCGAGAGCAGGGTGAGCAGCCCGGTCGCCATTCTGGGTGCCGGCGCCTGGGGCACGGCGCTGGCGATGGCTGCGGTGGCAGCGGGGCAGGACGTGGTGCTGTGGTCACGCGACCCGGGGCAAGCTGCAGCGATGCAGCAGTTGCGGCGCAACCTGCTCTACCTGCCCGAAGTGCCGTTTCCCGAATCGCTGGCCATCACCGGCGACCATGCGCGGGCGGTGGCCCATGCCGAGGGCGGTCTCACGCTCATTGCCTCGCCCGTGGCCGGCTTGCGGCAGGCGCTGCAGGCGCTGCCCCCCGGACGTGCCGCTTTGTGGCTGTGCAAGGGCTTCGAAGCCGGCACCGGCGCGCTGGGTCACGAGATTGCCCGGGCAGTCCGGCCCGACACGGTGTGTGGTGTGCTGTCGGGCCCCAGCTTCGCGCTGGAGGTGGCCCAGGGCCTGCCGACGGCCCTGGTGGCAGCCAGCGAAGACGCCGCCCTGACCGCCGCTGCGGTCGAGGCCTTCCACGGCGATGCCCTGCGCATCTACACCTCGGCCGACGTGGTCGGCGTCGAAGTGGGCGGCGCGGTGAAAAACGTGCTGGCCATCGCCACCGGCATCGTCGACGGCCTGCCGACGGCTGGGCTGAATGCCCGTGCGGCCCTGATCACCCGCGGCCTGTCGGAAATGACCCGCCTGGGCCTGGCGCTGGGGGCCCGTGCCGAAACCTTCATGGGCCTGTCGGGCCTGGGCGATCTGGTGCTCACCGCCACCGGCGAGTTGTCGCGCAACCGCCGCGTCGGCCTGAAGCTGGCGGCAGGCCAGGCATTGCCCGAGGTGCTGCTGGAACTGGGCCACGTGGCCGAAGGGGTGCTGACGGCGAGCACGGTGCTCGAGCGCGCGCGTTCGCTGGGTGTCGAGATGCCGATCACCGCCGCCGTGGTCGATGTGCTGGAAGGCCGCCTGGCGCCGGCGCAGGCCATGGCCGCGCTGATGTCGCGCCAGGCGCGCTCGGAATCCGTGGGCGGGTAGTCGCGCCGGCTCAGACGCCGCCGGCAAAACCGTTCTGCCGCCAGGCCTCGAACACGGCCACGGCGACGGCGTTGCTCAGATTCAGGCTGCGCTGGCCGGTACGCATCGGCAGCCTGACCCTTTGGGTCGCGCCGAAGCTGTCCCGCAACTCGGCCGGCAGGCCCGAGGTTTCACTGCCGAAGACCAGCCAGTCGCCAGGCAACCAGCTCACCTCCTGAAAAGGGCGCGATCCACGGGTGGTGAAGGCAAACACACGCGCCGGGTCGGGTTGGCAGGCCTGCAGCAAGTCGGGCCAGCTGGCATGGCGCTGCACCGGCGTCCACTCGTGATAGTCGAGACCGGCGCGGCGCAGCAGCTTGTCCTCCATCGCAAAACCCAGCGGCTCCACCAGGTGCAGCGTGCAGCCGGTGTTGGCCGCCAGGCGAATGACGTTGCCGGTGTTCGGCGGAATCTCGGGTGCCACCAGCACGATGTTGAACATGGTGTGCCTGCCGCCTTCAGTGTTCTGGGGTGCGCGCGACGACCCACACGTGCACCGCTGCCGCACCCGCGCGCAGCAGCACGGTGGCGGCTTCGCGCACCGTGGCGCCGGTGGTCATCACGTCGTCCACCAAGGCCACCGAGCGGCCGGCCAGGGCCTGGCGCTGGTGCGGGTCGACCATGAAGGCGCGGCGCAGATTGGTCTGGCGCTGGGTGCGCGACAGCTCCGCCTGGTGGGCGGTTTCACCTGGGCGCAGCAAGACATCGGCACGCGCGGGTGTGCCCATCGCGCGGGCCACCCGCCGCGCCAGCTCCCAGGCCTGGTTGTAACCGCGCTCGGCCAGTCGCTGGGGTGACAGCGGCACCGGCAGCACCAGGCCGGGTACCGGCCGGCCTTGCGTCTGCACGGCGCCGTGCAGCGCCTGGGCCAAGGCCGTGGCCAGTTCCAGCCGGCCTTCGAACTTGAAGGCCACGATCAGGCGGTCCCACGGGAAGCTGTAGTCGGCCACGCAGCAGCAACTTTCGAAGGGTGGCGGCTCGCGCAGGCAGCTGCCACAGGCCTCGGCCGCCAGGCCCATGCGCAGGCCGCAGCGGCCGCAGCGCGGCACGGCCTGGGCGAAGCGGGTGCTGCAGTGCCTGCACAAGGCCGCGCGGTCCCACTGACGGCACACCTCGCACTGGCTGGGCAGTGACAGGAAATGGGCGCTGGGCATCGGCTCAATATACTGCCCGCCCATGCCTGAACTTGCGCTCGATCGCAGTGCCGTGCGGCCGGTCGATGCGGTGGCCCTGGCCCGTGTGCAACAACGTCTGCAGCGGGCCGCCACGCCGCCCTGGCTGCACGGTGAAGTGGCGCGGCGCATGGCACAGCGCCTGCCGGTGATCCGCCTGCAGCCCGACCCGGTGGTGGACTGGGCTTCGTTCACCGGTGCCAGCGAGTCCTTGTTGCGCACGGCCTACCCGCGTGCCCGTGTGCTGACGGTCGAGCCCGACCCGCAGCGGCTGCAGGCCACGGCGCTTGCGCTGCGCAAGCCCTGGTGGCAACCATGGCAGAAGGCCCCCGTCGTGCTGGCCCCTGAAAACGTGCCCGCCGGGCAGGCGCAACTGCTGTGGTCCAACATGGCACTGCACGGTGCTGTCGACCCCCAGGCCCTGATGCAGCAGTGGCAGCAGGCATTGGCAGTCGACGGTTTCCTGATGTTTTCCACGCTCGGCCCCGGCACGCTGGTGCAGTTGGGCGCGCTGTACCGGCGGCTGGGCTGGCCGCCCCCGATGGCGCCCTTCGTGGACATGCACGACCTGGGTGACATGCTCGTGCAGGCCGGTTTTGCCGACCCGGTGATGGACCAGGAGACCGTCACGCTCACCTGGGCAGGCGCCGAGCCCTTGCTGGCCGAGTTGCGACAGCTCGGTGGCAACGTCGACCCCCGTCGCGGAGCCGGTCTGCGCACCCCCCGCTGGCGCCAGCGCCTGATGCAGGCCCTGGCGTCGTCGGCCGGTGCCGACGGCCGGCTCTCGCTGGACTTCGAGATCGTCTATGGCCACGCCTTCAAACCCCTGCCCCGCGCCCGCCTGGCGGCACAGACCGAAGTCCCGCTTGAGGACATGCGCGCCATGATGAGACGTGGCAGGCGCGTGGGCTAGAATTCGGGTGCTTCGCCTGGCTTGTTTCCGTGGCGCCGTGGGCCCAGGCCCCGGCAGCACGCATTGGGCGCCGCCGTGCCTGCAACCCGCCTTCTGCGACGTACCCTGTCACCTATTTCATGTCAGCCACCTTCGCCCACAGCAACTGGCCATTGACTTCGCGCGTGCCGCGGGTCTTCGGCCGTCGCATGACGATCGATGGCGCGGCGCCGACAGTGGAGTGGCTGCTCAAGCGCAACTGTTCGCTGGCGCCCCAGCAACTGGCTCACGCCTACCTGGCGCTGTGCGCCGCATCGGCGCTGATTGCGGCCTTTTTCTACTGGCAGGGTGCACCTTACGTCGCGGCCTTCGCCGGTCTGGAACTGCTGGCCGTGGGTGTGGCGATGCTGGTTTTTGCCCGCCATGCGGGCGACCGCGAAACCTTGACGCTGGTCGGTCGGTCCTTGATGGTCGAGCAGTGCGTGGGCAATCGGGTCGAACGCACGCACCTGCAAGCCGACTGGCTCACCGTCGAACCGGCCGCCGGCCAGGGTTCACTGGTTGAAATCAGTGGCCGCGGTCGCACGGTGCGAGTCGGCCGTCACCTGCGCCCCGAATGGCGAGGCGCCTTTGCGCAAGAACTTCGACAGGCGCTGCGTCAAAGCGGCGACCGCCACGAGCCCCAGAATGATTCGAACTGAAGCGATGACGATGAAGACCAAGACCTCTCTTTGGCCCTTGTTTGAGCCTGTGTCCTTGTGTGTGAAGTCCGGCGCGCAGCGGGTGGCGCAGCTGGCGCTTGCTGCGGGTGTGGCGATGACGTCGGGCGCCGCCTTGGCTGCCGTGCAGGACCTGCCGGGCGGGCCGGCGGTCAACCAGCTCGACCTGCACGTGCCGGTCACGAAGATCGGCGAGCAGCAGGTGTGGTTGCACAACTTCATGCTCATCGTTTGCGTGGTGATCTTCGTCGCCGTGTTCGGCGTGATGTTCTATTCGATCCTGAAACACCGCAAATCGGTGGGCCACAAGGCGGCCAATTTCCACGAAAGCGTGACCGTCGAAATCGCCTGGACGGTTGTGCCGCTGCTGATCGTCATCGCGATGGGTGCGATGGCCACGCGCACCGTGGTGGCCATGAAGGACACCAGCAACGCCGACCTGACCATCAAGGCCACGGGCTACCAGTGGAAGTGGGGCTACGACTACCTGAAGGGCGAAGGTGAAGGCATCGGCTTCCTGTCGACCCTGGACGTCACGCACCGCGAGATGTCCAACAGCGGCAAGCCGCCGGCCACCGACAACTACCTGCTCAAGGTGGACAACCCGCTGGTCGTGCCGGTGAACCAGAAGATCCGCATCGTCACCACCGCCAACGACGTCATCCACGCCTGGATGGTGCCCAGCCTGGGCGTCAAGCAGGACGCGATTCCGGGCTTCGTGCGCGACACCTGGTTCCGTGCCGAAAAGACCGGCGACTTCTACGGCCAGTGCGCCGAACTGTGCGGCAAGGAACACGCCTACATGCCCATCCACGTGAAGGTGGTGAGCCAGGCCGACTACGCGCTGTGGGTCGACGGCAAGATGAAGGAAATGGCGGCTGCCGCCGACGATCCGGCCAAGGTCTGGACGCTCGACGACCTGGTGGCGCGCGGCGAGAAGGTCTACAACGCCAACTGCGCCGCTTGCCACCGTGCCGACGGCAAGGGTGCCGGCCCGATCAAGGCGCTGGACGGCAGTGCCATCGTCACCGGCGACCCGGCGGCACAGATCGCCATTCTGCTCAACGGCGCTGCCAACGGCGCGATGCCGGCCTGGAAGCAGCTGTCGGACACCGAGCTGGCCGCGGTCATCACCTACACCAAGAATTCGTGGTCCAACAAGACCGGCAAGCTGGTTCAGCCTGCCGAGCTGGTTGCCGCCCGCAAGTAAAACTCGCGCCCCGCAGCGCCACCGAATCAAGGAAGCCCCATGAGCGCAGTTCTGGACCCGCACGGCCACGACCATCCGCACGACCACGATCACCATGACCACGGCCATCCGCACGGCTGGCGGCGCTGGCTGTATGCCACCAACCACAAGGACATCGGCACGATGTACCTGCTGTTCAGCTTTGCGATGCTGATGGTGGGTGGTGTGCTGGCCCTGGGCATCCGTGCCGAACTCTTCCAGCCTGGCCTGCAGTTCGTCAACCCCGAGCTCTTCAACCAGCTCACCACGATGCACGGCCTGATCATGGTCTTCGGCGCCATCATGCCGGCCTTCGTGGGCTTCGCGAACTGGATGATCCCGCTGCAGATCG